>JACXTT010004790.1_pt1 | contig 19951 bp, 22 predicted proteins | sample 9270951 | NCBI WGS metagenome assembly JACXTT01 (sample SAMN15532306, study PRJNA645909) | rock metagenome | isolation source: weathered quartz diorite | place: Puerto Rico | collected 2017-06-21 | reverse complement strand
GGGTCTGGAACGGGTATTGGGGGGTGGTGTGAGTTTACTGTTGGTTCCACGGGTGTTGGGGATGGGCGTGGTTCGGCTCGCCGGCCTCGCGGCCTTTGTGCTCGGGGCGTTGGTGATCCGGCACATGCGCAAGAGCCTGTCCCGGGAGACCGATTCGCTGGCTGAGTCTCCGGTGGCGGTAGACGGCTTGCCGGTCCACAGCTATCACGCCGTCATCCAGCAACTAAAGCAGCAGAAACACGAACTCACTGCACTCCAACTTGCCGAGCGCAGAAAGGCGAAGGCGTCCGACACGCTGAGCGCGACCGTGCTCTCGAATCTTTCCTGTGGCGTTTTGTTTTTCAACACCAGCGGCCTGGTGCGGCAAGCAAATTCCGCCGCGCGTAAGCTCTTGGGATTTGCCTCGCCGGTGGGCATGCGGGCCGCGGATCTGTTTCGCGCCGCGACGCTCCGGCCAAAGGAAGGGTGTGCCGGTGGAACCTCTGGCATCGAGCATGCCCTCGCGCCCGCGTTGCAGGGGCAATCGGTGGTCCGCGGCCTGGTGCTCGACTATTTCACGCCCGACGGAGATCGCCGCGTGCTCGACCTGACGGTCTCACCAGTGCTTGCGGAGGACGCAAGCCTGATGGGGGCTACGCTCGTCCTCACTGACAAAACCGAAATTGCGCGCATCCGGCAGGACCAGGAGACGCACCAGGAAGTTTCCGCGGAAATGGCGTTGGGATTGAGAAGTTCCCTGACCACCATCGCGGGATATGCGCAACAGTTAGCTTCCAGCCGGGACCCGGAGCTGGCCCGGCAATTGGCTGACGACATCGCCAACGAAGCGGCGCGCCTCGACCGGACGATCGGCAGTTTTCTGGCGGGCGCCAAAGCGGCTACCGCTGGTTCTTAGACAACGCACGGCAGGCCACCGATTGGATTGTTGGCCTGCAGATGAAAGGATGAATCACATGAAACGGATAATCTGGATCGCAATCGGAGCGTTTCTCCTGTTGGGAGTCTACGCCGCCCAGGCTCAGTCCCTTGGCGACGTGGCACGTTCGGTCCGCAAGGGAAAAACGCAGCAGAGTCCCGAGAACCGGCGTTATGACAATGACAACCTGCCCAAGACCGACCACCTCAGCGTCGTGGGACCGCCCGTGGCGGATAACAGCACCGGAGCCCAGTCTACCGATCCCGGCGCCGCCCCGGACCCGTCGGCGCAAGCGGCCCAGAACCCCGCCGCTGATCCAAACCTTGCAGCGGCCGAGCGTAAGCGGGTTGAGGATGAATGGAAGTCTAAGATTGCCGCTCAAAAACAAAAGATAGACTCCTTGAACCACGACCTGGAACTCACACAGCGGGAATATCGCCTGCGCGCCGTGGCCATGTACTCCGACGCCGGCAACCGCCTGCGCAACCAGGCTGCGTGGGACAAGGAAGACGCCGACTTCAAGAAACAGCTCGAGGAGAAGCAGAAGGCAGTCGACAGCGCTAAAGAGGAACTCGACAACCTGCAAGAACAGGCACGCAAGGCGGGAGCCTCGTCCCGAGCGCGCGAGTAGTTCCTTCTCTCACAGGGACCTCATGCCTTCTTCACACGTTCGCGGATCTGCCGCGCGTGGTGTCGCGCGTGTACCCAATGAAATTTGCGCCATTGCTGGGCGGTGAGGGGTCCGAAAATCGGGTGATCGAGAAGCTTTGCTTTCGACCCGAATTTGCGCTCACAATCGGTCAGTCCCGAATCCATCTGCTGAATCTCGGGAAAAATACCGCGCAGCACTTCTGCCGCTGGCATTCCCTGTGGGACAGCGCGCTCGGGCGCTTTCCGGCCGGTGGGAAAATATCCCAGGTCTACGACCACAAACCTGCGGATATTGTTTCGAAGAGCCGACCCGGTGGCCAGCGGAGCGCCCTTCTCCAGGCACTTCGTGAGTCCCTTATTGGTATTCCGATAAGTGAGGAAGAGGTGCTCCAGGACTTGGGCGGCGGTCCATTTCCCTTCCGGACCATGGTCAAGATTGGCGGGCGTCGCGTCCGCTATTGCGTCTTCGAGTTCCTGCCGCAGCCGTTCGAGATAGGAATCCATGGTGAAGGTTCAGTACAATAGCGTACAATTTGCGATCCAATCCTACAGGAAACGGCTATGAAAAAGCTGGTCCCCGCAATGCTCGTCCTAGGATTCTTGACCGCGTGCTCATCGGAACCGAGCAAGCCCACGGAGGCGGAGAAGCCCAAGGCTCCCGAAGCCATCACGGGCAGAAGCGCGTTCCAGAAGTGCTACATCGCAGCCAGGAATTGGGCTCACGACGCTCAGGCCTATAAGCTCGAGTCTCAGATGACAGGCGACTCCAAAGGGCACGACGGCAAGTCCGGGGCATGGCGCACCGGATTCGCCTCTGCACTTCAGCACAGTACCCGACCTTACATGTGGGCGAATGGAGAAGTCTCGTTCGGCGTTGAGGATACCTACAGCCCGACGAATACCAGCACGCGGATCTTCGACATCGCATTTCTCAAGATAGATTCCGACCAGGCGCTGGAGACGGCACAGAAGCACGGCGGCGACAAGCTTCTGGAGAAAGCTCCCGACACGCCTATCCTGTATGTGCTGGATTGGAATCACCAGACGAATGAGCTCACCTGGCATGTGATTTACGGCACTGATCGCGACAGCGCCACGCTCCGAGTGGCGGTGAATGCCTCGACGGGAGAATTCCTGCGCGTGGAAAAGTAGGAACCGCGGCGAGTCCAGCCTACTGCGTGCGGTTCGCTGATTTTCCCAATCGGTCCAGCGAGGCGTGCGCCTCTTTTGCGAACTCGCCTTCCGGAAGAATCTTCAGATACTGCTCGTAGTATTTCTTCGCTTCCGCTTTGTCCCCGAGCTTTTCCTGACACTGCGCCAATCGGAAACTGGCAATCGCGTCGTTGTCTTTGTAGTAGAGCGCTTCCTTGTAGCGGTCGAGTGCGGCGCGGTAGTTCTTGCGCTTGAAGTAGAAATCGCCGACCTCGACGTCTTTCATCGCTTTCAACGGATTCCAGGGATGGAACTCCTGCACATCAGCCGAGTCGGGATTGTCTTCTGCTTCGAGATCGGCCACCGCGGACTTGCTGAAGGGATGGTTCTTGGCATCGTCCTTGGGCGGGCTGATGTCGATCCGGGTGTCACGGCTAGAGCTCTCTTCCGCTTCGCGGCTGCGATCATCGGGTTTGTCGGGGCTTGGCTGCTGCGCGAGGCCAGACGTCGCGAGGAGCAACAGAGATGCGGCCAGGAGACAAAATCTGAACATGGGGATAGGGATATTCTAGCTGCAATCCGCTCGAAGCGAACCGAAAGAGCGCACTGCAGGGGGGTCCCTTGACAAAATGATCTAATTAGTTGATCATTCAACTTATGCACCGGGAAGCCCCTCCAACCCGCCGAAGAATTGTCGAAGCTGCGCTCTATCTCTTTTGGCTACAGGGGTATGCGGCTACCGGGGTGTCTGAGATTTTGGATCGCGCAAAAGCGAACTCAGGCAGCTTCTATTACTTCTTTAAGACCAAGGAAGCTTTGCTCCTGGCGGTTCTTGAAACCTACATCCAGATGCTGATGCCGGCGGTGATGGACCCAGTCTTTAGTGTGATCCACGATCCCGTGGAGCGGATCTTCGGCATTATGGGCTTCTATCGCCAAAACCTGATGGCGACCGGCTGCACCTACGGGTGTCCTATCGGACGGCTTGCGCTCGAAATTCCTGAAGAGCAATTCAAGGTTCACCAGCTGCTGGCGGACAATTTCGATGGCTGGACCGCAGCGGTGGAGAAATGTCTGGCAGACGCCAAAGACCGGCTGCCGCTGAAGACAGACTTCAAATCGCTTTCCCAGTTTGTTCTAACCGTGATGGAAGGCGGAGTGATGCAGGCGCGCGCGCACCGCGCGGTCGAGCCGTTTGACGCTTCCGTCAACCACCTCCGCGAATATTTCCGCCTGTTAGTCGCGCAACGCGAACAAGAAAACTTGCAGAAAACAAACTAATTTCGATCTGGAGGAGCAATGAAGGGCACCGCAGTATTTCTGTCGATGTTTTTTCTGACCGCTGTTTTCGGCTCGACTCAGGACACGGCGAAACCATCGGAGACAGCTAAACCGATTGACGCGCTCGCGTGGCTGGTGGGCGGAGTCTGGACAGCCGACACCTCCACCATGGGTTACGGCATGCAGCGGATTGAAACCAGTTACCAGTGGTCCGACAACCATGCCTACATGCGATTCACCACGCACTTCGTATTTGATAAAGGCACTGCCCGCACGTACGACGGAAACCTGTTCTGGAATCCGGAACAGAAGTCACTCGCGATGTGGTACATGAGCGCGGAAAACGAAATCATCGAAAGTCCGATGAAAATCGACGGCGACATCTGGACAATGACGTTCCGTGGAACGGATCCCGAAGGCAAGATGTCGGACTTGCGCGCCGAGGTTACTCGCAAGTCTCCCGACTTCTACCACTGGCTGGTCCGCGAAAAGCAGAGTGACGCGTGGAAGGAGATCATGGCGCTCGACTATCACCGGGTGGCTGGGTCGTAACTTCAAATTCAAGACGCCGTGATGTGCTCGCGGCGATTTCCTCAAAAGGAGAACTATTGTGGCTCTCAATCATTTGAATCTCTGGGCAGTCCTGACCGCAACCCTCGCGGCCTTCGCTTTGGGAGGACTGTGGTACTCGCCGGCATTGTTCGGCGGCATCTGGAAAAAGGCAAACGGTTTTGCCGAAGATCCCGGGAAAGCGGGTCAGGGCCGGATCTTTGCGATCGCGTTTGTCTTTACCCTGATCATGGCGGTCAACCTGGCAATGTTTCTGAATGATCCGAAGACGACGATGGCTTGGGGAGCAACAGCGGGATTTCTCGCTGGCTTTGGCTGGATCGCGCTGGGGATCGGCGTCGTGTCTCTGTTCGAACGCCGACCCTGGACCTATGTGCTGGTGAATGGTGGATATATGACGGTAGCGTTGGTTGTGATGGGCGCCATTATCGGCGGCTGGCGCTAGGCTCCCTTCCCCGGGCGAACCCAATCAGGCCACATAAAAAATTCAGGCCGCCCACAAACGGGACGGCCTGGTTTGGCGAAGTCCTCCGGGGAGGAGGGAAACTTACATGGACGACGGCGGATTATTGTTCGCCGTCGGGGCGGGCGTTGTGTTCGGCGCCTGCGCTGGTGCTGACCCGGTGGTGTTCGTCATCAGGTGAACGTCCACGCGGCGATTCTTCTTCCGACCTTCGGCCGTCTTGTTCGACTCGACCGGCTTATCCTTGCCGAGGCCGATCAGGTAAATCTTGTGGGCCGGGATACTCTTCTCCGAGGCCAGGTACTGAATTACGGAATTGGCGCGGCGCTGGCTGAGATCGTAGTTGTATTCCGAGCTGCCCACCGAGTCGGTTCCGCCTTCCACCGTGATGATGTACCCCTTGGTGCTGGACACGCTGGTAGCGAGCTGGTCAAGCTCTTCCTTAGCCTGCTTGGTCAGATTGTCTTTGTTGAATCCGAACAGCACCGACGTGTCAGCGACCGAGCGATAGTTGTCCAGGTTGACGACGGCATTCGTCAAGGTGTCCACACGCTGGGTAGCTTTGTTGGCTAACAGCTGAGCGTCGTCAGCCTGTTTACCGGCGGCCAAGGCCTTCTGGTCAATTTCCGCGGTCCGCGCCTGCACGGCCTGGATGCCAGCCTGAGCGCGCTGATCGACATCTTTGATGTCCTTCGAATTCTTTGCGGTCAGGTCGTCGAGCTCATTGGACTTGTTGATAAGGGGGGTGGTCTGCTGGCGCACGTAGTTCTTGCTCGAGCAGCCGATCGTGGCGGCGAGCGTAGCAGCCAGCATCAGGGTCAGTGAAATACGGTTCATTGGTTTGAGGGCTCCTTCCTCAATTAAAACAGCAGTGTTCGGGATCCTGGGACAAATCCTCTTCAACTGCGCTCAAAACCTACTCAAGCACGGGTCATGCCATTCGCGACGACCGGTAGACTATCGCAAACCCATATTGGTCTACTACTTAGAGACTGGGGGCCGGAAATTCCCACAACTCGCCCGCGCAATCGCGTTACGAACCGTAGAAATTTTATATGGTTTGGTTCCGGCAGACAGTATAGAGAACGGCGGGGATTCGCGCCAGCGAGAAGAACATCAGACGGGAGGTCGACTAGCCGTCGGTCCACCCGGTTTATCGAGGCTTACTTGGCGATCTTGTCAAAGGCCTGCTCAAACTGCGAGATCAGCGGGGTCTCGCCCTTCTGCAGCCCGCCCCGGGCCATCACGCGCCACAGGTAAGTCTGCGAAGACCCGTGGCCGTCATAGACGGCCAGTACATCCTCCGACGGGCGCGACTCAACCGCGATGATCATGTCCGCGTCCTCGGGTTTGTACACCAATGTCAGCTTGCCACGTTTCTGGATCGCGTCCTGTACACGGCTGATGGCGGCACGGTCCTCGGGCAGCAGGCTCGGATTGTATTGGTCGCCGTCGTAGGCCGTGACGTACACGTAGCGAGCGTTGGCCAGAATCCCCGGCATGACGGGAACATCCTTGGCGGCAAATGCGCTCGCCGCGAGCGCCAGGCACAACGACAGCACAGCGGCGATCTGCTTTTTCATTTCACAGTCTCCTGCTCGTTTAGATGCAAATGGAAGGTCTTACGTTGTCGATAGTTGGAAGCGGTTGAAAATCACATTACGCCGGGAACGCTGATTCCCATCGCGGCCAGCGCGCGGATCAGTTCGCGGCGAACCACTGCCGTTGTCGCCAACAGGAATTTCTTTCGGCCTTCGTCCGCTTCCACCAGGATGGGATGGCGGTGATAGAAGGTGTTGAAGAGCTGCGCCAGCTGAAAAGCGTGCTTGGCCAGATAGGCGGGCTCGGTAGTGGCAATGCATTGGCTCACAACATACGAGGTCTTCGCTGCCGTGAGCCACAGTTCCCAGAGCTCGTTTCCGGAATCGCCGTTCAGATATCGTGCGAATTCGGTTCCGGCAGCAGAGAACGCGTCTGGATTGAAGCCGCCTTTGCGAAAGATGTTGGTCGCGCGCACAACCGCATACTGCGCGTAGGGCCCGGTCTCTCCCTCAAAACTGAGCGCGTCATTGAAGTCGAACGCGATCACCGAGGGCTTGGTGTACTTCAACATGAAAAAGCGCAGCGCGCCGATGGCAATCTGGGTTGCGATTGTGGCGCGCTCGGTTTCGCTGAGTTCGGGATGACGCGAGTCCACTTCCTGGCGGGCGGATGCGATGAGCCGGTCCAGCAAATCGTCCGCCTTGACTCCAAACCCCTTGCGCCCCGAGACTTCGATCCACGGCCGCGCTTTGTCTTCCTCGCTGAGTTCGTATCCGAGTTCAGCCGCGCAGCGGGGTGTGAGCGCGACCATCTCGTAGGAAAGATGCGTGTAGCGGTCGGCGGCTTCGTTGTGGCCGAGCCCGCGCAGGGCTTCGACGACCGTGTTTTGCGCTTCGGCTTGGCGCGCGTCGACTACGTTGTACGTTTCAGCCACGTCGCCGAAATGCGGGTGATCCGTTTCGCCTTCATCGCTTGAGATCCAGCAGTCGTGGCCGTTGGGATATCGGTAAAACTTACGATATTCGAAATCGCGGCCGAGCAGGCCGAACTTCCACATCAGGTAGGCGATGTCTTTGCCGACATAGCCGACCGTGCCGTTGGAGCGGACGATTACCTTCTGATCTTCCTCTGTGATCTTGTCTTCCCCTGTGTCCCCTGTGTCTCCCATGGTTAAAGGCTTTGACGTCCCCGCACGCCGCATAATCCAGCAGCCCTTGTTTTTTCCCTCAGTCTCATAAGTCAGCACGCCCGCTGCTTTGAGCTTGGCGAAAGCAGCATCCCAAAAATGCAAGTGCAGAATTTCGCTCTCGCGTGGCAGGAAGTCGTACTCGATGTCCAAGCGGTCCATCGTCTCGAGATGGCGGTGGAGCACAGCGGTCGAAATGAGATCGGCAATGGCGGAAGTCTCGTTGTTGCCTTCCTCGATCGCGTGGAGCGCGGCCGCGCGCGCGTGGAGATTCTGTTTGTCCCGCTCGTACCACTGCGAAACCCGCGCGTACAGATCCCAGCAGTAAAAATCAAACCGCGGCGCGGCGGCCAGCGCTTCGATTTCGGCGCGCGTCTTTTTTTCGAGATGCAGGAATCCGACCACGACATCGGCCACCTGCACGCCGGTGTTGTCGATGTAATTCTGGATGTCCACTTCCCTGCCCGCAAACCGGAGCAGCCGGACGAACGTATCGCCGAGGATGGCGTTGCGCAGGTGTCCGATGTGCGCGGCTTTGTTGGGATTGATGCTCGAATGCTCCACCAGCACCTTGCCGGCCGGGACTTCATCCTTGGGTTCCTGATCGGCAACGAGGGCAGCGGCCACTTCCGCGCGGTTGACGCGCACGTTGACGTATCCGGTGCCGGCAACCTCGAACTTTTCAAACCCGGGCAGCGAACCGATTCCGCCGACAATTTCTTCGGCGATCTTGCGTGGCGCCTGGCGCAGCTTGCGGGCAAGTTCAAAGGCGATAGGGAGCGCGTACTCTCCGAACTCGATCTTTGGCGGTTGCTCGATAACTACGTTGACCGTATCGAGGCCATAAGTGCGCTGCAGATATCTGCGCACAGATTCGGTCAGCCGGCGTTCCAGGTGTCGGTACAAGAATCCTCGCTAAATGACTGAAGAAACAGTGATTCTAACAAACTGGTGGTGGGCGTTGAGTTTGACGGCCATACCAGGGGAACCTATGATGAAAAATCGTCCCTCGCGGTTGTCGTCGCTGGCGAATCCTTGGATCGATCCGCCAAAGACCAACGACATGCGACCAAACCTCATGATGCGCATTGCCTATCTCGATTGTTTTTCCGGCATCAGCGGCGACATGTTTCTGGGCGCTCTGGTGGACATAGGGGTGTCTCCCAAGTGGCTTGAGGATGCGGTTGCGGCACTCAATCTCGGGGCGCGGCTGGAGATTTCGCGGGTCGCGCGCGGCGGGATTGCCGCGACCAAGATTGATGTTTTCTCGCATGGTGAGAGAGATCTGCCTAGAGAAGTGCTCTGGGAGCAGCAAGGACATAGTCACTCGCATGAACATGAGCACCACGGGCACATCCCAATTCACTCAACACATGGACAAGGTCGCGGACTGAACGAAATTCGAAGGATTATCCAAGAGGCGGCGATCAGCGCCATAGCCAAGGCGACCGCAATCCGTGTATTCGAGGCTTTGGGCGAGGCAGAAGCGGAGATCCACAGCACTGCGATCGAGAGCGTCCACTTTCACGAAGTCGGCGCGGTGGACGCGATGGTGGACATTGTTTGTGCCGCGGTCGGAGCCGAGGCGCTCGGTGTAGATGAATGGGTGTGCTCACCGCTGAACGTCGGTGGAGGAACGGTCAAGTGCGCCCACGGAACGCTGCCTGTGCCTGCGCCAGCGACGCTGAAGTTGCTTAGAGACGCGCCGGTGTATTCGTCGGGGCCGCAGGTCGAGTTGGTTACGCCGACGGGGGCGGCAATCGTGAAGACACTGGTCACCCACTTTGGCTCGTTTCCGGCGATGAAGATTGAGAAAACCGTGTATGGCGCCGGGACTCGCGACTTCGCCGAGCATCCCAACGTCCTGCGGCTGACGATTGGAGAGGCGGTGGAAAGTCCACGCACGCATGCTTCGCGCGAAACGATAACCGTGCTCGAGGCAAGTCTAGACGACCTCAGCCCTCAGGTGCTCGCCTATGCGGCGGAGAAACTGCTGGCGGACGGCGCCCTCGACGTATTCAGTATTCCGGTGCAGATGAAAAAGGGGCGTCCGGGAGCGCTGCTGACTGTGCTGTGCAAGGCGGAAGATGCAGAGCGGTTGACAAAGCTGATTTTCACGGAGACGACAACGCTCGGCGTGCGGCGTCGTGAAGAACAGAGGCAGACGCTGGCGAGGCGATGGGAGACCGTCCAGACTACATGGGGCGATGTGCGGATGAAGATCGCCAGCATGAATGGCAGCATCTCTAACTATGCGCCCGAGTATGAAGATTGCCGAGCTCTGGCGGAAGCGCATCATGTGCCTCTGAAGTTGGTGATCGAAGAGGCAATGCGACAATACAAAGCTGCTGGCTCCTAGCTACTGGCTCCTAGCAATCCCATTTGAGCGAGCTTGCAGAAGCGAGAAGCTAGTAGCCAGCAGCTGTTCTCAGCGCCATCAAATCATGAGCAAGGCCTGCTACATCACGACCCCGATCTACTATGTGAATGCCCGTCCGCACATTGGGCACGCCTACACCACGATCGCTTGCGACACGATTGCTCGCCGCCATCGCATGCTGGGCGACGATACCTGGTTTCTGACTGGCACCGACGAGCACGGACAAAAGATCGAGCGCGCAGCCCAGGCCGCCGGCAAGACTCCGCAGCAGTTTGCCGACGAGGTCTCCGAGGCTTTCCGCACTAACTGGGAGCGGCTGGGCCTATCCAACGACGATTTCATCCGCACGACCTCCGAGCGGCACAAACAGGGTGTGCAGGCCTTATGGCGGAAGATCCGCGACAACGGATACATCTACAAGGGAATGTACACCGGCCAGTACTGCGTTTATGACGAGCTCTATGTGGATGCAGTCGGACCAGGTGCTCCGTGTCCGGATTGTGGGCGGCCGACGGAAACGGTTCACGAAGAAAACTACTACTTCAAGCTCTCGGCCTTCGAAGACAGGCTGATTAAGCTCTACACCGAACAACCGGACTTCATCCGCCCAGAGACGCGGCGGAACGAAGTGATTTCTTTCGTGCGCAGCGGCCTGCGCGATCTTTCGATCAGCCGCAGCACGTTCTCTTGGGGCATTCCAGTGCCCGACGATCCGAAGCACGTGATTTACGTCTGGCTGGACGCGCTGGCGAACTACATTACAGCGCTCGGTTATGGGCAGAAAGACCAGAGCAAATACGAGAAATACTGGCCGGGCGTGCACATGATCGGGAAAGAGATCGTGCGCTTCCACTGCGTGTATTGGCCCGCCTTTCTGATGGCGGCGGGGCTTCCCTTGCCCAAAGGCATCGTGGCACATGGCTGGCTCCTGTTCGAAGAGAACAAGATGTCGAAGTCGCGCGGCAACATCGTGCGTACCGAGACCATCGTGGACGTGCTGGGAATCGACGCGCTGCGTTACTTCCTGCTGCGCGAAATCGTCTTCGGGCAGGATGGTTCGTTCAGCTTCGACGCGCTGGTGCAGCGCTACAACGCCGATCTCGCCAACGGGCTGGGCAACCTCGCCAGCCGCACGCTCACGATGATCAACCGCTATTTCAAGGGTGAGGTGCCGTATCCTTCGCAGACGGGTCGTACACCCGCCGACGAAACAATTGCAGAGACTGCGAAGAAGACAATCTCCGAGTCTGGCAGCCTATTCGATCAATATCAGTTTTCGCGGGCGCTGGAATTGGCCTGGGGCCTGGTGGCGGCGGTGGACAAGTACATCGTGGAAAACGAACCGTGGTCGCTCGGCGAGAGGCAGGACGAAGAGAGCCGGGCGCGCCTGGCCACGGTGCTTTACACCAGCGCGGAAGCGTTGCGAATCGTGACGGCGCTCGCGCATCCGGCGATGCCGGACGCCACGGCGAGAATCTGGGCGCAGCTCGGCCTCGCAGACATCAAGAGGTTCGATTTAGCGAACTTGCAGTGGGGACAGCTGCATCTGGGCACAAAGCTGGGCGAAATCCAGGCGGTGTTCCCGCGCGCAGACAAATCGGCGGTCGAGAGGATGCACAAAATGGAGGAACTGAAGAGTGGGGCTGCTCCCGTAGCAGCGCCTGCTGCGTCGTCACCGGCGATGCCAGCGCCCGCGGCCAAGACGGAGCCGTCCGCGACAGGGAAAGCGGCAACCGCGATTCCCGACGGCAAGATAAGCATCGATGACTTCGCCAAGATCGAGCTGCGCGTTGCCCAGGTGAAAACAGCAGAGCGCGTCAAGGGCGCGGACAAGCTGTTGCGGCTCGAAGTCGACCTGGGAACGGAAGTCCGGCAGTTGGTGGCAGGGATCGCCGAGGCCTACGAACCAGAATCACTGGTTGGACGGAAGGTCGTCATCGTCGCCAACCTCGCACCACGCAAGCTGCGCGGGCTGGAATCGAACGGCATGGTGGTGGCTGCTTCACCTGAGGGTGGCAAACCTGTTCTGGCTAGTTTTCTCGAAGATGTTCCGATTGGAACTCGATTGAAATAGGCTTGCCGAGCTTCGCTCGGGGACGGGTCAAAGACCCGTCCCTACACGTTCAATCTCATGTTCATCGATTCCCACGCTCATCTCGAAGGCAAACGCTACGACAGCGACCGCGACCAGGTGCTGGCACGCGCCAAGCAAGCTGGGATCGAGGCCTATCTTGCCATCGGAAACGGCGACGGCCCAGATACTGCCGACTGCGGGATTCAACTGGCGGAGAGGTACAGTGGCAAGGCTGAATATCCAGAGATCTGGGCCAGCGTCGGCATTCATCCGCATGAGGCGAGTCTTGCCAATGACGCTGCCTACGTCCGGCTGGAGCTCTGGGCAGGCCATCCCAAGGTAATTGCCTGGGGCGAGATCGGCCTGGACTATTTCTATGATCACTCGCCGCGCAACGTTCAACAAACGGTCTTCCTGAAGCAAATGGAACTGGCGCACGAGGCGAACCTGCCGATCATCATCCACTGCCGGCCTTCCGACAACAGCGACAATGCCTGGGACGACTGCTTGAAGCTGATCGCCGAGCATTGGAAGCCGACTGGGTTGGGCGGAATCCTGCACTGCTTCACGGGGACGGTCGAGCATGCGCGAAGGGGACTCGACTTGGGATTCATGATTTCCTTCGCCGGAAACATCACTTTTCCCAAAGCTCGGAACATCCGCGATGCCGCACAGATCGTCCCTCTCGACCGCATGCTGATCGAGACCGATTCTCCCTATCTCGCGCCGCTGCCGTACCGCGGCCAGCGCAATGAGCCCGCTTTCGTCAAGGAAGTAGCGCGCCAGATCGCCGAACTGCGAAAGGTGCCCTCGGAAGAGATCGGCGCGCAGACGGCCCAGAACTTCTACAGATTTTTCAAACTGGGTGAAAGAAGCGAAAGCCGAGGCCTCCGAGCTTAACCTGCCCAGAGAATGCTTCTTCTGATACCCTCAAGAGTCAAATGCTGGGGTGAAGACCGCTGCGAGCTTCGAGCCGCGAGCTTCGAGCAACCTAATTCTTTTTAAACGAAACGGTTCTACCAAGCTCGCAGCCCATAGTTCACAGCGAAATCAGGTGCTTCGCTTCGCTCAGCATGACAATCTAATAAGAGTACGCAACGGCTCGCGATGCCCGAGAACACTTTCGATATCGTCAGCAAGATTGACCTGCAGGAAGTCTCGAACGCCATTCAGCAAGCGATGAAGGAAGTCACGACTCGCTTTGACTTGAAGGATTCGAAATCAAGCATTGTCCTCGAAGGGAAAGACGCGATCATCCTGCACTCGGCCGATGAGTACAAACTAAAGCATGTCAACGACGTCTTTCAGCAGAAACTAGTCAAACGGGGAGTGCCCTTGAAAGGCTTGACATACGGCCCAGTCGAGCCCGCGGCAGGCAGCACTGCCAAGCAGAAGATCACTATGCAGCAAGGGATTCCGATCGAGAAGGCACGCGAGATCGTGAAGGTTATCAAGGAGTCGAAGAAGAAGGCCCAGGCTTCGATTCAGGGCGACCTGGTGCGCGTCAGCAGCAAGGATCGCGATACGCTCCAGGAAATCATCGCCCTGATGAAACAGCGTGACTTTGGAATTGACATGCAGTTTACGAACTACCGGACGAACTAGAAAGGCGTTTGATCGCAGAGTGCGCTGAGAAACAACTTGGCGAGAAGACTTAGAAATAATTTGCTCTGCGTCCTCAGTGATTTCTGCGGTTAAACGCTTTTTCGGGCGATCGGATCAAAACTTGAGTGCAACCACTGCCATTAACGGGAAAGAGATCTTCGACCTGCTGCGGGATGACCTCGTCGCGATCGAAGAAGAGTTCGGCCACGATACGATTTCGAAGGTCGCGGCCATCACCGAAATTGGCGAATACCTGCGCGCCGGAGGTGGAAAGCGGATCCGCCCGGCGTTGCTCCTGCTGTCGGCCAAGCTCCTGAACTACAAGGGAACGGGTGCCATCAAGCTCGCGTCGGTGGTTGAGATCATCCACACCGCCACGCTGGTTCACGACGACATCATTGACGAAGCCCAGACACGGCGAGGGCGTCCCGCGGCGAACACGCAGTGGGGCAATTCGAAGTGCGTGCTCGCCGGCGACTGGCTCTACATGCAGGCGTTCAAGATCGCGGTGCAGGAACGCAATTTCAGAATCCTCGACGTGCTCATCGAACTCACGCAGCAGATGGTGGAGGGCGAACTGCTGCAGATGGAAAAGCTGGGCAAGCTGATTTCCTTACAAGAACATCTTGATCTGATCTACCGCAAGACGGCCTGCCTGTTCTCCGTGTGCATGCGCGTAGGAGGCATTCTCGGCGGTGCCACTACGGAACAGGAAGAGCGCCTCGGACAGTACGGGCGCGACCTCGGTCTGGCTTTCCAGATCGTGGATGATGTGCTGGACCTCACAGCGTCGGAGAGCGTGCTGGGTAAGCCGGTGGCGAGTGACCTGCGGGAGGGCAAAGCAACGATGGCGGTGATTCATGCTCTTGAGCGTTGCACTCCTGACGAGCGCAAACAAATTGAAACCGTGCTGACTGATCGAGCATTTAATGGAGTGACGCACGCCGACATCCTGGCGATCCTGAACCGCTACGGGTCCCTTGAATATGCTTCCATGGAGGCGGCACGCTATGCCGAGTCGGCGCGTAACGCGATCTGCGTATTCCCGGATTCGGAGATCAAGCGCGCGCTGCTGTGGGCGCCGGAATTTGTGGTGGCGAGGGAAAAATGAGCACGTGGCACTTGGTAATTGGCATTTAGGGAACCCCACGAGGTGGCCGACGAACTCTAACCTGTTTTGACCAAGTGCCAAATGCCAAGTGCCAAGTGCTGATCTTCCATGAACGATCTGCTTCCTCTGATCTCGCGCCATGGATACCTTCTGCTGGCGACGGTCTGCTTCGCCGAAGCAGTTGGTCTGCCTCTCCCCGCGGCTCTGGCTCTTCTGACGGCCGGTGCGGTCGCTGCCTACGGAAAGCTACACATCTACTCCGTATTTGGTGTGTCGTTCCTGGCGATGCTGGCGGGGGATCTCATGCTGTATTTCACGGGGCGCGCGAGTGGATGGGCGTTATTGGGACTCCTCTGTCGGCTTTCCGCGAATCCGGAAACCTGCATCCTGCGCTCGGCCGAGTATTTCTACCGCCGGGGCAAACAGACTTTGCTTTTCGCCAAGTTCATTCCCGGAATCAACACCATGTCGCCGCCGCTGGCTGGCAGCATGAGAATGCAACTCGGTCAATTCTTGCAATTTGACTCCCTGGGAGTGCTCTTCTACGTCGTTGCCTATTCGCTCGGCGGTTACGTTTTCAGCGATGCGCTACGCGCTATCACCCGTGGAATCCGCTCGGCGGGGTCGGCCGCCGAGGTCGTCCTGGGTGTCGGCCTGGCGGGCTACGTCGTCTATCGCATCTGGATTTACCGCAAGTACCGTCTGCTCGACGTGGTCCCGCGCGTGCCCGTGGAGGAACTGGCCCGCCGTCTGGCATCGGATGAGGCTCAGAGTGTCATCGTCGCCGACGTCCGCAGCCACGGGTACTACGATGCAGACTCGCAGCGCATTGCGGGATCGGTTCGCCTTGAACCCAACAACCTGGAGGAAGAGATCAAGAATCTGCCGCGCGATCGGGAGATCTTTCTCTACTGTACTTGACAGCGCGAGGCCACGAGCGCCCGGGTGGCGCACCTACTTCAGCAACATGGATTCAAGGCATTCGTCATCGTGGGCGGGCTGCGTGCCTGGCGCAAGGCCGGGCAGCCTGTGGAACCGGTTCCGCACGATGATCTGGTCAAGCTGCCTACGTTCACCTGAGGCTTATCCTTGGCAGGGCACGGTGGGTTTGCTATCGTCACGTCATGGGGCGATCTTTGAGTTTTTGTGGCGTGATCCTGGCAGCGGGCGAGTCCTCGCGCATGGGACGCGACAAAGCGCTGCTGCCCTGGCCCCCGCAATCGCCGGCGACGAGTTCCGGCGACACCTTTCTCTCCTCAGCCATTCGGCTGTTTGATGCCTATGTTGACATGGTTTTGGTGGTAGCCGGAAAGAACGAGCAGGAACTGGCGTCGATCGTGTATGCGCACGGCGCGTCGCTGGTGGTTAATCCCGATCCTGCGCGTGGACAATTCAGTTCCCTGCAAACCGGCTTGCGCGAGGTGTTGAACCGAGGGCGCGATGCCGCCATGATCACGCTGGTGGATCGACCCCCGGTGACGGCGGAAACGATCCGGATCCTCCAGACCGAGTTCGACCAGGCGCTGGGCCGCGGGATGTGGGCAGCGGTCCCCGAGTACCAGGGCAAACACGGGCATCCCATTCTGGCAGGGCGCGAAATGATTGAAGCATTCTTGAGAGCGCTGCCCTCTGCGAGTGCGCGCGAAATCGAACACGCGCACCAGGACAAGATTGCATACCTGCCCGTGAACGACTCTTTCGTTGTCGTTAATGTGGATACACCGGAGCAGTACGCGGCGCTGCCGTCGAGTTAGCGTCTGCCAGACCACGCGAAAAATGACAAATCTTACGCTTACAAAAGCCGAACTCATCGAAAGTGTCCTTCGTCTCAAGCCAAGCGTTGCGGCCTTTGATTGCGACGGGACGCTGTGGTCCGGCGATGCCGGAGAGGGCTTCTTCTCATGGTCGATGGAGCAAGGGATGGTCTCAGGGGAAACGCAGCGCTGGGCGCGTGCCCGTTATGCCGACTACAAAGCCGGCAAGGTGTCCGAGGAGGTGATGTGTGGCGAAATGGTTACGATGTACCGCGGGCTCTGCGAAGACGTTGTTCAGCAGGCAACGGAAGAATACTTCGCTCTGGCTCTTGGACCCAGCATTTTCCCGGATATGCGTGACCTTGTGGGACGTCTGCTGGATGTTGGAACCGACGTGTGGGCCGTTTCTTCCTCGAGTCAGTGGATCATCCGTTCGGGCATGCGCTACTTCGGAATTCGGCAGGAACGGATTCTCGCGGCGGAAACGGCAGTCGAGAACGGTGTGATCGTGGACCGGCTCCTCCGCGTGCCCAGCGGACCGGGCAAGCCCGAAGCCCTTCGCGAAGCGTTAGCCTCGCCACCGGATTGCGCATTCGGAAATTCACTATGGGATCGTGAGATGCTGGCGATGTCCAAGCATCCGTTTGCCATCAATCCCAGTCCAGAGCTGAAGGAGATCGCCGTGGCGAGTGGGTGGAGGATGTACCACCCCGGAACGAACAACCGAACGTAGCGCCGCCGACCCCGGCGGCTGTTCGGCAGGCGACCCGCCCGCCGACCGAAGGCGAGGCGCCCCTTCGGCAAGCTCAGGGCAGGCTCTCGGGATAGCGGACAAGGTGCCGGCGCTACCTTCAACCGAGTCTCACACTCTGCGCAGCAACTCGCGCAACGCATCCACGGCCAGGTGACTGGCATGTGAGGACGCGTCGGGAAGTCCGCCAACTTTCCGCACCAGTTCTTCCGTGTCGACTCGTCGCGCCTCCTCGACCATCTTTCCTTTAACCATCTCCGTGATCGCTGAGCCGCACGCCATGGCCGGCACGCATCCCTTGGCCAGGAAACGAATGTCGACGATGCGATCCCCGTCCAGCTTGATCGTGAGTTTCAGAACGTCCCCGCAGACAGGATTTTCGAGTTGCGCCGAAGCATCCGGCGCTTTGACATCGCCGGCATTACGCGGATTCTGAAAGTGGTCGAGAACTTCTGAGGAATACACAGCGCGATTGTAAATGCCCGCCGAGACGATTCCCTCCCCTACAATGTGAGTATGTCCGGCTCGCACTCCCCGCGGCGTATTGCCTGTCTGCAACCGAGCGCCACGGTAATTCTCGCCAGCCTCGGAGAACTCGACCGGGTCGTGGCTTGCACCAAGTACTGCGCGGACGTGGTTCCAGAGGTGTGTCAAGGGGAGCGGCTCATCGTTGCTGACTCCTGGACTTCGAAAGCGGATGAAATTCTGGCAGCCAAGCCCGACCTGATCATTGCAGCGGTTCCCTATCAGGAGGCGGCCGTGGCGGAGATCTTAAAGGCCGGCGTGCGATTCTTAGGCCTCGCTCCACACACACTGGCCGACATCTACACCGACATCGCAGTGATCGCTGCGGTGGTTGACGCTGCTAGCCGAGGAGCACGAATCATTTCAGAAATGCAGGACGCAATCGAGGATGTCCGCCGCAAGACTGCCAACCTTCCCCGAAGGCGCGTCTTCTGCGAGGAGTGGGGCAAGCCCCTGATCACTTCGCAGCCGTGGGTGGTAGAGCTGGTCGAAGCGGCCGGCGGCGACTTTGTGGGCGATCCCGGCAAGCAAGTTCTTGCCGACTTCGTCCTGGAGCGAGACCCCGAGATCATCATTGCCGCCTGGTGCGGAGCCGGGAACCGGGTCCCGTTGGCAAAAATCGTTCGCGATCGGGGCTGGGCAGGGACAGCCGCAGCCCGCAATTCACAGGTCTACTGTATTTCCGACGAACTTCTGAACACACCGGCGCCGACGTTAATCCAGGGCCTTCACGCCATGGCCGCTGCTATCCACCCGGGAGCCTTCGCGCGCGTGCGCGGGTTACGTGCGATTACCGAAGGGGTGACTGCCAGAGATGCCGCCGCGCAACGAGTGGTTTAGGATGAATGGAGTATGTCGACCACTTCCAACACATCCAAGATTGAAGAAGTGCGGAAGGAACTCCCACGTCTCACCTCCGACGCACGCAGTGCAGATCAATTAATGGACGACATCACCAGACTGCTGTTCGACAAAATGTTGAAATACAACTGGGTCGGCTTCTATATGCTCGAACCGGACGCTGTCCCGCCCATGTTGGTGCTGGGACACTTTCAAGGGGCGATGACGCCGCACACTCGCATCCCTTTGAATCAGGGAATCTGCGGTGCCGCTGCGTCTTCGGGCAAGACCGTCGTCGTAGACGACGTCAGAAGCGATCCGCGCTACCTGGCATGTTCAGTCGAAACCAAGTCGGAGATTGTCGTACCTGTTTTCGTGCGCGGACAGGTCGCCGGCGAACTCGACATTGACAGTCATTTCCCCGCGGCCTTCAGTGTTGAAGATCGTGAATTAGTCGAATACTGCGCTCAACTTGTCGGCAAACGTCTGGAACAAACCAGCTACTAGCTTCGGACTACTGGCTTCTAGCAACCCTTTCGCTTCAAACGTGTTTGCCAGGAGCCAGCCGCTAGTAGCTAGAAGCGCCTCTCAACCACATGAAACGCGTCGTCGCTGCTCTCATCTTGAAAGGGGACAAGGTCCTCGCATGCCAGAGGACTCGGCATCAGGTCATGCCACTCAAGTGGGAGTTCCCGGGAGGCAAGATCGAAAACGGCGAGCAACCGCGCGATGCGCTGCGTCGCGAACTCGAAGAGGAACTCGGGATTGAGGCCGTCATCGGCGACGAAGTGGCCCGGATCGTTCACGAGTACCCTGGTGGAGGGTCAGTGGAGCTGCGCTTCTTCGATGTGCCTAGCTACCAAGGTGAAATCGAAAACCGCATTTTTCGGGAGATCCGCTGGGTCGAACGCAGCGAATTGACCAAACTGGACTTTCTGGAAGCCGACCTGGGACTGGTGAAAGCCCTGGCTGCGGGGAAGATCCTTTGAGCGGCGGGCGGGCCGTTTAACCGCCAGTTCACTGGGCAGTTGGGACCAAGCCCCTGTCGGCCCGCGTTTTTGATGGCCTGTAGGCTACTGGCCCGAAGCCGTAGTCTCCACCAACTACACGGTCCAGCCCATGATGACCACATCCGTTTCCCCACCACCCA
>JACXTT010004789.1_pt1 | contig 19951 bp, 12 predicted proteins | sample 9270951 | NCBI WGS metagenome assembly JACXTT01 (sample SAMN15532306, study PRJNA645909) | rock metagenome | isolation source: weathered quartz diorite | place: Puerto Rico | collected 2017-06-21 | reverse complement strand
AATGCCATTCTGAAAGCCCAGGACGCATTTCAGCGGGGAGATGCTGGCCAGGCCGAATCTCTCCTGACAGAAGTCCAGGAGCGGGATCCGAAAATGTACGTGATTCCTTTCCTGTTAGGTGAATCGTCGTTGCGGCGTCAAGATTGGGCGAAGGCCGCCGAACAGTTGCAGCGTTGCCTGGAATTGAATCCAAATTTTGACAACGCCATGGCCGGCCTGGCGCGAGCTCTGGCCAAACTCAATCAGAGCGCGGATGCTAAGCTATGGATGCGGAAAGCGCTGGAACAAAACCCTAAGAACTATCGCGCTTGGTATGAACTGGGAAAACTGGAAGCCAAGACGGATCCCGCCGCTGCGCTGGAAGCTTGGAACAAAGCTTTGGCCATCCAGCCGAATTTTGTGTTCCTGCAACGTGATGTCGGAATGTTGCAGTTTGAGCGGAAGAACTACGCAGAAGCTGTTTCTCATCTGAGCCGTGCGTCGGAACTTGGCCTAAACGAAGCGCCTCTGTACAACTTTCTCGGAATCGCCCTGAGCCAGACCAGCCGATTAGTATGCGCCGTGCGGAGCTATAAGAAAGCGATACAGCTTGACCCTAACCTTGCTGAGGCCCACCTCAATCTGGCATACGCTTATGAGCGTTTGAACAAGCGACAACAGGCTGTGACAGAGTACGATAAGGCGTGCGCGCTGTCGGCGAGTTTTTGCCGGGCCCCGACACATCCAACTCCGGGCCCGCACTGATTCAATTTGGTTCGGAGGGCTTGTCTTGGGTCTTACCCATTTTTCCGAGCAACTCGCGAGCTTTGGGCGCATAGGGATCTCTGGGGAAATCCCGCAAGAAAATATTCAGTTCGGCATAAGCGTCCAATTTTCGTTTTTGCGAAAGATAAAGGTTGACCAGAGCGAGATGCGCTTGTGAGAGCTTCGGGTCCAATTCCAGTGCGCGTCGCAACGCTCGCTCAGACTGCGCCGTATCTCCAGCGCGCTGAAAAGCCGACCCCAGAATGAAATACCCAAACGCCGAATTAGGCTCTCGACGCAGCCCTTGGATTGCATGTTCGAGCGATTCCTGCAACCGCTGGGTCAACAAAAATACGTCGGCAAGGTTGAAATAGGCTGCCGCGTCGGCCGGGTTGATCCGAATGACTTCCCGAAACTCAGCTTCTGCCGACTTGAAATCTGATTTACTGAGGTAGGCAGAACCGAGATTGTTATGGGCAGGATAAAAGTTCGGCGCTAGACTCACCGCCCTTTCGTAGTGACGGATGGCCTCATCGCGTTTCTGATTCTTGTCCGCCTCGACACCCTTGTCGAATTCTTTAATCGCTTTTTTCGGGAAATGCTGCCGGTACTCCGACGGATCAATAAGGTAAGGATTGCCCCCTTGCTCCCGATTCGGCAGCGGTTCCTTTTTTGCCGGCTCCCGCGGGCTTAGGGTTATCTGCGCCATGGACATGATGGAAATGGACGTATCGAGTATGACCAGCTGATCGACTGGGTAGAAGCGCTCGTCGTTAATTACTACGTGGTAGGGATTGCTTGCAAGACCATGGAATCCGAACTTTCCTTCATCATCACTGTACCCGCTGGCAATCGGGGCGCTTCGAAACTGGAGTTCTACAAAGACCCTGCCCGGGAAGTCGCCCCGGCTCAGGTGTAGCTCGCCAACCACGCTGCCGACGCCTCCCTGCTGCGCCCGCAGTGCGGGAACCGAAATGAGTAGAAAGACAAGCCAGGCGGGGATTAGTTTGCCGAGGGCGCACGGCATGGCCCTACTCCCAAAAAGGAAGAGGGCTTGCTCGCCGCATGGAGAACAAGCCCTCAAGGCTACCGCGATTTAGAAGTTCACCTTCAGCCCAAACTGGAGATTGCGTGCGTTCAAAGCACCGCCGGCCTGGCCGAAGTTGGCGAAGGTAATCTGGTTATGAGTGATCTCCAATCCAGCTTGCCCCGAGTTGGCCAGGACGAAGTTGGTGTGGTTGAAGACATTGAAGCCCTCCACGCGGAACTGCAGACCGACTCTCTCCGTGATCTTGAAGTTCTTGAAGAGGGACATGTCTGCATACCACTGGCCCGGACCAACGAAGGTGTTGCGGCCCAAGTTTCCGGGGCAGGCTAGGCAGGGAGCGTTGCCGAAGATTCCATTGCCGAGGGCAAACGCGGAACCGAAGCCGTTGGCCCACATATCATGCGTGGCGCCGCTGAATCCCTTGATGGTGGACTCCGGACGTGAGTTTCTGGAGTGGCTGTTCGTGCGATTGAGCATGTAATCGCCGCCGACATTGACGCAGGTGCCGCTGGTGACATCATCCGCCGTGCACGGCAGTGGGTTTCCGTTCCCGTCAAAGTCGTCCGTCGACAGGAGATTCTCTCGATCGCGGCGGTACGGAGACCAGTGAGCCCCGGTCTGGAAGGCCCAGATCCCGTTGTACTGCCACCCACCGAGCAGGGCATTCAAGAATCCTGTGTGCTTTCCGAACGGCAGATCCCACACATAGTTGAAAACCAGCCGGTGACGGATGTCGAAGATGGAATTGCCCCGATCCAGGCCCGGGTTGGTCCAGTCGGTGGTGAACCCGTCGCCTGCCGCGTCGCCATTGGCGGTGGTGGCGCCGCTGTGCCAGGTGGACCCGTCATCAATGCTGTGGCTCCACGTGTAGTTCAGGTTAAACAGCAGCCCGTGGCTCGCTTGCTTTTTGACGGAGATTTGGAAGGAGTTGTAGTTGGAGTTCGCCGCGTTTTCCCAGACACGCAGCGTACCGTAATTGGCGTTGAGTTTGCCGCCGGTCTGGTGGCAGACTTGGCGCCCGATGTTGTCGGTGACGCAACTCCCCGCCGGCAGGCGGCCACCGGGAATACGGTTGACGTCATCGGCGCGGAACAGTTTGTGCCCTGCTGTCCCAACGTAGTTCATCTCCAGCGTCAGCTTGGGCAGTATCTCACGCTGCGCGCTGAGGTAGAAGTTGTAAACGTACGGGTCGCGAATCCCCTTCGGGAAGACGATGCCCGTCAGGAACGCAGTTTGCGGGTTGCCGGCAGCCCAACCAGAAAGATTGCCGACGGCCTGCGCCCCCACGCCCTGCCCGGGGTTTGTCGGGGCACCAAGGTAGGTGGGGGTATCGCCACTCGGCTGACAAGTCTGGGGGCCCGTGCAGATGGTTGGGCCATAAACGATTTCCGAGCCGCCCCCGCCGTCCAACTCGTTGCTGTCGGCCAGGTTGAACGAGTAAAAGGGCGGGTTCCAGCGGGAATTGGAGAGCGGGTTGTAAAGCGTGGATTCGTAGGAAACTCCGAATCCGGCTCGCAGAGACGTTTTGCCGTCGCCGAAGACGTCCCAGGCGAAGCCAACGCGAGGACCGAAGTCGTTGTGGTCACCTCTGCCCAGCGTACTCGCCGGGGCGAAGCCACCAGGACCGCATACCCCCGCCAAGGTGGCCTTTGGGTCGTCGCATGGGACGTTTGCGTCGTGAATTTGGCCGGCTCCGGTGGTGATGTTATCGAGCAAGCTCTTGCCCGGGCCGGGGATGAACGTGGTGGCCTTGTTAGCCTCTTCATTGTGGCGTTTGAACAGGTCGTATCGCAGACCCAGGTTCAGCGTTAGGCGGCGGCTGATCTTCCAGTCGTCCTGAAAATAAGCGCCAAATTCGACATTGCGCCAATGCCGGACGTTGCTGGCAAGTTGCGCCGGGTTACCGGAAACAAAACCGGGATCGACGCCCGCCACTTCAAAGTAAGGAGCGTCCGCCGCGAACCAGATGGTGTCGGCAAACTCGTACGACGGTCGGGCGACGTTGAACTCGCTGTTTTCGATGTTGCGCTTGATGTCCGCCCCGATCTTGATGTTGTGAGAGCCATGGTTGATCGAGACCATGTCGCTGTAAACGTACTGATCTTCCTTAAAGAGCTGCGGATACCCGTTATAGGAACCAAATCCTGCGTTCCCATCATCGAAAGCCAATTGCGGTACACCCGGCAAATTGGTCCCAATATTCTGCACCAAACCGGTGTACCCCGCGCGGAACTCATTGATGATCTTCGCGTTAAATGTGTGGTCCCAGGTCAGTTGGCCGTTGGGGTAAATGTTGTGGGTGGGGTTGGTGAAGCCGCGGGTGCAGGCCGGCGTGCAAGGCCCGAACGTGTCGTCCTGTCGCAGCCAGTTGTACTGGATGAAGAAGCGATCCTTTCCACTGGGCAGGTAATCAACTCTACCCGACGCCTCTTTGCCTTGGAACAGGTTCCCGAAGATTTGCGTTTGCTGCCCGAAGAGGGCAACGCTCTTACATAGATATGGAGTGACGCCGGGCACCAGCAACGGCGACGCGTCCAGGGCCTGGAACTTTGCCAGAATGGCAGCCGGGACCGGGTCCCCGCCAGGTGTCGTCTGCTCTGTCGCCACCGCGCCCTGCCAGGTAGAAACACCGTTGTGGGTAATGTCACAGTCGCCCGTTACCGAAGGCGCAAACTTGCTTTCGAGCAGCGCGGAGGTGGTGTTGAAAGCAGTGGTTGGCCCCAGTTGGTCAATCACGGCCTGCCGGAACTGCGGCGACTCGATCAAGATCGGTGTCGGGGGCGCAGAGGTCAGAAAGTGATCCTGCTGGTAGGAGATAAAAAAGAACAGCTTGTCCTTGACGATCGGACCGCCGAAAGTGCCGCCAGCCTGGTTGAAGCGCAGTTTTTGCTTCGGCACGCCCTGCTGGTTGAGGAAGAAGTCGTTCGCGTCCAGCTTGTCGTGGCGGAGGAAGTCCCATGCGCTGCCGTGCCAGCTATTAGTGCCGGACTTGGTCACCAGGTTCGTGATCGATCCGGCGCTGTTACCATACTGGGCGGAATTGTTCAGGCCGAGCTGCTGGAATTCCTCGACGGTGTCCTGGATGGGCACGTTGTTGACGCCACCGCTCAGGCCCTTGTTGGACACACCGTTGATGAGGAAGCCGTTGAAGTCCTCGCGCAGGCCGTTCACGACCGTGCTATGCCCATTCTCGAAGTCAGTGCCGGTGACGTTCACAGCGCCCGGTGCCATCTGGATCAGGTCATAAACGTTGCGGCCATTGAGCGGCAGGTTCGCCACCTGCGCGCCGCTTACGATCTGCGACAACTGCGAAGTCTCGGTGTCAACCGCGGGAGGGGTACCGGTCACTTCTACGACCTCGTTCGCGGAGCCCACCTGCAGCTTGAAATCTGAGTGCGTAATCGACCCGGCATTCACGGGCAAGTTGGTATGGGTCTCAGACTTGAAGTTCGGAGCCGTCACCATGACCGAGTAAACACCCACCGGCAACTGGTTCGCCACAAAGTGGCCCTGCTGGTTGCTGGTGACCGTGGTGGTCAAATCCGTGGCTTGATTCTTGATCGTTACTTTTGCGCTCGGAATGGCCGCGTTAGACGGGTCAGTGATATCACCGGTGAGCTGGCCATTCTGGATCTGCGCAAAGGCGTTGACGCTCAGGGTCAACAAAGCAAACACTGCGAGGCAAAACTGCAGTCTTTTCATTCACCTACCCCCTTGTATATCTATGGCGTGTGGTTTTGTTTATGTGCACGGAAACCGTCGAATTCTTGCATGACTCGGGACCGCGTCGCACGAATTTCACCAACCTGGGTGCCCCGGTAAACTGCCATCCTGAGGTGCGCGAAATTCTGCTCCCCCGAGTGGCGTCTTGTCAAGCTATCCTGCTGATTCTTTTGATCGACTCCCGCCAAACTCAAGGAACTAGGCTTTCCGGGAGACAGCTTCACAGCTAGCGCATTGAGTGTCTGTTGGCACTTGAGCCGCCAAAGCTAAACATAATCATTTTCAATTAGTTAGAGTTCACAAAACACGCAACTCTATGAAGAACAGAAGATCAAAGCGAAACAAATCTACTAAATTTTGTAGAGTTGCCGCGACTCTGATCTGAATGTTTTGCGAATGTGCTCTGCTGCTGTGTTCGAAGAATGTGTTCCCTTGAAATGTTCAGGGAACCAGCTTAGTGGTGGGGAAGTGTCGGTCGTCTCTCGGTGACGCCGCGCCCCTCCTGTACAACGATTTCCTGATCCGCCACTTCTGGTCCCAGCTTATCCACCTGCCCGCTCGGCCACCGAATCACAATGGCATCAGCTCGTAGAGCCGAGCCCAGGCCAATGTGCAGTCGCGGGTCATTCGAGCTTTCAAAGCTGCTGCCAGCACGCACTTCGGCGTAGTGCGTTGACCCATCGGCGGTGATCTCTACTCGAGCGCCGAAGCCGTCGCGGTTCGATTTGGTGCCGATAGTCTTGAGTCTCAACCAATGTCCAGAGGCCGGCGCCTCGTTTCTCAGCAGGACCGGAGAGCCATCGAGACTAGTCAGCAGCAGATCCTCACGGCCACGATTCCAGAAATCTGCCACCACCGCCGCGCGCCCGACGTACTTTCGCCTGAGCGCAGTCCCTGCCCGCTCGCCAATTTCTTCGAACTTCCCGTTCTTCAGATTGTGAAAAAGAAATGGCCGCTCGGCGTAGCCGACGCCGAAGGATTGTCCTTCTACCTGCGGATCAACGTGTCCATTGGCGATGAACAGGTCGGACCAGCCGTCGTTGTCGAAATCAAGAAACTTCGCGCCGAAGCCAAGGTACGGAATACTGATGGCGCCGATCCTCGCGGCGCCCGCAACATCGGTGAATTCGCCGTTGTGATCATTGTGGTAGAGGTTGTTGGTGTCGTCGGAGAAATTCGTCTTCACGATATCGGGCCATCCATCGCGATCATAGTCCGCGGCATCAATCCCCATGCCGGCTTGCTCTCGCCCGTCGGAACTATAAGCGACACCCGCTTCGGCGCCGACTTCTGTGAATCCGCCCTTGCAGTTATTGTGATAAAGCAAACTCGGAGAGGAATCGTTTGCCACGTAGAGATCGAGGCAGCCGTCTTTGTCGTAGTCGAGCCACAATACGCCGAGTCCATAGTAGCCGTCGGGATCGATGCCGAGTTTTTCTGTGACCTCGGTGAAGGTTCCGTCGCCGTTATTGTGATAAAGCCGGTCGCGCGCGCCTTTCAATCCGCGTGGACCACAATTGACTGGGATTCCCCGATACTGGCAGAATGGCCCGTCGCCAAACTTGGGCAGATTGTTGATGTCCAGGTCGACATAGTTCGCCACGTAGAGATCTAGGTTACCGTCGTTATCGTAGTCGCCGAACGCAGCGCTCGTCCCCCAACTGTCGACGTTGGCAACTCCGGCTTTGGCAGTGACGTCGGTGAAAGTGCCGTCGTGGTTGTTGTGATAGAGAGCCGAGCCGTGGAAGCCGGTGATGTACACGTCTTCCCACCCGTCGTTGTCGAAGTCGCCGACCGCAACCCCGTAACCCCAGCCGCAAAAGTTCAGGCCCGACTTCGCCGAGACGTCGGCAAACGTCCCATCGTGCTGGTTGTGATAGAGCCGCGGCGGATGGCACTTGCCCGCGCGGTAATCTTCAATCGTGGAGCCGTCGACCAGCAGGATGTCCATCCAACCATCATTGTCATAGTCGAAAGCCGCGGCACCGCCGCACTGGGTCTCGAGGATGTAGAGCTTCTCTTTGCCACCGCAAGTGAGGTGAAAATCAATGCCCGCCGGACGGGTCGCGTCCACGAAGAGCTCTTTGGAGTTGGTCGCGGGAACTTTCGGCCCGTCTTTGGCCGTCGTTGCCGGCAGCTCTTTCTTCGGATGGGTGGCTTGGGCCGCGCCAGTCAGCCTCAGCGCGCTGACAAGCACGGAGACGAAAATGACGACCGTGAAAATACGGGGGAATATTCGCATGATCGCTATCACTATTAATATTAATGCTCACGGCCGGTTGCCATCCCCGTGGTGGCGGGTTGCGCTTTCTTCAGTTCCACGAACCGTTCTCGCTCACGGCGGGCATCGTCAGTCCTGCCCAGCTTTTCCAAAGCGCGTGCCAGTTGGTAGTGCGGGCTTGGATCTTTCGGACTCAACACAATCGCTTTCCGCAAAGAAGTCTCAGCTTGCGCGGCTTTTCCCGCGAGCACCTGGGCCTTGCCCAAGTTGTACCAGACATCCGGATTCTGTGGTGCGATCTCCGCCGCCCGTTGCAGATAGCCAACCGCCTCTTCATGCTTTCCGGACTCCAGAAGCGAATGCCCCAACTCGTACACAACTTCAGGATCCTCCCCGGATCGTTGCAATTCCGTCCGGTATTCCGCGATCGCTTCATCGTTCCGTCCCAGGCTGCCATAGGCAAATCCGAGGTGGTAGTGTCCGAGTCGAATTGCCGGGTCCAGCCGGAGCGCGGTTTTGAACTCGTCGATGGCCTGCACGCTGCGGTTCGAGTTCAAGAAAGACCGCCCCAGCAACACATGGGCGAGCGGGTTCGAAGGCGTGAGCTTGATGACGATCTGAAGTTCCTCGGCGGCGGCGGCGTAGTCCAGTTGGCTCAAGCAAACCAGCGCGAGATCAAAGTGAGCGTCTGGTTCTCGTTTATTCAGATCGCGCGCCTGTTCCAGTTGCTCGCGAGCCGGCCTTAGCTGTCCAGTCTTGAAGTAGGCCAGCCCCAGGTAGTGGTGAATCTCCGGATCCTGGGGCCATTGCGATGCGGCCTTCTCTCCGAGTGATATCGCATCCTGCAACTGGCCGGACCCCAGGAATTGCAGCAATTGCAGACGGGTATCAGCACGCTTGTGATCGTAGTTTTGCGTCTGGGCCTGTGCAGCCGGGCAAGAAAGGAGAGCAAGAATGATTGAAGCGTAGCGCAGGGTGCCCAGCATCCAAAAATGTTTGACGGAAAGGTCGGGGTACCGAATCAGAAAAGCCATTGCACTGCTCTTGGTCATCGTATCGTCTTTGCGCGACGCCCTGCAATTTACTAAGACCACCGCTCTTGGAGGCTTGCATAATGAATGCCAAGCAACATTTTCTGCGTAATTTCGCCTACGACCACTGGGCGAATCGCGAATGCCTTTCCGCCCTGAGCTCCGCAAATCCAGCGTCGCCGAAAGTGCTCCGGTTGATCGCCCATACACTCTCGGCGCAGAAGCTTTGGCTGGAGCGCTTGCAGCGCGTGCCGCAAACCGTGGCGGTGTGGCCAAGTTCTTCTATTGAAGACTGCACCGCGCTTGCCGAGGAAATGCTGTCCGCTTGGAAGAACTATCTGACCGAGCTGCCGCTTGCCGATCTCGAAAATGAAATCGACTATCGCAACAGCAAAGGCGAATCTTGGTCCAGCCGCGTCGAGGACGTGCTCACGCACGTGCTGATGCATTCGGCCTATCATCGCGGACAGATCGCTCTGGAAATGCGCGCGGCGGGCCTGCAGCCGGCATACACAGATTTCATTCATGGAGTCCGCCAAGGTTTCGTAGAGTAGATCAACATGGATCGAGGAAGCATGGTTCGCGTATGGCTGCCGTTGCTCGTGGGCCTATGGGGTCTTGATTGGGTGTATCTGTACGGCCCCGGGCCACACGATGTGCTGCGCTGGATCGGACTGGCGCTCGGACTCATCGGGCTCACGGGAGTAATCCTCGCCCGCTATACCCTCGGCCGCTCTTTTTCTATCGCCGCCAAAGCCACCGCGCTCGTAACCACCGGGATCTATTCCCAGATTCGCAATCCGATCTACGTCTCGGGATCGATATTCGCAACGGGGATATTCCTGATGCTGCGCAAGCCGGCTCCCTGGCTCCTGCTGCTGGCGATCATCCCGATGCAGATCATCCGCGCCCGCCGGGAAGCCCGCGTGCTTGAAACAACGTTCGGTGACGCCTATCGTGAGTACCGTCGGCGCACCTGGTTCTAGCTGGCTGCGAAACTAACGAGCGTCGGCACCGCCGTGGAAGAGCGCCCTTCCGGGCCGCGTCGGGCCGTTGGCAATGTGTACAGGCTTTAGCCTCAGTCGTCGCCTTTCATAGCAAATTACGTTCTCTGCAGCCTGCCAGAATCCGGAAAGCTGTACAACGCAAATCTTCCATTCAGGCCTACGGCGGTGTAAGCTGCGCAGTTCACTCTCTAGTAGAAGGCCGCGAGGTCCATGCCACTCAGCCAATGTTTTGTCCTCCGCTCACTGATATTTCTTGTAGTTTGTGCCTCTTCAACGTCATTGCCAGCCGCGGCTCCGGATGAGCAGTCTGCGACGCGCCCGCCAGTGGCCACCCTGTCCGACAAGCCTCTCTCGCAGCGCGTAGTCGCCTACCAGATCGACGCCCATTTTGACGCAGCCAAACACACCCTGGATGCCACCGAAATTCTGACCTATCACAATCTCACCGGCCAGCCACAGGACACCTTCCCATTCCATCTGTACTTGAACGCCTTCCAGCCGACTTCGACTTTCATGCGGGAGGAGCGCCGTGACCGAAGTGAACTGGAATGGAAGGATAAGTACAAATCCTCGGCGGAAGTAAAATCGCTGGAGGTAGCCGGCATGGGCGACCTGACTGCGCGAATCAAGTTCGTCGCGCCCGACGACGGCAATTCCGACGACCGCACCGTCTTTCAGGTCAAGTTGCCGCGCTCGGTTGCGCCCAACGAATCAGTCCAGTTCAAGATCGCTTTCCATGACAAGTTCGGAGAAGTCGTCGCCCGCACCGGCTACCGTGGCGACTTCATGATGGGTGCGCAGTGGTTCCCGAAGGTCGGAGTGTGGTGGCAAGGCGCGTGGAACTGTCATCAGTTCCATGCAACGACGGAATTCTTTGCCGACTTCGGCACCTACGACGTAAAGCTGACCGCCCCGCAGAACGAAGTAGTCGGTGCCAGCGGTGTGCAACTCGCCGAGGTCAAGAATAGCGACGGCACCAAGACTATAACTTTCCGCGGCGAAGACATTCACGATTTTGCCTGGACCGCCCAGCCGGACTACCAAGTCGTCGAAGGTGACTTCCACGGCAGCATGGGGAATGTCAAAATCCGCCTGCTCATGCAGCCGGGACATATGAACCAGGCTGACCGCCACATGCGCATCATGCAACAGACCATGAAGCGCTTTGACGAGTGGTATGGACCCTATCCCTATAAGCAGATCACGGTCGTTGATCCCGGGGACCTCCGCGCCGGAGGCATGGAGTATCCCACCCTGATTACCGCCGATGTCACCTGGTGGTTGCCGGGCGGTATCCATTTGTTCGAAGAAATTCTGGAACACGAATTCGGACACCAGTACTGGTACGGTATGGTGGCCACCAACGAATTCGAAGATGCCTGGCTTGACGAAGGCATCAACAGCTACACCGAGTGCAAGATCCTCGACGACATTTTCGGAAAAGACAAGTCCGATCTGGATTTGTGGGGGATGACGGAAGGAGATTCCGCGCAGCAGCGTAACGGCTATGTTTCCATCCCGGATTTCGATCCCATGACGCGGTTCGCCTATCAGTACGCCAACGGCGCGTCGTACGGCAATGTCACCTACGGCAAGACCACGACCGTCCTCTATACGCTCGAAAAAATAATCGGCGAAGAAACGCTGACGCGTGCCCTTCACACCTATTTCATGCGTTACCGTTTTACCCATCCGACCAGGGAAGATTTTCTGAAAACGGTGGAAGAGGTCAGCGGCCAGAACCTGCGCTGGTACTTCGATCAGACGGTGTATGGCACGAATGTGCTGGACTACGAAATTTTTCGCGCGCGCTCCACCCGGCTCGACTGGTATCTGGAGAACCCGGCGAAAGAGAAGAAGGGAGAGACCGCGTACCGCACCATGGTGCTCGTCCACCGCAAAGGCGACTTCGTCTTTCCCGTGGATGTCCTGATCAGGTTCGATAACGGCGAATCGATCACCGAACATTGGGACGGGAAAGATCGCTGGGTACGCTACACCTACGACAAGAAGGCACAACTCGTATCGGCACAAATCGATCCCGAACACGCTGTGGCTCTCGACAAGGATTTCTTCAACAATAGCTATGTCAATGAAGAAGACCCGCGCGCGAAATGGAAAATTGTCAACTACTGGACGTGGATTACTCAGGTGCTGTCGCAATGTTTGGCGTGGCTGGCATAGAAGCTTGGAGCTATGCGCTTCGAACAATCTGCAAGTGTCTGGCTCGCAGCTCGAAGCGGGTTAACTGAGAACTGAGAACCGGGAACTGAGAACTGGTTTTATGGATCAACCTGGACTATTGCGCGAAGGCTTTAGCCGAACGTGGCACTATCAGCGTGTGTTGTGGTTTATCTTTTTTATTAATCTTGCGTTATCGCATTTCTCCGCCGCGCCGACGATGCACAAGTTGGACGGGGTGACCGATCACAGTCTGCAGGCCCAGCGCCTCTCTGACATGTTCGATGTTGGAAGTTTTTCGGCATTGTCGTCAAATCCGGAAGTCAAGCTGTTCGAGGTGGCCGGGGTTTCAATCTGGTTCAGCCTTGTGTTCTTCGGGATCGTCTTTTTCCTCACCGGCGGCATTCTTGAGGCCTATCGCTCCGGCCGCAAGCTAACTACCCGCGAGTTTTTCGAAGCCTGCGGCAGCTATTTCTGGCGTTGGGTGCGGTTGTTCATTCTGATGGGAATTGTTCTGACTCCCGTGCTGACCCTTGCCAGATTTGTCTGGGACCAGGCAACCTCACTGATGAACAACGCAGCGCAGGAGAAAGCGGGCTTCTGGCTGCTGGTAGCAGGCATTGGCGCAATTGGCTTGCTGCTGATGTGTATCCGCCTCTGGTTCGACATGGCGCAAGTTCGGGCAGTAGTCGAAGAAGAAACCGGCATGTGGCGCAATGCCGGCTACACCTTCAAGCTGACCGTCAGCAATTTCAGACCGCTATTTTGGATGTACTTGCGAATCTCAGTTCTGGGATGGCTGGTTTTCGTCGCTGGTCTTTACATCTGGACGAAGATGCCGCCCGCCCGCTTCGGGTGGACGATTCTGATTCTGGAGATTACCGTGCTCTGGGGCTTCGGCACGCGTCTCTGGCTGAGAGCATGCGAAATGATCTGGTACCAGCGTCGCTTCCTGGCATCCACAGCCACTCCCGCCCCACTTCCAGTTGCACCGCCTCCCAACCCGCTACTGACGATCGCGCCCCCGCCCCCGCCTCGTCGAGTTGATAAACGTGTCACCTCGATTGCGAGTGAGTATCCGAAAGAAGCCCCAGCGTTTCAATGCCGAACCAAGCCATCCCCGCTGCTAGAATCTCGGCAATGAAGAAATTGTCACCAACGCTGCTCTTCTTCATTCTGGTCGCGACTCTCAAAGCCGCCGAAGAGCCCAAGCTCAGTCCGCTTCCCATCGCCGTCTCCAACAACGCTGTTGTCATCACCCATGCCGGTAAGGAATCCAAGATTTTTTCTTTCATGGGCATTGGCCCAAAAAAGACCTGGGACGCAATCACCAACCAGGCTTTCCGGATGGACCTCAACACTGGCAAATGGACCGAATTGCGCGCCGTTCCCGGCGTCGCGGGTCGGATCGCGGCTTCGGCGGCCGCGCTCCGTGACCAGATAGTCCTGATGGGTGGATATGTCGTCGACGGGCAGGGCGGCGAAACCACCGTCTCCGACGTGAACGTCTATGTCCCGGATGAGAATCGCTGGTATCGCGGCGACGACATTCCAGTTCCGGTGGACGACTCGGTCCTCGGCGTCTATCGCGACCGTTTTCTTTATCTGGTTAGCGGATGGTCAAAGACTGACACGACGCGCAAAGTCCAGGTATACGACGCAGAGAAGAATAAATGGATGGAAGCGACGTCCATACCCGGTACGCCGGTCTTCGGACACGCCGGCGCCATTCTCGGGGACACTATCGTCTACGTGGACGGCGCCTATAAGAATCCCACCGGCGCCGACCCCAAATACCTGGCTTCGAGCGAATGTTGGATGGGCAAGATCGCCAAGGCCGACATCACCAAGATTGAATGGACTAAGCTTCCCGACCACCCTGGCCCGGCCCGCTATCGTATCGCCGCCGGTGCGTCCGAAAAAGACGGCAAGATCTACTTCTCCGGCGGAACCGATAACCCCTACAACTACAATGGCATCGGGTACAACGGCCAGCCCTCCGAACCTTCATCCGTGACCTTTGTCTTCAACGTGAAGAGCGGCAAATGGGAAACGATCGACGAGAACACCCCCGACCCCGTTATGGATCTTCGCGGCCTGTTGGTTACCCATCGCGGTCTGGTGATGGTGGGTGGTATGGAAAAAGGCCAGCAAGTGACGCCCAAAGTGGCAATTGTCAAAACTGCTTCCAAGAAGTAACCTGTCTCCCGCCGAAACGGAGGCTAGCCTATGAGCACAGTGATGGAACCGCCAAAAAACGCGGCGGCAGACTACATTTCACAAGTCCTCAGTCTCGTAAAAGCCAAGAACCCAGCCGAGCCCGAATTCCACCAAGCCGTTCTCGAAGTGCTCGAATCGCTGCGGCTCGTGCTGGAGCGTCATCCTGAGTACCAGGAAGCCAAAATTCTCGAGCGCATCACCGAGCCCGAACGCGTCCTCATGTTCCGTGTCCCCTGGTTCGACGACAAAGGCAAAGTGCAGGTCAACCGCGGGTTCCGTATCGAGATGAACAGCGCCATCGGCCCTTATAAAGGAGGACTGCGGTTTCATCCCTCAGTAAATCTCGGCATCCTAAAGTTCCTCGCGTTTGAGCAGGTCTTCAAAAATTCGCTGACCACGCTGCCCATGGGCGGCGGCAAGGGCGGTTCTGACTTTGATCCCAAGGGCAAGAGCGACAACGAAGTCATGCGCTTCTGCCAGAGCTTCATGAGCGAGCTCTATCGCCACATCGGTCCCGACACCGACGTCCCTGCCGGCGACATCGGCGTAGGTGGACGCGAGATTGGTTTCCTCTTTGGCCAGTACAAGCGCCTCGCGAACGAATTCACCGGCGTGCTTACCGGCAAAGGTCTGGCTTGGGGCGGTTCGCTCATTCGTCCCGAAGCCACCGGCTACGGCGCCGTGTACTTCGCCGAGGAAATGCTCAAGACTCGTAAAGAAACGCTGGAAGGCAAGGTGTGTGCCGTCTCTGGCAGCGGCAACGTTACGCAATATACGATCGAGAAGCTGCTCGACCTAGGCGCGAAGCCAGTCACTCTCTCCGACTCCGACGGCGCCATCTACGACGCCGATGGCATCGATCGCGACAAACTCGCTTGGGTGATGGACCTCAAGAATCACCGCCGCGGCCGTATCCAGGAGTACACCGACAGATTCAAGAAGGCCGTCTATCAACCTGTGGACAAGAAGCTCGATCACAACTGGCTGTGGAACATCAAGGCCGACTGCGCCTTCCCGAGCGCGACCCAAAACGAGATCAACGCCAAAGACGCGGCCAACCTCATCAAGAACGGCGTGAGAGTCGTCAGCGAAGGCGCGAACATGCCATGTACCCTCGAAGCCACCAGGATGTTCGTGGACGCCAAAGTCCTCTACGGCCCCGGCAAGGCCGCCAATGCTGGGGGCGTGGCCACCTCAGGCCTGGAAATGTCTCAGAACAGCATGCGGATGAGCTGGACTCGCGAAGAAGTGGATGATCGTCTGCACAAGATCATGATCTCCATCCACAAAGCCTGCTACGAAACGGCCGAGAAATATGGCACGCCCGGCAACTATGTGAACGGAGCCAACATTGCAGGCTTCCTGAAGGTCGCGAACTCGATGCTGGATCAGGGACTGGTCTAGGCCGATAGACTGGGAAAAAGTGCTGGCTGGCGGGGAAGACTGACAACGGCGGTGCAAGGTCCCCAGTCAATGGGGTACTACTGGCTGAGACATGCTGGCGGAGCGGAGTCATCATCGGGGGTGGGGTCTTATGGTGGGAGGCCAACGCGGCGCACAATGTCTTGGAAGCGCGGGTCGGAGCGTAGGCTATCCAGCCAGGGATCAACCTTGAGCTCAACCATGAGGGGGGAACGCTGCTGAAATCCTTTTTCGAGCGCGTCGAGGGCTCGCTCATTCACGCCGAGTTGAGCGTACAGCGCAGCCAAAAGGTAAAAGTCAACATGACGTCGTGTCGATTCCTGACGCCACCAATCCGCAAGTTTCAGCCCTTCGCTGCGCTTGCCCTGTAGGACGTAGACCGGCGCAAGCCAGGCGTCGAGAAGCAGATCCTTTCCCGCAGGCGTAAGGCTTCTGGTTCTTTCGTATTCAGCTTCTGCTTCAGCACGCATACCCTTCCGCGCATAAGCCGAGGCCATCTCCATGTGAGCTGGCGGATAGTACTGGTCCAATTCCAGAGCTTTCTTGAGGTGGGATATAGCCGCATCGTACCGGCGCGCCATCAGATTGCACCACCCCATGTTCACTGTCCTTTGTACAGGAACGCGGTCGAGTTCCTGGGCTTTACTTATTTCAGCGATGCCTGCATCAAAGCGCCCCATTAGGGTCAAATAGAAACCGTATTCGTCGTGGGCGTCGGGGCTGCTGGGATTGAGCTCTAGCGCACGCTGGTCCTCTTTCCCCGCCCCGGACCAGTCCCAATCGAAAAGTAATTTGATGTCCCCCAGGGTCGCATGGGCTTCCGCGAGTTTCTCATCAAGTTCCAATGCTTTCACTACAGTGGTTCTCGCCCTGGGGTAGCCGACCAAGGGTGGATCGTAGCCATAGAAAGCAAGTTGCGCGTAGGTGAAGGCAAGCGCAGCATGCGTCGGGGCATAATTCGGGTCTTTGGCAAGGGACTCTTCGAAGTACTGCGCGGCTTTCCTAAAAATATCCTCCCGGCCAACGCTCACCAGGAAATATCGGCCCTGGAGGTAGAGCTGATAGGCCTCTGGATTGACCAGCTGCGCGCTGGCAAGGCGCTCCTGTTCTTGCGGTGTTACTTGCGCCTTGACTTGCCTGGCAATTGTCCGGGCTACCTCGCTCTGCAAGGCCAGAATGCCTCGCAATTCCCGCTGGTAACTTTCGGCCCACAGCTGCTGGTCGGTTGCCCCATGAATCAATTGCACCGTGATCCGAACTTGCTGGCCCTCCCGGAAGACAGTTCCCTCAATGACCCCATCGACGCCCAGTTCCCGCGCGATCTGCACCAGCGGTTTTTTCGTTCCCTTGTAATGCATCGCCGAAGTGCGTGAAATCACACGTAGGTTACTGATTTTCGAAAGATCAGCGGCCAGCGCTTCTGTCATCCCATCCGAAAAATATTCCTGCTCAGGATCGCGCGACAAGTTTTCCAGCGACAGCACCACAACGGAATGAATGGTTGGAGTGGCACGCTCTCTACCCAGCAGCCGGTCTCTCCAGCCGCCCACATTGACAGCGAGCAACAACAGCATCGCCAGGAACGCTGCGGCACTGATCATGACGGGGCGTAAAAGCCGGTGCCTAAGTTGCGTAGGAGACGAAGCCATGACCGGCGCTACAAGGCGGTACCCCCCCTTGGCGATGGTCTGGATGTAGATGGGCTCGCGTGGGTTGTCGTCAAATGCTTTGCGTAATTCGGAAATCGAGCGGGTCAGAACTTCGTCGGTTACAAACGTCTCGGCCCAGACGCGGTGCATGAGCTTCTCTTTCGAGACCACCTCGCCCGGGTGCTCGGCCAGCGCCAGGAGCACCTGCATCACCTTAGGCTCGAGGTGGACAGTGCGCCCCTCGCGCTCCAGGCTGTTCAGCTCTGGAGCGACGCTCCAGTCTCCCACCTTGAAGCCCTGAGCCACGGCTGCACTCTCCGCCAGAAAGGCAGCCCATTATAGCCGTGGCAGCTGCGGAACCGAGCCTTATCTTGTTCCCCAGTACAGGGACCCATGCTCAAAATCGAAATCAAGCCGGGTAGTCCCAAAGGCAGCGGGGCCGAGCATACCGTCGAAATCGCGCATTGCACTGCTTGCCGTGTTCCAAACAAAAGCCGGTGTCTTTGAGAAGTCCCGTCCGCCCAGCGAAACAGAAGCCAGCCGGACCTCTTGCACAGTGTCGTTTCCGCCCGCATTCGTCACGTTGTCCTGACGAACGGCATGGAGTTCTCGAAGCGCGCCAGAAAGCTGCGGGCGAAACAGCATGACATTCTTAACACCCGTATCCAGCAGCAGCCGCACCCATTGGCCGTTAGCCTTGACTGGAACCAGCAAGTATGGCGAGCCTCCACCTGCGAGTTGAAAGCGAATGCTTCCGTCCACTGGTGCCGGAGGGCCGAAAGATAGCACCTTCGCACGGTAATCGATGCTAAAGCTCTGCTTGCCGAGCAGGTCCAAGCCAACCAATGCGTCTATGTGGACGCCCAACTCTTCCTCCGCATGGGAAAAATCCAGGGCGACCATTTCCAGAGATTCGGCGGCTACCGGGCCTATCTGCACGTTGGGAACGCGGACGCGTTCGGAGTTAACCGTCCCACTAAAGACCGAAACCTTGTTAGTGGAACCGATCAGGCCCAGCTTTTTCACTAATTTGACATTGACCGCGCTGGGCACCGCTCCCGTATCTATGATGAAGTTCTGCTTGCCGCGGCCGGAGATTGACCCCTGTGCCAAGACTGCCCAGCCATCAATCAGCTTGAAGGGAACCTGCGCTTGCTCCTCGGTTGCGACGGCCACCTGGGTTCCCAAAGAAACGACCAACAACATCAGAATCAGTTTCACGGCTCCTCCTTCGCGCGTTGCGCATGCGCGAAGAGGTAGCCGTGAAAGAACTAGGGAGTCCTGAGGGCTTATTCAGGTTTGGAGAAGGCTTTCCTGAAGAACATCTGAGGGTCAGCAAGATATTGAAAATGAGGAAGATCGATCTTTTGTCCGGGCGCTGCGGCTATCGGGTAAGGTTGGAGGTTCTCAACCGAGATCGGTGGGAAGTGCCACTTGCCGGGCCGAACGCTTTCCTGCGATTACCTGGTGTTTTGGCGATTGTTGCCCGGGTCACTGAATACTCGGAAACTATCTACTGAGTCGGCAACGGGTCACCCACCATTCACAAGTGCTAAGAGCCGAGTGCTGCATCACCGCGCTCGTGCCAGCACGAGCGTCACATCGTCCGGCTGTTCGTTGTCCCCGATCCAGTCATCCACGGCCGCCGTGACGATCTCCGTAATGCGGGCCAGCGGCAGGTGCCGATTTTCCCGCACCAGTTCGATCAGTCGTTCTTCCCCAAACTCGCCGTAGTCGTTCTCGGGTTCGGTCACGCCGTCACTGTAGCCAACAAGAATGTCGCCGCGCCGGAGTTGCACCGTAGCTTCCGGGTAGCGCACATCTGGAAAAAGCCCGATCACCGTTCCGCCACATGAAAGGTGCTGAGACGAGCCGTCTTCCGAGAGCAGAATCGGCGGCAGATGCCCGGCATTGCTATAGGTGAGCCGGCGGTCGGATCCGTCGTAGACCCCCAAGAACAATGTGGCGTACTTCTCCTGCGGAGTGCTTTCGTACAGCTGGTGATTGAGAAGTCCCAACAACGTCGCCGCGGAAGACTCCGCCCCCTTAAGTTCCGAAGCTAACATCAGGTCGGCGCCCCCAGCCACGCCCACGGCCACTGGTTCCCGTAGCAGCGGTACACCTTCCAGGCTGTACGCGCGCACCGCCGAGTGGATGGTCGCCATCAACAGCGCGGCTGAAATTCCTTTTCCACTGATGTCGCCGACCGCCAGAATGAGTCGGTCCGAGTTCAGCGACAGAAAGTCATAGTAGTCTCCGCTCACCGTCCGCGCCGGACGGCAGAACCCGTGCACCTCAAGCGACTCGAGTTGCGAGACCCTTTGAGGGAATAGTTGAGCCTGCACTTCCTGGGCGATGGCCAATTCGTTCTCCAGGCGCTGCTTTTCTTTCTGTTCCAAAATCAGCTTCTCGATCGAAGCCGTCATGGAGTTAAAGGAGTTCGCCAGCGTCGCCAGTTGATCGTTCGATTTGACCTGTATGCGATGACTGAAGTCCGCGCGGTTGATGTGCTTGGTCGCTTCGTAGAGTTGAGCCACAGCCGACGTGATACTGCGCGTCAGCCGGGTCCCAATCAACAAAGCCAGTAGCTCGATGATCGCAAACACGATCGCGACCACCAGCAAAATGTATTCCACACCCGGAGCAAGGTCTCCCAGCGCCGCAAACAGCCGCTCGTAGAGAACAGACGGCCGCGTCTGTACTCG
>JACXTT010004788.1_pt1 | contig 19951 bp, 13 predicted proteins | sample 9270951 | NCBI WGS metagenome assembly JACXTT01 (sample SAMN15532306, study PRJNA645909) | rock metagenome | isolation source: weathered quartz diorite | place: Puerto Rico | collected 2017-06-21 | reverse complement strand
TTTATGAATAGTGGCAGCTCCGCACGACAGTGCGAACAAGTGATGTGGTCCGCCCGAGACGCCGTTATCGCGACGTCGCCTTCGCACGCTCGACATTTGAAATGTATAATTGGAGTCATGAGAGCTCTTCTTATAATGCTGCTCGTCGCTGTGTCGCTCGAAGCCCAATCGGTCGCCGACGTCGCCCGCAGGGAAAGAGAACGCCATGCGCGGGTTCATCCGACTCAAGTCATTACGTCGACCGAATCAACTAAAGTGGAACCGCCGAAGGCCGCCGAAGCTTCTAAAGAACCTTCTAAAGATGTAGCAAAAGATGCTGCGAAGACTCCAGCACCGGCGCAGGTCGATCCCGTTCAACTTTGGAACAATCAGCTCAATCAGCTTCGCGCCAAAATCCGAGCACTTCAGGATCAGGAGATGGCGCTCATGCTTCAGCAGAACCAGGCAACCAACCAAGTTTACGCTCCTGTGACCGATCCCGTCGCTCAACAGCGCGCTTTAGATCAAGTCGGTGAGATCAAGGACAAGCTGGCCGCTCTCCGGAAAGATCTCGACGAATCGAAGAAAACCCTGGACGCAATGCAGCTCCAGGGCCCGCCGAAAAAGTAATTCCAAATGTAGTAGTCGCTGGCTTTAGTTTGCCGGTGCATATTTTCTTCTTGCAATTCGTCTCTTCATGTACTAAACAGTTAGTACTATGAAGGCCAAAAGACCACTCCTCACCGAACAGGAACTCGAGATCATGAAAATCGTTTGGCGCCGGGGCAACGCGACCGTTCGCGATGTTTACGAAGAACTCCTGACCCGGCGGAAAATCGCCTACACCACCGTCATGACGATGATGGGCATCCTGGAGCAAAAGGGACACTTGAAAAAGAGCGCTGATGAGCGCGCTTATCTCTACACGCCGACTAAGCCGCAGCGTGAGGTTCTCGGAAACATCGTACAGGACTTCGTGAAACGCGTCTTCAACGGCTCGGCCAAGCCACTGCTCGTCCATCTCATCGAGGAGCAGAAGATCAGCGCGGACGAACTCGACGAAATCAGCAAGCTCCTTCGAGATAAGCGGAGGAAGAAATGAACTCTCAAATGCTTCTCGATAATCTGCAGTCGTGGGCACTGCAGGTCTTTGTTATCGCCTCCATTGGGGCGATCCTGCCGCTGCTCTTCCGAATCCGTCATCCGCGTTCGCAGTTGGCGTACTATCATTCGTTACTCGCTGTCTGTTTAGTTTTGCCCCTCATCCAACCGTGGCAGCATCCCACTGTTTTCGTCGGAGCGCCGCACCCCGCGGGAACACCCACAGCCAGTGTGGAACTCCATCCAGCGACGCCTGCCGATGCCGCGTTGCCTTGGCGGCAAATCGTTGGGTGGATACTCATCGCGGGATTCGTCGGAAGGCTTTGCTGGACCGCCTCGGGATTATGGATGATTCATCGGCACAAGGCCGGAGCCACGCCACTCTATCCGATACCCGAAGCGATTAAGGAAGCTTGCACTCGCACCAACGCCAATGCGCTGTTTTGTCTGTCGGCAGATGGCATCGGTCCATTTACATTCGGATTCTTTCGTCCTGTGATCTTGCTGCCGGCATCATTCACGTCTTTGCCGGCGGACGCCCAATGCGGGATTGCATGTCACGAGCTTCTTCACGTTCGACGGAAAGATTGGTTGATCAATCTCATCGAGGAAGCCGTCGCGGCGCTGTTCTGGTTCCATCCTGCGTTTTGGTGGCTGCTCGCACAGGCGCGGCTGGCTCGCGAACAGATCGTGGACGGCGAGGTCGTGCGTGTGACACGCGCGCAAGAACCTTATATCCAAGCACTACTCGCCATGGCCGGGGTGCGTCCCCGGCTCGATGTCGCACCTGCGCCGTTATTTCTCAAGCGGCGTCATTTGCTCCAGCGCATGCAATTGCTCGTAACGGGGGTATCCATGTCCAAATTTCGTCTTGTCTCTTCATATTTGTTGATCGTTGCCATGCTGGTTGCCGTTGCTTGGGTAGGTTTCTTTTCCTTTCCTCTTAGCGGCCGGGCGGAGATCAAAGAACTGCCGGCACCGGCACCGGTTCAGGCTCAGCAATCTTCTCCAGGTTACGTCGTGAATATTCAGGCAACGTCGTATCCACAGGAGGCGATCCAAAAGAAAATCGAAGGTCAGGTCGTCGTCGAGCTGACATTTAATGCCGCGGGCAACATCGTCGATGCACGCGTTATTTCAGGGCCGGAGGAGTTGCGGAAAGCTGGGTTGGAATCCGCATTGAGAGGCAGCTACTCGATCAACGTTGCCCGTACACTGCAGGTTCTTGTTGATTTCCGTCTACCGCCTGTCCCACCGCCGCCCCCACCTCCACCGCCGCCACCGCCCCCACCGCCTGCTGTGCCTCAAGGGTCGATCTTGGAGCGCCTCACAATTCTGGGCGTATCCGAAGCCGAAGCGGCGAATTTTCGGAAACACTTAGGCGTCGTCGAAGGCCAGCCGATTATTTCCGCGGTAACCATGAGCGATCTAGAGAAGGCCCGCGATGCGAGTGGTATCGATCGGATAATTAGCGTTTCGATAAACAAGACTGGAGAGAACCGTGTCGCAATGACTTTGATCTTCGGCACCGGACAGCGGAGTGGACGTGGGTCAATTCGAACACCGTTCGGCGTAGTTAATGGGGTCGTCGGCGGGATTGCAACGCCATTCGGAACGCAAGCTGGAGATGCTTCGCAGGCTTTGCCTAGAAAAGACCTCACACCCATCACAAAGGTCGATCCGGTTTATCCGCCCTTGGCACGGCAAGCTCGCATTCAGGGAGTCGTCGTGATGGAGGTGACCGTAAACACGCAAGGGACCGTCGAGAACATACGCGTCATTACCGGTCATCCATTGTTGATACAAGCTGCAATCGAGGCGATGAAGCAGTGGCGTTACGAGGCACAGCCGGAAACCGTGAGAACAGTGGCGACGCTGAATTTCACTTTCTGACAAGCAGGCTTCGCTAACGGCTTGATGACACTAGCATGGCGTAAATAGGCGGGAAATAAGGATTGTGATCCCGTTAAAGAACTTGGTTCTGTGGTGACCTCATCGTAACGTAGCCGGGCCAGAAATCGCCTCCGTAAAGGATTGGGAGATAGGTTTGCAGGCGAACGATATCAATCGGCTCCTCAAGGCGCGTTCGAAAATCGACGAAGAACTTCGGCGGCACAAGGCAAGAGTGACTGTGCTGTTCACGGACGTCGTCGGATCGACGGGTTACTTTGACCGCTACGGGGACACGGCAGGATTGCTTCTTCTTCACCGCCATGACCATTTGGTCGCCGGAGCAGTTCAGGAATTCCACGGAATTGTGATCAAGACAATCGGAGACTCGGTCATGGCTGAGTTTCCGGAGCCCCAAATGGCCGTCTTGGCTGCGATTGAGATTCAACGGCGTTTGTATGAGCAGAACCAAAATTGCGCAAAGAGCGAACAGATGCTCGTGCGTGCCGGCATCAACACTGGCGTTGGCTTCCGCCGCGGAAACGATCTCTTTGGCGACGCCGTGAATGTCGCGGCCAGGTTAACTAAATTCAGCGGGCCTGCCCAGATCGTGGTCTCACGCTCCGTGTGGGAAGCAACGCTCGATTCGGAGATCTGGTACAAATCCGTCGCGAGTCTCCATTTGGAAGGCAAAGCTGAACCGGAAGAAATCTACGAAGTCATTTGGACAGATACCGCAGTCTACGAGCAGTTACGCTCCAGCCTTGGGTCCGTGTCCTCGAATGGTCAGGTGGATCAATTCTTACACACCCCGACGCCTGTGAGCGGAGCCGCCGCCGCGATCGCGGCGGCCTCGGTTTCTCGATACGAGATTCTGGACCGTATTGGTGAAGGAGGCATGGGTGTCGTCTTCAAAGCACGGGACCGCGAGACCAATGAGACCGTTGCACTAAAGATTCTGAAACCCGAAATTGCCGATCTGGCTCCTCTCGCCGAGGGTTTCAAGAATGAACTTCGACTGGCTCGAAAAATCACACACAAGAATGTCTGCCGTATATACGACTTCACTCGCACCGAAGAAGGCGCTTACATTTCGATGGAATTTGTCGACGGCGAGAGTCTGCGGCAGGTTCTGAATCGTTTCGGCGCTCTCGGTTTCCGGCATGGCCTCAAGATCGGGCAGCAAATGTGTGATGGACTTCGGGAAGCTCACGCTCAGGGTATAGTTCACGGAGACATCAAGCCTGAAAACTTCATGATCGATGAATTCGGCAACGTGAAGCTTATGGACTTTGGGCTTGCGCACTTCCTTAGGGAAGAATCTACATCGGCGGCCGGAACGCCGTCGTACATGGCGCCGGAACAAACTCGCGGCGAACCGTTCGACCAGCGGGCTGATATTTACGCTTTGGGACTCGTGCTGTTCGAGGTTTTCACTGGAACTGCCGCCTTCACCGGCGATATACCGATGTTGGTTGCGCTGAAACAAACTGAGGAAGCGCCGCCGGATCCTCGCGATATCGAACGGATGCTGCCGGAGCACGTCGGTACTGCGATCCTCCGATGCCTGGAGAAAAACCCCGCAAAACGCTTTCAATCGGTTGATGCGCTGAGTGCGGCGCTTCTGGATGAACCTAACAATCCAATCAAACTTTCGCATCGAATGCGCCTCCGGTTGGTAGAGGCTGCTGCACTGGTGGTCTTATTCGGCGCGCTCGTCGCGGGCGGTGTTGCCTTCAACCGGAACACCAACTCTCGAGTAGAACTTGCTGCATTTCGCGCCGCGCAATTCGCCGATACCGAAGAAGCGTGGACGAAGTTCTTAGCGACTTACCGGGAGGGAGAATTGGTTTCTGCGGCGGAGGACCGCCTGGTGCAACTCCGCTCTCAAGCAATCGAAACTGCGAAAGCACTCGTGGAAGAGAATGTGAATGAAGCGAATGAAGCGAAGGCCGATGACGTGAAACCCACGGAAAAGAAACCGCGGGAACGTATCGTGCCTGCCGCCATCGACACAGTCACAATACCCGGCGGTGTTTTCATGATGGGCAACGACGGCACCAAAAAAGACGAAGGGCCATCGCATCAGGTGACGCTCGATACCTTCCGCATGAGTCGCACCGCAATTACTAATCGCCAGTACCTGGCTTTCTTGGGAGACACAGGTCATGCACGACCCAAGGATCCGTCGTTTGCGAAGCGTTACCTCATGGATTATCCGGATCTACCGGTCGTCAATGTTAGCTATCAGGACGCCGTCGACTTCTGCAGGTGGGTAAGCCATAAATTCTCGGTTGCCGCGCGCCTTCCCACAGAAGCCGAATGGGAATACGCAGCGCGAGGCAATCGTAGCCAGCTAATGTCCAAGAAGGCAGTGTGGGAATGGGTCTCGGATTTTTATTCCAAAGACTATTACCAGATCTCACCGATCAGGAGTCCCGCCGGTCCCCCAACCGGCACGAAACGCGTGATCCGTGGCGGGAGTTCTACGAGTGATGAAGCTCAACTCTCGAGCCGGCGCGCCAGCCGCGATCCGAACGATCGGAGCGATGTGATTGGATTCCGGATCGTCATCGGAACTTCCACGCGCTCTGGTCAAGCAAAGACTACACATTAACGGCGAGCTACCAGAGTTGTATGCTGGCCGTCAACAGCGTGCCTTGATTGCTGGATCGAATTTCGAGGCGTCCGCCGATCTTCCGGAGACGCTCCCGCATTCCGAGTATTCCGTGTCCGCTTTTTCCCACATAACCCGACACGGGCTCAGTGGCGCCGGCGGGCATTCCTCCGCCGAAATCTTCGATCTGCAAGATCACTTGATCGGCTTGTCGGTGCAGACAAACGACGGCATTGAGACTCCCAGAATGGCGAACGATATTCGAGAGTCCTTCTTGAGCGACACGAAAGAGATGAGTCTCCATTTGCAGCGGCAAGCGTCCAATATCCGGCCCTGCTTCAAATTCAACGTGGATGCAGTTCAGCTTCATGAAGTCTTCGACATACCGGCGCAAACAAGCCGCAAGGCCGAGTTCATCGAGTATCGGCGGATGCAGATGGTGCGAGAGGGTGAGGATCTGTTCCAGACTTTGCTCACACAGCGTGTGGCACTTCGCGAGTAGGAATTTGACTGGGGAAGACGACAATCTCCTTTGCTGCAAATTAGCGAGGTAGACGGCGATCGCGGAGAGGTTCTGGGCAGTCACTTCCCGAAGTTGGTTAGCGACCCACCGCCGCTCGTCATCCTGCTGTTCAAGAACGTCAGCCGAGAGCCGCTCTAACTGTTGGGATACCGAACCGAAACATTCAATCATCTCCCATTCCCCAGCGATTCGCGCCAGAGTGAAATGATGATTGCGAACAACCTCCAGCACCGCGTCCCCTGGGCAGTCGTCTAGCGGATACGTGCAAAGGCCGATCATGCGATGTTGCGGAAAGACTCGATTGACTTCGGCTTCATAAACCATGAAGTCCTGCCAGTCGCGTTTCTCCAGCCACGCCGTATCCCCAGTAACCCGAAGTCCCTTGTAACCGGAGTCCAGTGCGCGCTTTTCCTTTTCCACCCATTGTCCGAATACGCGGTCAGCATCGAAGTGTCCGCCGCGCAGGTACCAGTCACGGTAATCCCAAATCTCAATCTGTCCCAAATTGAGATACCGGTCGAAATTCGGCGATGCCCTTCTCAATCCGGTCTTGGCTCCTTCCACACCCATCGGATCAGACGTTACCCAGAGACAGAACTCGGCCTGTTGTAGTCCTGCGGCGAAGTAGGGAGCAAGCCTTTCTGTGAGGTCCTCTTGGGGATTAAGGAACTCACATAAATGAGTGCCGCTGCGAACGCTGCCGATGCGCTCGGTCCCGCTCGGCCAGTCGTTAGTCACTAGGTTTTCTCCTGAGGGCTGGTTTGTGGCTTCAGAACAATTTGTTGTTCACGGAATTCAGGCAGAAGCAACATTCTAAGAAAGCACAGGCTGCGATGCAAGTCAGGAGTGTTACGTTTCTACCCTTGCCGCGATAGCTCTACTTGACAATCAAGTGAGGAAGGATAAAACTTATGCTCCGAGACTACTTGAATGCCTAGTAAAGCCAAGCGCCCTGCAGAACTTCTGCAGGGCACTCTTGATCTGATTGTGCTGCGGACACTGGAGACAATGGGATCGCTGCACGCCTATGCGATCGCCTCTCGTCTCGAGCAACTGGGCGAGCATCACCTTGTGCTGAACCAGGGAACGTTGTATCCCGCGCTGGTCAGGCTCGAGCACAGAGGCTGGATCAAAGGCACATGGCAGCGGACCGAGTCAAACCGCGAAGCGAAATACTACAGCATCACCAAACCCGGCATTCGCGCGCTGCGTAATGAGACGGAGCGGTGGCGGCGACTGGCTGGTCTTGTCGAGAAGTTGCTGCTGGACGAGGTATAAAAATGAGGCGATTTGTCCGCAGGCTCCTGAACGCTTGCCGCCCACATCGAAGCGAGCCTGAAATGACGCGCGAAATTGTGTCACATCTTGCTTTGCTGGAGGATGACTTCAGACGCCGAGGTTTGTCGGAGCACGAAGCGCGGCGAGCGGCGAGGCTTGGCCCTTGGCGGCGTCGACCAGACGAAGGAGCTTCATCGCGACGCCCGCTCGTTCGCCTGGGTCGACGATGTGCGGCGGGATGTCCGCTATGCCATGCGAACGCTCGCCAAATCGCCGGGGTTTACCGCCGCCGTCGTTTTGATTCTGGCCATCGGCATTGGTGCGAACACCGCCATGTTCAGCGTCCTCAATGGTGTTGTGTTGAAGCCGCTGGGGTATCCCGATGCGGATCGTATCGTCGCCATCTTAAACCGCTGGACCGATAGCGGGCGGACAGAGAATATAACAGGCGCCGATGAGATGGATATCAGCAGCCGCAAGGATGTTTTTGAGGCATTCGCCTATTACCACGGCGGCGAGATGGGTGTTCAGGTTCCGGATCACGCGGAATTCGTCGGCACCCAATTCGTTCATCCCGATTTCTTTCGTGTCTTCGGCTTGTCGCCAATCGCCGGACGACTCTTCACTGCCTCGGACGCACAGCAATCCGCAATCGTGAGCCTGGCATTCGCCCAGCGCAACTTCGGAGGCGCCAGCGGCGCTTTGAGGCGTTCGCTGTTCATCGAGAATCGCGCGTACGAGATCGTAGGCGTCATGCCGCCTCAGATGGGCTTTCCCGCAAATACGGACGTGTGGAGCGCCGATTCGCTCGAGCCGCAGAATCGGAATCGGTCGGGCCATAACTATCGTGTGGTTGCCAAGCTTCCCGCAGGAGTGTCGTTGACAGCGGCAAATGCCAAGCTTTCTGGCTTGGCCCTTCAACTCGCGTATGTTTACCCGGACACCAACAGCCGAAAAACATTCGTAGCGATACCGATGCGCGACAATCTCGTCAGCCGCGTGCGCTCGACGTTGTTCGTCATGATGGGCGCGGTCGCATTCGTCTTGCTGATTGCCTGTGCGAATGTCGCAAATCTCATGCTGGCGCGCTCATCAGCGCGATCGCGCGAGATCGCGATCCGCGCTGCGCTGGGGGCGAGGCGGCGGCATTTGACCGGGCAGTTGCTGGCCGAAAGCATGTTGCTTGCATCGGCCGCCGGTGCAATAGGTTTGGTAATTGCACGCATCGGCACTTCTGCACTACTGAGCGTTGGTTCCCGTTACGTTCCGGTGCCGCGCCTCGCAGATGTGCAACTCGATTGGCATGTGCTGATGTTTGCGGCCGGCGTTTCAATGATGACGGCGATCGCGTTTGGACTCCTTCCTGTTCAGGAGATATCGCGACTGGGTCTCCGCGAGGCGATGAATCAGGCAGGATCGCGAGGTCATGTCGGCGCCGCTTCGTCAAGGATGCGGAATGGCCTCGTGATCACTCAAATTGCCCTGTCCTTCATGTTGGCAATCAATGCCGGATTGCTGCTGCGATCATTTCTCGCACTCACCGACGTTCGGCTGGGCTTTCGTTCCGACCACATCCTCGTCACCTATGCGCACGCTCCGGCGGAAGGTTCGATATTCAAGCAGACAGGTTTGGAAAATTACCTTCGTGTCGGTCAAGTGCTGGATGACCTGCTTGCGCGGCTGCGGCGCCTGCCTGGTGTCGTGTCGGCGGGAGCCGTTATGGGACTGCCGACTGGCCAGTATGACTCCAGCGGTTTTTATGCCATCGAGGGTAAAAATGCGGTCTCCGGCGATTTTCGGCGCCTGCCGCATGCGGGATTTCGCCTGAGTGGGCCCGGCTATTTCGCAACCGTCGGCATCCCGATCTCGCGCGGTCGGGATTTCGACGATGCCGACCTGTACGACCGTGTGCCGGTTGCCATCATCAGTGAGGCGCTTGCTCGCCAGAGCTTTGGGAACGAGGATCCCATCGGCTATCGAATCATGTGTGGTCTCGATCTGCCCGCTCAATGGTCCACCATTGTGGGCATCGTTGGAGACGTACGACAGGGGTCACCCGCCGCAACTCTTGAAGCTCAACTGTACATGCCGCTCCGACAGCATCCTTATACCGGGAACGAAATTCAGATTGTCATGCGCACGAGCCATAGCCCAGAGTCCTTGATTCCGGACGTACGCGCAACTGTCCACTCGGTGAATCCCGATATCGCCACAAAATTTACGACGCTCGAGGCTTCGGTCTCGGATTCCATCGCGCCGCAGCGGTTTCGCATGACATTGGTTTCAGTATTTGCCTCAATAGCATTGCTGCTGGCGGCAACGGGTATGTACGCCGTGATGAACTACACGACAACGCAGCGGCTATCCGAATTCGCCGTGCGTCGCGCGCTGGGTGCGGAGATCAGTGTCATCATCAACCTTGTGTTGCGCGCAGCCGCACGCATGGCGGCGATCGGTGTGATTGTTGGTCTGATTCTCGCCCTGGCAACCAACCGTGTGATCGCCGCTATGCTATTCGGAGTCGACACGACAGATTTGCCGACTTACGCCGCCGTGCTGTTGGCGATGCTACCTGTCGTGATGATCGCCGCTGCCTTACCGGCACTGAGAACAGCTCGGGTCGATCCTGCGGCCGTACTCCGCACCGACTAGCCGTGTTTCAAATGAGACATATTCCCCTCCTTTTTTGAAGGGCTGTTGCCCAAAGGTGCCGCTTCGCGAGCTTGGTTGAGCAACACACCCTCAAAAGGAGGGGAATATGCCTCGTCGATTCGCTCCCTACGGCTGGACAGCAGGAAGCGCCGACGGATCACCTGTGAACAAGCACTTGGGGTGACCAAAGCCTCCGGCGCTGGCGCTGTTCGGACCGCCATTGGCATTAGGTGCGAAATCAAAAACGATGTTGTCTGGATGCGCCGGATCCCCGGAGACGGCATAAGTGTCTGCTAAGTGATCCATGTGCAGAAGATTCCTAATACGCCAAGCTATGAAATGATCCGCACAAGAGGTGTCGCCGCTGACTCCAACGGCGCCAATGATTTTCTTTCCACTAGTGTAAAGTCCCAGTCCGCCGCCGAAGACATTGACGCCTCCGATTTTGGAGCCGACCATCGGGTCATCGGACAGGCCGTAGCTCTTCGAAGGTCCATCGTACGCAGCGTCAGGATCGACCGGATTGCTCAACTGCAATCCAAAAAGACTTCCTCCCGGCTGAACGGCGGCATAAAGATTGGCGGTTGACAAGGCGAGGCCTCCTGCTGAATTAAGCGGAGCGGTTCCGGTTCCTGAGCCATTGCTCGTCGACGAACCATCCAAACTGAAAGCATTCGCCGTGTTCGCTTTCTGCGCTGAGATCACCCGGCTGCCAGGCCATTGCGCTGCGCGATCCTTGCCCGAAAACGCAACGGCGCAAACCGTTCCGTCACGATTGACGATCGTCGCCCACATGTGAAGGTTCAGCCCGCTCGTCTCGGTCTGTACGGCGGTATCCAAAGCTGCTTTGAGGGTCGCATAGTTAGGCACGCCTCCGCAGTCGCTGGAATCTTTCTCCTTATGGAATACAAGGTCTATCTGAGTTTGTGCATAAGCAGACAGTCCGGCCATTAGGAACATACACACGGCGGCAACAGTAATAAACACTCTGAAATACTTCGTTCGATTCATGGTTCCTCCTCTGAATTCTGCTTGTCCGTATCTGAAAAGTTTGGATTGATAGAAAACTCAGTCCTGACGCGGATCTTCGGGGCAACGGCAGAAACTGCCGAAACAGATTCGCGAGTTCTTATGGACGGCTTTCGCTCGATTTCGGTTGACGTTAAAAATTCGAAATGACCGATCAGCTTCGCAGCGTGATGTTGGGATCGACCGTGGATGCAGGGCGGGCACGTAGCACGCGACGCCGGTGACAAGGAGCATGAACGTGGTGTTCGAATTCGAATACCACGAATTCGTGCTTACTGCGGCGGACGAGGATCGAGACTCGATAATCGATGGAGACCGGAGCGCCGCAACGCAAACAGAATGGCGTATCCAGCTGCCCCGAATGCCCACAGCATCAAAAACACCATAACGAATACGCCGGGCAATTTGGACCACCACATCGCCTCTAGATTCGGCGCGCCGGGATAGGTCATCTGAACGGTTCTCGACATCTCAGTTGCAAGACCGATGGCCGCAAGGATGGTAAAAAAACAGGCAAGCATCAATAGAATCGCAAAGCGTGGAAATCGAAATGAACGCATGCCGAACTCCTTTGTGTGCGTACTATATCGCCTGGCGACATATTAGCTCGAGCAGCGATGCGGTGTCAAAGTAGGGCAAGTCACTCTCGTTTGAGCGCCGAGGCCGGATCGATACGGACGGCGCGGCGGGCAGGAAGCCAGCAGGCTACGACTGCAACTGCGAACAAGGCGATGCCGACGCCCGCGAAGGTCGCGGGATCATCGGGCCGGACCTGATAAAGAACACTGGAAAGCGATCGGCTGAGGCCCCACGCTCCGGCGAGTCCCAAAACCAACCCGGCTAGAGAAGCCGTCAGTCCTCCGCGCGCAGCGTTGCGCATTGCCGCGCCGGGAGTGGCTCCGAGGGCCAAGCGCAGAGCAAGGTCGGGAGCGCGGCGTTCCACGCTATATGCCACAACGCCCGCGATGCCGACCGCTCCAAGCAACAGGGCCAGACATGCGAACGACGTCAGCAGAGTTGTTTGCAGCCGCGATCTTTCCGCATTCGCATCCAGAAGTGCGTCCATCGTCCGGACATTAAATAGAGGTTGCGCCGGATCGATTCGCTTAACGGCCTCTCGCAGTGGGCGGGCCAAATCCCTAGGCTCGGTTGCGGTGCGGACGGCCAGGGTGAGGTCTGAGAGAAAAAATGGCCTGAAGTACATCGCCGGTACGGGTTCATCGCGACGGTTCGTCATCCGCACATCACCGACGATGCCGAACACCGTGAATACCTGACCATTTCCGAGTCTCACCTGCCGGCCGATGGGGTCGCTGCCGTCAGGCCACAACACTGCGGCGAGGCTCTCGCTTAGGACGATCGCTGGTAATTTAGATTCACTCTCCTCGTAGAGCCTGCCCCGCCGCAACGGGATACGTAGCGTGCGCAGGTATCCTGCATTTGCCATTCGCCACAAGGCTTGGATACCTTGTTCGGGCAAGTTTGCGAGTCTTTCAACCGGCGCGATTGGCATGCTGGTGTTGCCGCCGCCCATGGGAACGCCGCTGGTCAATCCAACCGAAACGACGCCGGGTAAAGCTTGGATCTCCGAAATCACGCTCCTGTAGAACGCCTCCCCCTTTTCCTGCGTCGTGTAGTTTCTGCGCGGAAGATTGATGCTCGCTGTGAGAACGTGATCCGGTTGGAAACCCACATCGGCTTCCTGCAAACGCGCAAGACTTTGAATCAGGAGCAATGCGCCGATAACCAACATGGTTGCGACCGTTATCTGTGCTCCGGCCAACGCGAGTCTGAGCAGCGCGCCAGCACTTCCTGTTGTTCCGCGTCCGCCTTGTCGCAATGTCGTGAGTACGTCGGCGCGGCGAGCCGACCATGACGGCGCAAGCCCAAACAGAAGACCAACGAAGACCGTCAATGCGAATGCAAATATGAGCACAGGCCAATCCAAAGTGAGATTCGTCGTTCGCGGCAACTGAACCGTCACCCTGGATGCCAGCCATCTCACCGCACCGACGGCTACCAGAACTCCGAGTCCTCCTCCGATCACTGCCAGAACAAGGCTTTCGGTTGTCAGTTGGCGGATCACACGACGGCGCCCGGCTCCGAGCGCCAGCCGCACGCCGAACTCATGAGCACGCGCCGTCGCTCGCGTTACCAGGAGGCCGGCAACATTCGCACACGTTGTTAGAAGCAACAGGCCGGCGGCTGCAAGCAGGACGTAGAGGCTTGTGCGTGAGTCTTTATCGACAATCCACTCTTTCACCGGCATTAAGCGCACACGCCAGCCCTGATTCGATTTTGGAAATTCCTCCTCCAGTTTCGATGCGACCGCGTTCAACTCCGTGTCCGCAGAGGCAAGATTTACCCCGCTGCGAAGCTTTCCGATCACCGTAATCACGTGGTTGCCGCGATTTTCCTCCGACGGATTCGGAGCAAGCGGCCCCCACAGATCTACGCGCGTCGTGTAGCCGACATCCTGTGGTGCTATTCCAACCACGACTCGTGGCTTACCATTCACGAGAACCGAGCTGCCGATAATTGCGGGATCGGCGCCGTATCGCCGGCGCCAAAGCCCTTCACTCAACATCACGACGTCGTCTCTGCCCGGAATGTTTTCTTCATGTGTGAAGGTACGGCCGGCAACCGGCGCGATGCCGGTCATCGTCCAAAAGTTCTCTGAGACAGCCGTTCCGAGAATGCGCTCCGGGTCGCCGTCACCGGTCAAATTCACCGACGAGTTTCGAAGAGCAGCGAGGGCTTCAAAACTTCGAGACTGCTCCTGCCATGAAAGGAAGTTCAGGACGGATACCGCGAAATCCGGAATGTTCAGCGACTTGTTCGTCTCCGAGATGCGGACGAGGCGGTCAGGCTCGGTAAACGGCAGCGGGCGCAGCAGCACCGTATGCACCAGACTGTATATTGCAGTCGTGGCGCCGATGCCTAACGCGATCGTGATGAGAACGGTGATGGTGAAGATAGGTGTTTTTCGAAAACTACGCAGGCTGTATCGAATGTCGCTCATCAACATATGGAAGTGCTCTCCTGGAGCGGTTGCCAACGTGTCCGTGACGATCGATAACCACAGCAGCGCGCGGCGGAAGACACCCGGTTCATCACGGCGGCGCCGGCGGAATGCGGCGCGCATCTCTCGCTCATATTCCTCTCGAAAAGCAACAGGGTAGAGGCGCAGCAGGATGGCATAGAACCCGTCGGGTTTCATGATGACGTGCGCTTGGGAGCCAGCCCGGCCTGACGCGCAAAAGCCAAAGCTTGCTGCAATCGCGCCGCTTCGGCCTTGGCAACTTCGCGGCCCTCGTCGGTCAAGCGGTAATATCGTCGGCGCTCGTCGTCGTCTTCCGGATCCGGACGTTCGTCCAGTTCCGTGACGAGTCCCTGATCGAGTAAACGACGGATCGTTGTGTACAGAGTTCCTGGATTCAGCTTGAGGCGCCCTTCCGTGCCGGCCGCCACATCCTGCATGATCGCGTATCCATGCCGGTCCCCATCGGCGAGAGCTACAAGAATGTGGAAAGCAGCCGTTGGCAAAGGCAGTAGCGAGTCTGCGTCGAACTTCATTTGGCGTGGCATGGCGACACTATATTAGATGTAGATATATTTGGTCAAGATATAACTAGGCATTTCGGTCCGGGCTGCAAGTACTAGACAGTCTATAGCCAGTATGTACTAGAATGAGTCGACATGAACGGGACACGCCTGACATGGAAATACTGGATCGATATTTTCCGCCGACGTCAACTGGAGCATGATTTGGACGATGAAATTCGTGCCCACGTTGCTCTCGACGTTCAACAAAGAATCGAAGGTGGTGAGCAGGCAGATGAAGCTCGGACGGCGGCGCTTCGAGAGATCGGCAGTGTAGAAGCTGTGAAAGAAGCCACACGAGATTCGTGGACATGGCAAGCCGCCGACAGGGCAATACAGGACCTTCGGTACTCATTCAGGCAGTTGCGAAAGAATCCGGGCTTCGCCATCGTTGCGATTCTGACCTTGGCCATCGGAATTGGAGCAAATTCGGCGATCTTTAGCGTCGTGAATACAGTCATTCTGCTTCCACTGGCGTATCACGAATCCGCACGGCTTGTTGTTGTGGATGAGGTTACGCCGGGGGGACGAATTCCTGTCAATGCGATGCATTTCAATGAATGGCGCGAATCGGCGCGGTCATTCGAACGAATGGCGCTGATCGGCGGAATCACGATGAACCTCACCGGCGCCGGCGAACCCGAACGGATTCCGGCCGCTCGCGTGTCCCCGGCCCTTTTCCCGATGTTAGGCGTTCAACTGAAATTAGGGCGGACGTTTCTGGACGAAGAAGACGCGCCCGGCCGCGATCACGTCGTTGTAATCGACAACGAACTTTGGAGACGCCGCTTCGGCTCCGACCCAAAGATTGTTGGGAAAATGATTCTTCTTGATGACGACAAGTACGAAGTTGTTGGCGTTCTTCCTGCGGACTTCCACTTTCCCCAGCTCAGCCAACTCTATGCCATGACACTCGCTGGGCTCCGGCCGCAACTTTGGAAACCTTTTGCATTACGACCGCAAGAGATGTCTCCGGCTGGAGACCATAACTTCATTTGCATCGCCCGTCTCGGCTCTGCCACCTCGATAGCTGAAGCCCGATCCGAGCTTCAGATCATCATGGCCAGGATTCGAAGCCGGATGGCGCCCGGATGGCAGCTTGAAGCGGGAGTCGTATCTTTGCATGATCAAATGATCGCGAGGTCGAGTGGCGGTCTTGAGCTCATGCTCGCGGCAGTCGGCATCCCACTGTTGGTCGGGTGCGTGAACATCACGCACCTTTTGCTGACGAGGATTTCCGCTAGGCGCCGTGAAATCGCGACTCGGGCTGCGATCGGTGCGTCGCGCGGCCAGCTGATCCGACAAGTGCTCGCTGAAAGCCTTGTGCTATCCATTCTTGGCGCCGCCTGCAGCATATTCATCGCGTACGGCGCGATCGGGCTGATTCTTCGGGTCGCTCCCGCCGATATTCCGCGCCTGGATGAGATCCGGCTAGATGTGCATGTATTTCTCTTTAGCCTGACAATATCGATCATGACCGGTCTACTCGTCGGTTTGCTGCCGGCACTGCAAATGGCCAAGGCGGAGCTCAACCAAGTCATGATGTCCGCCTCGCGCACTACAACGGCAAGCCGGCACAGCGAGCGTTTGCGATCGATTTTGGTCAGCCTGGAAGTTGCATTGACCGCACTGTGTCTGATCACCGGCGGCCTGCTGCTTCGGAGTTTTTTGAATCTGCTCAACGTGGATCGCGGGTTTGAGACGGAGCGAATCCTCACGACGGATATAACTTTTACTGAAAATCGATACTCCACCATCGAAAAGAAATCAGATTTCCTCAAGACGGCAATCGAGCGATTACAAGCGTTGCCGGGTGTCACGTCGGTGGGCGTCATTAACAAGCTTCCGTTGGGCGGCGCGGGTAGTAACAACAGGATGATACCGGAGTCCGCTGCGATAGCCACGCGTCCAACGGCAGACATTCGCACCGTCAATCCTGATTACCTGCCGACGATGGGTATTATCGTTTACGAAGGCCGGACCTTTGATGAGAGCGATCGAAATAGAAACGTCGCCCTGATTTCGAAGTCGACAGCCGAGCGCATCTGGTCCGGACAAAGCCCCATCGGCAAGCGGTTTCGGTTTGGAGCGGTGACGCGGCCGCTGATTGAGGTCATCGGTGTGGCCGCCGACATTCGCGGAGTCGCTCTCGATCACCAGCCTGAATTCACCGCGTATGTGCCGTATTGGCAGGGATCGTTTAACTTCAGAGGTGTTTCTTTTACCGTCAAAACACTAGGGGAACCTTCAACCCTATCCGCCGCAATTCGCGCAGCCATTCGGGACATTGATTCCGACATACCTTTATCAGCATTCCGGACAATGGATGATGTGATGGCAGAGTCCCTGGCTCAGCGCCGCTTTCAAATGGATCTTGTCCTGCTTTTTGGCCTGGTCGCCGTCGTTCTGGCGGCATTGGGGATCTATGGAACGATGTCTTATGCCGTCGCTCAGCGCACGAACGAAGTCGGCATCCGCATCGCGTTAGGGGCTGAACCTCGGTCCGTTATTCGAGAGGTGCTGACCGATGCCTTGAGGGCCGTCACAATCGGTCTCTTGATCGGCCTTCCAATTGCGCTGGCCACCGCGGCCGGGATGCGTTCTTTTCTGTTCGGTGTCGCCGGTCAGGATCCCGTGACGTTTTTGGTCACATGCGTGGTGCTATGCGTGATCGCGGTGTTTGCCGCATACATCCCGGCACGCCGCGCTTCGAAAATCGATCCGATGATCGCTCTTCGCAACGATTGAACTCACTACTCGCCTGGCATTCTGAACGCTGGAATTCGCCGGCCGTCAATGTCGGTGAATCCGTATTCCTCGGCAAGATCACCCACCGCCAGAACCTTTCCGGATTTCTCCAGCACGTTCTGATCGGACGCTAATGCAACGACCGCGCGCCCGGCGTATTCCGGCGATTCTGTGAAGTTCAGATAGTCCTTGTTGCCGGCGGCCTCGAACGCCGCCGCCACGCGCTCGGTGCGGATGAAGCCAGGCGCGAGTGCGACGACGGCGATGTTGTGGGGCTTGAGCTCGCGCGCTATCCCGTAGGTCATCCGGTTGATGGCGTCCTTGGCCAGGTCGTAGAACACATTGACTAGGAATTTGTTCCGATCCCACGCCGTGATGTTGACTATCAGGCCATGTCTTTGCGGCAGCATCAACGAAGCCGCAAAGCGGCTGGCAACCAGCGCGGCGCGCACGCCGGCAGTGAACATTCCATTCCAATGCCGCAGTGGCTGCTCGTAGAACGGGGCACTGAATTTTCGGTAGTCGTGTTGCTCGTAGCCGCCCCAGGCGTTGTTGACCAGCAGATCGATTCGACCTTGCTCTCGCTGCACGCGCGCGAACAATTCTTCCACATCGGAGTCAACCGTATGATCACAACGCAGGGCAATGCCTGTGCCCCCTCGCGCCGTAACGATTTCGGCAGTTTCTTCAATCGTACCGGGAAGGTTTTCGGTTGTGGCTTTGCCTCGGACGCTGCGCCCGGTCACATAAACGGTCGCGCCTACATCGCCCAGTGCGAGCGCGATACCACGTCCTGCGCCGCGACTAGCTCCCGTGACGACCGCGACCTTGCCTTGCAACGATCTTGCGTTCGGGGTCACTTTCCGACCATGTGCGCCGGGTCCCGATTGTTTTCTTCGCAGATGCTTTCGATGAGATCGGTATCCGGTACCAGGCGCCAGCCCAGCTTGACAGTCCACGGCTTCGTGTAAGCCTGCGGATCGTCAATGGTGACTTCAATGTCCATGTGTCCGATTCTCGGCCGGGAGAAACGTTCGGTGACGCGGAGGGCTTCAGTTCCAGGCAGCCCTCGCATGTCGAGCCAAGTCTTGCCGTTTTGTGCGATCGTCTCGACGACGAACGTGTCCTTATCCCAGTGGCCGATCGAATAACCCATCCAGGTCGGTTGCGGATCTTTGGGAAACGACCGCCCATCGGTGAAAACCTGCCTGTAGATCGTGCGGGATTCGTGGAGGAACAGCGTCAGGTCTTCCGTTTGCACCACTTTGAGACCATCGGGGATGTTGAGCTTTTCCGGAATACCCGACGGCAGACAGGACACGCCAGGGTGATCTTTGCCGTTAGTTTCGATGCGCTGATTGTAGACGCCGCGCCCCCACGGTGTGAGCGGTATCTCTTCCGGCTTCATGTCGGCCGCGAGGTTCAACAGGTACTTCGTGGCGGGTTCGGGCATCCAAAAACCGGACAGATCCGGTTTGCCGTAAGGCGTGTGCTGCGTCGGCGCATTTAAATCGACCTTGCCGTCGGCGGTGCGCGGCATTCTCTTCCACGGATACGGGTCCCATTGTGCGCCGGCAACCGCGGTGATGCTGCACATCATCGCGAGAGAGGCAAGCGGAATCCACAGTGTCTTCTTGAATGTTTTGATCATGTCGTCCCTCTGCTGCAAGATTGTAACCTTGTTCTGATTTCACGGTTATAAACGTCATGACCACAATTCTCGGAGACCTTCGTTTCGCGCTGCGCATACTTCGGCGCAGTCCCCTTTTCGCAACAGTGGCGATCCTTTCGCTTGCGCTGGGAATCGGCGCAAACACAGCCATCTTCACGCTGATGGATCAGATTGTTCTGCGAAAACTCCCGATCAAGGATCCAGACAGCCTTGTGATGCTGTTCCAACGTGGCGCGAATAACGGAAGCAATATGGGCACCCGAATGCATTCGTATCCGATTTATCGGGACTATCAGCAGAAAGCCGAACCCCTGGCGGAGGTACTCTGCAGGAGGTTGATTTCGGCGTCACTGAGCGCCGACAACCAAACGGAGCGCGTCGATGCCGAAATGGTTTCCGGGAATTTCTTTTCGATGTTGGGAGTGAAAGCGGCGGTTGGCCGCGTGTTCAGTTCGGAAGAGGACGATCGTATCTATCAAGGTCATCCGGTAGCGGTCTTGAGCCATGCGTATTGGAAAACGCGTTTCGCGGGTGACCCGGGCGTCGTCGGGAAGAAGGTTCTCATCAACAATTATCCGATGACGATCGTCGGCGTTTCGGCAGCCGGCTTTGTGGGTCTCGATCCCGCGCAATCGCCGCAGATTCGCGTCCCTATCCTGATGAAACCGGCTATGGCGCCGGAATGGACCTGGCTGGAAGTGGAGAACCGGCGCGCCCGTTGGGTGCAAGTGTTCGCCCGTCTCAAGCCGGGTTATACCGTCCAATCCGCGGCGGCCCACGTTCAAAGAATGTTTCCGCAGATACCGCAATACGAAATGTCCCCGCCTTCCAGCGCCAAATTGTCGGCCGACGCCCGCCG
>JACXTT010004787.1_pt1 | contig 19951 bp, 18 predicted proteins | sample 9270951 | NCBI WGS metagenome assembly JACXTT01 (sample SAMN15532306, study PRJNA645909) | rock metagenome | isolation source: weathered quartz diorite | place: Puerto Rico | collected 2017-06-21 | reverse complement strand
AAGTTTCATCTTGCCCTGCACCGACTGCGACAACGGCCTCATTTGGTTCAATCCTTCTTCGCGCAGGCGGGATTGAAGCTCCGAAAAACTTAACCGAACCTGCGCAGCGATCAGTAAGAGTAATCCCTCGCCCAACCGCTTGCCTTGTGTAGCCTACGGGTTCGATAGGAAGCAAACGGCGAGCGAGGGAAGCTCGGCATCTCATTTAACCTTGGCATCCAGGGCCAGATTCAGTTGCAACACATTGACGCGCGGCTCGCCGAGCAAGCCGAACGTCCGCAATTCGGTGTGGGACTTTACGCGAGCGCGCACGTTCTCCTTGCTCCGGCCGCGCGCCTTGGCGACGCGCAAAACCTGGTACTCGGCCGCCGCAGGGCTGATGTGCGGGTCGAGGCCGCTCGCCGACGCGGTGACCAGATCGACGGGGGCCGGCCCGGTTTGATCCGGATGCGCTTTGCCAAACGCTTCGATGCGATCGCGCACGGCAGCGAGCAGCGCCGGATTCGTCGGTCCGAGGTTGGAACCCGACGACGACGCGGCGTTATACGGCAAGTCCTTGTCGTCTTTCTGGGTCGCCGAGGGGCGGCCCCAGAAGTAACGCGGATCATCGAACTGCTGCCCGATCAGCTCCGAACCGACCGGCTTGCCGTTGTGCACGATGACGCTGCCGTTGGCCTGATGCGGGAAGACTCCCTGCGCAATCAGCGTTACCAGGGCCGGATAGATTGCGCCCGTCACGAGAGTCAGGAGCGCGAAAATGGTCAATGCTGGACGCAGGTGTTTCATGGTCTCCTCCTCACCATCCGCAGGCCACGAGAATCAGGTCGATCGCCTTGATGCCGATAAATGGTACGATGAGTCCGCCGAGGCCGTAAATCAGCAAGTTGTCGCGCAGCAGCCGTGCGGCGCCCACCGGCCGATACTTCACACCGCGCAGTGCCAGCGGGATCAGGGCGACGATAATCAAGGCGTTGAAGATCACGGCCGAGAGGATGGCGGTCCCTTGCCCGAGGTCCATGATGTTAAGCTTGTCGAGCACCGGATAGGTGCTGGCAAACGCGGCGGGGATGATCGCGAAATACTTGGCAACATCATTGGCCAGGCTGAAGGTCGTCAACGCCCCGCGCGTAATCAGCAGTTGTTTGCCGATCTCGACGATCTCGATGAGCTTGGTCGGATTGGAATCGAGATCGACCATGTTGCCAGCTTCCTTGGCGGCCTGGGTGCCGGAGTTCATGGCGACGGCGACATCGGCTTGTGCCAGCGCCGGCGAATCATTGGTGCCGTCCCCGGTCATCGCGACCAATCGGCCGCCCGCCTGGTGCGCGCGGATCATTTTCAGCTTCGCTTCCGGCGTTGCCTGGGCAAGGAAATCATCGACCCCGGCCTCGGCGGCGATGGCGGCCGCGGTCAGCGGGTTATCGCCGGTGATCATCACCGTCTTGATGCCCATGCGCCGCAGCTCGGCGAAGCGTTCCTTGATCCCACCCTTGACGATGTCTTTCAGAAAGATGACGCCGAGCGTGTGCGCACCCTCCGCGACGACCAGCGGCGTGCCGCCGCGCTTGGCGATGTCATCAACCGCGCGTTGCAGCTCCGGCGGAACGATGCCCCCGTGGGCCCGGACGAACGCCTCGATGGCCTCGGCCGCCCCTTTGCGGACCTCCCTCACCCCCAGCCCCTGTCCCGAAGGGAGAGGGGAGCACGTAGGCAGGTTGACGCCGCTGATGCGCGTCTGGGCCGAGAACGGAATGAACTCCGCGTGAAGTTCATGAACATTGCGGCCGCGCAGGCCGTATTTCTCCTTCGCCAGGACGACGATGCTGCGCCCCTCCGGGGTCTCGTCAGCCAGCGACGCGAGCTGCGCGGCGTCAACCAGAGCCGACATTTGCACGCCTGGCGCCGGCAGGAACTCCACGGCTTGCCGATTGCCCAGGGTGATCGTGCCGGTCTTGTCGAGCAGCAGCACGTCCACGTCCCCCGCGGCCTCCACGGCCCGGCCGGACATCGCGATCACATTGGCCTGGATCATGCGATCCATGCCGGCAATGCCGATGGCCGACAGCAATCCGCCGATGGTCGTCGGAATCAAGCAAACCAGGAGCGCGACAAGGACTGTGATGGTGATGGGCGTTCCGTTACCGGCGGCAACGACGCTGTATTTGGAAAACGGGAGCAGCGTGGCGCAGGCGATCAGGAAGATGATGGTCATGGCCGCCAGCAGGATATCGAGCGCGATCTCGTTAGGGGTCTTCTGCCTTTTGGCGCCTTCGACGAGTGAGATCATCTGATCCAGAAACGTCTCACCGGGATTAGCGGTGATGCGGATGACGAGCCAATCGGAGAGCACGCGCGTGCCGCCGGTAACGCTGCTGCGGTCGCCGCCGCTTTCACGGATCACGGGAGCGCTCTCGCCGGTGATGGCGCTTTCGTCCACCGAAGCGACCCCCTCGACGATCTCGCCGTCGCCGGGTATCAGTTCGTTTACGCCTACCAGAATAACGTCGTCCTTGCGGAGCGCCGAGGCTGCGACCAGTGAAAAACGAGCCTCGTGCTTGGGTTCATCGAGCTTTTTGGCGATCACGTCGCGGCGCGTTTGCCGCAAGGTGTCCGCCTGGGCTTTGCCGCGCCCCTCGGCCATCGCTTCAGCGAAGTTGGCAAACAGGGCGGTGAACCACAACCACGCACTGATGGCGAAGATGAAATGTATTTCGCCGCTCTGTATCGCCAGCGCGTGAATGCCAAGCCCGGTCGTGAGAATGCTCCCGACATAGACCGTGAACATCACGGGATTGCGGACTTGACGGCGCGGATCGAGCTTCCTGAAAGCATCGAGAGTGGCGCGCTGGACAATCGGCAGGTCAAAGAGTGGCCGCGCTTTGGCAGTCGAGGTCATGGCTGCACCTCCATCATTTGCAGGTGCTCCACGATCGGTCCGAGCGCCAGCGCCGGGACCATGGTCAGCGCGCCGACCAGGAGGACCGTCCCAATCAACATCACGACGAACAGCGGCGTGTGGGTGGGCAAAGTGCCGGCCCCCGGCGGCGTGTGCTTCTTGCGGGCCAGCGAACCGGCAATCGCCAGCACGGGGATGATGAGCCAGTAGCGGGAGATCAGCATCACCAGCCCCAAGGCGGTGTTGTAAAACAGCACGTTCCCGTTCAGCCCAGCAAACGCGCTGCCGTTGTTGTTGCCCGCGGAGGAGAACGCGTAGAGCACCTCCGAGAAGCCGTGGGCGCCGGTGAACTTCTTATCGGAATCCGCGGGGTTGCCGAGCAGTGGCTTTTGCTTGGGCGCGCCGGTCTTGGGGTCGATCACTTCCTTGGCGACTTTGGCGCCGGTCGCCGCCTCCTTTTCATCGATGGTTTCGTTGACCGTCAAACCGGGACCAAGCACGGCGACCGCGGTCCCGACCAGCACGACGATCGGCGGAATGAGTATAACCAGCGACGCCATCTTCATTTCATAGGCTTCGATCTTCTTGCCGAGATACTCGGGCGTGCGCCCGACCATCAAGCCGGCGACGAAGACCGCGACGATGGCGAACATCAACATGCCGTAGAGGCCGCTGCCGACGCCGCCGAAAACGACCTCGCCGAGTTGCATGAGCCACATCGGAATCATGCCACCCAGAGGGGTGAATGAGTCGTGCATCGAGTTGACGCTGCCATTGGAGGCGGCCGTGGTGGCGCAGGCCCAGATGGCGGAGTTGGTGATGCCGAACCGGGTTTCCTTGCCTTCCATGTTGCCGCCGGGTTGCAATTCGCTGGGCTGCTGATCGGCTCCCAGTCGAGTCAGCGCGGGAATGCCGGCCTCTTCCGCGGCGATGCAGCCGATCGCGAGCGGGACAAAGATCACGAGCATGGCCGCGAGAATCGCCCACCCCTGTCGCGTATCGCCGACCATGACGCCGAAGGTGTAACAGAGTGCCGCGGGAATCAGCAGGATGGCGAGCATCTGGAGGAGGTTCGAGAATGGAGTCGGGTTCTCCAAAGGATGAGCGCCGTTGACATTGAAGAATCCGCCGCCGTTCGTGCCGAGCTGCTTGATGGCGATTTGCGATGCCGCCGGCCCCATCGGCAACATTTGCGTCGTCACCGGCTTCTTGTCCGCATCCTGAGTGGGCTGAAGCAGTGTGACTTCTTGATAGGGTCGAAAGCTCTGCACAACCCCTTGCGAGACCAGAAGGACGGCCAAGATAAGCGAAAATGGCAGCAGGATGTACAGCGTCGAACGCACGAGATCCACCCAATAGTTGCCGATCGTCTCGACCGAACGCCGCGTCAGGCCGCGGGTCAGGGCGATGAGCACGGCCATGCCCGTCGCGGCCGAAAGGAAATTCTGCACCCCCAGGCCGGCCATCTGCGTCAGGTAGCTGAGTGTCGCTTCGCCGCTATAGTTCTGCCAGTTCGTGTTGCTGGCGAAGCTCACTGCGGTGTTGAAGGCGAGATCGGCCGGCACCTCGTCAAACTCTTGCGGATTGAACGGCAACTCTCCTTGTAATCGCTGGAGCGCGTACAGCGCCAGCAACCCGATGCCATTGAATAACAGCACAGCGATCGCGTAGGTTTTCCAACCCATTTCCGCTTGCGGATCAATCCCAGCCAGCCGGTAGATGCCGCGCTCCAGCCAGCCCAGAACCCGATCCAAGCCTCGTTCCCAAGCTGAGCTTGGGAACGAGGTTCTGTCATAGACGCGAGCCATGTACCAGCCCACCGGCTTCACCAGGGCAATCAAGACGATCAGAAACATCGCCAGTTGAATCCAAGCATTCGCGCTCATGCAAACCACTCCGGCTTCAAGAATGCCACCAACAAGTACGCCGTGAGACCCGCCGCAACGACGAGCCCGACCAGCTCAATTCCGCTCATCGGCTGCCTCCCATGAGCTGCTCGCACAGGATGATCAGCGCCCACGAAAGCAGGCCGAATCCTGCCAGCACGATCAGGTAAACTAGGTCCGACACAGATGAATCTCCGCAGGAAATTCGATTCCGTGTTCAATGTAAGGAAAGGCGTATCAAATAGGTGTTAAGACTGAGGAACGGCGTGTAAAAAAAGCATCAAGACGTGGAGCGATGCTTTCGGAGCCTGCTGCTGAGAGCCGCGCAGCCAGCCTCGGAAGTAATCATTCGCCTTCGGGCTACTCGATGTGGCCCACCTGACTCAACCGCGCGGCGATTTCTTCCAGGGGCAGCACCTCGTCGGCGAGGCCGGCGGCGACGGCGACGCCCGGCATGCCCCAGACCACGGAACTCTTCTCGTCCTGGGCAATGATGCGTCCCCCCGCCTTGCGCACGGCGCGCAATCCGGCGACACCGTCGTCCCCCATGCCGGTCAGGATCACCGCGACCGACGCGGCAGCGAATACCTTGGCCACCGACTCGAACAGAAACGTTCCCGAGGGGCGAAACCCGCCGATCGGCGGCGCCGCGGACAGCATGATCTGGTTTGGTGCCGACACGCCGAGCTGGTAATCATCCGGAGCCAGGTAGACGTTTCGCGGCTGCAACGGTTCCTTGTGCTGGGCGACCTGGACCTTCAAGTCCCCTGCCTTGTCGAGCCAATCCGCCAGGCCCTTGACGAAGCCGTGGGTGATGTGCTGCACCACCAGGACCGGAACGGGAAAGCCCGCGGGCAATCCCGACAGCAGGGTGTGGAGCGCCATTGGACCGCCGGTGCTCGCGGCCACGGCAATCAGGCGTGCTGGGGCCAAGCGGTCGGCGGCTGCGGGTTCGACCGGCACGACAGGCCGGTTCGAGCGCCAATGCCGCACTACCTTGACGCCCGCCATCGCCTTAACGTGGACGATCAGCTGCTGCGCCGCCTCGTCAAACCCGGCTTGGCCCGGGCCGGCCGGCTTCGCCAGAATCGCCAGCGCTCCCGCCTGCAGCGCTTGCATCGACATCTCCACGTGATGCACGGTCGGGCTGCTTGTGACGATGACGATCGGCGTCGGCGCCTCCGTCATGATCTCCTTGGTCGCCACGAAGCCATCCATTATGGGCATGTGGATGTCCATGGTCACGACATCGGGCCGCAGCTTGCGGGTCAAGGCGACCGCTTCCAGGCCGTTCACCGCCTCGCCGACGACCTGAAGCTCTGGGTCGCTGCCGAGAACCGCCGCGAGCAGGCTGCGTGCCGTGGCGGAATCATCTGCTATGAGGATACGAATCATCTTGATCCTTCCGGTTTGCCGCTTGCGGCGCAGCAGCGTCCTGCTGCGCCGCAGGCGGAACCTAAAGTATTTGCCGAATCGTCTCCAGAAGGCTGCGCTGGTCGAACGCGCTCTTTACGATGTAGGCGTCGGCGCCGACCTCGATACCGCGCGCTTTGTCGCGTTCGGTCTCGCGGGCGGTGACCAGCACCACGGGGAGTTCGCGCCACTTCGGCGCTGCGCGAAGTGCTGCGGTCAATTCAAAGCCGTCCATGATGGGCATATCCACATCGCTGACGACGAGATCGACGTCATGGTCGAGCAGGAACTGCCGGCCTGCCGCGCCGTCGGCTGCGGTAGCCACGGCGTATCCGGCGGCTTCCAAGATGCTCTTCATCAAGGTACGCGTGGTCACCGAATCTTCCACCACGAGCAGGCGTTTTCGCACCGGCGCCGCGGCCGCTTCCTTCGAGAGCAGCGTCAGCGGCGCGCCGGCCTGCGTGGCGCGGCGGACCAGGTTGGCGGCGTTGAGCACCAGCGCGATTCCCCCCGCAGGAAGCAGCGTGGCGCCCGCGACCAGCGGCGTGCGCCGAATCCGCGCACCCAGGCTCTTGATCAGGATTTCCTGCTCGGTCAGCAATCCGTCCACCACGAAGGCCTGGCGCGTCGTGCCGGAAGCAATGATGATGACCGCCATCTTGCCGGCCGGCGCGTCCACCGCCGGCGCCAAGGAGTTCAGTACTCCCGCCAGCGACGCCAAGGGCAACGGCACGCCGTCGATCATCAGCACCTGCCTGGCGGCCACGGACCGGATGTCGCCGACCGGCGCATGGACCATCTTGTACACGTTCGTCCCCGCGAATGCATAGGTTTGACCGCCGGCGCTGACCAGCACCGCCCGCAACGTCGTCAGCGTCAGGGGGACAATCAGCGTGAAACCGGTCCCGTGACGGCGCTCGAAGGACAGGTCGATCGTGCCGTGCAGCGATTCGACGCGGTTCTTGACGACATCCAGGCCGACACCGCGACCGGAGACATCGGTGATGATGGAAGCCGTCGAGAAGCTGGGCAGGAAGATCAGCCGGGCCAGGTCGCGGTCATCCGCCGGCTCTTCGAGGTGCCGCCGCCGCGCCTGGGCGCGAATGGCCTCGAGGTCCAAACCGCGGCCGTCATCCCGAACGTGGACCTCTACCTGGGCGCCGCGCAAGGCCGCCGACACTCGGATCTGCCCGCGCGGCGGCTTGTTGGCGGCGCGCCGTTCCGCCGCCGGTTCCACGCCGTGGTCGATGCTGTTGCGGACCAGATGCCGCAACGGATCCTTGAGTCCTTCGAGGATCGAGCGGTCCAGCTCGACCGACCCGCCTTCAATCACCAGATCGACCTCCTTGTTGCTGGCCTGCGCCAGATCGCGGACCATGCGGTCCAGGCCGGCGCACGCCTCGGCGAACGGCAACATGCGCACGCGGCGGACCTCGTCGTCGAGCGGCCGCGTGACCTGATCGAGCAGGCGTGAATCGCGCGTCAGGGTCAAGGCCAGGCGTTCCAACGTCTTGTCGAGTTGACGGAGGTTGTCGCCGTTGTGGCGCAGCACTGTCTCGGCGCGGCGCGCGCCCACGCCGGCACTCATGCGTCCCGGCAAGACGCCGACGCCGCTGGCCACGGGATGTTCATGCGCCGCCAGCCGTTCGACCGGTTTCCACTCGGCTTTCCAGGCGTCCACGAACTCGCGCAGGGCGGCGAGATCGGCGAGACGGGCATCGAGACGGCGGCGGGCGACGAGCAACTCCCCGACGCGCGCCAGCAGCGTATCGAGTTTTTCCGCCGGCACGCGGACGCTGCTGGGCGCCGCCGTGATCTCGACGGCGGGCTCCGCCCCAGCAGGCCGCACGGATTCGCGCGGACGCGGCGGCTCGGACGGCACTGCCGTATCGTCGGCGGGAGCCAAGTCGTTCGCTGCCGCTGCTTCCAGGCGAGGCAACAAGGCGGCGAGCGGCGCGTCCGCCATGTCCTGCTGCTCGCGCAAGCGCATGCCCGCTTCCTCGATGGCGTCCACCGTGGCGAAGAGCAACGCGAACAGCTCCCGGCCCAGCGGGGCGCCCCGATCGCGCACCCGGGTCAGGATGTCCTCCAGGCAATGGCAGGCTTTCTCGATCACCTGGACGTTGACCGAGCGGGCGGCGCCCTTGAGGCTGTGCGCGGAGCGGAAGAGGGTCTTGAACCGCTCCGCCTGCTCGGCGGCCGGCGGATCCTTTTCCAGGGCCAACAGGTCTTGATTGAGGGCGCGCAGGTGCTCTTCGAGCTCTTCGAGAAATGTCGCCATCAACTGCTGGATGATTTTGCTTTTGTCCATGGTGTCGCTCGCGTAGCGGCAAGCCGCCAGCTTGCCTGCCGAGTTACTCCGCCACAAGCTGGCAGCTTGGGGCACGGTGCTGCCGAAGCACGCACCGAGATTTAGCCGGTCTCCTGTATTATCCCTCAATACATGAGGAACGGAACGCTAATTGCCGACCAGGCTCGTGAGCTGGATTCCCAGGTGATTGAGGTTCTCCGGCGCCGCGTTTGCCTGGCGGGTGGCAACCGTGTTTTGCCTGGCGACCTGCTCGATATTCTTCATGGCCTGATGAATCTGGGTCATGTCGGTGGCTTGCTGGCCGAGGGAGGCGGCGATCTGCCGCACCGCCTGGGCGCGCCTCGGTCACCTTGCGATTGGTTTCGAGCAACTCGGCAATGCTGAAATAGCAGACCCTGCCGACGATGATCTGAATCACCATCGTCGCCGCAAAGCCGGCGGCAATTCTTTTTGCAATGGTCATGACTTCTCCCTGTTGTCGTCGCCGAGATCGATGGTGAGCCGCGGATCGTTGAGCAAGATCGCGCCGTCGAGGACGATAACGGTATCGGCGGTCACGCCACGCAGGTAGTCGCGGGTGTTGCCAGTCACCGAGCTGGGCGGCTCGCGCAGCGCGTCGAGCCGCACCAGGACAACCTCATGGACCGCATCCGCCAGGATACCGAACTCGACGCGCTCCTGGCCCAGGACGATCACGCGCGACGCCTCGGTGCGGTCGGGCGCCGCGATGCCGAAATAGCGGCGCACATCGAAGACGGCCAGGATTTGCCCGCGCAGGTTGGTGATGCCGGCCAGGAAGTCGGGCGTGCCCGGCACGGGCGTGACTTCCTTGAGCCGCAGGATTTCGCGGACGCATTTCGTCTCGACGGCGTAACATTCGTTGCCGAGTGTGAAGAGGATGAGTTCGATGACGGCGTCGGCCTCGGGCGCCTGCGCGGGAATCCGCGCGATCCGGTGCGCCCGCTCGTCGAGGACGCCGGCCGCGCGCGCGGGAGAAATCCGGTGTACCTCCTCCATCGCCGTAGCGGCAAGGCGCAGCCGCTCGTGCACCTGCTCCCAGTCGATTGCCTGCCGTTGCTTTATTGTAGCTGTCATGGTGAACCTCATGAATCGCCCAGGAGGGCAAGTTCCGCGGCCGCCACCTCGGCAAGCCGCGCCGCCGATTCGCCGTCGGCCAGGGGGATTGCTTCGTCGGCCGGCCGGCCCGCGCACAAGTCGCGCGTATTGCGATAGGCGCGCCGCGCACCGGCGCCGTCCCCGCGCGCCGCCAGGATCGACGCAAGCGTGAAATGGGCAACCGCCAGCGTACGATCCAGGTAGAGCACGCGCCGCAGCTCGGCCGCGGCCTCATCGCATCGGCCGAGATTTACGAGCAGCACCGCGTGCAGGTAGCGCAGCTCTGCCGCCAACGGATGACGCTCAGCCCCGCGCGCCGCCGCAACTACCGCCGCGCCCATATCGAGATTGGCGAGTGCCCGCACGTGTAAGCTCACCGCCGCGACATCGTCGAACAAGCCCAACGTTCCATTGGCGGCGCGGCGATAGTCCCCGCGGGCCAGCGCCTGCCGCGCGTCGTCGAGCCGATCCGCGGGGGCTGCCCGCACCTCCGCCGTGTTCTCCTGAAGGATCGGGGCGACCTCGATGGGCCGCTCTTCAGGCGGGAGATAGGCAACTTCGACCGGCCGCTTTTCCGAAGGGATCGCCATACCGTCCGGCCGGCGATAGAACAAGCCCTCGAGACGGGTCATGACCTCGAAGGGGGCGTCGTCCCACAGGGGCGGGTCGGACGATGCCGTGATGAGCCAGCCCCCGGGTGTCAACGACTGAAACAGTCGACGCGCCACGCACGTCACCGTCGCCCGATCGAAGTAGATGAGTACATTTCGGCACAGGATCAAATCCAGGCCCCAGATGCCGTTGGCGAATGAGGGGTAGGTGTCCAATGCCAAATTGAGATGGGCGAAGCGCACGCGCTGGCGGATGCCGTCGTCGAGCCGCCAGGTTTTTCCGTTCGCAATCAGGTACGGCAGGGCAATACTCGCCGAGTTGCCGCGCAACGACCATGGGCCGTAGACGGCCTGCCGGGCCTTCGCCAGGGCGGCATGCGAGATGTCCGTCGCGGTCAGATAGGACTGCTCGGCCAGCCCTTGTTGGGCGAGGAGAATGGCTAGCGAGTACGCTTCCTCGCCGCTGGCGCAGCCGGCGCTCCAGGCTCGCAAGACGCTCCCCTGCCGCGTCTTGAAGTCCGGCACGACCTGCCGTTGAATGAAATGAAAGTGGCCGGGCTCGCGAAAGAAATAGGTTTCGCCAATCGTCAATTCGTCGATCAGGTCATCGAGGAGTCGGCCATCCGCGGCAAGCAGGGCCGCATAGCGCGCCGCCTCGCCGATGCCGGCCCGCGCCATCGCGCGGCGCACGCCGAGTTCGGCGCCGTCGCGGCGCTGTTCGAACGCGAGGCCGGTGCGCTGCCGTACCAGATCCGCGATGGCTTCCAGGACTGGGCTCGTCCAGTTCATGACGGCGTCGCCTCCTGAGGGGCAGCACGCATCGGGACCGTCACGAGATCGCCTACCGGATGCAACAAGACCAGGGCGTCCTTCCATTTCGCCACCGCCCTGCGGCCGCCGTTCTGATCCGCCGTCTTGAGCTCGGCCGCCTCCACGCGCGCCAGCTCCAGGGCGCGATCGACGTGCAGGGCGAACAGACCGTCGCCGCTGCGGACGATGATGAAGTGATCGGTCGGCAGCAGCGCCTTGGCCGGCAGCCCGAGGCGTGACCGCACGTCCAGGACCGAAACGATCGCGCCGCGCAAGTTGATCACTCCCTCGATGTGTACCGGCGCGTCATGCATCGGCAGAATCGACAGCGCCGGCAACAGTTCCTGGACGTCCGCAACCGCCAGGCCGTGGCGTTGCCCGGCCACCTCGAAGATCAACATATCTTGATATTCACGATCCATGGACGTGCCTCAACCGACGGGGACGGAGAACGGCTGCCATCAATCGGAGGATTTGGCTAGCGCCATGATCCACCATCGGCCGGCAAAGATCAAGGGGCGACGCAGCAATAATTCGCCAATCTGGAGGCTTTACCAACGCCGAGCCTAACGATAATGCGGGCGGCGCCGAATGCACAACGCGGAAAGCGTTGAGCATAGGGAAGCTTGTGGTTTGCCTGCTTCAGCCGCGCAGGTTCACGAGCCGGGGGAGGCGGTCAATCGCCGGCCCTCCTTGCAGACCGTCCCGGCGTCCGAAGTGACGGCGTTGCTAGCCACGGGAACCAATCCGGTTTGCGTTTTTCCAGATACTCACGGAGACAAGCGCGGTGCAGCCGAGACTTGCGGGAATGACAGAAATAAGGGCCAGCCAGGCACAACCCGATCGATCGCAAGCCGTCATGTCCGATCAAATCCCAACGCGACCGGCTGAGACCACTACCCCCGGCAGGATTCGAACCTGCGACCCTCGGTTTAGGAAACCGATGCTCTATCCCCTGAGCTACGGGGGCGAGATTGATGATTCTACTTGTAATTCACTACAGAATCACGGAAGCCTTTGGGCTTTCCATTTTTCTGCGTTCTTCTCCACGGACAACCATCCTGACAACCGGGTTCGGCATGCCGGCGATTGTCCCACCGCCGTACCTCGGAAGTGCCGATAAGGATCAATTCTACCCGCCGTCACCGTTCCCGCCATCACCAATCCGCCAGGCCGCCCTCTGGTTTATCGTCGGCTTGACGGGGGGGCCGCCGCAGCATGAGACGTGGGATCCGAAGCCGGAGGCGAACCCACGCAGATAGTCTAGCCTGTCAAGCAAAATCACGGCAGCGTTTCTTTTTGTGCATAGGCTAACTCCATGTCCACCCCGCTCGCCAATCTCCGCGTTCTCGATGCTTCGCGCGTCCTGGCCGGGCCGTTCTGCGGGCAGCTGCTGGGCGATCTCGGCGCCGAGGTCATCAAGGTCGAACGCCCCGGCGCCGGCGACGACACCCGCGGCTGGGGCCCGCCGTTCGTCGGCGCTCTCAGCGCCTACTACCTTTCCTGTAATCGCAACAAGAAGGCGGTCACGCTCGATCTTGCTCAGCCCGACGGCTTGCAGCTCTTTTACGACCTGGCAAAAAAAAGCGACGTGCTGCTGGAAAACTTCCGCGCTTCCAGTGCCGACAAGCTCGGCGTCAGCCCGCGGAAATTGCACGCCCATAATCCTCGGTTAATTATCTGCTCGATCTCCGGCTTTGGCCGCACCGGGCCGTGGAGCGACCTGCCCGGCTACGATTTCGCGGTTCAGGCCTTGAGCGGCTTGATGAGCATCACCGGGCCGTTCGAGGGACCGCCGAGCAAGGTCGGCGTTGCCGTCACCGACGTGCTGACGGGGTTGTACGCCGCGACCGCCGTGCTGGCATGCCTGCACGCCCGGCAGCAATCGGGGCACGGCTACGCCATCGATCTCGCCTTGCTCGATTGCGCCATCGCCGCCCAGGTCAACGTCGTGCAAGCGTATCTATCCAGCGGCGTCGTGCCCGCCCGGCAAGGCAACGCTCATCTGCAAATCGTGCCGTATCAGGCGTTCGAGACAGCTGCCGCCCCTCTCCCTTTGAGAGAGGGGCTGGGGGTGAGGGGGGATTGGCTCATCCTCGCGGTCGGCAATGACGCGCAGTGGCAGCGCTTCTGCGACGCCGTCGAGCGTCCCGATTGGGCCGGCGACGCGCGCTTCACGACCAACGCCCAGCGCGTCGGCGCACGCGCCGTGCTGGTGCCAATGATCGAAGCGCTGCTGCGCACGCGCCCGTATGCGCATTGGCACCAACGGCTGGAAGACGCCGAGGTGCCGCACGCGCCGGTCTTGAACTATCCGCAGCTCTTTGCCCAGGAGCAAGTCGCCGCCCGCGGCATGAAGGTGACGGTCCGCGATCCGGAGGGCAAGCCGATCGACCTGGCCGGCGTCCCATTCCACATTGACGGGACGACCCTGCCCGCGTCTGCGATGCCGCCGGGGCTCGGCGAACACACGGAGCAAATTTTACGCGAGGTGCTCGGCTTGGACGCGAAGCACATCGAGACGCTGCGGCAGAAGAAGGTGATTTGATCCACGAAGCTGACGAAGGAACACGAAGAAGACATGGACTGTTTCTTCGTGCCCTTCGTGGATGAATTCTACACCATCCCCTGATACGCCTCTTCGCTGAAGCCGACGTACAGAGTCTTCCCCTTGCGGATCGTCGGCGCGCGCAGGTTGCCGGACGGGCCGAGCAGGTAGCCGACCAGGGTCTCATCGTCCGGCGCATTCTTCATGTCGATGGTGACGATCTTCTTCCCCTTGGCGACGTGAATGACGCTGACCGTCTTCGCGAGCGCCAACGCCTCGGCGGGGCCGCGCCGCTCCTTGGTGGCGTCAACGATCGTCCTGGCCTCGACCTCGTGCTGCTCAAGGAACCCCTGAGCCCTCTTGCACGACGTTCAGCTCTTGCGGTGATACATCCAATCGATGGTTTGCGCCATGGTCATTTCTCCTGATTGCATCGGGTCCTATCATAGATTGTATTCACCCCTCCTCGCTTGCGGAGACACCCATGGCCACCCCGCGCATTCTCGCCTTCGCCGGCAGCTTACGAAAGGACTCGTACAACAAGAAGCTCATCCCGATCGCTGCCGCCGCTGCCCGCCGCGCCGGCGCCGACGTGACGCTCATCGACCTCAAGGACTACCCGCTGCCGATCTATGACGGCGATATCGAAGCCGCCACCGGCATTCCCGCCAACGGCCAAAAGCTCAAGAAGCTCTTCCTCGAGCACGACGGCCTGCTCCTCTCCTGCCCCGAGTACAACAGCTCGATCACCGCCGTCCTCAAGAACACCATCGACTGGGTCTCCCGGCCATTACCCGGCGAAGCGAACCTGGCCTGCTTCAACGGCAAGGTCGCCGTGCTGATGAGCGCCTCCATCGGCGCCCTCGGCGGCCTGCGCGGCCTCGTCCACGTCCGCTCGATTCTCGGCAACATCAACGTCATCGTCCTCCCCGACCAGCTCGCCATCGCCCGCGCCTTCGAGACCTTCAACGACGACGGATCGCTCAAAGACCCCAAGCAACAAGCCGGCATCGAGGCCCTCGGCAAAACGCTCGCGGACTTCCTGCGCAAGTTGAAATCGTAACGGAGCCGTGTCGCAAGCAAATGCGAATCACGAAAACACGAAAAGAAATTGAGCGTTGCGAGAGGACGCATCCAGCCGCTTCGTCCTTTCGTCCTTTCGTGATTCGTTTTTTTAGTCCAACCAACCATGCCTGCCGACTGGCAACTACCGACCGGCGTCTCGCGCTCCTTGTGGGACTACTTCCACGACCCCGCCGTCGCGCGCAACTACGACGCCGCCCTCGACGGCACCCCGCTGCTGGCCATCGATCAGCAGTTCGTCCTCGAACACTGCCGGCCGCCGGGCAAGATCGTCGATCTCGGCAGCGGCACCGGCCGGCTTGCCATCGCCCTCGCCCAGCACGGCTATCAGCCGCTCGCCGTCGATCTGTCGCCCCAGATGCTCAAGGTGCTCGGCGACAAAGCCGCCCCCCTCGGCCTGACGATCCCGCGCGTCTGCGCCAACCTCGTCGAGCTCGACCTGTTCGCCGATCAATCATTCGCCCACGCCGCCTGCCTGTTCAGCACGCTCGGCCTGATCGTCGGCGCCGAGGCGCGCCGCCGCGTCATCGCCCACGTCCATCGCCTCCTGAAACCCGGCGGCGTCTTCGTCCTGCACGTTCACAATCGCTGGTTCAACGTCTGGACAAGTCATGGCCGAACGCTGCTGTTCAAGGAGTTGCTCGCCTCCTGGCTGGGCCGCGGCGCGCGCGGCGATTACGAGATGCCGCCGCACCAGGGCGTCGGCCGCTTGACGATGCACCTCTTCACGCGCCGCGAGGCGGTGCGCCTGTTGCGCTCGGCCGGCTTCGCGATTGTCGCGGTGCGTCCCCTGAGCCTGCGCGCGGACGGCCGGCTCCCCTGCCCCTGGTGGCTCGGCCGCCTCCGCAGCTACGGCTACCTGATCGCCGCCCGCAAGCCGGCCTAGCAAAAATGACCGTGGCCGCGGCAATTGAGGGCCCGACGTTGCTGGCCCCAGATGGGATCGCTGTGTTTCGCCTTGACAGCATACCGTTGGCGATATTTACTGTAACGAGTGGCGAACCATCCCGCCCAGCAAAGCTCGAACGATGGGGCGAGCCCAGGAGATGCCCCATGAGCACGACCGAACAGCCCGCCATTTCCCCTGAAGTCATGGCCGAGTTGAAAGCAGCCGCCGAGTACGCTGCCACGGGTGTGCGCGACCCCGAAGTGATGCGGAAGGCCTGCGCGGAAATGGATCGCTTGCGCGAGAAAAATGCCAAGCTCTATCCCGGTCCGGATGTCGGCGTGGACATCATCAGGGAAATGCGTGACAACCGATGAGATACGTCATCGACTGCGTCACGGCTTTCAAATGGTTCGTGGCCGAGACCGACACACCGAAAGCGCTGCTGTTGCGCGACGACTTCAAAAACGGGACGCACGAACTTCCGGCCCCCGACCTGTTCCCGACCGAAGTCGCCAACGCCCTTCTCATGGCCGAACAAGGGCAGAAGCCGCGGATCGGACCTGGCGACGCAGCGTCATTTCTGGCCCAGGCACTGTAATCTCTGCCGACGATTGTTGACGCGGTCCCGTTGCTGCCAAGAGCGCAAGAGATCGCGAAACAGTATCGCCGCAGCGTCTACGATTGCTTGTACGTTGTCCTCGCCGAACGCGAGCAATGCGAGTTCGTCACCGCCGATGCCAAGCTGTTCAGGGCGTTGCAGCCGGCGTTCCCCTTCATCGTCGCGCTGGCGTCGCTGCCGTGAGGCAGGACACGGTGCGGGATCATGTTCGGCAGCAAGGCCCGTTCACGGGCCTGAGAATTCCCCGGCGCCAGCGGCGCCACGATCGCCTTGCAGTGGCTTGAATATTTCGCGAGGCAGGGGCGGAAGCCGGACGCGGGCGCCCTTCTCCCCTGGACTCGGGGGAGAGGTGCCGGGGGTGCGGGGGCGGCCCTTCCGGAAATATCTGTTCGCGCCGCTCGACGTGGAGATTATGGCCCGAAAATCCTCAACTCCGGCAAAGCCGCCTTGAGCGCAGCCACTTCCTCCTTGCTGACCGCCGTCCCGTCCAAATCAAGCCCTCGCAACTGCGTCAACGCGGCCAACGGCTCCAGGTCGCGCACCGCCGTCCCTCGCAAATCAAGCCCTTGCAACTGCGTCAACGCGGCCAACGGCTGCAGGTCGCGCACCGCCGTCCCTCGCAACTCAAGCTCTTGCAACTGCGTCAACGCGGCCAACGGCTGCAGGTCGCGCACCGCCGTCCCGTCCAAACCAAGCCATTGCAACTGCGTCAACGCGGCCAACGGCTGCAGGTCGCGCACCGCCGTCCCGTCCAAACCAAGCCATTGCAACTGCGTCAACGCGGCCAACGGCTCCAGGTCGCGCACCGCCGTCCTGTCCAAACCAAGCCATTGCAACTGCGTCAACGCGGCCAACGGCTCCAGGTCGCGCACCGCCGTCCCGGCAAGGTTTAACTGCGTGAGCTTTTGCTCGACCGCCAGCCGAACCAATTCAGCGAGCACCGCGGCGGCATTTTCGTGGCCCGCCAGCAGGACTCGCAGAACCAGGGGACCAGGGAAAATATTCTTCTCTTGCTTGGCCAGCGCCCACCGCAGCGACGAGGTGACGGCCTGCCGCGCCAGCTCATCGGGCAGGCCGCTGTAGCGGTCGATTGCCAGCCGCGCCAGCAGCAGCGCGTCATTTTCCTTATCCCGAGGCAGCGGCTCCCCCTTCTCCCAGCCGGCGCCCAGCAGCGCCTGCCGAATGTCGTCCTTTTTCACCTGCCGCTCGTCGGCGACGATCTCGAAGAAAAAGCAGAACGTCTCCAGCCATGCCGAGTCGGCCACGTAGGGGGTGAACTCCCGGTATTCGTCATCGCGCGGATCATAAAGGCTCATGTGCCAGGCGGCGAAATATTCCTGAAACGACAGATGGGTGAAGGCGAACAGGTCGGCGCCGCGCTCGATGAGCAAGCCGCTGCGGCGCTGGATGTGGTCGATGAACGCGCGGATGTCGCCGTCGTCAGCGCTCTTCTTGCCGGCTTTGGCCATTCCTGCGCGAATCAGCTGCTGCAAGTCCGTGCGCTCGATCAGGATTTCGCGCTGGGGCTCCTCCTGGGCGGCCGGCTGGTGTGATTTCACGGGGCCGACCTGGATTTCCGGCTCGACCTGTTTCGACCGGCGTTTTTGCATGGCGAAGGCGACGCGGGCCAGCCAGCGCTTCTTGTCGAGCAGCGAATCGGGGCGTTCGGTGAGTTTGCGGTAGTTGTCGATGGTTTCGAGGTAGGTCTCGACGATCTTGGCGTACAGCCGGGCCTTGCCGTGCGGCAAGTCGGCTTCGAGCCGATGCAGGAGCGCCATCAGCGTGAGCAGGTTGGGAATGCGGGCGAGGGTGTTCGTGCCTTCATCGCGCCGGACCGCTTCGGCCAGATTGCCGGCTTTCTCCTTGGCCCGGCGCTCGGATTCCTCGCGCTGGCGATACCAGTTCAGGGCGAACGACTCGATTCGGGTATCGTCGAAGGGGGCGACGTAATGCAGGGGCAAAGGAGGCTCAGTCAATTCATGGCCGAGTTCGAGGCCCATTTTCATCACGAATACGCCGTCAACAATCTCCGCTCCCCTCGGCTTTGCAGGCTTTGCGTCTTCCCGGGCTCGTTGCTCCCGTCTTTTTTCTGCGGCTCGTGCCGCCGGCCCAAGCTGAAATGGTACCGCCTCATGCCCGGTGATACGTGAAGTCATGACCAGACGGCAACCCTGATACCTGGCCATGCCATCCCAGACTGCCTTATGCAGCGCCTCGCGCCGCGCAACGTCGCTTAGCTCGTCGATGCCGTCCAGCAGCAGGATCGCGCGGCCCTCGTGGACGGCGTCGATCACCAGCTGCATATCGCGGCGCGACAGGCAACGGCCCAGCTCCGTTTGCTGCAACGCTTCCAGCAGCTCGTCGAACGAATACTTCGCTGGCAGCACAAGTTCGCGCAGCACGATCGGCACCGGGATGGCGTCCTTCAGGGCGTGCCGCCACGGGTTCTTGCGCTCGGCGGCCAGCTGGCAGGCGATCATGCTCACGATGGTCGATTTCCCGCTCCCCGCATTGCCGAGCACCACCATGTGCGGATTCGCCGCCAGCGCCGCCAGCGCCTCCAGCAACTTGCGCCGCTCCGGCCACTGCGCGACGGGCATGTCCGGATCGATATACCGCTCGCACAACTCCGGCTCCACGAACAACTTCTCGATCGGCATGTTCTGCTCATCGACGCGATGGGCCAGCCCGAGGAAATGCGCGGAGCCGAAGACTTGGATAATAGCTTTGAAGTAATCGGCGAACGGAGCACGCGCGATAGTGACAGGGTCTTCATCGGGCTTCTCGGGGGCGACCAGTTCTTCGATGCGGACGCCCAGCGCGCGCGCAACTTTCTGGATCGTGGAGAGATTGCTGCTTTCACCTTGTTCCAGGCGTTCGAGCGTGCGCTTGCCGACGCCAGCGGCAGCGGCAAGCGACCGTTGCGAATGTCCATTTTCCTCGCGAAGGTGTTTCAGGCGATCAGTAAGAACGCGGTAGCCCATGGTGAGACTCGAAGGGAAATTGGAGATGCCAATAACGAACCTGGCCTAGTTGCTGAGACCTTTGCCGCTGGTCTTGCTGAGCTTGCGAAGCGTTTTCTTGGCGCGAAGAAACTCGCGGCATACCTTGCGTTTCACCTTGATCTCGGTCCTGACGCGCTTTTGGCAGGATTTGATCTTGGACGAAATTTCGTGATCGTCAGTCAAAGATTTCAACGGCGCACCAATCGCCTCTTGCTGCTGTTGCTGCAGGCGTTTGAGAACGAGATCCTCCGCCATCGTAGCGTGGGCTTCGGCTTTATTCCAATGTTCAAGGACACCCTGCAAGAACTTGAGTTCTTCTGTCGCAGCCGTCAGTTCGTATTCCAGCTCAGGAATCGAGATCGCCATGAGGCACCCCCGGGAGGTAAAGATGAGAAACCGTTCCACCTTCAGATTACGACATCGCAAACATATGTCAATTACAATATGGCGACAAGTAAGAAATGACGACAATGAAAAAACAATGACGACACGCTGTGCCCAGCCCCCAAGTGAGCACCTGGAGCATTGGAACTGACTGGAACTATTGGGGCATTGAGAATAGTGGTGTTTTTAGCCTTTGCACAAAAACCACCAAGAAAACAGGCTCTTCCGGCAAATGCGTGTGGTATTGTCAAGGTCCGGTGCCCAGGCCTGCGATTTTTCAAAAGCTTGTCCCCCGGGAATTTGACCTTCTGGGGGGTCGCGAGCTTGCAAACCATGGATTTTCCATGGTTTGCAAGCGAAGGTGAGGGTCACCAGCTCGT
>JACXTT010004786.1_pt1 | contig 19954 bp, 19 predicted proteins | sample 9270951 | NCBI WGS metagenome assembly JACXTT01 (sample SAMN15532306, study PRJNA645909) | rock metagenome | isolation source: weathered quartz diorite | place: Puerto Rico | collected 2017-06-21 | reverse complement strand
CCGTGAGCCCGGCCACCGGCGCCCTCACAGCGGGCACCCACACGGCGGCGATCACCCTGAGTGCGCCCGGAGCGCCGAGCGTTTCGGTTCCGGTGACCTTCACCGTGACCGCGGCCCCGACCTCGATCACGCTAAACCCTTCGTCACTGACCTTTACAGGCGTGTTGGGCGGCTCTAATCCATCCAACCAGTCTGTGGCCATCACCTCGAACGGGAGTTGGACGGTCAGCGACAATGCGGCTTGGCTCACGCTAAGTCCGACCTCCGGTTCGGGCAATGGAACCATTTCCACGAGCGTCAATTTAGGGAATGTTTCAGTCGGAACAAATACCGGCACTATCACCGTGACCAGTGGAGGGACCACTAGAACTATCAGTGTGTCCTTGACGGTTTCTGCAGCGTCATTGACGGTATCATCCAATAACCTCGCCTTTACGGCAACTCAGGGGGCAGCAAACCCTTCGGCCCAGACGATCACCCTCGGTTCAAACGGAACATGGACGGCGAGTGACGATGCCTCTTGGTTGTCGCTGAGTCCGACGTCTGGATCGAATAATGCCAGCATTACGGCAAGTGTGAACACGGCAACCGCCACTCAGGGAAGCAATTCAACCACTATTAAGGTAACCAGTGGAGGTACGACCAGAAACGTAACCGTCACTCTGACTCTGAATGCTCCATCGAGTTCCTCCGCAACTTTAACTTGGAGCGCAAATGTCGAAAAAGATTTGGCCGGATACAAAGTGTATCGAGCAACGACCTCAGGAGCCTACGGAGCTCCCATTGCCACGCTCAGAGGAGGCGTGACCACTTACCAGGCAACAGGTTTGCAATTCGGGACAACGTATTTTTTTGTTGTGACAGCCTATGACGTCGCGGGGAATGAAAGCGCCTATTCGAATGAGGTCAGCAAAAGTATCTTTTAATCGGGCGAGGGCTAGTGAAAGGAGGCCCTTGGCACGGGAGCCGAACCAATAGGCGGATCCGCGTGGTGCCAGACCCCCTGCCTCCGACCCTACGCCAAATCGCGAATGCGTAATCGCAGCGGACTGACCTTTTGGCTTGGTTGCATCGATGCCAGGATGGACGATCAAATTGGATCGAGCGACAGGCTTGTGGAGTATTCATCTGCAACGTCCCATGAACCACTGGACCAGTTCACGTCGTTAAGCGGACCGTAATCTATCCTTAGCAACACCCCGAGAACAAATACTTGCCTAGAGAGATCCGCGACCAGCCGCGTTGACCGGATGTTCGTTTCCTCGAACTCCCGAGGCAGCGGGGTTCACTCTCGCCTAGATGGGGGCCATTCTTCTTCCAACCGTAGAGGTCCGTGTCAAATAGATCCCTCGTCATGACAGCCATCTCAGAAAGAAACGAGGATGATAAAGCCTGTCTGTTCCTTGACGATCACGGAGTCTTCTGCCATTGTTAACGTCGTTCACGTCCCATCGGACCTGGGGGTTATATGAAGAAACGACGGTCGCGTGCTATCGCTGTTGTGGGATTGGGTTATGTTGGTCTTCCGATCGCAGTAGCGTTTGGAAAGATTGCTCCAGTCATTGGGTTTGATATCCATAAGAAGAAAATTGACGAGTTACGAAGAGGAATCGATCGGACGGGGGAAGTCTCGCAAAAGGATCTGGTTGCTGCGCAGGTTCGATATACCTCAGAGCCGTCGGATCTCAAGGCCGCACGATTCATTATTGTCGCAGTTCCAACGCCAATCAATGAGGCGTTGCAGCCGGACCTTACGGCGTTGCAGAAAGCATCAGAGCTGATTGGGCGGAATCTGTCTGCAGGTACCATCGTGGTCTACGAATCCACTGTCTACCCCGGTGCGACGGAAGAGGTGTGCCTGCCGATTTTAGAGAAAACTTCTGGAATGAAAGCCGGCATTGATTTCAAAATCGGTTACTCGCCGGAGCGGATCAATCCAGGGGACAAGGAACATACGCTCGAGAAGATTACGAAGGTGGTGTCGGCGCAAGATCTTGAATCGCTGGATATCGTGGCGGAGACGTATGCGCTCGTGGTTAAAGCTGGTATTCATCGTGCCTCAAGCATCAAGGTGGCGGAGGCGGCCAAAGTCATCGAAAATACGCAGCGAGACCTGAATATTGCCTTGATGAACGAGCTGGCGCTGATTTTTCATCGACTGGGAATAGACACAAAATCCGTTCTTGAAGCCGCCGGGACGAAGTGGAACTTCCTCAAGTTCTCCCCCGGGCTCGTTGGCGGTCATTGTATTGGCGTAGATCCTTATTATTTGACCTCTAAGGCAGAATCAGTGGGCTACCATCCCCAGGTTATTCTTTCTGGCCGGCGGATCAACAATGGTATGGGAAAGTTTGTGGCAGAACATACCATGAAGTTGCTCAGCCAGCTGTCCCGCCCAACGAATGAATTAAAAGTAGGGGTGCTCGGGTTGACCTTCAAGGAAAATGTGCCCGATCTTCGTAACAGCAAGGTGCCCGATATCATTCGTGAGCTTCGTGAATATGGGATCGAGGTGTTGGTGCATGATCCTATCGCAGAAACTGAAGAGGCGATGGCAGAGTATGGCATTCATCTCGTCGAATGGAACAAGCTGAATGATCTCGATGGATTGATCGTGGCTGTCGCGCATAAGCAGTTTTCCAATGTCAGTCTAACGGACTTGCTCAAGCCCCTTCGGAATCGGAAACAAGGCGTCGTGATCGACGTCAAGAGCATCCTGGACCCGAATCAAATCCCTTCATCGATACGATACTGGAGTCTGTAAAGACCTTACTGAGTTTTGGGGGGGCGACAGGTCGGCCCTTCCCGCAGACAGACAAGAGCCCCTCTTGTATCTGATCTTCACTGTGTAGCTCCTCGACCCCCTCCCTCATCTTCTAGCCTTTTTCTTTGAGCCTGTCGTAATCCGTAGTATAAGAAATGGATAGTCGGCATGCTCAATGTCCGCATACTGTGCCGAATGTGTGCGCAGAAATAAGGGTGAGACTCGGCATATGACCACGCGTCTCTTTGGTCAAACGATAAAATATGTCCAGCCCCTGGGATGTTGTGGGCTCGCTGGTTGCATGCTGTTGGTGTCTCCCGATGTCAAGCATGGAGATCAGCACATGAGCGCGCAACGGTGGGAAGAGGCCAGCCGCGCCTATCGCCTCGCGTTAAAGGACGATCCGTTTAATGCTTCTCTGCAGAGTAAGTACGCCTTGGCTCGCGAGCGATCCGCGGCCATGTATGCGGAACGCGGCCGTACGCTTCTGAAAGAAAAGCAAGTCGATCTCGCGCTTGAAGAGTTCAAGCGGGCGCTCACGATCGAACCCTCGAGTGCCGAACATCAAGCTGGCTTCCAAGAAGCCGTTCGCCTAAAGGAATCCCGATCACAGTATCGCGAAGCTGAACGTCTGGCGCAGCTCGGACGAATTGAAGAGGCCATGGATGGTTTTACTCGCTCCGCTGAATTGGACCCAACCTTCCGGGAGCCCCTCGAGAGTATCAGCAGGTTGACGGAAGAGCAGCAGGCACTTCTGAGAAGTGATCGGATGAAGCAACCCGTCACGCTCAAATTCAGGAATGCGGGTATTAAGGAAGTGCTAGAAGGAGTGGCAAAGGCGGGTGGGTTTACCCTGATCTTCGATAAGGACGTCAGGAACGATCCGATCTCCATTTCGATTCAGGACACGCCATTTGACGACGCGCTTCAGCTCCTGCTCAACAGCAACAGCCTATTTTCCCGCACCGCCACACCGGGGGTATTGATCATCAGTCCCAATACCAAACAGAAACAGGACCAGTATCAGGACTTGATGATCAGAACCTTTTATCTGTCGAACGCGAAGTCCAAAGACATGATGACGCTGCTGAAAACCATGCTCGATGCGAAGCGCATGCATGCCAACGAGCAGCTGAACACCATCGTGATTCGAGACCAGCCTGAAAAAATCCAGATGGCTGAGAAAATCATCTTGGCCAACGATCGACCGGAAGCAGAAGTGCTTTTTGACGTCGAGGTACTGGAGGTCGATCGAACCGTCAATCAAACCTATGGACTGACGTATCCGAAACAGGCCGCCGGTGCATTGGTCCCGCCCGGGCCTGCGGGTGTGATTGCCGGGACACTGGCCCAACAGTTTTCCTATCGCCAGCTGACTACCCTAGGGCCGGATAATTATCTGTTCAAGCTTCCAACGAATGTCCAGCTCGATTTCTTCAAACAGATCACGGATGCGAAGACGCTGGCCGCGCCGAAGATTCGGGTCGTGAACAACAAGAAGGCGGAAATCAATATCGGCGATAAACAGCCGATCTTATTGTCAACGACAAACGTCTTACCCGGTCAGGCCGCGACGGGTGCCGTGCCGACGACCTCGACGGTGACGTCGATCGAATTTCGGGATACCGGCGTCAAACTGACGGTGGAACCTTCCATTCGGTTGGGGGGCGAGCTCGGATTGAAAATGAAGATCGAAGTGATTCGGCTGGGCGAGCAAATCACGCTACAGGCCTCTCCGCCCATCACGCAGTTCAAATTCGGCAATCGATCTGCCGAAACGATGCTGAGCATAAAGGACGGGGAAACGATCATACTGGGCGGACTTTTGCAAGAAGAAGATCGGAAAACCAGAGTGACGGTCCCGTGGCTTGGGGACCTTCCTCTGATTGGGAATCTCATCAGTTCGTTTAAGGTGGACCGAGTCACCACGGAAGTGATCTTGACGATCACGCCGCACATTGTGCAGAACATGACCCCTCCGACGCTCAGCACGCAAGGGTTCTGGTCTGGAACGGAATCGACGTATACCACCGGCCCCATGTTTTCGATCCCTGCGCGGAAAATGTCCTCGCCGTTGGGAACGGGGTATGGGGACCATCTCATGGAAGGCGGCGGTCCCCTGAAAGCTATTGGAGCAACCACTCCGGCCAATTCCTTGGCCCAACAGGCTGCTCCCGATCCACGACTGGCCATCCGGCCGAACGAATCGGCGGTTCAGACCGGTCGAGAAATCAAGTTGTCGATCGTCGATGGGCGGATTAACCCATCGGACCAAAACATCTTCAAGTTCGAATATGACCCGAAGATTCTCGAGTTCAAGCAGCTCGGTCAGGCGGAACTTGTGGGCTCGTCGGGTTTCTCTTCAAGAGATGAACAAGAAACCGTGGGACGTATCGCGTTTCGACTGACTCTTTCCAACCGGCCTGCTCCACGGTCTGCGAGCATAGTCTTTGTCGCAAAATCGCCCGGAGTGTCTCCGGTACGCGTCGAACTCGTCGCTTCAGACGGTGACGGTCGGGCGGCATCGTCAGACATCGGGACAGCAGTGGTGAAGGTGCGGTGAGGGAGGATGGGCTCACACTCATCGAGATCCTTGTCACGATGACGATCGTCGTGATCTTGGCCTCGGTTGCCATGCCTCTGAGCAAAGTATCGACGATGCGAGCCCAGGAAATCGAGCTGCGACAGCAGCTTCGGACTATGCGTAGCGCGATCGATCTGTTCAGGCTGGACTGGAATCGTGACGGCGAGATCTTACTTGGAACCGTCTGTGTCAAAAATAAGCTCACGTGCAAGGAAGTCACCGGGCCGTATGGGTATCCGAAGTCTCTCGACGTGCTGTTGGGAGTGAAGTTGACGGGGCAGGAAGCGACGGTTCGAGGCACCACGACAAGGCGCTACTTGCGGGTGATGCCGGTCGACCCTCTGACGGGCAAATCGGATTGGCTCTTACGCTGTTACAAGGATCGCCCCAAGCCGATGAGTTGGTGTGGTGAAGACATCTATGACGTCATGACGCAAAGCGGGGCGACTGCACTCGATGGCACCAAGTATCAGGATTGGTAGAGTGAGTGAATGGAGCACCAAGGGCTTTACGCTCGTCGAGCTCATGATTGTGGTGTCCATTGTCGGCATTCTGGTCACCCTCGCGGTACCGTCCTATCAGTCATCGTTGATCAAAGCTCGGGAGACGGTGTTGCGACAAGATCTGTTCACGCTGCGCGACCTGCTGGATCACCATCGTGCCGACCAGGGGAAGTACCCGCCTTCTTTAGATGATTTGGTGACGGCGGGCTACTTACGGGCCCTTCCCAAAGATCCCTTTACGAATTCTTCGAGCTCTTGGCAAGAGATCTTGGAACCGACCGAGGGTGGTATCTTTGATGTGTACTCCGGCTCAGACCTTGTTGGAACGAATGGGACTCCATATAACAAATGGTGAACGATCGGCCTAGATGCTGGTTGAGTGGGAACGCATTCCAAAAGAGCGGAATGTGGAGAAGTATCGCCATCGGAGCCCTTCTGATCGGGGTTCCGGCGTGTAGCTCACTTGAATCGATTGTTGAGCCGGAACTCTCGGATCTCCAACTCACGGTGGATACACTCAAGGCTTCGTTAAGCGATGCCCAGCAGGCGCTTGCCGATTTGCGAGTGGAGATCGAGACACGGCGCCAAGAATTCGCTGACGCACGGATTGCCCGGGCGCAACTTGAGGGGCGCATTCGAGAAGCGGAACGTCGGTTAACTGAAGCCCGCCATGTGATTGATCTTCAACGGGAAGAGTTGGCTGTCTCGCGTGTTGAGCGAGAACGAGTCGGTCGGACCGGTGCCGCCCTTCAGAAACAGCGGAAGCAACTCCAAAAGTATTCATCGAAGGTGGGGAAGGCAGAGAGGGGAGAAATGCCTGCGGCAACCATGGCCTTTCCCAGCGAGGGGCAACTGGAAGTGGCCACCATGAATCTTGAGCAGGAGGCCCTGGAGGAGGAGTTTGAGGACGGTACCAGAGTCATCCCGCAACCGGCAATCCATGTCTCGGGTGGATTCCCTTCAATCGGCGGAGTTCCAGGTATGGCTCGACCGTCAACCATGACCGCTCATTTCTCCGTGTTGATCAAGCCCGGGGATACGCTCTGGAGCCTCGCCCGACGACATCATACGTCTGTGGAGCACCTCATGGCGATCAATGCACTTCCCAATGATCATATTCAAGCAGGTCAGGTGCTCTGGCTGACGGAATCATCTACCGTCGAGTCCGAACACGAGCACATGTAGTTGCGTGGAATGGGCTCGATAGCGAGTCTTGAAGGTCTACCGCCATGGCCGTATTTGCATACCGCGTTGCACGACCTGATGGCTCCACGATCCAGGGGCACGTGGAAGGGGAGGAGGAATCGCTGGTTCGCGCCAAATTAGAGGCACAAGGCTTGTTGGTGTTTAATCTTCACCGTCGGGGAATAGTCTCGGTGAAGGCGGGCAAATCTTGGTCATGGGGCAGACTTCCGTTGGGGCAGTTTCTGGTTTTCAATCAAGAGTTGCTTGCGCTCGTTAAGTCGGGACTACCGATCCTACGGGTCTGGGATTTGTTGATCGAACGCGCAGGCCATGTCGGATTTCAGCAGACGTTACGTGAGGTGCGAGAAGACATCCGAGGGGGATCATCTGCCTCCGACGCATTGACGAAACACCCGGTGTATTTCCCTGAACTCTATGTGGCGACGGTGAAGGCGGGAGAGCAATCGGGCAATCTTGCCGAGGTACTCCAGCGATACATCGTGTATCTCAAACTGATGATCGGGCTTCGTCAAAAAGTGACGAAGGCGATCTCCTATCCGATTTTTCTCGTGCTTATCGGCATGGCTGTGATCGGATTTTTATTGACCTATGTCATGCCGACGTTCGTGTCAGTTTATGGAGAGGCAGCGAAGACGCTTCCATGGGCCACTCAAGTCCTACTCGAGATCGTCACCCATGCAGAGGTTTGGGGATTGCCCACGCTCGTCGTCGTGCTCGGGATCGTGTTAGGGATACGCGCGTACTATGCCACTGCGGCAGGGCATCTTGTCATGGATCGTCTTGTGTTGAAACTCCCCCTCGCGGGCCAAATAGCCGTCAAACATAATACCGTGCAGCTCACGAGAACACTGGGCACCATTCTGGCGGGAGGAACCCCTCTTGTCGATGCATTGCAGGGCGCCCGAGCAGCTGTCTCGAACCGCTTCGTTTCACAAGAACTGATCGCGGCAGTCAATGAGATCCGCGAGGGAACGACGTTGGCCGTTGCCTTGGATCGGCCTAAGGTGCTCCCGAGGCTCGCGATCGAAATGTTATCGGTCGGTGAAGAAACGGGTTCTCTCGATACGATGCTGCGGGATGTCGCGGAATTTTACGAAGCCGACCTCGATACCAGACTTACGCAGCTCACCACATGGATCGAGCCAGCTCTGTTGCTTGTGATGGGAATATTGGTAGGCGGAATCGTGATTGTGATGTACCTACCGGTTTTTCAGATGGCTGGGACGGTCGGCGGGTAGATCGAAGGGGAAGTCGGCGGTGGACGAAGAGAATGTGATGGCGTGGGAGGTTGCGCATGCTTCGTAGTCTTGCTCGGCCGTCGCTCGCGGAAGTCCTTGTCAGCCAGGGGGTGCTAGCGAAACAGACTCTCGAGGATGTCCTGCGTCGATTGAAAGGGGTGACAGCCTCTCTCGGACACACACTGGTCTGCGAAGGACTTCTCTCGGAGGATCAGCTGGCTCATGCGTTGGCTGCGCAATACGGGCTTCCCTACGACCCATTGACGAGCTTTCAAGTCGATCCCCGCTATTACGAGACGATTTCCGTCAAGCTGATGCAGCGATTTCCGTTCATCCCCATCGCCGAGAGAGACGACGTGCTGACCATAGCCGTCGCGGATCCTCAAAACCTGTTGGGTCTGGACGAATTAGAGCTCATGATCGGAAAGCCACTGGAGTTGATCGTCAGTTCTAAGAGCGCAATCCTGTCCGCGTTGGACCGTAGCGCAGGTTCCAGCCAAGCACTCCGCGAACTCGAGGCGGAGTATCGATCGGTTTTGGTGAAAGAAGACGATCGAGGAGAGGAGATTGCGGCTCTTGATCAGGCGGGGGAAGATCAGAGCCCTGCGGTGAAGCTGCTGGACTCGATCCTGCTGAGCGCGATGCAGCGTCGAGCCAGCGACATTCACATTGAGGCCGCAGACCGCGCCACTAAAGTCAAACTTCGTGTCGATGGCATCCTCATTCCCGCCATGGAGCCCTTGGATATTCGATTGCATGCGCCCTTAGTGTCCCGTCTGAAGGTCATGTCTGAGCTCGATATCGCCGAGCGTCGCGTGCCGCAGGATGGAAGTTTTCGAATGAGGCTGGAGCGAAAGACCGTGGATTTTCGTGTCTCCATTCTGCCCAGCGTCTTTGGTGAATCGGTGGTGATCAGAATACTGGATCGCGAGTCAATTGCGACTGGAGTGTCGGCATTGAAGCTCGAACGGCTCGGATTTAACCCGGAGGATCTGAAGCGATTCCGGAAAGCGATCACCCGTCCCTACGGCATGGTATTGGCGACAGGACCCACCGGAAGCGGAAAGACGACGACGCTGTACGCTGCCATATCGGAGATGAACACACTCGAAGACAAGCTGATCACGATCGAAGACCCTGTTGAATATCAGCTTCCGGGGGTGGTGCAAATTCCGGTCAATGAAAAGAAAGGCCTGACGTTTGCTCGAGGGCTGCGGTCCATTCTTCGCCATGACCCGGACAAGATTATGGTCGGTGAAATTCGAGATGCCGAAACCGCCCAGATCGCGATCCAGTCGGCGATGACCGGCCATCTTGTCCTGACGACGGTCCATGCGAACAACGTATTTGACGTGATTGGACGATTCGCATCGATGGGGATCGACGCCTATAATTTTCTGTCCGCACTCAACTGTGTATTGGCGCAGCGACTGGTTCGAGTCTTTTGCGCATCCTGTCGTACTCCGGTCAAAGCCCAGAAGGCCCTCATCGAAGAAGCAGGGTTGGACTATGAACAGTACAAAGATACGACGTTCTATGAAGGGAAAGGGTGTCTGCAATGCCACGGGACGGGGTATCGAGGCAGAAAATGCATCACGGAATTCCTCGATCTGACGGATGAGATCAAAGAGATGATTCTCGCGGATCGGCCGCTTTCCGAAATCCGTTACCGGGCCGTGACTGATGGAATGATCACGCTTCGGCAATCAGCACTGAAAAAAATGTTGAATGGCGAGACCTCGCTGCGGGAGGTCAATCGAGTCACCTTCAGCGAGGAAGGATAGCGGGATGATGTGGGAATGGGTCAGCGGCCGGTCCCACCGGTGTTTGAAGTTTGGCATCGACTCGATTGCGTGGGCTGAGACCGAACGGAATTGGCGCGGGCATTCCCGGCACCGATGCACGATGTCGACTCTTTCCGATGGCATGGTGAAACCCTCTCCCGCCGAGGAAAACCTGTCGGAGCTTACGGCATTGGCAAGTCGTATCCGCGCCTTGACCGGCGCCGGTTCGGATCGCCACATTGTTGGGACGGCAGGCCTCTCCACTCTTCCTCGGCGGATCACCATGCTGCTCCCGGACACCGCGGTCAGAGCGACGGTGCTGCACCTGGAGCAGTTACCCTCCCGGCGTGAGGAGCGAGAGGCGCTCATTCAATGGCGACTGGGTCAGGAACAACTGTTCCCACTCAATGGAGCCAAGATTATGTCTCAGATAGTTCACAGCTCCTGGTGCGGCACACCGCGAGCCTTCACGGTTTTGACCGTGACAGTTCAAGAATCAGTGCTGAGACAATACGAGTCTCTCTGTGAATCCGTCGGGTTAATCCCTCACGACGTGGGGATCACAAGTCTACGGCTCTTCAATCTCTGGCGGAGGGCTTCTGGCTGGTCTGACTGGCGACGCCGCGATGTTCTGTGGGTCAGTGTCTCCGATCGAGCCTTGACGACCATGGTGTGTCAGCGAGGGCGGCTGCTGTTCTATCGATGCAAACTCTTGGGGGCGGAAGCGGCCGAGATATCGGCGAAGGCCGAAATATTGAATAAGATCCTTGAGGAATGCGGTGCATCGCTGGAGATCTGCCGACAACAATATCCTTCCGCGGTCATTAAGGAAGCCGTGATCTGTGCAGATGGAGACATGGCAGTCATGCAAGAGCAGATGGAAGTTGAACTCCGACTCTCTGTGGAACAACTCGGCTGGCAATCGGTCGAGGCGCTCGGATGGGTGGCAGAGGGCAGCCATCGGGGAATGACGTCGTTAGCGGCACTGGCAGGGGTGGCGTAGCATGACGATCGCGAGTGTCATTGGAAAACTCGTCGAGCCACTCACATCTATTCCCTTCCCGAGGGGTGGCCATGACGAGTTTCAGATAAATTTAAGCCGACAATATCGACCTGCAATCGCTCCGCTTCGACTGCTATTGATCGGTAGTTGTGCTGTGCTGGCGTTGGGGATCCTCTGGAATCTCAGGCAAGCGATCCTGGCGTATCAAGAATGTCGGATCCTGGAGGCTCAACTCGATCGAGTCCGGCAACAAGACCTTGACCTGATGGCGGAGGCCAGGCGGGACGGGGTTGAGTTATCCGAGGAGGCATTGAAACGATTGCGCTTCGAGGTCGAGTTGGTCAATCAGCTGCTTGAAAAGAGAACATTTTCGTGGACGAAGTTTCTGACCGAATTAGAACAGGCCGTTCCTCAACGCCTCGCACTGAGCAGTGTTCGATTGGATCAAGCCGGATCGACGGTTCGACTCGCGGGGACGGCGATGAATCTGGAGGACGTCACAACCTTTACTGTGGGACTTCAGGATCATGCCACGTTTAAGGATCCGGTATTGGCTCAGCACCGTGTCGGATCGAGCGGGTTGGTCGAGTTCGATATTACGGCGCAATACCGGTGGACGGAGCTTGAGAAATGAAAGCTCGCTTGATCATGGTATTACGTCACCCTTTTGCACCATTGCTTCCATGGGGCGCGGCTGCCCTGGGTCTGTTTCTGCTGCTGCTTGTTGTGCACACCATTGGTGTGGAAGGCGCCCAATCCGAACGAGCGCGTTTGGAGACAGAATGGGTTTCGATGCGGCAGTCGCTAGCACATCACCGGGAGGCCAGAAGTGCAAGAAAAGATCTGAGTCGTGTATGGGCGGTGCTTCCCGCTGAACGGGACTTTGCTCCCTTGGCACTGGGGATTTCAGAAGAAGCGAAACGCAATCGAGTCACCCTGCCGGCATTGTCCTACAAGACCGAGCCCACGCTTGTCACGAACATGAGCAAGGGGTTGTTACAGGGGGCGATGAGTGGGCAATACGAAGATCTCCGTCGATTTATCTATGATCTTGAGATGGCGGAAGAGTTGGTGTTTATCGAAGACCTGGAGCTGGCGCGAACCGGGGCCTCGCAAGACGCGCGATTGACGTTCAACATCAAGATCGCGACGTATCTTCGCTCCGATACCGAGAAGCCCGGCGTGCAGGAGGCCGTCCCGTAGCCATGGATTCGAAGAAGAAGGCGATTCTCGCTGTCTCGCTGATCCTCCTGTGGGCAGGACTGGCCGTTTGGCAATGGCGGCTGCTGGAGGAGCCGGTACATGTCCCGCTTACGAACGTCTCCGGTTCCGCTTCATCGGATCGGCACGCGGAGATGACCGGAGCCGGCCTGCGGGTAAACCTCGACCTTCTCGTGTCCACCGGAGCCCAACGTGCGTCAACCTTCACGACGCCTCGCAACATTTTTTCGGTGCCCCGTTCCGATGGGACCCTTCCCACCGGCACTGGTTCGGCTCTCGTGAACCAGCAAGGTTCGGCACCAGCCGAACCCATGACGGAACAGGCCGGCGCGATGGAATTAGAGCCGTATCGATATTTGGGGTTTCTGCGTCTGGGCGAGAGCCGGCAAAAAAGTAAGGATATGGCTGTGCTCAGCAAGGACGATGAAGTGAAGGTCCTCAAGGTCGGTGATCGCATCGACGATCATCTGGTTCTCAAGGCGATCACCTCAGAGAGCGTGACAATACGAGATACCGGCACGCATATGGACCAAACCGTGCTGTTGTCGAAAGAGGCGGCGAATCAGGAGTGAGAGACGATGTGGAGGATCTCCGCATTGCTGCGGCGTCAGGAGGCAGGATTCTCCTATCTCATGGTGATGATCGCGATCACGCTTATGGGGCTGACCATGACGATGGCGGCCCGGCAGTGGAAGACGATGGTGCAACGGGAGCTAGAGGTGGATTTACTGGCCAAAGGTATCGAGATTCAAACAGCATTGGCACTCTACTCGGCCAGTGCAAAGGCCGGAAGAGTCATGCCCGGTGAAGTATACCCTCAAACGCTCGCCGAACTCACGAGGCCACCCAAGCCATTTCTTAGGAAGGTGTACCTCGATCCGCTGGGGCATGGTGAGTGGGAACTACTGCGAGCACCTGCGGGGGGGATCATGGGTGTCCGGAGCACAAGCAGACACACGCCCATCAAGGAAGGCGAGTTCCCCCCTGCTGTGCGCCACTTCCTCGGTAAACCGACCCACTATGATTGGGTCTTCCAACATCCCAATCCCTCCATGACCGTGATGACGGGACTCACAACAGGGCCACTCCCTGTCCATGAACAACCAGCCGCATCCGACCGACCAATGGTTCCCGCAGAACCGAGTTTCCCAGACCAACCGGCTGCCTCAGAATTTGTGGATTCTCCTGCCCATGGAACGGATCCGACTGATTCCCTTCCTCCGATGGATTCAGCTTTGCCGCAACAACCTACGGTTCCTTCCTCACCGGAAATAATCCCGTAGGTCACAGAGGGGACGAGTTGACGGCCTGTCCTAATCCGTACCGCTAGATGATGGTATGACTAGACCGCCCGGACGATCTGCTGTGGGGATGCGGTTGCTTCTTGCTCGCTGTAATTTGTGATAAGCTTGGCCGAGTCAAAACTGAGAGGAGTTCGGACTATGCGCATTTTAGTGACAGGGGGAGCCGGGTTTCTGGGAAGCCATCTTGCCGAGTCGCTCATCAGTCAAGGGCATCATGTCATTTGCATGGACAATCTCAGCACTGGAAAAGTCGAGAACGTCGCGCATTTAATGGGTAACAGTTCGTTTTCGTTCATTAAGTACAATGTGTGCGATTATGTTCATGTCGAGGGTCATCTTGATGCGGTGATGCACTTTGCCTCTCCTGCGAGCCCCCAAGATTATCTCGATATGCCTATCGCGACATTGAAGGTCGGAGGATTGGGGACACATAAGGCCTTGGGCTTGGCTAAAGCCAAGGGAGCACGCTTTCTGCTGGCAAGTACGTCGGAAGTGTACGGAGACCCGCTCGTAAATCCACAACCCGAATCGTATTGGGGAAACGTGAACCCCATCAGTCCACGGGGCGTCTATGATGAAGCGAAGCGATTCGGAGAAGCGATGACCATGGCATACCATCGCTACCATGGCCTGGACACACGGATCGTCCGTATCTTTAATACATTCGGTCCGCGGATGAGGCCCAATGACGGCCGCGTCGTGTCTAACTTCATTGTGCAGGCGCTTCAGGGCAAGCCTCTCACGGTGTATGGTGATGGCATGCAGACGCGGAGTTTTTGTTATGTGGACGATCTGGTGAGGGGTATCATTGCCTTGTTATTCGTGGACTCTGATAAGACGGTCGAACAGCGGACCGACCGGAAGTTCTTGCTCACCAAACAGAACGACAGGCCAGTGAGCAGCGTTCATGATCCCGTCAATATCGGAAATCCAAGAGAGCTTACGGTATTGGAGATCGCCAAAGTGATTCTGAAGTTGACTCACGCATCGAGTGAAATTGCCTTCCATCCACTGCCCGCCGATGATCCTAAAGTCAGGCGACCCGATATTGCCCGCGCGAAGACGTTACTGAAGTGGGAGCCGAATGTGGAACTCGAGGATGCCTTGACGAAGACCATCCAGTACTTTCAAACCGTCTTGGGTTTGGCGGTATCAGCTCACTGACAGGGGGCCAGCCGACCAAGCAACCCTGAGACTCTTGACCGGTCTCTTTCCCACACGGTATGGTCAGTCTCATCCCTCCGCGAATGGATTGTTGGTGCATAACATGGAAGCCGTCGATCAAACCGACTCCGATCGCAAGAGCGAAGAAGCCAAACCACTGCCTGTTTCGGAGTATGTGTTGGAGCTGGTCTCCAAGGCGAAACAGGCGGCGAGGAGATTGGCTTCTCTGCCGACCTCGACCAAGGATCAAGCGCTGCTTGCGATGGCGGAGGCGATTGAGGCGAAGTCGTCTGAATTGATTGCCGCGAATGAACGGGATCTCAAGGCGTTTGAGACGGCATCTGAGAAGAAAGCGATGGCCGATCGCCTGAGGCTTACGGAGAAGCGTATCGGAGAGATGGCTGCCGGTGTTCGGGAGGTCGCGAAATTACCCGACCCTGTCGGGATGATGTCCGGCATGTGGACGAGACCCAACGGGATGCAGGTTGGTCGGGTACGCGTGCCGATCGGAGTGGTCGGGATCATTTATGAGTCGCGCCCCAATGTGACGGCGGATTCGGCCGCCCTTTGCCTGAAGTCGGGCAACGTCTGTGTCTTGCGAGGCGGTAGTGAAGCGATTCATTCCAATACGGCGATTGCCGCCATTTTGGCCGAAGCGTCGGAAAAGGCCGGTGTCCCCCCCGGTGCGATTACCTTCGTCGACCGTGCCGATCGTGAGGTGGTCCCGATTCTCCTGAAGCAGGACCGATGCATCGACGTGATCATTCCACGTGGCGGGGAATCGTTGATGAAACTCATCGCGGAACATGCAACGATCCCGGTGGTCAAGCATGATGCGGGCGTGTGCCACATCTATGTCGACGCGGCGGCAGATCCCGCGATGGCGGAGGCCATTTGTGTCAACGCCAAGGCGCAACGGCCGTCCACCTGCAACGCGATGGAAACCCTCCTGGTTCATCAGACGGTCGCGCGGACTCTGTTACCCAAACTCGCGACAAGCTTGAAAGCGGCCAACGTCGAGATTCGTGGGTGCCCGAAGACCTGCCAGCTGATCCCTGAAGCTAAGCCGGCAAGCGAGCAAGATTACGGCAAGGAATTTCTGGACCTGATCCTCGCCGTCAAAGTCGTCAAGGGCATGGATGAAGCGATGGAACACATCGCCCAGTACGGCTCACGGCATACGGAAGCGATCGTGACCTCCGATTATGGACGCTCCATGCGTTTTCTCAAGGAAGTCGATGCCGGCGCCGTTCTTGTGAATGCCTCCACGCGACTCAACGACGGGTATCAATTCGGCCTTGGAGCCGAAATCGGCATCAGCACCTCCCGCCTTCATGCGCGAGGTCCCATGGGATTGGAAGAGCTCACCTGCTGCAAATTCATTGTTTTGGGGAGCGGCCAACTCCGCGAGTGAATGCCCTCGAAGGCCATCGCATTTGCCCTACACACTCCCGGCCATCTCCGGTTTCCTTCCACACGCGCACTCGCTGAGCAGTTTGATCAGATAGATGGGCACGTCGAAACCCTTCCAACCGGGCATGTGGTCTTCTATCGACCTGATGGACGGAGATTTCTCGCCACCGATCCGATAGGCCATCCGTTGCATGAGTGTGAATGGGAGGCGACTGCCGCCGGGGCCGTCTCGCTGACGCGCGCGCGCGTTCGCCTGGATTGGGGGCGGTGGGTCGGGATTAAACCCTGTGGACTGGTGAATGAGACCAGATTGAATCTGGCTGCCAAGCCCAATTGGCAGCGGACCACAGCCGATGATCTTCGCGCCATGGCCGCCGGGGCAATGCGAGTACCGATCGAGGAGGTGCGGTGGTTTTATCGGGATGAGGATCTGACGATCGATCCGAAAGGGACAGCGACGATTCGACAGCGAAAAGATGCGCTGTATGTGCTGGATGATGGAGGGTTTGAGAAGGCCCGCTTCATGTCCTGCATGGGTGCCATGCATTGGGATCATATTGATTTCCTCCCGGTCGTTGAGCTGTTCAAGTCGCTGTTACCGGGGACTGGCTCCGCGGTGTTCGAGCTGATTCGCGGACTCTATGATGATCAGACTAAAGGACAGGGTTCTCCAAGGCCGTTACGGTATCGCGGGATTCCCACCTATCCATCTGAGGCGGCCTTTCGCCTGTTCAGCAGCTTTTTTATACCGCAGAGATTGCGCGACACTGATCCATTGACCGACTTCATGAATCCCTCGACATCGCATGTCGTGACCTGGCTGCCTGCCTCGAATCCTCCGGTGCGTTATCTGCATGAGAACCACGCACTCTGCCTGACCGTACAAGACGGAGTGGCTCAAAAGGCGACGCTTGCCGATGATACGGCCGGCCTTTCATACATGAATCCAAGCGGCCGTCGCATGCTTCCGCTGGACCGCAGCCTCCGCGTTCACGGGAGTCGGCTGATCCTGAAGGATCGAGAAAGGGAAACGAGCGTATTGTTAACCGCTGACTTTTGCCCGCTGCCCACGTCATTTCCTGAGCTCCCGGTCAGTCCTGTCGATTGGCGTTCCGTCTTCACCCAAGGAATTCCGAGGATTCTTCCCGCCGAAGCGTTTGAGGCGGTGCCCTTGTTTCCGGAAGACGAGAAGGAAATCAACGAACTCGCCGCGCAACATTTTGTTGCAGACTATCTGGACGATCTGAGTGAACAAGACCGTGAAATCGGAAGGGTACGATCGCAGGCGGAACATGTCTTCATCGACAACGGAGACGCCGTCATTGCGACGTGCATTCTCTTCGACCGGCCACGCGCCTATACCGTCAGTGTCCGGCACGTGGCCTATGCACAGCGTCAAGCTCAGCAACTCTGGACGCAGTGTGCTCAGGTACAGCGATGGGAGTGGCTGCAGCGGATTCGCATGATACCTGCGGATGACCATGAAAAGTCTCCTGCGAGCTACGGAACTCATGATCTGCTGTATTCCTGGGTGCCGTATGACCTATTTGGTTCCTTGGACGCCTTGATGACCGCCATTACGCGATGGAGTCACATCTTGCGGCCAGGTGGTGAGGCGTTTGTCGTCGGACCTATTGAGCTGCGCGAAGCGTTCATGCGGGAGCGGTGGGATGTGCGCTGGGACCAACTGGTTGCCGCTCTCCCGACCCTCCGAATGCACAAGATGATCTTGCCGAGAGCACGAGTGAAGACAGGGCTGACGTTGTTCCATGCGAGCCGGCTCTAGGGCGGCCTGCAAAAGGTGTCTTTGGCGAGCCGGCTCCCTCAGGTTTAAGAACTGGCTTGTCTCTGGCGAGTTCTGTAGAATTCCAACCCTGATACCTGTACATCACAGCGTCCAGGCAAGACGTCGCCTGATTGGGACGTCGTCAATTGATCGAGGAGGAAAATTATGGCGAGCGTGCTGGACCGAGTTATCGAGAGAGAACTGAGAAAAGAACTCAAGGATGCGTTGGTCAGGTTTGAACAGCAGCTGCAACAGGCAGGCGTATCCGAAGAGAATGTGAAGAACCGTATGCGGGGGGCCAAGCAATTCGTGGCCTTTCTGTACGGCAGGTACCTCGGATAGCACTCGGTTCATGTCATGCCCAATTGGCGCCATATGAAAGGCATTCTGGGGGAATATGAACAGACACAGGGAGCCATTCAACCAAGGAGGGACCCATGACAACCGCGCGTTCAATATCGGTCTTCGCGATTCCCGCATTTTTGCTCGGGTTCGTGTTGGGAGGGGTGTCGTTGCACATTGCTTCGGCTGAAGGTCTCTTTGGAATCAAGGATTCCGTCACCCAGATCGGGACCTCTTTGGTCGACATGCAGAAGAATGTCGATGCCCTGCAGAAGAATATGAATACGCTCAAAGAGACGAAAGATAAACTGTCTTCACTGTCGCCATCTGGTGATGGCGCTCGAGGGGCAATGGACGCCATTATGAAGAAGTGAGGTCAGTAGCAGACAAACAAGTGCTTTGGTAGCAACCCACCGATGTCCGGTTGGTCTGGTGAGAGGCTGGACCAACCGGATCCTCTGCCAAAATACGACTTCGTAACGTTGTTGATTTTCTGCCAACCTTCTCTTCACACCACTGTTCATAGACCTATATTGCACAAGAGTGAGTGATTCCCCTCAGGATCGACACCACCCATCACCCTGAAACGACCACCACTCCACCTCTCCTCTACAATCCTGAGAGCTCCAGATTCTTTTTCTAGAAACCGCAGCGCGGCCCTCCTTGTGGCAACGAGGGGCTGGGGGCAAAACCGTTCTGGACACGGTGTGCTTTCGGCCGGAGCACAAGGGCAGTGCAATCTTTTGTGTAGGGGGAGTCCACTCTCTTGCATGTGGGCGAGCTCCCAGCACTTTCGCATAGTGCCATCAAAGTGGCTCTAGTGACCGCCTTGACGTGAACACTTTGACGCAAGCGTTAATCACCAGCCTTCACCATTCCGGAGATCTGAGCGAGAGTTGGTTCCAGAAATTGAGCGGCGTCAACTGGGGGGCAATCGTTGTCCCCACCCGTCCGGTGACGGGAGCCCTTTCCATTCTCAGCACGCTGGGCGCGATCTTCACGGATGCGGTGCAAGGATCGGCGAGCGGTATATCCACTGTCTTCGACGCCATCAGTGAGTACATTGGCGATGAGAACGATGATAGGTTGCCGAGATGGAGGCCCCTCGAAAGAGATATGTACGTGAATCTAAATTAATTTATATAATCTAGGTGTAAATACATTGGAAATAGTTATTGCGTAAGATGATGCCTTCGTAAATCTGCAGCGAGACAATTCCCTCATTTATCATTCCAGGAGCTAAGGCACATGAGTGATCTTCAAGGCCAGCCTATCGCGCTAAATGTCCGACTGAAGCCCAGCAAGTCCTCAGCGCATCCACGTACGCAGAAACCGAAGCTGAAGGGCTGCGTAGGAGAAAGAAGCACGAGCGAGTTCCGGATTGAGACCTGTGGCCATACATGAGATGGTGTGAGGGTTCTATTATGCATCGAAAGTGGTTGATCCTGACATTCCTCATAGTGCTTGTGAGCCCGCAGCTGGTGGCGTGTGCAGCACTTACGCCTTACCCCGTGAAGGATTCGGGCCTGTTGGCCGAAGACGCCGATATCGTGTGGCTGGATAATCAGCGGGTCTTATTTCATGGCTACAAGGCAGTGGAACAGGCCAAAAGTCCAAAAGAATTTCACCGTTTCATCGACCG
>JACXTT010004785.1_pt1 | contig 19955 bp, 13 predicted proteins | sample 9270951 | NCBI WGS metagenome assembly JACXTT01 (sample SAMN15532306, study PRJNA645909) | rock metagenome | isolation source: weathered quartz diorite | place: Puerto Rico | collected 2017-06-21 | reverse complement strand
CAACACCAAAAAAGATGGGGACAGGACGCGGGCAGTAATCGGTACGGGTATTGAGACAGAAGGGACTCGGGCCTTGCTTGGGGGCCGCCCGCAAGCACGCCGTAGGAACGCGGTCGTATTTTTGGGCGGCAAGAAACATTCGCGAATAGCGTGGATGCAGCGGGAAGGCCAACATGCGGCGTCCCAACTCTGTGATCGGCGTTGTAGTCCCATCAGGCTGAAGCGCGCCCAAATCCAACAGTAGTTCTTCGGCGTGACTCAATGCCGCGTCGGTTGGAGGTTCCAACCAACGAAAACCCCTCAAATCTTCAATACCCGCCGCCTTCAGCGTGAGCACGGCTTCGGAGAGGTCGAGCCTCCTGATCTCCGGCAATTCTTGAGCGGGACGTTCCGCATGTTCCGGCTCCGACCAAAGTCTGATGCAATGTCCCGGCGCCGTCCGGCCCGCACGCCCCGTGCGCTGCTCGGCGCTGGCGCGGCTGATCTTTTCGATCAGCAATGTATTGATGCCGCGATTCGGATCGTATCGAGGAATACGTGCGAGACCGCTATCGATGACGAGCCGCACACCATCGATGGTGATCGAAGTTTCGGCGACATTCGTTGCTACGACGACCTTTGGTTGGTCGTAGCGCGCAACGGCAGCATCTTGATCCCGCGGAGGGAGCTCACCGTGTAGAGGAAGAAGAACGTAACCGCGAGACTCGGACTTGTGATGAATGGCATCGATCGTTCGTTGGATCTCGTAGCCCCCGGGCATGAACACGAGAACGTCGCAGGAATTCGATCTTGCGTATTTTGCAAAAGCGTCGGCTGCCAGCTCCCAGACTGGAGGAGAATTGGTGCCTAGGCGCCGCGGCAGATGTTCGAGAGTCACTGGGTAAGTTCGCCCTTCCGATCTGAGGGCGACGCAAGGCTGCAGATATTTTTCCAGTGCGCCGGCATCGAGCGTGGCGGACATCACGATAATGCGAAGATCAGGCCGGCTTCTTTCCTGAATGTCGAGGGAGCGGGCGAGAGTAATGTCACCGTAGAGGTGCCGTTCGTGGAACTCATCGAAGATCAAGGCTTGAATGCCGGCGAGGGCGGGATCCTGAATCATCTGGCGAAGCAGAATTCCTTCCGTTTCGAATTTGATGCGAGTCGCAGCACTGGTCGCATTCTCGAATCGCACCTGATATCCGACCTCTCGCCCCAGCTCCACACGCTGCTCGCGGGCGACACGCGCCGCAAGTAAGCGCGCAGCGAGACGGCGCGGCTGAAGGATGACGACCTGTCCGCTGCCGAGCAATCCATGCTCGAGCAACATCTGCGGGACCTGTGTCGATTTCCCCGAGCCGGTGGGAGCCTGCAAAATGAGTCGGCGCGTTCTCTGAAGCGTCGCGACGATCTCCTTTTCTACTTCGTAAATTGGCAGCAGTCGGGCATTATTCAGCAATGAAAACAACCCCAGTTCGCCTCTCGATAGCAGTGTGTCTTCTTTTGTCGTTCGTTGTGTTCGGCCAGAAAGCCACACAGAGCGTGGTTCGTATCACGCCCGATCAATTGAAGTGGGTGGACGAACCTGATGGACTAGGCTTCAAAACCGCCATCGTTGAAGGCGATCCGGCAAAACCCGGGCTGTACATCATCCAAGTGAAGTTCCCACCGGGCGTCATGAGCCGGCCACACTTCCATCGAGAGGACCGTTACGGAACCGTGATCAAAGGAACATGGTACACGGGTGCCGGCAATGAATTCGCGCCCGATAAAACGATCCCACTGAAGCCCGGTAGTTTCATGAAGCATCCGGCCGGAGTGCCCCATTACGACGGCGCCAAGGATGAAGAAGTTATCGTGCAGCTCGTGGGAATAGGCCCGAGCCAAACGACGAAGCTTCGGCCGGAGCTTGGTCTCTTCGGACGGTCGAAGTGAAAAGGGGACAGTCCCCTTTCAATGTGTCATCGAGTAGATGACGAAGTTGATGCCCAGCCGGAACGCTTCGATGGAAGGCTTGAGCGGATACTCGCCACGATCGATGTAATCCCAGAAATTCTCGAGGTCGTTGTTGTAGCACGCGATCACACCGATTTTTCCATCCTTGTTCATGAGGCCGTAGAAGATCGGCTCACCATCCACTAAATATGGAGATGTCACGTTGAGCGCATCGATGTGGTAGAACACGTTGAAAATTTCGTGATCGATGGTTAGCCGAACGAGATCGCGATCTGGAAAGGCTCGATGCAGGTCGCGTTTAAGTGTAGCGAGATCACGAGCCCCGTCGAAATCATCCATGACCACAAACCCGCCGCGGTCGATGAACTCTCGAAGGTTGTCGACCTCATGATCGGTGAGCGCGAGCTCTCCTGGTTCGGAGACGACGGCAAATGGGTATTTGAAAACATCGGGACTGCCAAGCTCGACGATTCGATACGAAAGGTTCTTTACATCGATGTTCGTTGCTTCGGAGATCACCTGGGCGAAGTGCTGATCCGAACTTGGATAATTGTGAGACCAACCCGTGCCGTTGAATTTTCCCATCGCGGTGTATTCCCAACGAGCCACCACCAATTCGGTTGGCGGCGGCTCATTTGGATAAATGAACAGACGACGGAATCGTTGGGCATACAACACCGATACAGTCGCCGCCAGCAGCAATGAGATGAGTAAGAGGACACGAGAAGATTTCTTCACGTCGGACCCACCGTGATTATGGCCGCCAATTGCGCGAATTCCGCAAATTAATTCGCGAAATTCGCGCCATTGGCAGCGTATTTCATCGCAACTCGGTGGTTGTCCGGCCGATGGTGATCGTCTCTGCGCGAATCTCGTCCTTGATTTGCTTGCTCGGGTAGGCGACGACACTAGCCATGTTGCCCGTCTTAATCATGTCCTCCGCTAATCCGCGAAATTCCATTCGCGAAGGCGGCGCCAGAACGACGGTCACAACGTTATTCCCAACCTGCAGTTTGATTGAAGGCGGTTTGCCACGATAGTTGACCTCTTTGATCACACCCGAAAGTTTCTGTTGCTTCGTGAGATCGTAAGTGGGCCAGTCGTGCTGGGTTCCGTATAAGAGATTCACATCGGAATCTTTCGGTCCGGTCCATGGAGTGATGACGCCATCGAGCAGGGACTGGAGATTCCCTTCCATACACGAATACTCCATGAGCTCGACGTCGGGCGTGAGCACGAACACTCGGTCATTGCTGATTGGGCGCGTGTAAGTCTTCGGGTCATCGAGAACCCATCTGAAATTGATGTGCCCCATGTCCGGACGCGTGAACGTCATCGTGAGTTTTCCCTGGCTGCTCATGGGATGCCCGATCGTACCGAGCTTCGCCCAACCGTTGAAATTCACCGCCTCGATGACCAGGGCGTCGCCTTCCCAATGACCGCGCGAATCACCGAACCACGTCGGCGGCCAGTCTTTCCTGTGCGGCATACCTTCAGTGTTCACGACCTGAAACATCGTGCTTTGTTCGAATAGAAAGGAAACATAATCGTTGTTCTGAAGGATCTGCATCGGATGCGGCGTGAAAGATCGGATCCAACCGAAAGGCATGCAGCTTCCGGCATAGTCGCCTTGCCGTAGCTGGTCATAGTTGTCCCACTGCGCTTGTCCCCACGTCGTAAATGGAAGCGGATTCGGCTCGCCTCTAACGCTGGTTCCATTTGCATTCGTAACCGTGCGGGTCAAATCCTGCGCACCCGGTCGATTCCAAACTCCGCTGAAGTCGGGTTTCCCATTCGGTAGACGCGGCGCGGGAGCCTTCAAATCCGGTTTCGATTTCAGCGTCTGGCCTATCGACACTCCAGCCAGACCCGCTGCAATGATCATCAAAAGCACTAGCCTTTTCACGAGCGCTCTCCTTTCTGTTCGTGGATCGAGTTGTGCGGAGTATAGAATGAGGAGCACCTATGCGACAACTAATGGCTCTTTTGTTCAGCACCATGCTGTTCGGGCTTCAAACCCCGAGCGACACGACCTTCTACGCAGTTGCCTATGTTGACGTGATGCCCGCATCGAAAGCGGCGGCAGCAGCAGCATTCAAGCAATATCGCGATGCGAGCCGCAAGGAGGAAGGTTTCGTCCGGTTCGAGTTCTTCGAACAAGGCGGCCGCCCCGGCCGTCTCGCAATTATTGAGACTTGGGCTAATCCAAAAGCATTCGATGCTCACACTGCAGCGGCACATACCAAGGAGTGGCGAAGCAAGCTCGATCCAATTCGCGTCAGCGACTATGATCAACGGCCGTACAAGACACTCTCACTCGGTTCTGCGCCGGCCGCCGCAAACGATCGCGCGACATATGTGATCACGCACGTCGACATCGGCGGGCAAGGCACGAACGCTGCAGATTTGCTGAAGCGGCTCGCAGAGACCAGCCGCAAGGAAGAGGGCAACTTGCGGTTCGACGTCCTGCAACATTCGATGCGCGCCAATCACTTTACGGTGGTCGAAGCATGGCAGAGTCAGAAAGCTCAGGACGCGCACGCCGCGGCGGCGCACACACGCCAATATCGGGACGGCTTGGCCCCGATCTCGGGTAGCCCTCTCGACGAGCGTATATATAAGGTCGCGGAATAAATTTGAACTACCTCGCGGCGGTCTTGCGGAACCTCACGAGATTCATTCTGTAGCGGTAACCGACGGCGACAATTTTGCCGTCTTTCGTCCAGCCCGGTACGAGCGTGTCGCCATCGAACTGTCGGGGCAGGAGCTTGGCGGACCTCTTCTCCGGATCGATCACTCCGATGTGATACGTCCACGTATCGAGTGTGCCGGCTTCCACCAGAATCCGGCCATCGGGAGCCACGGCATTCGGAGAAATCGGTATCGGCCACATGACAAACGTGCCATCGTTAATCCCGATCTCCTGCTTTTGCCCGCCCTCCGCAGACAACCGTAGCAACCGCACGGGCCCGGGCCCAAACAGTTGCACGATCAAATCGCCATTGCGGGGGTCGACGGCCACACCATCCGCATCCCCAATGCGGGTCGCAGCAGCGCCTTCAGTCGCAGGAATCGCCCACAGGACACCCGAGGCGATACAGTAGATGTTTTTTCCATCCGGAGACGCAGCCATCGCAGTGATCTCTCCAGACGGCAAGTTCAGTCTTCGAACAATCCGATCGTCCGGAATCGAAGCGATCGCAATCCGATGTTTTGTCCCGCTTCCTTCGATTAGAGCCACTTCGTGTTCCCCGAGCACCGCCATGGGGCTTGAAGTCTCTTCGCTGGTTTCGAGAAAAGTCACCAGGCCATTTCCAGGTCCGGTCACCAACAGACGTTCCCGACCGCCGGTGCTCGACGCCATCAGCACGCGGCCATCCGGCAGCGACAGCACTCCGCCGTGTCCGTAAGAAACGAAATTCGGCGAGATACCCAGAAGTTCGGGCACGCCTCCCCTCCCAGGAAATCGCACCAGCTCTGACGGACGATGCACCTGATCCACATAAATACTTCCATCGCGCGCTACGTCCATGAACCATGGCCCCACCGTGAGAGTCAGAACGGTACGTGCGTTGTCGCTGCCGTCGCGCGGAACTTCCAAAATCCGGTGAAGGTCGCCGTCCGGTTTGTCGACAAACACCGCGTGTCCGGACGGATCGACCGCGAGGGCAAAGTATTCGGTGGTTGGCCGGATCGTGATCGAAGGTGCCAGCCGTCGGGTTTTGTTCGATTCGAGATCGATCACATATAACGCATTCGCATCGTCGGAAGCTGTCAACGGGCGTCCATAAAAAGTTGCTTCCTTACCATCCGGAAAAGCGCGTACCGGCGGCGTCCACACGGCAGCAGTCCTCGGAAGCAATGCAGGCAATGCCTGAAGGCGGCCATCCTGCGGCCAATATCGGTACAGTTGGTTCTGCCGTTTGTCGTTGGTCTTCGTCACCAACAAACTCCCGTCGGAAACGGCCTGAGGTCCCTTGGCGTCGGGAACAACCAGTCGAGGCTCGCCACCCAAGACAGGAACACTGAAGATGCCTTTCAAGATCCTGTCATAGCGGTCATAGTAAAGATGCGTACCGTCGCTCGACCAGGAAATGTCACTGATAATGCCGCTGTTTCTTTCCGCGGTCACCAACTGGACCGTCAGATCTCCAGACAAAGGCTTGAGCACACCGAGTTGATTCAGGCCGTCCTTCATCGCTTGAAACGCGAGTGTCTGGCTGTCCGGCGAGACGCGTGGTCCGATCGCTTCGTATGCTATTCCCAAAGATTCGCTGGTCCACTCCTCATCATTCAACTTGTTCGCGCGGCCCCAGTAGAGGGCGAAACCGAGAGCGGCAATCAAAGCCAAGACCGCGACGGCCGCAACCCATGGCGCTCGCCGTAGCGGATGCGGCGTGGACGCGGGCAAATCCGTCTCGAACGCTTCCTCCAGTTCGATCCGCACGTCGCCGATGTCCTGGTACCGCCGCTTGGGATCTTTGGCCAGGCATCGCCGCAATACTCGTCGAACCGTCATTGGAGCCCCGACTGGAAGATGCGACCAGTCAGGTTCCTGCGTCAGAGTCGCGGTAATGCTCTCCGCCGCATCTCTTCCTGCGAAGGCTCGCTGCCCGGTCAAGAGTTCGTAGAAGATGCAACCGAATGCCCAGATGTCGGTCCGTCGGTCCACGTCTTCACCGTGAGCTTGCTCCGGACTCATGTAACCGGGAGTCCCCATGGCCGCCCCCCTCGCCGTCAGACCTGCGGTGAGAGTGTCATCATCGGATCGCGTCGTCACGGATTTCGCCAAGCCGAAGTCCAAAATCTTCGCCACTCCTCCTGGAGTGATCTTGACGTTCGCGGGTTTGAGGTCGCGATGAACCACACCCTTCTCGTGCGCGGCCTGAAGCGCAACTGCGATCTGTCTGGCGATCTCGACGGCTTGCTTGATATCCGGTCGTCTCAATTCCTTGAGCGTGGAGCCCAATACCAACTCCATCACCAGGCACAGTTCGCCTTCGCATTCTTCCAAACCATGCACGGTTGCAATATTGGGGTGGTTCAGCGACGCCAGAATGCGCGCTTCGCGGCGTAATCGCTGGAGGTATTCGGAATCTTGCGCAAAATGTCTCGGCAGGACTTTGATGGCAACCTCACGGTCCAGTCTGGTGTCTATCGCCCGATACACTTCGCCCATTCCGCCGGAACCGATCTTCGATTCAACGCGGTAGTGGTTGAGAGTCCGCCCGATCATTCTGCACCGATCATGATCGAGGCATTTTACACCGTAACTTTTTCCGTTTGAGTCCGGCGGAAGATCTGTGATAGATCCTGTCCAAAATAACTATTGATCGGGAAAAGCTCGCCTGTGGGAGGGAACCATGATTCGCAGATCTTTCGGCGCGGTGTGCGTGCTATTGGCGTCAGCGGCGATCGCATTAGCGCAGTTTGATTCGGGACAGATTTCCGGATTCGTCCGAGATTCTTCAGGGTCGGTTATTCCTGGCGCTTCGGTTGTTGCGACGAACCAGGGTAATGGTCAACAACATCACATCGTAACCAACGAGACCGGCTATTACGCCTTCCCTAGCCTCCCCGTCGGCACTTACTCCGTTGCAGCAGAACTTTCAGGGTTCAAAAAGATTGTCCAGACAGACGTCAAGCTGAGCGCTGCCGCCAAGATTGGCGTCGACCTCGTACTTGCTGTCGGCAACGTAACCGATCTCGTCGAAGTTCAAGCGTCGACGAGTCAGGTGCAAACCGAAACGGCGCAGGTTGGACGTACGATCGAGTCTCATCAGATCCAAGAACTCACATTGAACGGCCGCAATCCGATTTATCTCGCTCTGCTCAAACCTGGCGTGCGCGGTGGCGGCATCGGCACGTTCGATCCCGATAGTGTGTCGAACGGCGGGTTCAACATTAACGGCGCCCGCGCGGACGAGTACGTCGTCATGGTAGATGGAGCGGTTGCGACGCGTACGCGGTCATCCGGATCGATGCTGGGCGCGCAGGATCTGGACTCGGTTCAGGAAGTGCAAATTCTCACGGCGAACTACGCAGCCGAATACGGCCGTTCTTCCGGAGGCCAGATTCGGTTCGTCACGAAAAGCGGAACCACGAATTTCCACGGTGACTTAATCGAGAACTTTCGTAACTCCGCCCTCGATGCCAACACCTGGACGCGCAACCAGAGTCCGCTGAGAGATCAGTCGTCCCGGCCGGAGGCGCTGCGGTTCAATGATTTCGGCGGAGACATCGGCGGTCCGATTTTTATTCCGAAGCACTTCAATGGCGATCGCAGCAAGCTTTTCTTCTTTTGGGCGGAGGAATGGATCCGGCGACGCGAACCGAATACCGCGACGGCTACTGTGCCCAGCGCCGCAATGCGGCGCGGCGACTTCAGTGAATTGCTGGACCCGAACAATCCGTTCTTCGGACGCGCACGCACTGTGACTGACCCCGATACAGGCCGGCCATTCCCGAACAACATCATTCCGGAGGATCGGCTCAGCCCGACAGGCCGGGCGCTGTTGAATGCCTTTCCGCTGCCGACGCCTGGATTCCAACAAGGAACGTCGAACTGGATTCAAACACGGTCTCACTTTTCGAATACGCGCAAGGACACGGTGAAGATCGACTACCTCATGACCTCGAAGCATCGGATCTCGTTCCGTTCGACACTCATCCCCTGGGAATTCGATTCGCCTTATGAAGGGAACCTGGATCGTTTTCACGCGCTGTGGTCGCGTCCGAATCGAACGGGCGCGGTCAGCATGACGAGTACGATGTCGCCGACCTTCCTCAACGAGTTCACGTTCTCCGCCAATTCCGACGGCTTGGGCTCGATCTTGCCGGATACGCGATGTGGCGCGTTGTGCGAGAGAAAAACGTACGGCATCAACTATCCCTACCTTTTTCCGGGAACGAAATGGTTTGACCAGAAGGTACCAACAATTCTGATACAGAACTTCAGCAACATGGATGAAGGGCCATATCCCGGAACGTGGTCTGGATTCGTCTATGCCTGGTCGAACAACACAACGAAAATCATTGCGAACCACACGCTCAAATGGGGCATTTTCCTCGAACACTCGGGACAAAACGATCACATCCAGTTCACGACAGCGACGGCACCTGCGACCACGAATGAGAACGGCTTGTTCCGATTCCAGGACACCGGCCGCACTGACACAACCGGCCTGGCGATAGCCAATGCCGCTCTCGGTAGGTTCAATGAGTACTCGGAACTGGGTGGAAAGCCCATCACGCCCTGGGTCGCGACGGCATTCGATTGGTTTTTTCAGGACAGTTGGAAAGCCACGAAGAAGCTGACGGTCGAGGCCGGCATTCGACACTCAATTTGGCCGCCGTGGCACAGCCGCTGGAACAGCCTCGCGATGTTCCATCCCGATTTCTACGATCCGACGAAAGCGGCCGTCGTCGACCGCACCGGCGGCTTTATCGTGAGCGGCGATCCGTACAACGGCATCGTGCTTCCCGGCAATGGCGTTCCGGAAGCAGAGGGCAACCGGTTCCCTGCGTTGCACACGAGCGAATTCAATCGCTTATTCCATAATCTGCCTGAAGGGTTTTCTAAAACGCACTATCTCGTATTTCAGCCGCGCTTGGGCCTCGCTTACGCGCCGAACAACAAGACCGCGATTCGAGCAGGCATGGGATCCTTTGCGAATCGAACGGCGATCAACCGCGATACGGCGCTCGGCGGTAACGCGCCGTTCCAACCGCAGCAATTAGTGATCAATGGATTGGCCGACTTTCCAGGCGGCGCCACGAGCCGGCAATTCCCGTTCACGATGACGATTCAGGATCCTATTCTCAAAATTCCGACAGCATGGAACTGGAACGTCACCGTCGAACGCGAGCTGCCGTGGTCCACAAAGGCCGAAGTGGGATACGTCGGGCGGCGCGGTGTGCACAATCAGCGCAAACGAAATATCAACCAGTTGTTCGCCGGTACGCTACAGCGCAATCCCGGCGTCAACGCGAATGCGTTAAGGCCGTTCCTTGGTATGGGCATTATTGGCATCTCTGAGAATTCGGGTCTCTCGCAATACCACGGGCTCCAGGTCAGCATCGAACGGCATGCGGCCGGCCTGCAATACGGCGTCGCATATACCTATTCGAAACTGAAAGACAACGGTTCGGATCTGACAGAGTTATTGCCGAACGCTTACGATGATCACGATTTCTGGGGCACTTCGAATCTGGATCGCACGCACGTGCTCATCGTCAATTACATTTATGAACTGCCGCTGCTGCGCGGCAACTCCAGCTTGCTTCGGAAGGTTGTCGGCAACTGGCAAATCTCGGGAGTCAGTCAATTCCAATCGGGCTTGCCCTTCTCTGTACGTGAGAGCACCGACTACGCCGGTGTAGGCGCTGGAAGCGGAAATCAGTTCTGGAATCTTGTCGGCGACTCGCGCGCTACTGTCACGAAATTTACGAATTCAGCGGTCTGGTTTAATTCGTGCCGGCAACTATCGAATGGGCAGCTTCAGGGTTGCACTGCCGGACAGAGTCCGGTTTGGATCGCTCCGGCTGTCGGCACATTCGGACGGCAGCCGAAGAATAGCCTCTACAATCCGGGCTTCTGGAATGTCGATGCGAGTTTGCGAAAGAACATCCCAGTCGCGGAAAAACAAACGGTGCAATTGCGGTGGGAGGTTTATAACATGTTCAATCATCCAAACTGGAGCGGAGCAAACAGTAATCCCACGAGCGCAAATTTTGGTCTCGTCACGAGCAAGAGCGGAAATCGTGTGATGCAGTTGGCGATGAAATACATTTTCTAAAAAAGACTCGGAGTTCTCATGCAGGTGATTCGGGAGCCGAAAATCTATGACGTCTGCATCGTCGGATCGGGCGCCGGCGGAGGCATGGCTGCGAAAGTCTTGACCGAGGCAGGCGCGGACGTCGCACTTCTGGAAGCCGGCGCGATGTGGGACGCGGAAAAAGATTCGAAGATGTTCGCGTGGCCTTACGATTCTCCGCGTCGCGGCGCAGCCACGCCGGACAAGCCATTTGGCGAATTCGATGGCTGCATCGGCGGCTGGGATCTGCCCGGCGAGCCCTATACGAATGCACCCGGCACAACGTTCGATTGGTTCCGGGCACGAATGCTCGGCGGGCGCACCAACCACTGGGGCCGCATCTCGCTTCGATTCGGGCCCGACGACTTCAGACGCCGCAGCATTGATGGACTCGGTGATGATTGGCCGATCACCTACGACGAGTTGAAACCGTACTATGACAAGCTCGACAGGCTTGTCGGCATTTTCGGATCTCAGGAAAACTTGCCCAACGAGCCCGACGGGATCTTCCTGCCACCACCCAAACCGCGCTGCTACGAGTTGCTGGTCAAGCAGGCTTGTGATCGTCTCGCGATCACGTGTATTCCCTCACGGCTGTCGATCCTGACGCGGCCGCTGAACGGCCGCCACGCGTGCCACTATTGCGGCGCGTGCGGCCGCGGCTGCGCGATCCACGCAAACTTTTCGTCACCGTCGGTGCTGCTGCCGCCGGCTCTGCGAACGGGCCGGCTGCGCATTATTACGAATGCAATGGCCCGTGAAGTAACGACCGGCGACAACGGCCTTGCTACGGGCGTGTCGTATGTGAACACACAGGACAAACGAGACTATCAGGTCCGCTCGCGCATCGTCGTACTTGCCGCAAGCGCGTGTGAGTCCGCGCGCTTGCTTCTCAATTCGAAGTCATCACGCTTTCCGCAAGGATTGGCAAATTCCAGCGGCGTGGTTGGACGCTATCTCACCGACTCCACCGGATTGAGCGTCCGTGGCTTCATTCCGAAAATGGCGAATGGTGTGCCGCACAACGAGGACGGAGTCGGCGGCATGCATCTCTACATGCCGTGGTGGCTGGATAACAAAAAGCTCGACTTCCCGCGCGGATATCACATCGAACTCGGCGGCGGGCGGCGCGGCGCGCCCTCCTTCGGATTCATGGGCGCCATCGAGCGTTACAACGGCAAGGGAGGCTACGGTAAAGATCTCAAGAATGACTACCGCAAGTTTTGGGGCTCAGCCGTCAGCTTTTCCGGTCGCGGCGAGATGGTTGCAAGCGATGACTGTTACTGCGAGCTCGACCCGCGCGTCGTAGACAAGTATGGAACCCCTGTGCTGCGCTTTCACTGGAAATGGTCGGAACACGAGATCAAACAAGCAAAACACATGCAGGACACTTTTCGAGAGATTATTCACGAGCTCGGAGGCACGCCTTTGGATTCCATGCCGTCCGCCGAGCAGCTATACGGTCTCGCGAACGGCGGGCGGATCATCCACGAGGTTGGCGCGACTCGAATGGGAAACGACTCGAAGACTTCGGTCGTCAATCGGAACTGCCAGTCACACGAGGTGAAAAATCTCTTTATCGCCGATGGCGGCCCTTTCGTCTCGAACGCCGACAAGAACGTAACGTGGACTATCCTGGCGCTGGCCATGCGGACGAGCGAGTACATTGCACAGGAACGGAATCGGTTGAACATATGAAATCCATTTCCAGACGGCGAGCGTTACAGGTCATTACGTCCGCGCCCATCGCTGCGGCGATGTCATGGACAGCCACCGAGGCCGAAGTGGCGCAAAACCAGGCGCGAATCGCGCGGCGTCCGTTTCAGCCGCAGTTTTTCACGCGGCAGGAATACGCGACGGTCACTGTCCTTGCGAATCTGATCATTCCGAAAGATGAGCGCTCCGGCAGCGCGAGCGATGCAGGTGTTCCCGAGTTTATGGACTTCATGATGATCGATCAGCCCCAACGGCAAACTGCCATGCGAGGTGGCCTCGCGCTGATCGATCACTTGTGCAATTTGCGCTTCGATAAGCGATTCCTTGAATGCACCGACGCAGAACGGCGGCAGCTTCTCGACGACATCGCGTATCCAACCAAAGCACCTGCCGATCTCGCTCCAGCCGTCGCTTTCTTCAGCAGCTTTCGCGATATGACGGCCAGCGGTTTTTGGTCGAGCAAGATGGGCATCGATGATTTGCAGTATCTCGGCAATCGACCTGTGGCCGAATGGAAGGGCTGTCCGCCCGAGGCGCTCTCGCACCTCGGAGTGAAATATGAGGGGGAGTGATGCGTACGTTCTACATCCTACTAGTCACCGTCGCCGCAGCATTGTCCAGTCCACAGCAACCGGCTTGGCGCGTCTTATTTGATGGTACGTCGCTCGACGCCTGGCGTGGTTACAAAACGGACAAGGCTCCCTCGGGTTGGCACATTGCGGGCGGCGCGCTCGTCAAGGAGGCGCCTGTCGGTGACATTGTCTCGAAGGATGAGTTCGGCGACTTCGAGTTGCAGCTCGAATGGAAGATCGGCGAAGCGGGAAACAGCGGCATCTTCTATCGTGGCACCGAGGAATATGACCATATTTATTGGAGCGGGCCCGAGTACCAATTACTCGACGACATCAAAGGCGCGGACAACAAATCTCGATTGACGTGCGCCGGCGCAGCGTATGCGCTCTACCCATCGCCAGAGGGACATCTAAAGCCGGTCGGTGAATGGAACCAGACGCGAATCATCGCGAAGGGCCCCCACGTCGAACACTGGCTGAACGGAATCAAGCTGCTCGAGTATGAACTCTGGAGCCCCGACTGGGAAACTAAAGTCAAGAACAGCAAATTCGCCAGCTATCCGAATTTCGGCCGCGCGAAGAAAGGCCATATCGCCCTACAGGGTGATCACGCCGGCACACTCGCCTTCCGCAACATCCGAGTGCGCGAAATCCGCTGAACCGCTGACGAGCCGCCAATTACGCGAATTACCCGGATTGGGGCGCAAGAACTCGGACTTGCGTCGTCCCAATTCGCGCAATTGGCGTAATTGGCGGCTCGTTCTGTTCCTATTGTGCCACCCGAATATAGCTCACTCACTCGCTGTTTCTGATATATTGCGCTCACAAAATTCCGGAATGCTTCAAAGAGGTGATGCATGCGCCTTCGAAAGATAACTGTCTTGTTCTTATCTTTGACGGGACTGATTTTGGCAACGTGGGTTGTGATAGGTCAGACGCGGCGAGTGGACGATGTCGCGTTGAGGAATGCGGGTAAGACCGGCGAGGAATGGTTAACCTACGGTCTGACTCCGGGCGAGATGCGCTATAGCCCGCTGAAGCAAATCGACACGACCAACGTGAGCCGGCTCGGATTGGCATGGTCCTACGACATCGGACCTGGCGGCGGGAATCAAGAAGGAACACCGCTGTTTTGGAACGGCAACATTTACGCGATCACAAACTGGAGCGTTGTCTTCTCTGTCGATGCGCGCACCGGCAAAGAGCGATGGCGGTGGGATCCCGAAGTGAATCAGACTGCGGTGCGGCCGAAGATCTGCTGCGGTGTCGTGAATCGTGGTATTGCGATTTATCAGGGCAAAATCATCGCGCCCGTCATCGATGGACGACTCGAAGCTCTCGATGCAGAAACGGGAAAGCCAGTCTGGGAAGCACGCGTCGCGTACCCGCAGGACAACTACACGATCACACAGGCGCCGCGCATCGCAAAGGGTAAGGTCATCATCGGAGTCAGCGGTGCCGAGTATCCGGTTCGCGGATTCTTCGCCGCTTATGATGCCAATACCGGTCAGTTTGCATGGAGGTTCTACACGATCCCCGGTGATCCATCGAAACCTGTTGAAAATCCCGCGTTGAAAAAAGCCGCCGAGACATGGTCGGGCGATTGGTGGAAGCTTGGAGGCGGCGGCACTGTGTGGGATGGCATGGCCTACGATCCCGATACGAATCTGGTCTACATCGGGACTGGTAATGGCGGACCATGGCCAGAGGAGCTTCGCAAATCCAGAGGCAAAGACAATCTCTATGTGTGCTCGATTCTCGCCGTGAATGCGGACACCGGCGAACTGAAGTGGTATTACCAAAACACTCCGGGAGATTCGTGGGACTTCGATAGCGTGCAAGGCTTCATTCTCGCTGACGTGATGGTCAATGGCCGGCAGCGCAAAGTGATCATGCAGGCGAACAAGAACGGCTTCTATTACGTTCTCGATCGCACAACAGGTGCTTTTATTTCGGCGCAGCCCTTTGCGACAGTCACTTGGGCGAAAGGCATCGATCAGGAAACCGGCAGGCCGATCATCAATCCCGAAGCGCACTACGATAATGGTGGAGGAACGGTGACGGTTCAACCGGGCGCGGGAGGCGGGCATAATTGGTCGCCAATGTCGTACAACCCGGTCACCGGTTTGACGTACATTCCAACGACAACGACGAGCAGCGGCACGTATACCGTCGATCCGAATTTTACGTATGTGAACGGCCGCTCCAACACCGGCTTACTTCGCGGTAATCGCGGCGGCGGTGGCGCTGCGGCTGCAGCAGACAATCGCGGTGCGGCTCCTGCGCAGCCGACCCCTCCGGCAAAAACGCCCCCCGCAATCGGACCCGCTGCGCCTGAAGGACAGCGCGGCATGCTCGTCGCGTGGGATCCCATCACTCAGAAGGAACGATGGCGTACACCAGGTGGTGGCGGTATCGGCGGCGGAACCGTAACGACCGGGGGTAATCTCGTCCTCCAAGTGATCAACGATGGAAGACTCACGGCCTACACCGCGGACAAAGGCGAGAAGCTGCTTGAAATTCAAACCGGCCTTCGCGGCGGTATGGGACCGCCGATCACCTTCATGCTCGATGGGAAGCAGTACGTCGCATTGGCGGGCGGTACCGGCCAAGCCGCCGGCGGACCTGGCGGCGGGGGCGGCGGCGGGGGCGGCGGTGGTGGTGCGGGCGCCGCAGCCGCAGCCAATACAGCCAACGCAACTCCACCTCCGCCACCCGCAAAGCCGAAGCTGTTGGTGTTCATGGTCGATGGAAAGGGAGTTCTCCCAGTTTCGAATTAGCCGCGGAGCGGCGATAGACTGTGGTCACGGGCTTCGCCCGTGGCTCAAAGGTTGACCCCGGCGTGAGCCGCGGAGCGGCGGCAGAACCTTTCGCCGCTGCGCGGCTACTTTTAGCGATGCGATACGGAGTCGTCTTTCCGCAAATCGAATTCGGAAACGATCCTGATGCAATCAAGGACTACGCGCAGGCAGCGGAGGGTCTCGGCTACGACTACATCCTTATTTACGATCATGTACTGAGCGCGCATCCGGACCGCGAACCCAAGTTGACGGGCCCATACACGCATGAACATCCGTTCCATGAGCCCATGGTGTTCTTCGGCTTTCTTGCCGCCATTACCAGGCGCCTTCAGCTCACGACAGGAATCCTCATCCTGCCGCAGCGGCAAACGGCGCTTGTCGCAAAACAGGCTGCGGAACTCGACGTTTTGAGCGGTGGCCGCGTTCGGCTCGGCGTTGGATTGGGTTGGAATTACGTGGAGTACGAAGCGCTCGGCAAAGACTTTCGTACTCGCGGGCGCCGAATGGAAGAGCAGGTCGAAGTTTTGCGCAAGCTATGGACCGAGCCGCTTGTTTCATATAGCGGTGCCGATCACGTGATTGACAGAGCCGGACTGAACCCGATGCCGATTCAGCGGCCGATACCGATCTGGTTCGGGGGTGGTGCTGATCCTGCGCTCAGACGAGCTGCGCGACTCGGCAACGGTTGGATGCCGGCCGGCCGAAAGCCCGACGATGCAATGAAACGAATGATTGAACGGCTCGAGTTCTTTCTCGAAGAAGCCGGGCGCGGCCGCGAGCCGTTCGGCATCGATCCTTGGGTGAGTATTCAAGGACTCCAAAAAGACGAATGGCGCCGACGCGTTCAAGCGTGGCGCCAACTCGGTGCGACTCACATCGCGGTGGATACCATGCGGGCAGGTTTTACCTCCCCGCAGGCCCACATCGATGCGATGCGGTCGTTCCGGGAAGTTTTGTAGATGAACTCTTTCCTATTGCGGACGCCGGAATAATCCTCCGTAGACAGCTTTACCGAGGATGTGCCCCTGCATCGCTTTCATCACATTCGCGCGCGTTTCGAATGCATCGGCTGTGGGCTGCACGTCGAGTTTCGTGTCCAGTGCATAAAGCTCGAACGTGTAATGATGTGGCGGTCCGTTCGCCGGAGCGCCAGGACCGCGATACACCTGGCCGGTGGCGCTGATTTGATAACTCCCGTCCGGAAGCTGGGCTCCCTTGGGTTGGCCCTCGGTGAAGCCGGTAGCGGTAGCCGGAATGTTCCACACGACCCAATGCGCCTGATCATCCGTCGTCTTGTTTCGTGAAACATCCATATCGTGCATGTTGAGCATGAAACTTTGAGTGCCGGCAGGCACATTAGCCCAGCTGATCGCAGGCGATGTGCCCTCGCCCGGAGCAGCTCCAGGAGCTGCCTGGCTAAATTTCACAGGTATCTGTCCGCCATCCGGGAAACCCGGTATGGCCATCGTCATTGGCGGTGCTGCTGGGGCCGCCGCAGCGGCGGCTCCACGCTGGCCGCGTCCTCGATCTTGAGCTGCCAGCGGTAAAGCAACCAGAATCGTCATCACCAAAACGACAAACAGTCGTATGAATCGCATGTTGTCCCCCTCGCTCCGTATTACTTATCGGATTCGGTCGTGGTCTTTTTCTCGTCTTTGAGTGTGTTCAGCAGATCTTTCCACGAGAACCATGTGTCCTTGCCGTTGATCCATTTCTCGAACCAGTTGAATTCCGCCATCATCTTCACAACTTGATTTCGGGCATCCGGAATTCCGTGCGTGTTGCCGGGATATACAAAAAATTCCGTCGGCACACCGAGCTTCTTCAGGGCCATGTGAAGCTCTTCGCTCTGCGGGCGCGGCACCCGCGGATCTCCGTCGACGACATGGATCAGAGTCGGTGTTTTCGCATTCTTGATGTACTTCAGCGGCGAGATATCCCACAGGTACTCGAAATTGTCATACGGCTTTCCGCGGAAGTAGTACTCGCGGTTGCGCTGGACGTCGGTTTCAGCGTACATCGAAATCCAATTCATGACGCCGGCACCTGTTGAAACCGCCTTGAAGCGGTTGGTGTGTGTCAGGATCCAGTTGGACCAGTGGCCGCCGGCGCTCCAGCCGTCCACACCCATCTTGTTTGGGTCGACCATTCCCTGGCCGATCAAGTAGTCGACACCGGTCATGATGTCGTCGTATCCCTGATTGAAGTAGTGCTCCGCGATCTCCATTTTGAAACGTTCGCCATAGTTGGTCGATCCCCGATAGTTGGGCATCAGTACGAAATAGCCGGCTGCGGCATAGACATTCGGATAGTTCGTGTTGCTGGCATGAAAACTCAGGACGTCGGCGGACGCGGGCCCACCGTGGATCTGAACGATGAGCGGATATTTCTTGCCCTTCTCATAGCCAACCGGTTTGACGAGAACACCTTCTACGGTTTTACCGTCCGTGGACTTCCATTGAATCGCTTCGGTCTCGCCGATTTGGATGTTGCGAACCTGCGGATTCGAATCGGTCAAACGCTTCCATGCGGAGCGGGTCCCCACATTCTCCAAGGATGCAATGGTGTAGATGTCGCGAGGCAGTTCCGGATTGGAGTAACCGATGAGAACAGTTTTTGTGTCTGGATCGAGCGATACGGTCAGCGCAGCATTTTCTTTCGTTACTTGAGTAACCTTGCCGGTCTCAACTGAAATAGCCAGCAATTGCGTCGTTGCGCGCACGCCCGAGTTGGAGTAAATGGTCCTGCCGTCCCTGCTCCAGAAGCTGGCGTTCAGATCACCGTCGAACTCGGAACCAAGTTTCCTCCATTTCCCACCGGCATCTTTTACGGCACGCACATAGACGCGATTGTTGCGGAAGAACTGGAAATCGTCGTCGGCACCGAAGGCCATCATGGCGCTGTCGGGTGAGAAACGCACCGGACTTTCCGAAATGTCCTCGTTGTTCGTCAGCCGCTCAATACTGCCGCTCGATGTGTTGAGGAGGTAGAGATCCGCATAGTCGTTGGCTTCAGTGATCGTCCGAACGTAGCGATCCTGTTTGATTCCCCGAAAAGCGATCCACTGGGAATCATCGGATATCGTCACATCTGCCACACTGTACGCAGCGCCGGACGTCAACCGCATTTCTTTTTTGCTTTCAAGCTCGATTGTCCACAAGTGCGTGGGAGGGACGTCCTGGTTGCGAACCCGAACGTCGAATTTCTTCTCCCTTCGCTCTTTATCGTCCTTGTCTAGGCTGTCGGGTGCGACGAAGTAGATCTTTTTGCTATCTGGCGAAAAGAAAAACGCTGTAGTGCTGGTCTCGTGTTTTATCAGTTGCTTCGGTGCTGGATTTTGAAGTTCCGACACCGGAATAGTCCAAAGCTGCCGTTCGTCTTCCTTACCTGCGGTGAATGCGACCCACTTGCCGTCCTTGCTGAGAGCAAAAGTTCCGACGCCGTCTTTGGCATCGGTGATTCGAACGGCTTCGCCGCCATCCGGCCGCATCATATAAAGCTGGTTCTGGGCCTGCGTGGAAGCGGGTGCTTCACGATTGGAGAGGAACAGGAAAAACTTCGAATCCCTGGACCAGCGCGGGGAGGCCTCGTTCTTGCCTTTGGTCGCCGTCATCTGCCGTGACGCGCTGACGCCGCGATCGAGCGGTACGAGATGAATGTCCGTGTAGCTCTTTCCATCCTGCCAGTCCGGCGTACTCAACGTGTAAAGCATGTATTGACCGTCAGGGCTGACGGCCGTCTCTCCGACGCTTCGCATAGAGACAACATCAACGAACGTCATCGGTCGCTTCGTAAGCGCGGGAGCGGTGGCGGTCTGCAACATCGCCATCAGCAGAATGACTGCGGTTTGCATTGGAATTCCTCCTGGAGGCCCAATCTTAATGGGAAAAAGGAAACAGGTCTAGCTGCGGCTTTTTTGCGCGGGCTTTACGCCCATTCAAGTTCAAACAAAAAATTGTCTTTGTGATTGAACGCGCCCGTAAAGGGCGTGTTGTGGAACGCGTGAAGTAATTGAAAGCCGGGGTACAACGCTTGCAGTTCCCCTCCTTCGAGGAGGGGCGGCCGCGCCGATCAAACAAAATGCATCGTCACCTCAGAATCGGCGCGGCCGGGGA
>JACXTT010004784.1_pt1 | contig 19956 bp, 15 predicted proteins | sample 9270951 | NCBI WGS metagenome assembly JACXTT01 (sample SAMN15532306, study PRJNA645909) | rock metagenome | isolation source: weathered quartz diorite | place: Puerto Rico | collected 2017-06-21 | reverse complement strand
CCAGTTGCTGCTCAGCCGAGGTGATTTCACGTCGTTTCTGACGCGCCCCATCAGCGGCACCTTGTTGGCCTTGATTGCGCTGTTTATCGTCTGGCAAGTGACGGCATTTTTGCTGCAGGCGCGCAAGGGTAGCCTGGCGCCTGCCGGGGTTGCGCATTGAACGATGGATGCTTTAGGCAGATTTGCGCCTGGCAAACTCCAGGCGCAACACCGTAGCGCCCCACGCCAACGCCAACAGCACGGTCAGTGCCCCCAGCTTGTGGACCAGGCCGCCGATGAACTGCGACTTCTGCAGCCAGCCCAGCGACGAAAACAGGTAGATCCAGTCATGGCCGCCTTCCTCGCCCGTTCTGCCCGATAGCAGCATCAACTGCGGGTGCAGGGAGTCGTACATATAGGGTGCCAGGTCCAGCAGCGACACGCCCACCAGCCACAGGCCCATGGATGCGCCGAACGGATCGCGGTTCTTGACCAGCAGGGCGCCGCACAAAATGGCGGGCATGATCAATTGCCCCAGGCTGCCACCCAACACGGTCATCCATTCACCAAAGGGGCGAAACACCACATGGCCCGCTTCGTGAAAGACGAGCAGTGGCTTGTGCATAAACGAGCTTCCGATATCGCCACTGCGGTAGTCCTGCGCCATCAGCACCCAGCCCCAGATGGCGAAGGCGGCAAGCAGTGCCGCGCAGGACCACCAGGTGATCTCGTCCATGGGTGCCGGCCTGTGCAGCAGCCATTGGCGAAGTGAGAAAGCGCCATTCCCTTCCGGTGTTGCGTCGTCGGCTTGCCCGCGCCGCCGACGTCGTGGCGCGCTGGGTCCGGGCAATATGCCAATGTCCAGCTCGGCGTCACGCTGCGCTTGCGCCACCTTGGCCAGGATGATGCCGCAGGCCGGGCAGGCTGCGGGCAATGCCTGGTCGGTAGGCAGCGGGCTGTGCTTGCACTTGGGGCAGACGGTGTACATGGATGGGATAGTATCGGACGTATTTTTCAGCGTTGCCAAGGATAGATTGTGCCCATTTTGGTTCCCATGACAGAGGTCGAGTTCAGCCAATTCAAGATCAACTCCATCGCAGGGTATGCGGATCAAAATGTGCGTTCGGGCCGCTGGCCGTCTGAAGGCGCTTTGCAGAGATCAGCTGCGGAATATGAAAAACTGTTGCCGCAGGGCCTGGCTACGCCTGACCACCATATCTTTGCCGTGCACGCGCCAGAGGGCGGTGTCGTAGGATCCTTGTGGCTGGCGGCAGTCGACCGTGCCGGTGCGCGCGTAGCCTATGTGTACGACATCCACGTCCACGAATCGTTTCGTAAGCAAGGCCATGCGCGCCGCGCGTTTGAGGCCCTCGAACCAGTAGCGCAGGCGATGGGCTTGTCCACCATAGCCCTGCACGTCTTCGCTTACAACACGCCGGCGCGCGCCCTGTATGAGTCGCTGGGATACGCTACCACCAGTGTCAATATGCAAAAGCAATTGGGCGGCACGAACGCGTAGCTATCCAGCACCGAGGCCGGCGAAACCTGCGCTTTCGTGTAATTGACAAATCCCGCAATCAATCCTATCGTCATCTGACCAAATGGCGGCACGCAGGTTTGCCCCGCTGATTGACCTTGGTTTGAAATCCGCCCGCAGAAGGCGGAATGCCGGGGTTTTGTGTACAGCAAAGTCACAGGGGAGATCGTTCATGTTGAACAACATCAAGATCAAGACGCTGATCATTGCGGCTTTGGGTTTGCTGATCGCGCTGTTGCTGATCAACGGCGGCCTGGGCATTTACAGCACCAACCATACGGCTGCAATTCTGCAAGACACCTCGCTCAAGGACGTGCGGGTGGGGGCCACGGTGGAAAAAATCCGCTTCAAGATGGAAACCAACCGCAGCCAGATTCTGCAGGCGCTGCAGCACAACCCCGTCATGGAATGGGCGAAACTGCACGACCACCCGCTGACGGTGCACTTCAAGGCCATAGCTGACACGACAGAAGAGATCAACCAGTTGTGGGCCCAGTACAGTGGTGGCATCACCGCGCCTGATGAGCGCAAATTGGCCGACGAGTGGTTTGCCAAGAGCGGCAGCCTGGGCGTTACCGCCATTGCCGCTGCCAGCGCCGCCATTCAGAAAGAGAAATGGGACGACGGTGAGTCGGTGTTGATCAAGAGCATCAACCCGTCGTACCGCGTATCCGACGGTGATTTGAAGGCGCTGACGGACCTGTTGGCGCAGCGCGCCAAGGCCAACAATGACATGGTGGGCGCGGATATCAGCCGCACCAGCTACCTCAGTGTGGCGGTGCTGTTGCTGGCAATGGTGGTGGGTGTCGTTACCGGCATCGTGCTGGTGCGCGGCATCACGGTGCCGCTGCAACAAGCCATTGGCATTGCAGAGCGTGTGGCAGAAGGCGACCTGACGGCCCATATCGCAGTGCATTCGCGCAATGAATTTGGGCAGCTCATTGGCGCGCTGCGCGACATGAACGCCAGCCTGGCGCACATCGTGCAAGACGTGCGCGCCTCCACAGACACCATTCACGATGCGTCGGACCAGATTGCCTCGGGCAATCTGGATTTGTACCGGCGCACCGAGCAGCAGTCCAGTTCGCTGCAAGTAACGGCCGCGTCCATGGAGGAGCTGACCGGCACGGTGCGGCAAAACGGCGGCAATGCTGTGCAAGCCAATGCACTGGCTCTCTCTGCTGCCGAAATTGCCGGCAAGGGTGGCGCCGTGGTGTCGCAGGTGGTATCCACCATGGGCTCCATCAATGCGTCGGCCAAAAAGATTGTGGACATCATTGCGGTCATTGACGGCATTGCGTTCCAGACCAATATTCTGGCTTTGAACGCGGCCGTGGAGGCTGCCCGCGCCGGCGAACAGGGGCGCGGCTTTGCCGTCGTAGCCACCGAAGTGCGCAGTCTGGCGCAGCGCTCGGCCAGTGCCGCCAAGGAAATCAAGACCCTGATCGCTGACTCGGTCGAAAAGGTCGAACATGGCAGCCAGCTGGTGGACCAGGCGGGTGCCACCATGGAAGAAATTGTTTCCAGCGTCAAGCGCGTGACCAGCATCATTGGTGAAATCTCGCTGGCCAGCAAGGAGCAAAGTGACGGCATAGACCATGTGAACCATGCCATTGGCGAGATGGACAGTGCCACACAGCAAAACGCCGCCTTGGTGCAGCAAGCCACCTCCTCGGCGAACGCGCTGGAAGAACAGGCCAAGAATCTGGTGCAGTTGGTCAGTATCTTCAAACTGCACGAGAACCAGGGCACAGGCGACACAGCGCAGAACAGACCCAGCGCGGTGCCAACGTCTGTTGCTGCACGCGCGCAGGCGCAGACCAGTCAGGGTAAGCCCAGGCCGGTGGCACTGGTCGCGCGGCGCAGCCCCGTTGCTATCGGCGCCTAGCGAGGCGTCTGGCGCAGGCAATAGGGCCAATGGGGTCCCATTGACCCCACCACCACCCACCCCGGCTTGTTCGTGAGGAGGCAGCATGACACACGACACTGCAATGCAGCGGCCCGGTCGCCACTACCCGCCGGCCGTTTTAGCCCTGGCCGATGGCAGCATCTTTGAAGGCCTGTCTATCGGTGCGCCGGGTCGCACCTGTGGCGAAGTGGTTTTCAACACCGCCATGACCGGCTACCAGGAAATTCTGACCGATCCCAGCTATACGCGGCAGATTGTGACCCTGACCTACCCGCACATCGGCAACACGGGCGTCAATGCCGAAGACGTGGAGTCTGGCAAGGTTTACAGCGCTGGGCTGATTGTCAAAAACCTGCCAATGGAGGCCTCCAATTTTCGCGCGACGCACAGTTTGCAGGCCTATTTGAAAGACCACGGCGTGGTGGCCATTGCCGGCGTAGATACGCGCATGTTGACCCGCTTGCTGCGCGAGAAGGGCGCGCAAAGTGGCGCAATTGTGGTCGGCGATGATGCCAAGCAAGCGCTGTCACTGGCCAGGGAATTTCCAGGTTTGAACGGCCTGGACCTGGCCAAGCTAGTCTCCACACCAGAGACCTACACGTGGACGCAAAGCGAATGGCAACTGGGTCGTGGCTATGTGAACCAGGGTGCGCCGCACTGCCACGTGGTGGCCTTCGACTATGGCGTCAAACGCAACATTCTGCGCATGCTGGCCGAGCGCGGCTGCCGGGTTACTGTGCTGCCGGCACAGGCCAGCGCGGCGCAAGCCTTGGCGCTTAAACCCGATGGCATTTTTCTATCCAATGGTCCCGGTGACCCGGCACCGTGCGACTACGCCATCGCCGCCAGCCGCGAGCTGATCGAGCGCGGCATACCGACCTTCGGCATCTGCCTGGGCCATCAGATCATGGCGCTGGCCTGTGGCGCCAAGACGCAGAAGATGAAGTTTGGCCACCATGGCGCCAACCACCCGGTGCAGGATGTGCACACGCGCAAGGTGATGATCACCTCGCAGAACCATGGCTTTGCCGTTGATGCGGCAACACTGCCGGCGAACTGCCGCGTCACGCATGTGTCGCTGTTCGACGGCTCGCTGCAGGGCTTTGCCCGCACCGACAGGCCGGCATTTTGCTTCCAAGGCCACCCGGAGGCCTCGCCGGGGCCGCATGACATAGGCTCCTTGTTTGACCGCTTTGTCATGCTGATGGGGAGTATGCAACATGCCTAAGCGCTCAGACATTCACAGTATTTTGATCATCGGAGCTGGGCCAATCGTCATCGGCCAGGCCTGCGAGTTTGACTATTCGGGTGCGCAGGCCTGCAAGGCCCTGCGGGAAGAGGGCTACCGCGTGGTGCTGGTCAACAGCAACCCGGCCACCATCATGACCGACCCCAACATGGCCGATGCCACCTACATCGAGCCCATTACCTGGCAGGTTGTGGAGCGCATCATTGCCGCCGAACGTCCGGACGCTATTTTGCCAACCATGGGTGGGCAGACTGCGTTGAACTGCGCGCTGGACCTGCACCGCCAGGGCGTGCTGCAGAAGTATGGCCTGGAGTTGATCGGTGCCACTCCAGAAGCCATCGACAAGGCAGAGGACCGTTCCAAGTTCAAGGCCGCCATGACCCACATCGGCCTGGGCTCGGCACGCTCTGGGGTCGCACACAGTATGGCCGAGGCCTGGGCGGCGCAGCAGGCGCTGGGCTTTCCGGTGGTCATACGGCCCTCGTTCACCATGGGTGGCAGCGGTGGCGGCATTGCCTATGACGTGGAGCAGTTCCACACCATCTGCACACGCGGCCTGGAGCTGTCGCCCACCAGCGAACTGTTGATTGAAGAGTCGCTACTAGGCTGGAAAGAGTTTGAGATGGAGGTGGTGCGTGACAAGGCCGACAACTGCATCATCGTCTGCTCCATTGAAAACCTGGACCCCATGGGCGTGCACACGGGTGATTCCATCACGGTGGCGCCGGCGCAGACGCTGACCGACCGCGAGTACCAGATCATGCGCAACGCCAGTTTGGCGGTGCTGCGTGAAATCGGCGTGGATACCGGTGGCTCCAATGTGCAGTTTGCCATCAACCCCGCGGACGGGCGCATGGTGGTGATCGAGATGAACCCGCGGGTGTCGCGTTCGTCGGCCTTGGCGTCCAAGGCCACGGGCTTTCCTATCGCGCGCATTGCGGCCAAGCTGGCGGTGGGCTTTACGCTGGATGAGTTGCGCAACGACATTACCGGCGGCGCCACGCCAGCCTCGTTCGAGCCGGCCATTGACTACGTGGTGACCAAGATCCCGCGCTTTGCGTTTGAGAAGTTCCCCACGGCCGACGACCATTTGACGACGCAGATGAAGTCGGTCGGTGAAGTCATGGCCATGGGGCGCAGCTTTCAGGAGTCGTTCCAAAAGGCGCTGCGCGGGCTGGAGGTCGGTGTCGATGGACTGCGCCGCAAAACCACGGGGCCGGCAGTCATCGCTGAGCAACTGCAGTCACCCGGGCCCGAACGCATCTGGTATGTGGGCGACGCTTTTGCCCATGGGTTTACGCTGGCCGAGGTGCAGACCTTGACGCGCATCGACCCCTGGTTCTTGCGCCAGATTCAGGACCTGGTAGAAACCGAACAGTGGCTGCAGACGCAAACATTGGAGGACATCGACAAACCCCTGCTGTACCAGTTCAAGCAGCAAGGCTTTGGCGACCGCCGGCTGGCCACTCTACTGAAGACGACCGAGCTGGCGGTTCGCGAGCGCCGCCAGGCCTGGGGGCTGCGCCCGGTGTACAAGCGGGTGGACACCTGTGCCGGTGAGTTCGCCACCAACACGGCCTATATGTACTCCACCTATGACCAGCAGTGCGAGGCCGCGCCCAGCCAGCGCAAGAAGATCATGGTGCTGGGGGGCGGGCCGAACCGCATCGGCCAGGGCATAGAGTTTGACTACTGCTGTGTGCACGCGGCGCTGGCGCTGCGTGAAGACGGCTATGAGACCATCATGGTCAACTGCAACCCGGAGACCGTGTCCACCGACTTTGACACCTCGGACCGGCTGTACTTCGAGTCGCTGACGCTGGAGGATGTGCTGGAGATTGTGCACCTGGAGCAACCCTTGGGCGTGATTGTGCAATTTGGTGGTCAGACACCGTTGAAACTGGCGCTGGACCTGCAGGCCCATGGTGTACCCATCATCGGCACCTCGCCCGACATGATCGATGTGGCGGAAGACCGTGAACGTTTCCAAATGCTGCTGCACAAGCTGGGCCTGCGCCAGCCGGAAAACCGCACCGCTCGCACGGAGCGCGACGCCGTGCGCCTGGCCCAGGAGGTGGGCTATCCGCTGGTGGTGCGGCCATCCTATGTGCTGGGTGGCCGTGCCATGGAAATCGTGCATGAGCAGGTCGACCTGGAGCGCTATATGCGCGAGGCCGTCCAGGTGTCGCACAATTCCCCGGTGCTGCTGGACCGCTTTCTGAACGACGCCATTGAGGTCGATGTCGACTGCCTGTCAGACGGGCAGCGCACGCTGATTGGCGGCGTCATGGAGCACGTGGAGCAGGCCGGCATCCACTCTGGCGATTCGGCCTGCTCGCTGCCACCCTATTCATTGGCCCAGCAGACCATCGATGAATTGAAGCGCCAGACCGTGTTGATGGCCAAAGGCCTGAACGTGGTGGGGCTGATGAATGTGCAGTTTGCCGTCCAACGCCAAAAGGTGGAGGGCAGGTACCGGGATGTCGTGTTTGTGCTGGAGGTCAACCCCCGTGCGTCGCGCACAGTGCCGTTTGTATCCAAGGCCACCGGTCTGCCGCTGGCCAAGATTGCAGCGCGCTGCATGGCCGGGCAGTCGCTGGACAGCCAGCGCGTACATGACGAGGTGGTGCCCCTGCATTTCAACGTCAAGGAGGCGGTGTTTCCATTTGCCAAGTTCCCTGGCGTGGACACCATTCTGGGGCCTGAAATGAAGTCCACCGGCGAGGTCATGGGTGTGGGCGCCACGTTTGGTGACGCCTACTACCGCGCCCAGTTGGCAGCCGGCGTGCGGCTGACCGATACCGGTTGTGCCTATCTGCGCGTCAAGAAAAGCGACCAGGCGCGGGCCATTGCCGTTGCGCGCCAGTTGCGCGCACGGGACTACACCTTGTTCGCCAGCCTGGTCACGGCCACCATCATGCGTGCCGCAGATATCGAGGTGCAAACGCTGGAAGATGCCCAGGTGTTGGACCTGCTGGCCCGCAAAGTCATTGGCCTGGTCATTCTGACGGTGGACGAAAAGCGTGCCGCCATCATTGCCTCCAGGCCGATCCGGGTTGCGGCACACAATGCCGGCGCCACCGTTTACACCACCATTTCAGGGGCTGACGCGGCGGTAGACGCCATGCGCTACATCGCTGCCAGCAATGTCAACGCACTGCAGGCCTTGCACCGCCTGCTGCCCAAAACCGATGCCGCGTTGCGCGCCAGGGAGCAGGCGGCGCGCAGCTTTCCCACCGAGGCGGATCTGGCCGCTGCTGCCACGCAGTTGCCGGAACGCCGCTTGCGCCGCCTGGAGCGCAAGCCCGGTGCACCGTTGGTGAATGTATTTATTCGCCAGCCGTTTACCGAGTCGAGCCAGCAAGAGCAGCGATTGATTGCCGACATCATGGACCTGATAGACAACGCCAACGGCGCGCCGTATGCGTTCAACTACCTGACCGGCCGCGAGGCGCAGAGCGCGCAGACCTTCAAGAAGACCTTTGAGCGCACCATGCACCTGCCGTTCACGCCCAAGAACTTCCGCGACCACCGGCTGGCGCTGCTGGACCAGGCCGACGCCTTTATCAACATCCGCGTGGGTATGAGCGAGAGTTCGGCCTTTGAGATCAGCTACCACCTGTACAAGGGCCGGCGCACGCCCATGCTGTTTCTGGTGTGGAAAGGGGCGCCAATCAAGACCACGTTGATACGTGAACTGGAAGATGTGTGTGACGTGACCTATATCGAGTTCGACCAGGTCGACGAATTGCGCAAAGGCATACACACATTCTTTACCACCAAGCGCCTGGGCAGCCAACCTGTGGCCGCCGCACTGCTGAGCAGGCCGTTGGCAGCCCCTCAGGGCTTGCTTTGAACAGGAATATTGAACAGCATGCCGCCACCGGCACCGTTGTTCATCACACTGGGCATCACGCCATTCCACTTCTGGATGGCGGCTTGTTGCAGCTTGAGCTTTTCCCACTCGAACAGCTTGGGGTCCAATGACAGTAAAAGGGCCCGGTTCGCAGCGGCTTCGCCCTCCGCAATGGCAACACGCTTCTTGGCTTCGGCCATGGCCGAGCGCACCTCGTTCTCGGTGCGAATAGCGTCCTGAATGGCTCGTGTCTTGGCCGCCACTGCATCCAGCAGACCCTGTGGTGGGCGCAACGCGCCAATCAGGCCAAACTGCTGGATACCTACGCCATAGATTGACACCCGGTTGTTCAGCTCCTTGGCAATGCGGTCCAGAAACTCTTCCTTCCTGCCGCCGTTTATGTCGTCAAAGGTGTATTCACTGCCGATGGCCACCACCACGTTGCGCGCGGTGTCACGCAAGAAGCCATGGGTAAAGCTTTCCAGGCGGTCGGCGCGGAATTTGGTGTAGAAGGACGGTACCTGCTTGGGGTCCAGCCCGTAGCTGACTGCAACGTCCAGATTGACCGGAACACTGTCCTTGGTGTTGAAGGTCAGCTCTTCGTTCACGGGGTTGCCTTCCCGCACATCGTGCGTCCACACCACGCGCTGGATAAAGGTCGGATAGACCACCATTTGGGTCTGAATAGGGTTGTAGAACACAAAGCCAGTGACCGTGTCTTCATGGCGAATGCCTTTGTCCACCAGTCGGTTGACCTTGATGCCGGTGTATCCCGGCGGAATGATTTTCCAGTTGAAAAAGAAGGTCGTGGCCACCATCACGACGACCACCAGCGCCACCAATATGAAGATGAGTCTTCTCAGAGCGATTGACATGCATGCTTTCAGAGCAAAACGGAACTGCATCGTAGATCAAACGTGGCTGGCGGCTCAATTCCTTGTGTGGCGTGAGGACGTTGATGGGGGTCCGTGCGGGCTTGGCGCCACTATCATGGTGTCGACGCAGCGCGAGTAGATACCGTGAACGGAGCCCCAACCATGCAGGAAATTCGAAGCATTTCACCCGACGAACTGCCAGCGCTGTTGGCGCTCTATGCGCATCTGCATGCCGTCGACGCCCCGATGCCAGACAGTACGGTTGTTCAGTCTGTTTGGGAAGAGGCCATGCAAAACCCGCGCTGCCGCTATTTTGGCGCTTACCCGGCAGGCGTTCTGGTCGCCAGCTGCACCATCATGGTCATTCCCAATCTCACAAGAGCTTGCCGCCCGTATGCAGTCATCGAAAACGTGGTGACCCATGCCCAACACCGGAAACGGGGTTGGGGTCGCGCTGTGCTGGCCCATGCATTGACGTTTGCCTGGGAACAGAACTGCTACAAGGCAATGCTGATGACCGGGCGCAAGGACAACGCGACCCTGCAGTTTTATGAGGGAGTGGGTTTCGATCGTCACGGCAAGCAGGCCTTTGTAGCCAAGCCGCCCTAGAACAGGCTGTAGTCAAGCGCTGCATTTGCTGATACATTCGCTTACAAGGATGCGGCAATCTAGCTCCAAGGGGTTCCGTGTTCTAGAGGGGGGCACCCGCGCCCGACCGTGCCAAGCCATTGATTTCCGGCAAGGCATGTTCCAAAGCGGATGACGATGTGGCCATTTCCGATGGATCTGGATGTGGCTGACGTACGTCGCTGCCGCCCAGTCGCCACCTGGTTCTGGGGTTCCATGCCGCGTACGCGCAGCCAGGTTGCACGTCTGGATTGAAAACTGCATGGGGTGCCAGGCAGCCGGTACCGGTCCACGCATCGGCGGATGGCAGTGGACTCAAGCTACAGCTGCCGCTTTGCCATGAAACTGAGTCTTAAACTTCCCCTGGCTTTTGCCGTAGCCATCGGCCTGTTGCTGGTTGGTGGCCTGTTTGGCCTGTTCAAGTTGGGTGGCTCCATTTCATACTACGAGCACACGGTCATGGGGGCCGTGGGGTCGCACCGTATGGCAGGAGATGCTGTCCGGCAGTTTGCCTCCTCCATCCAGGAGTGGAAAGATGTGCTGCTGCGCGGCAAAGACCCGGCCAAGCTGGACAAATACTGGACCGCCCACGTCAAAGCCATGCAAGAGACGCAGAAAACCGTCAAGGTATTGAGTGAGACCCTGGCGGATGGCCCGGCCCGTGACATCAGCCGCAAAGTCTTGTCGGCCCTGGTGGTGATGGAAGAAGGTTACAACAAGGGACTGGCAGCCTACAAGGCGGCGGACAATGACTTTGCCGCTGGTGACAGCGCGGTGGCCGGCATAGACCGTGAGTCGGGCCGCATGCTGCGCGAACTGCTGGAGATGCTGGCCAAGGAGGAGCGTGAAGGTTCTGCCGCGGCCGTGGCCGAGAGCGCGCGCAGTTCCACCATCGCGTTGGTTGTGATGCTGCTGGCCGCTGCGGGCGGCCTGGTCGGTAGTGTGTGGCTCAGCCGCATGGTGGTGCTGCCCATCCAGGAGGCCGCGCGCCTGGCCGATAGCGTTGCCCATGGCAACCTGAACAACCATATTGCCAGCAACAGCCGAGATGAGGTGGGTCAGCTGATGGACTCTCTACTGGACATGCAAGGCAGCCTGAGCCGCGTGGTGTCCAACGTGCGCAGTGGCTCGGAGAGTGTTGCCACGGCCAGTGCCGAAATTGCCCAAGGCAACAATGACCTGAGTGCCCGCACCGAGCACCAGGCCAGTGCGCTGGAGGAAACCGCCTCGTCCATGGAGGAGTTGAGCGCCACGGTCAAGCAAAACGCGCAAAGTGCCAGTCAGGCCAACCAATTGGCGCTGCAGGCCAGCACGGTGGCCGTCAAAGGCGGCGAGGTCGTGGGCCAGGTGGTGGAGACCATGAAGGGCATTAACGAGAGTTCGCGCAAGATATCGGACATCATCAGCGTCATAGACGGCATTGCCTTTCAGACCAATATCCTGGCTCTGAACGCCGCTGTGGAGGCGGCCCGTGCGGGCGAGCAGGGTCGTGGCTTTGCCGTGGTTGCCAGCGAGGTGCGCAGTCTGGCCGGTCGCAGTGCGCAGGCCGCCAAGGAGATCAAGAGCCTGATTGGCGCCAGCGTGGAACGGGTGGAGCATGGCACGACCCTGGTAGACCAGGCTGGTGTCACCATGACGGAAGTCGTGAGTTCCATCCGTCGGGTCACCGACATCATGGGGGAAATCAGCGCGGCCAGCAACGAGCAATCTCTGGGGGTGTCGCAGGTGGGCGAGGCCGTGACCCAAATGGACCAGACCACGCAGCAAAATGCCGCTCTGGTGGAGCAAATGGCCGCTGCCGCCAGCAGCCTTCGAACACAAGCACAGGCCTTGGTGGAGGCCATGGCCGTGTTTCAGTTGGCGTAAAGCTGATGTTGGGCGTGGCCGCAACACTTTGTTACGTCGGTGTTGCCAGCGCTGGTCGGGTCCGAAAATTGCATAGCCCTGCAGTCAGAGGCATGTTCGCAAGAAGCGGCGCCCGCCCCATAAGCGGGTAAACCTGCACTTGGCCCAAATGGAGTGGACTGGTAGCATGCAAGCCTCGATCTTGATTTTCAACAAAGAAAGGTAAGAAAAATGGCTTCTCCCGAAATCGGTACCTGCATTACTGCCGGTATCAATGGCCTGAAGAAAAATACTGCCACGCACATCGTGACCGTCTTGTTGGTTGCAATCGTGGGGGGCGTGAGTTTCAGCATTCTGACCGGCCCCTTGCTGATTGGCTATATGCGCATGATCAAGGTCGAAGACGAGGGGGGCACGCCTGAGATTGCCGACGTGTTCAAGGGTTTCGACGACTTTGTGCCGGCCCTGCTGGCCGTTTTGGTGTCCAGCATTATTGTCAGTATTGGCTTCTTGCTGTGCGTGATTCCCGGCCTGCTGATCATGGCGTTGGCGCCAACTGCAGCCTACTTGGTGGCCGTTGGCGAGAAAGACGGCATCAACGCCATCAAGCGGGCATTTGGCGCAATCAAGGCCAATATGCTGTCGTCCATTGTGTGCACCCTGGTATTGGGCATCGTTGGCGGTATCGGTAGTATTGCCTGCGGCATTGGCGCCGTAGTGACCATGCCGATTGCGTTTATCGGCATGTACCACATGGCCAAACAAATGACCGATGGCGGTACGACACCCGCTGCGTGATGGAGCAAGCCAGTGGTGGAGACCCGCAAGCTTGATGCCGCTGAGCGCCAATGGCGCGCTAGCCTGACCCTGCTGTGGCCAGCGGCGCTGGCGGGTGCACCGTATCTGTTGTCGTTGGGTCATATACCCCTGTGTGCATTTCGCCAACTCAGCGGGCAGCCTTGTCCACTGTGCGGCGGCACCCATGCCTGCGCGGCACTGGCACAGGGTGATATCGCGCAGGCCTGGGCAGCCAACCCGGGCCTGATGCCCTTGCTGGCCATTGCCGCCGTGCATGCTGCCCAACTGGCCTATGAAGCATGGCGCGGCGAGCGCAACCTGCGCTGGCGTATTGGGGTTGGGGCTTGGAAGGCGGGTACCGTGTTTCTGTTGGGGGCTTGGGTGTTGCGCTTGTTCGGCCAAGTCTGAAGCGGCTGGTCAATTGCAAGCTGGCAGCCTGCCCTTGGCACGCCAATCTTTCACCCCCGCCACATCATCCACCCCAACCGTATTGTCCGTATGCGTGCAGCCATAGTGGGGCTGCTGCAGCACGCTGGCCGTCAGCACATCATCGCCCGCAGGCTTGGTCCCCGTCTCCACCCATTGGGCCAGATCCGCAAAGGCCGTAGCCTGCTCGGCAACGGTGAAGTCGCAATGACCCGGCGCGCGGATGGCGCGCTGCACCAGGTGGCTGGCATTGCCCTTGGCCGCGGCGCGTTGTTGGTAGACCTGCTCCATCATAAAGGGCACATACATATCGCCCAGCGTGTGCAGCGTCAGCACCGGAATGCTGAACTCGCCGTTGATCTTGGGGATCCAGCGCACGCCGTCGGTGCGCAGCGGGTTGGCGTTAGCATCGGCCACGGTGCGTTTGATGCCGGCGTTGAAGGCTTCGACCACCGCGTCGGGCGCATCAAAGCGGTAGCGGATGTGCCGTGTATCGACCACACTGGTATTGTTGGCCAGTATGCCGTTGATGTCGCCCGTGCGGCCAAAGCCGCCCCATACGACCTTCTGCAGGCTGTCGCTGGCAAAGCCTTCGTCGAAGATGGGGCGCGCACCGCCGGTCAGGTTCATGACGATGTTTTTCAGCCGCATGCCTTGCGCCGTGGGTGTGGCAAATGAGCTGGTGCTGTTGAACAGGGTGGTGCGCACGTAGTCGGCAATGCTGCCCCATTTCGGGTCGGGAAAGCCAGCGGCTGGCAAGCCGGCCAGCTGCTGCGCGGCCAACTGGTAAGCCGCGAAATGGTCGAACAGTTCGGTATCGCCCAACACGCCGCACATGGGAAGGGCGCCATCGTAGTGGGCCTTGCTGCGGGTCGTGGCCTGGGCTTCGGCTTCTATGGCGGCGGCCGTGATGTGGCCGCCCATGGAGATGCCAAACAGATAGGTGCGGGTTGGGGCGGGCAGTGGCCGACCATTGCGTGCGGCTATGGTGTTGAAGGCCAGTGTGAGCGCATTGGTGTCTTCCACACCAGCCTGCACGTCGTAGAAGTTCTTGCTGTAGCTCGATGCTGCCCAGGCGTAACCGTTGTCGATCAGGTAACGGCGGATGCGCGGGTTCTGCACGGCCAACTTGTTGCCGTCTCCAGCGTAACCGTGCGCATAGACGGCCAGTTTGCCGTTCCAGCGCGCTTTGGGCACCTCAATGTGGTAGGCCGCCCCGCCCAACATGCCGCTCCAACGGTCGGTCTCCACGCTTTCGTCTGCCAGCGGGGCAAAGGTGGTCTCCGGTGTCTCCACCACAAAGTCGTTGCGTTTGTCGTGTTCGCGCATGGCCTGAGCGCTGGGCGCGGTGCTGGAGCAGGCAGCGATTGCGGCGATGCACAGCGGCGCCAGAACGTAGAGGAGAGTCTTGTGGGTCACGGTGGTCGTTGTGCCGAGGCGCAATAAAAAAAGCCCCAGTATCTTGGTGCTGGGGCCTTTGGTCAAGTGCCGTTTTACGCGGCCTGGGCCGCTGGCATGGCGAGGGCGGTCAAGGCCGCTAGAAGCGAATACGTGATGGTGATCTGGCGTTTAAACTGCGGGTATGACTCCCTACTGGACCAGCAGCGACGGCACAACCCATTGGTACCGCGTGCACATTCTGGAAAAAAACTACTCCGTGAAGGTAGTTGAGTCACCGTTTGACGGTGATGAAATTGTCGAGGTCCGATCGGAGTGGAGCGGGGGCAACAGCTCGCCACGCCAACTGCAACAGGGCGATGAATACGCGCGTGTGTGCGCAGCTTTTTGGGCCGCCAAAAAACCAGAGTGATCGTTGCCGGGTTGCCGCTGGCGCCTGGACACTACTCAAAGGTGATGGACTTTGCCTCCATGCTGGTCTTGCTGGCGCTGAGTGTGCCCAGAACCTTGACGGTACGGCCGTTGTTGATGTCGGCAAGGGCGCCCGACACGAAGACCGTTTGTGCGGTGTATTTCACGCTGATGCCATGTACCACCATGGACTTGGCCGATTTGTCCAGGGCTTCAATCGCGCCGTGCAGTTCGAACTGCGAATTGGCGGCAGTTTCATTGCCTTGTACGGATACCGTGGACGCTACCAGGGTATCGTGGCTGCTGATGCCGCTCACCGTAACCCGCGCGCCCAGCAGTGCGCCCGATTCGCCATCGGGGAAAACGGCACTGGCGGCATTGACCGCTTTGGCATTGACGCTGAATTGCCGGGTAGAGGTCCAGGCGGTGATGCGGCCGTTCAAATTAACGGTGCGTGCGTCACCCAGGTCGATGACCACGACACTGATGCTCAGGGCATTGACCGAGCTGCCAACCGGCTTGGCGGCAATGCGGATGCGCACAAAGTCACCCAGCTTCAACGTGGTTGGCACCGCTGAATCCGCCAGGCTGGCATAGTTGACGTCCAGATTGCCAACCACCATGGTCTTCTTGACGGGGTCCCAGGCATTGAGCAGACCGTTGATTTTGTAGGCCGCATGGTCGGTGCGCAGTGCCACGCGGGTGGCCACATACTGCTTGGTGCCATTGTCAAAATGCCCAAACACTTCGACCCCCTTGCCGACCAGATTGGTGTCAAAGCCATTCTCGAAGACCGCGTCAAACCAGGTTGCCGCAGTGATGCGTACACTTTGCCCAAGAACGGTGAGCGAGTTGGTGGGCATATCCACGGATTCAACAGGGCCGACCAACTGGCTGACGATTTGTACTGTGTCTGCGCTGGCCTTGAGTCCGCCACCATCGTTCACGGCGACGGCAGATTGTACGGTGGCAACCATGCCAATGGTCAATTGGTCCGGTCCGACGATATTGCCGTCGTCGTCTTTGATGACCGCCGAGTTGACCTGAAAGCGCACACCATTGATAAACGCCGAGCCTAGACCCGTGACCGGACCCGATGTGATGGCGCGACCGGTGCCACCGCTGTCGACACCGGCGACCTGTCCGCCGCTGCCTCCACCGCAATGGGCCAGCATGGCCGCCGTGGCCAGCACCAGCAGGCATTGCGCCACGGACCACATTGTTTTTCGATTCACGTTGCTATACATCTTCTATTCCAAAGGTGCCTTCGGCACGATGTCCATGGCGGCTCGGTAGCTGTACAGACCAATGCGCAAGCGTTGGTCCGCGGGACGCTCTTGTTTGGCGTCTTCGTCAATCATTGCGGAAATCTTGGGGACCATGTCCGCCAGCAGTTTCTTCCATTCCGCATTCACCATTTCGCGAACCTTGGCCACCGATTGCGTGGACAGTTCATCCGCAAAAATAGCCTGTTCAACGTGTGGGGGGCTGTCTGCGATGACATTTTCGACGGCAGCCGACAAATGATCTCCAACGTTGTTGCCCAACAGCGAAAACAGTCGGGCCTTGTCGCGCTTGGGCACAAAGGCATCGCGTACCAGCATGACCATGTCGGTTGCTTCATCCACTTTGGCCAAGCCCAGGCGGCACAGTTCTTCCAGCAGCGTGCGGGGGTGTACGTCCCGGGTGACTGACTGGGCCAGCGCCTCGAAGCTGGGGGGGCGACCCTGGCGCTTCAATGGCCGTGGATTGCCCTGCGCGTCGTGCAAACGGCGGTTGCCCATCCAGCGGGTAAAGATCTGTGTGGCGGGTGAGGGGCGCAGCGCGGCATGCGTGGTTTCGTCCTGCGTGATGCGTGTGACCTCACGGCGGGTCAGGCCGGTTGCTGCACTGACCCGGCTGATATCACGCGCAATAGCCTTCGCTGCGCTTTGATCTCGTGCGGACTGCACAAAGGCGCGCTTGAGCATTTCTTCCACCACAGCAAAGCGCAAACCCTTGGCCAAACTCAGCTCTGCCACAGGTTGCAGGATACGCCCTAGCGCTTCACGCAGGGCGGCATCTGCGGCATCCGCATCGGAATGATCACCTGGCAATGGCATGGGCACGCTATGCAGTACTTGTCAGCAATTGACTTGGGTTGAAGACCTGCGGAATGTGCTTGCATGCACAACTGTGCAATTTGCCCATATCCGGTAACGGTGAATTCTACTGCCAGTTGACAGCGGTTACAAAAATTCACACTTGACCCGGAGAAAGCGATTTTTCCGCTTTTAAATTTTTCAAATGTGCAAATTGCACATATACTGAATTCAACAAATCGCACAAACCTCTTGCCCTTGCCAGCATGAAAATTTCATCACTTGCTTACCCAGCGTTCACGGGTAGGGCCATTCGCATGCCCCATGGCTTGGGGCAACTGCTGAGCACCCTGGGGCGGCACAGCCGCTGCGTGGCATCGCCCTGCCTGCAATTTGCGGTGATGACACTGGGACTTGTGGCCTACAAGCTGTATGCATTGGAGATGGTCTCGCGCTCCTATCTTGAATGCCGGTGGTGCTTGTCTACCCGGGCCGCTCCGCACGAACTGCAGTTTCTGCTCGTGTTGTTGGCCTTGCACCTGCTGTCTGGTGCTATCCGCATTGCCAAGGTCCGCATCCTTGTGCGGCTCCTGGTGGCCAGTGCTTTTCTCATTGCGGCCATCGATCTGGCGGTTGAACAGCAGTTTTGGGTGCGCCTGACAGCCAGTGACTTCTGGAAGTTTGTTGTGGAGTTTGGAGCCATCCTCAGCATGCTCAAGCAGCTCTGGGCCAAACCCGCCGTGCTCTTGCTGCTGTGCTGCTGCACCGCGGCCTGGTTGGCGGTATCGGTGCGCTACGTCAGGAACGACAGCGCGAAAACGCCATCCTTGGCGCTGTGCGTTCTGTTTGTCATGGGTGTGATGGGCTGCTCGGCGATTGAGACCCACGAGTACCATGAGATGTATGTAGACAATGCGCTGGAGTCTTTTTTTAGCGCCGAGTCCAGCAAGAACCCCTATTCCGAGGAATTTGCGCAAAAGCTTCTGAACGGCCCGGTGGCGCGCAAGACCTGCACGCCAGATGCCGGTCTGCGGCCAGACACCATTTTGGTGGTGTTTGAGTCGCTGTCCATGTTTCACAGCGCGCTGTTCTCCGGCTTGCACGACTGGATGCCCGAGTTCGACGCGGCAGCCAAATCCGGCGTGCGCTATACCAATTTCTATGCCAATGGCGTGACCTCGGAACAAGGCCTGGTGTCGCTGTTGACGGGTGAGCCACCCATTGAGCGAGGCCTGGCTTCGGCGCAGACCCTGTTTGACGAATTTCGTGCGCCGCGGCAAACGCTGCCGCGCCGACTGGGCCTCAATGGCTATGAAAGTATTTTTCTGACGACGGGAAACCTGGGTTTTCTAGGCAAGGGTGCATGGTTGAAAGCCATTGGCTTTGATCGGGTGGAGGGCCACGATGCGCCGTATTACACCGGCATGCCGCGTTTCCAGTTCGACGCCGCACCCGATGGTGCACTGTATGGTCGCAGCCTGCAGGTGCTGGACCAGCCGCGCGACAAGCCGGTATTCATGACCTTGGAAACCGTCAGCACCCATTTGCCCAATGTGGACCCGGTGACGGGTGCGCACTCGCAAGAGCTGAGCTACCGCTATGCGGACCATCAACTGGGCGAATTTGTCCGGGCACTGGCTGCACGCGGCTTCTTTGAGCATGGCAACTTGGTCATCACGGCTGACCACCGGGCCATGGTCCCCATGTCCGAGGCAGAGGCCGCGCGCTATGGTGACCGCGGTTTTGCGCGCATTCCCATGGTGGTGCTGGGCAAAAATGCGGTCAGCGGTGCCGTGGTCGAGCAGGGGTTCTCGCAAACGGACCTGATGCCGACCATGGCGCATTTGACGGGCCATGCCAGCACCTGCCTGGCCAGCGACCAAGGCGCATTTTTGCCCGTGCCCATGCATGCACCGCAATGCATCTTCACGCAACGCAGTTTTAGCAAGAACGACGTGATGGCCCAGTGCGGCGGATCGGACCACACGATTCATCTGAACGGCGACAAGACGGCCTTTGCAGATGCCACGCCGGGCACGCCTGATGTCTTGAACGTTGTTCACCGCTTGCGCCTGGGGCAAGGCTTTTGACACTTTTAGAAAGGCTGGTATGTGATGTTGGACACAGTTGAACCATTGTGCGCGGAACCCGCCCAAGCCAGGTCGGTGCCTGCCACAGAAACTACCGCTCCTGCCGCCACGGCCGCCATGACCACAGCGGCCGCCGGTGCAGCGACTCTGCTGGCTTCTTGTGGCGGTGGTGCTTCTACATCGCCAGACGCGGGCGGTAGCGGCGGTGCAGGTGCCGCAGCCCCCAGTCTGGCGACAGACGCACCACGCACCGTCGCGGATGCTGGCCGATTCCTGGCCCAGGCGACATTGGGGTTTGGCCGGGCCGAACTTGCGGCTTTGCAGGCCACAGGCTATGCAGGCTGGCTGGATGCGCAGTTCAACGCACCCCGAACCCAAGGCCACTGTGACTGGCTGACCGCCAACGGCTACAGCAGCAGTACCTTTATCAACAATGCTGCAGGGCTGGACAACAGCATCTGGCGCAAGCTTATTGGCTCTGCAGATGCACTGCGCCAACGCATGGTGCTGGCGCTGTCAGAGATGTGCGTGGTGTCTGTGTTGGGCGTCAATGCGCAGTGGCGCCAGTATTCCGTGGCCAATTACCTGGACATTCTGGAGGCCAATGCCTTTGGCAACTACCGCAGCCTGTTGCAGCAGATCTCATTGAGCCCCGCCATGGGTTTCTACCTGACGTTTCGTGGAAACGTCAAGGCAAACCCTGCTACCGGCAGCGAGCCTGACGAAAACTATGCTCGTGAATTGATGCAGCTCTTCACCATAGGCTTGCAGATGCTCAATGCCGACGGCACGGTGCAGACGGACGCCAGCGGCAAGCCGCTGGAGACCTATACACAAAGCCATGTTAGCCGCCTGGCCAGGGTGTTCACCGGCTG
>JACXTT010004783.1_pt1 | contig 19956 bp, 16 predicted proteins | sample 9270951 | NCBI WGS metagenome assembly JACXTT01 (sample SAMN15532306, study PRJNA645909) | rock metagenome | isolation source: weathered quartz diorite | place: Puerto Rico | collected 2017-06-21 | reverse complement strand
ACCAAACTGGTCGACACCATGATCGTCGACGGCCTGTGGGACGTCTACAACCAGTACCACATGGGCGTCACCGCCGAAAACGTCGCCAAGAAATACGAGATTTCGCGCCAGGCCCAGGACGAATTCGCCCTGGCCTCCCAGCAAAAGGCCGAAGCGGCCCAACTGGCTGGCAAGTTCAAGGATGAAATCCTGCCCCTGGAAATCCCCGGCAAAAAAGGCGTGACCGTGTTCGACACGGACGAATACCCGAAACACGGCAGCACCCTGGAGGTCCTGTCCTCCTTGCGCCCCGCTTTTAACAAGGAAGGCTCCGTTACTGCCGGCAACGCCTCGGGCCTGAACGACGGCGCCGCCGCCGTCATCATGATGAGCGCCATCAAGGCCAAGGAACTGGGCTTGAAACCGCTGGCCCGCATCAAGGCCTATTCCTCGTCGGGCCTCGATCCCGCCATCATGGGCATGGGTCCCGTCTCCGCCACCAGACTCGCCATGAAAAAAGCGGGCTGGACCCACGAAGACGTGGACCTGATGGAAATTAACGAAGCCTTTGCCGCCCAGGCCGTGGCCGTCAACAAGGAAATGGGCTGGGACACCAGCAAGATCAATGTCAACGGCGGCGCCATCGCCCTGGGCCACCCGATCGGCGCCTCGGGCGCCCGCGTGCTGGTCACCCTGCTGCACGAAATGATCCGCCGCGACGCCAAGCGGGGCCTGGCCAGCCTGTGCATCGGCGGCGGCATGGGCGTGGCGCTGGCGGTGGAGCGCGACTGACAGAACATGGCAACAGCCAGGTAGACCGCGCTTGTCATGAAACTGCCATCAAGTTTCGCGACAATCGCGCATTGCGGGACCCTTCATAAAAATAGAGGAGCAAAGACATGTCACGAGTTGCATTGGTAACGGGCGGTATGGGTGGATTGGGCGAAGCGGTGTGCATCAAGCTGGCGGCACTGGGATACAAGGTGGTCACCACCTATTCTCCCGGCAATACCAAAGTGGACAGCTGGCTGTCGCAAACGCGCGAAATGGGTTTTGATTTCAAGGCTTACGAGTGCGACGTGGCCGACTACGATTCAGCCGAGCGCGCCATCGCCCGCATCACCGCGGAGGTCGGTCCCATCGACGTGCTGGTCAACAACGCCGGCATCACGCGCGACATGACCTTCAAAAAGATGGACAAGCCGAATTGGGACCTGGTCATGCGCACCAACCTCGATTCCATCTTCAATATGACCAAGCCCGTCTGCGACGGCATGGTCGAGCGGGGCTGGGGCCGCATCATCAACATCTCCTCCGTCAACGGCCAGAAGGGCGCCTTCGGCCAGACCAACTACTCTGCCGCCAAGGCCGGCATCCACGGCTTCACCAAGGCCCTGGCCCTCGAAGTGGCCCGCAAAGGCGTCACTGTCAACACCATCTCGCCAGGCTATATCGGCACCAAGATGGTCATGGCCATCGACAAGGAAGTGCTGGACACCAAAATCATCCCCCAAATCCCCATGGCCCGCCTGGGCAAACCCGAAGAAGTCGCCGGCCTGGTCGCCTACCTGGCCTCCGACGAAGCGGCGTTCGTGACGGGCGCGAACATCGCCATCAATGGGGGGCAGCACATGTCGTAGTGGTTCAACCCAAAGTAAAAACCTACTTTGGGTTGGGTTGAAATGGGAAAAAGCCCTCGGCAAAGCCGAGGTTTTTTCAAGCCGGTCAAACAAAAGTAAAAACCTACTTTTGTTTGGGTTGAAATGGGAAAAAGCCCTCGGCAAAGCCGAGGTTTTTTCAGGGGACGCAAACCCGATTCAGATCGACCTTCGCCTCGAAAAGCTTGGGCCGCAAACAGCAGGGGAGCCGCCGCCGCCTTCGCTGCACACCTTTTCGCACGGCGAAGGTTTTTTGACCCTGCTGCAGCGCCTGACGAACGACGGCTTTTATGTGCTGGACGAACCGGAAGCCGCCCTGTCTCCCCAGCGCCAGCTGGCGGCGCTCACCATCATCGACGATCTCGTCAAGGGCGGCGCGCAATTCGTCATTGCCACCCATTCACCTATCCTGCTGGCCTACCCGGGCGCTAAAATATGGGTGTGCGACGGCAGCGGCATCAGCGCGACCGCCTACGAAGACACCGAACACGTCGCCGTCACGCGCGACTTTCTCAATCACTACCCGCGCCGCCTGCAACAATTGCTGGGAGGCGCCGAGGACGACGAATGACCCCGCTTCCCCACGATGGCCTGGCCCTGGCCGAACTCGACGACCACATCCTGCTGCCTGGCGTCAAAGGCTTGCCGATCACGGCGCCCCTGCGCCAAGGTGCCATTGCCATCCAGGGCTGGAACGTGTTGCGGGGCGATACCAGTTTTCCTGTCGCCGTACTAAAACATCCCGCCCTGCGCCACAACCTCGACTGGATGCGCCGCTTTTGCGAGCGCTACGGCGCCCGGCTGGCGCCCCACGGCAAGACCACCATGAGCCCGCAACTGTTTGCGGCGCAGCTGGCCAATGGCGCCTGGGGCATCACCCTGGCCAGCGCCACCCAGGTGCAGCTGGCGCACCGCTTCGGCGTGCGCCGCGTGTTGCTGGCCAACCAGCTGGTGGGACGGGCCGACATCGACAGCATGTTGACCCTGCTGCATGAAGACCCCGACTTCGAATTGATCGCCCTGGTCGATTCCCGCGAAGGCGTGCTGCGCCTGGCCGATGCCGTCGCCGCCCATCCTTTATCACGGCCCTTGCCCCTGCTGGTGGAACTGGGCATGGCGGGCAAGCGGGCCGGCTGCCGCAACGATGAAGAGGCCCTCGCGCTGGCGCACGCGGTGGCGCGCGCACCCGGCTTGCAACTGGCCGGCTTTGAAGGCTACGAAGGTCTGCAGGTGACGGACGACCGCGCCGCCGATATCGCCGCCGTTGATGCCTTTCTCGCCCGGCTGGTGGCGCTGACCCGCCAGGCCGACGCCGATCAATTGTTCATGGGCCGGCGCGAGATCCTCATTTCCGCTGGCGGCTCCGGCTATTTCGATCTGGTCGCGCGGGGTTTTCAGGGCTTCGACGACCTGTCCCGCCCCGTGCTGCCCATGATCCGCAGCGGTTGCTATCTGACCAGCGACCACGGCTCCTACCTGCGCCAGATCGGCGAGCTCGACCAGCGGGAAGCGCAGCATTGCGGCCACGCCCATCCAAGCGAAGGCAAGGACGGCCTGCAACCCGCCCTCGAAATCTGGTCAATGGTACAGTCCCGCCCCGAGCCGAACCTCGCCATCCTCACCATGGGCAAGCGCGATGCCTCCTACGACATCGAGCTGCCGATTCCCCTGTGGTACCACCCGGGCGAGTCGACGGCGACGCGCCCCACTACGCTTCCCGCCGGCTGCAGCATCTTCAAAATGAACGATCAGCACGCTTACCTGCGCCTGCCGCCCGGCCAGGAGGAATTGCTGGCGGTGGGCGACCTGGTCGGCTGCGGCATTTCCCACCCCTGCACCACCTTCGACAAGTGGCCCCTGCTGCTGGCGGTCGATGAAGATTACGCAGTGGGCTACGCCATCAATACCTTCTTTTGAGCGGGCGCGCATTCAAGCCGGTGGGCATTGATGACGCTCTGTGAGCCGCTCTGAATCGGCACGCGGTACGCTACAATCGAACACCCACGTTCCATAAAAAAATCGCGAAAGAGCGCCCATGCACGCCAGTCCTCCCTCCCTGTTCCCGCCGATTTTGCCCAACCGCCACGGCATGCTGGAAGTCGACGCCCTGCATACGATTTACTGGGAAGAGGTGGGCAACCCGGCCGGCGTGCCGGTGCTGTTCTTGCACGGTGGACCTGGCGCGGGCCTGTCGCCCCAGCACCGGCGCTTTTTCGATCCCCAGCATTACCGCATCATCCTGTTCGACCAGAGAGGCGCCGGCAAGTCGACGCCGCTGGGCGAGTGGCGAAACAACACGACCCAGTTGCTGATCGCCGATATTGAAACCCTGCGCAATAAATTCAATATCGCGCAGTGGCTGGTGTTTGGCGGCTCCTGGGGCTCGACCCTGGCGCTGGCGTACGGCCAGGCCCATCCCGAGCGTTGCCTGGGTTTTATTTTGCGGGGCATTTTCCTGTGCACGGCCAGCGAGATCGACTGGTTCCTGCACGGCGTGGAAGCGTTTTATCCGGAGCTGTACGACGAATTCATCGCGCCGATTCCGCTGCAAGAGCGGGGCGACCTGTTGCAAGCCTACACGAAGAGAATGCTCAGCGACGATCCCGAGCAGTACTGGCCGGCCGCGCGCGCCTGGAGCCGTTTCGAGGGCCGCCGCGTGTTCCTGTTGCCCCAGCCTGACGAGACGGTCTCCGACACGCTCGACCTGGGGGTGGGCCGGCTCGAGTCCCATTACATGGCACGACTCGGTTTCCTGGAAGAGGGCCAGCTGCTGCGCGACTTGCCGAAGATTGCCCACCTGCCCGCCGTGATCGTGCAGGGGCGCTACGACGTCATCTGCCCGCCCGTATCCGCCTACCGCCTGCACCAGGCCTGGCCCGGCTCCCAGCTGCGCATGATTGCCGATGCCGGCCATGGCGCGCTGGAAACGGGCATCGCCGCGGCCCTGGTCGCCGCGACGGAACAGTTCAAGCGGCGCGGCCGTTTCTCCTGAGTGCGCCTGCTACACTGGCGCCCGGGCGCAACCATAAAATCAAGAAGGAGAGCGGGGCCATGAACATCCAGATCACCGACATCGGCCACGTGATCCAGCTGGCCATCGCCCCCGTGTTCCTGCTGACGGGCGTGGCGACCATGTTGACGGTGCTCACCAACCGCCTGGCCCGCATCATCGACCGCTCGCGCGTGCTGGAAGACCGCCTCGAAGTGGCGCACGACGAGCGCTTTGTGTCTGAACTGGATATTTTGTACGGGCGCGCCCACATCATCAATGCGGCCATTACCCTGGCCACCGGCTGCGGCTTTTTGATCTGCCTGGTCATTGCCATGCTGTTCCTGGGCGACACCACCAGCCTGCCGCTCGACAAATACATTGCCGGCTGCTTCGTGCTGGCCATGTGCGGCCTGATCGGCACCTTTGTCTTTTTCTTGCGCGAGATTTACATCGCCTCCAAACATTTGCGGCTGGCCCACATCGCCCGCCGCGCGCTCACTTCCTGAGCCTGACTTCAACCGGACTACCATGCACGACTATCAACGCCCGCCCACCCTGTACCGCTACGCCCCCCACGAGGCGCTGGCCGTCGCCCTGCGCGAGGGACAGTTTCGCTTGACGCCCGCCAACCAGGCGCTGGTGCTGTCCTTTTCCACCCGCTGGGACGACGCCATGTTCGACCAGTATTCGCCCGATGGTGCCTGCCTGGTGATCCACAACACGGAAGAATTCGGCGAACGCCTGCACCGCGCCGTGCAAAAGACCCTGCCCACCTGGGCCGGCATCGATGGCACCGTGGAATACGGGGTGCGGGCCGCCCTGGGCGCCCTGTTCACCAAGTCCCTGGCCGAAGCGCACGAGCACGAGTGGCAATTCGCCTGGCGGCCGATGGCGCCGCAGGCACGCATGAACGCGCTCACCGTCAAGATCGGCAGCATCGAACAGTTCGCGGAAATACGCCAGCGGGGCAGCCAGGCGGTGTAAGTGCGGTGGGCGGTGCGCGGCTAGTCGGGCCGGTCCAGTCGCGTCAGCACCGCCTTCATCATCCTGGCGATGTCGCTTTTAACGAGGCTGGCGCCCACCAGGCCGGGCACGTAAAACTTCGGCTCGATGGTGGCCGTGTAGAGAATTTTGCTGCCGCCCGTGGCCGCTACGGGCACGATTTCCCACTTGCAGCGGTAGACCTTCATGTCGCCATCGATCAGGCTGACGTCGATGCGGTTCGGCGCCTGCTCGTGCACTTGCACCACCAGGCGGATGTCGCGGCTGAAAAACAGCAGGCGCGCCGCGCCATGCTGCTCGAGGACGACCGTGTTGCCATCGCGTTCGACCACGCGGGCGCTTTTCATGTCCGGCACGTAATCGGCCATGTGGTTGTAGTCGGTCAGGATGCGCCACACGGCCGTCGGCGCCGCGGCCACCGCGCCGCTGGAGGCGATCTGGTACACCTTGCCGCCATCGTCGCCGGCGACCCGCTCGACTTTCAATTCCAGCGTCGCCGCGCCCGCCGGCACGTTGTCGTCGGCGCGCGCGGGCGCCCACAGCAGCAGCGACAGCAATAAAAACATTCGTAGGATCATTGGATGAGCGTAACACGCACGGCAGCGGCGGTCACGGCCGGGCCTATCGTGCGCCGCCAGCGATTAGAGGCCCCGGTCTAGCCGAATCGCGGTTAAATGCGCGTATTACCACCTTGCCAGGCTGCCATGACCGCTCCTTTCCCCCATTTGCTCGCCCCCCTCGACCTGGGTTTTACGACCTTGCGCAACCGGGTCATCATGGGTTCAATGCACACGGGACTGGAAGACCGCTTCTATCACTACGGCAAGTTGGCCGCCTTTTACCGGGAGCGGGCCAAGGGTGGCGTCGGCCTGATCGTCACCGGCGGCATTTCTCCCAACCGCGAAGGCTGGCTGCTGCCTTTCGGCGGCACCCTCAATTTCGCGGGCGACGTGATCAATCACCGCAAAGTCACCCGCGCCGTGCATGACGAGGGCGGCAAGATCGTCATGCAGATTCTGCACGCGGGAAGATATGGCTACCAGCCGCTGGTCGTGTCCGCCTCCGCCATCAAGTCGCCCATCTCACCGTTTAAACCGCGCGCCTTGAGCGAACGGGGCATCGAGCGCACCATTGCCGCTTATGCCCGCTGCGCCCGGCTGGCGAAAATGGCCGGCTACGACGGCGTGGAAATAATGGGCAGCGAGGGCTATCTGCTCAACCAGTTCCTGTGCGCCCGCACCAACCAGCGCAGCGACCGCTGGGGCGGCCCGATTGAAAACCGCATGCGCCTGGCGGTGGAGATCGTCAAGCGCATCCGCCAAAAGGTGGGCGCCGATTTCATCATCATGCTGCGCCATTCCCTGCTCGATCTGGTGGAAGGGGGCAACACCTGGGAAGAAGTGGTGGCGGTGGCGCAGGCGCTGGAACGGGCCGGGGTCACCATCCTCAACAGCGGCTACGGCTGGCACGAGGCGAGAATCCCCACCATCGTCACCTCGGTGCCCCGCGCCGCCTTTGCCTCGCTGGCGGGCCGTTTGCGCCAGCAAGTGAACATTCCCGTGGTGGCGTCGAACCGCATCAATATGCCTGCCGAGGCGGAACAGCTGCTGGCGGCAGGCGAGTGCGACCTGGTGTCGATGGCGCGCCCTTTCCTGGCCGACCCGGATTTCGTCAACAAGGCGGCCGCCGGGCGCGCCGACGAAATCAACACCTGCATCGGCTGCAACCAGGCCTGTCTGGATCACACCTTCGCCAACCAGCGCGCTTCCTGCCTGGTCAACCCCCGCGCCTGCCATGAAACGGAAATCGTTTATACCAAATCTCGCATAAAACGCAAGGTGGCGGTGGTGGGGGCGGGCCCGGCCGGCCTGTCGGCGGCGACGGTGGCAGCCGAATGCGGCCACGAGGTCACCCTGTTCGACAGCGCCGACCAGATCGGCGGGCAATTCCGCATCGCCATGCAGATTCCCGGCAAGGAGGAGTTTGCGGAAACCCTGCGCTATTTTCGCCGCAAGCTCGAGACCACGGGCGTCACCGTGGCCCTGAACCGCCGGGTCACGGCGGCCGATCTGCAGGATTTTGATCACGTCATCGTCGCCACCGGCATCAAGGTGCGCATGCCCGCCATCCCCGGCATCGGCCATCCGAAAGTGCTCTCTTACCTGGACGTGCTGGACAAGAAAATCCCGGTCGGCAAGAAGGTCGCGATCATCGGCGCGGGCGGCATCGGCTTCGACGTGGGCGAGTATTTACTGCACGACGCTCACGATCCGCTGCCGATCCCGCTGGACCGCTGGACCCGCGAGTGGGGCGTCGATTTGTCGGTGGCCGGCCCGGGCGGTTTGACCAGGCCCGTGCCGGCCACGCCGCCCCGCCAGATCTGGCTGATGCAACGCAAGACCACGCGGCCTGGCGCCGGCCTCGGTAAAACCAGCGGCTGGGTGCACCGCGCCACCTTGCAGCGGGGCGGCGTCAAAATGATGGCGGGGGTGCAGTACGAGCGCATCGACGATGCCGGCCTGCACATCACGGTGGGCGGCCAGCAGCAGGTGCTCGACGTCGACCACGTCGTCATCTGCGCCGGCCAGGACAGCCTGACGGAATTGATGCCGGGGCCGGCCGTGCAGGGCGGTCCCCGCTTTCATAAAATCGGTGGTGCCGCGCGGGCGGCCGAGCTGGACGCCAAGCGCGCCATCAAGGAAGGCGCTCTGCTGGCGAGCAGGCTCTGATTATTTCTTGCGCACCACCACGCAGCCGATCGAATAACCCGCGCCAAACGAACAGATGACGCCCAGCGCGCCTTTCGGCAAATCGTCCTGGTACTTGTGGAAGGCGATGATGGAACCGGCCGAGGAAGTGTTGGCGTAGGTGTCGAGGATCACGGGCGCCTCGTTCGGTTCCGCATCGCGGCCCAGCAGCATCTTGGTGATCAACAAATTCATGTTGAGGTTGGCCTGGTGCAGCCAGTAGCGCTTGACCTCGCCCAAGTCGACATGGGCGGCAGCGACCGTGTCGCGAATCATCTCCGCCGCCATCGGACAGACTTCCTTGAACACCTTGCGGCCTTGCTGGCGAAACAGTTTGTCGGGTTGGCCGACGCCCCCTTCATCAAACCGGTTCATGAAACCAAAGTTGTTGCGGATGTTGTTCGAGAAGGCCGTTTTCAATTTTGATTCGAGGATCTCGAACTGGTGCTCGCCCACGGCTGCATCGGCCGCTTCGATCACGATGGCGGTGCAGGCATCGCCAAAAATAAAATGGCTGTCGCGGTCGCGGAAGTTCAGGTGGCCGCTGGTGATTTCGGGATTCAAGACCAGCACGGCGCGGGCCTGGCCCGTCTGCACGGCGGCCATGGCGGTCTGGATGCCGAAGGTGGCCGACGAGCAAGCCACGTTCATATCAAAACCAAAGCCGGCAATGCCCAGCGCTTCCTGCACTTCCACCGCCATGGCGGGATAGGCGCGCTGCATATTGCTGCACGCAACCAGCACCATGTCGATGTCGGCCGGGGTGCGCCTGGCGCGGGCCAGGGCATCCTTGGCGGCAGCCACGCAGATTTCCGCCTGCAGCGACAGTTCTTCGTCGGCCCGCTCGGGAATCCGCGCCGTCATGTGGGCGGGATCGAGGATGCCTTCCTTTTCCATCACGTAGCGCGATTTGATGCCGGAGGCTTTTTCAATAAATGCGACGCTGGAACCTTCGATGGCGGTGACGGCGCCGGCCGCGATCGCATCGGCGTGCTCGACGTTGAAACGCTCGGCGTAGGCATTGAAGGCCGTGACCAGCTCTTCATTGGAGATGGAATAGGGCGGCGTGTACAGGCCGGTGCCGCTGATGACAACTTGTTTCATGGTCGTGCTTTCTGGTGGGGGCGAGCGCTGCGGGGCAGCGGCGGTGCCTGTATTTTACACAGTGGCGCCAGCGCAAGGAGGTGCTATTTTCGCAATGGCTCAGTGGGTGGGCACGGGATGGCCGGCCAGTTGCACCGGCAGCCGCTTCAGATAATTGATGGCCTGGCGCAGCTGAAAATCGTCGGCGCCGCCGTAATCAAGAGGCTTGGCGCCGGCCGCGCCGGCGTTGATGGCCAGCTCTTCTTCGATTTCATCGCGCACGGCCGCGTTGACGGTGCTGCTGGCGCTTGGCCCCTCGGCCGTGGTGTTGGACAAGTGTTTGAGAAGATCGGCTTCGCGGGTGCGCAGGTCGTTGATGCCGTTGCCTTGCGCGGTTTCATCGACGGCCAGGTCGGGCACGATGCCGCGCGCCTGGATCGAGCGGCCCGAGGGCGTGTAATAGCGCGCCGTGGTCAGCTTGACGGCGGTGTCGCCGGGCAGGGTGCGGATGGTTTGCACCGAACCCTTGCCGAAGGTCTGGCTGCCCATGATGATGCCGCGCTTGTGGTCCTGCAGGGCGCCGGCGACGATTTCGGAGGCGGAGGCCGAGCCGATGTTGACCAGCACCACTAGCGGCACCTGCTTGATGCCGGCCGGCAGGCCCAGCAGGGAATCGCCGTCGGCGCGCAGCATGTAGTGGTCGGGCCGGCCGCGCAGGCTCTGGTGTGATTCGGGCAGCTGCCCGCTGGTGGAGACGACCAGGGCATCGCGCGGTAAAAACGCCGCCGCCACGCCCACGGCGCTTTGCAGCACGCCGCCCGGATCGTTGCGCAAGTCCAGCACCAGGCCTTTCATGGCGGGGCTTTGGCGGTAGAGGGCGCGGAGGCGCTCAACCAGATCGTCGACGGTCGGCTCCTGGAATTGGGCCACGCGCACGTAACCGTAGCCGGGCTCGATCAGGCGGGCCTTGACGCTGTGCTGGACGATTTCCGCCCGCGTGACGGTGATCGCCAAGGGCGTGAGCAGGTGTTCGCGCACGATCGTCAGCACCACCTTGCTGCCCGGCTCGCCGTGCATGCGGTTGATGGCTTCGTCCATGCCGAGGGTGGCGACGGCGACGCCATCGATCCGGGTGATGACGTCGCCCGGCTTGATGCCGGCGCGCCAGGCGGGCGCATCTTCCAGGGGTGTGACGATGCGCAGGTTGCCATCGTCGCTGGGAGAAATTTCCACGCCCAGGCCCACGAAACGCCCTTCCGTGCCCTCGCGCAGTTCGCGGAAGGCGGCCTTGTCCAGGTAGGCCGAATGGGGATCGAGCGAGCCCACCATGCCAGTGATGGCGTCGGTGAGCAGCTTCTTGTCGTCGACCGGCTCCACGTAATCGCGTTTGATGACGCCGTAGACCTCGGCCAGCTGGCGCAATTCGTCGATCGGCATGGTGGGCTCGACCGACTTTTGCGCCAGGGCCGACAGCTGCATCACGACCAGCACGCCGATCACCAGGCCGAGGCCGATCAGGCAGGCTTGCCGCACCGTAGAGCGGCGGGTGGACGGGCGGGGCGGGGGACTGGATGCTTGCATGAAGAGGAGAAATGCAATGGACGCGCGAGTGCGCGCCCTGTCCGCCGAGTATAAGAGAGTTTGCGTTTCAGCGCCGGCGTGCGTTCAGTACCTGCTCGAACAAGGCCAGTTGACCGTTGGTGGTGTCGTCCCAGCTGTAGCCTTCGGCGTAGCGGCGGGTGGCGGCGTGATCCGGATAGTTGGCGCGCAGGCGGCCCACCGCATCGGCCAGGCCGGCGGCGGAACGCTCGTCCATCAGGATGCCGGCGGCGGGCGCCGTCACCACTTCCGGCGTGCCCCAGACCCGAGTCGCGACCACGGGCGTGCCGCAGGCCATCGATTCGAGCAGCACATTGGCCCAGCCTTCGCGGCTGGAGGCCAGCACCATCGCGTCGGCCGCGGCATAAAAGCGGTGCAGCTCGGCATTGGGCACGGAGCCGAGAAAGCGCACCCGCTCGCCCAGACCCAGGCCGGCGGCCAGCGCTGCCAGCTTGGCCCGGTCGGGGCCGGCGCCGGCGATCCACAAGCTGGTGTCGGGCATCAAGGTGAGCGCCTGGATGGTCAGATCATGGCCCTTGACGGGGGCCAGGTTGCCCACTGAAATCAAGGTAAAACCCGTCATGCCCAACTCGGCGCGCAAGACGGCGCGGTCGGCCGGCTGGAAGCGGACCAGGTCGACGCCATTGCGCAGCGAATGGATTTTACGGGGATCGGCGCCCAGTTCCGTCAACCCCGTCTTGAGGGCGTTGCAGACGGTGATCATGGCGTCGGCCCGCGCGGCCGCTTCGACGATCAGGCGGCGCGCCGTGCGGTGCTGGGGGATCAGGGTGATGTCGGAACCCCGCGCCGTGATCACCACGGGCTTGTTGAAATAGCGCCCCAGCGCGGCGGCGGCGACCCCGTCCGGATAAAAATAATGGGCGTCGATCAAGTCGAAATCTTGGCCCTCGTCGATCATGCGCCCGATCAGGGGTTTGACGCCCCGGGCCAGCAGGACCGGGGCGAGGTTCATGCCGATTTTCGGAATCAGGGCGTAGCGCGGGTGGGCGACCTGCAGGCCGTTGCGGCTTTCCTCGCGGGGCACCCTGGCAAAACTGGCGTAGCTGCCAAAGCGGGGATGGGTCCACGGAAACCAGGGCACGGGCGCCACCACCCGGGCGCTGGCCTTGCCGCTTGCCACCAGGTAGCGCAGCCGGGTTTCCACGAAGATACCGTGGTTGGGCCGTATGCTATTCGGGAACAAGGTGCTGAAGGTCAAGAGCTTCATGGGGGCCGGCGCGGACAGTCTTGCAGTTAGGAAAATTTTAACGCATTCTACCGCAGCGCGGACGCCGCCCCCGTCACGCCAGGGCTGCGCCATGCCGATGGTATAATCCGCGGTTCCTTATTCGGCCCGCTTTGCGTCCCCTACCATGAAAAAAGTCCTTATCCTCGGTGTCAACGGCTTTATCGGCCACCACCTCTCCAAGCGCATCCTGGAAACGACCGACTGGCATGTGTACGGCATGGACATGCAGTCCGAGCGTATCGCCAGCCTGCTGGAGAACGAAGCCTACAAATCGCGCCTGCATTTCTTCGAGGGCGACATCACCATCAACAAGGAATGGGTCGAGTACCACGTCAAGAAGTGCGACGTGATCCTGCCCCTGGTCGCCATCGCCACGCCGTCGACCTACGTCAAGGATCCCCTGCGCGTGTTCGAGCTGGATTTCGAGGCGAACCTGCCGATCGTGCGCTCGGCCGCCAAATACGGCAAGCACCTGGTGTTCCCGTCCACCTCCGAGGTGTATGGCATGAGCGGCGACGAGCAATTCGATCCCGAGAATTCGCCCCTGGTGTACGGCCCCATCAACAAGCCGCGCTGGATCTACGCCTGCTCCAAGCAGCTGATGGACCGCGTGATCTGGGGCTACGGCATGGAAGGCTTGAATTTCACCCTGTTCCGTCCCTTCAACTGGATCGGCGCCGGTCTCGACTCCATCCACACCCCGAAAGAGGGTTCCTCGCGCGTGCTGACCCAGTTCCTGGGCCATATCGTGCGCGGTGAAAACATCCAGTTGGTCGACGGCGGCGCCCAGAAGCGCTCGTTTACCTACGTCGACGACGGCATCGACGCCCTGGTGCGCATTATCGCCAACGAAGGCGGTGTCGCCAGCGGCAAGATCTACAACATCGGCAACCCGGCCAACAATTATTCGATCCGCGAGCTGGCCCACATGATGCTGGAACTGTCGGCCGAATACCCGGAATACGCGACCTCGGCCAAGCAGGTGCAGATCGTGGAAACCACCTCGGGCGCCTACTACGGCACCGGCTACCAGGACGTGCAGAACCGCGTGCCGAAGATTGAGAATACGGTCAATGAATTGGGCTGGAAACCCCAGTTCACCATGCGCGACGCCCTGGTCGGCATTTTCGATTCGTACAAGAACGATCTGCCAGGCGCCCAGCAGCTGAACAATTAAGTGTGTCCATGCTCAAATTAAAAACCGGCCTCGCGCCGGTTTTTTTACGCCGGCAGGTAGGCCGCGAGAAATTCCGCCGGCATGCGCTTCGGCTTGCCGCTGCCCAGTTCGATGCAGACCAGGTCCCAGTGGCCCCGCATGACGGTGGCGCCGTCGCTGTTTCTTTGCAATTGAAAACGGCGCCGCATGCCCAGTTTGCCTTCTCCCCCTTCGAGCCAGGTGGACAGGCTCAGCGCCTCGCTCACGAAAGTGGGCAGCAGATAATCGTAGCTGGCGCTGCGGATCGCCATGGCGCGGTCGAGGCGGCGGTAATCGTCGATCGACAGGCCCAGCAAATGAGAATGGGCCCAGGCCGCCTGTTCGCACCATTGCACGTAGACCGCGTTATTGGTGTGGTTCAAGCCGTCGATGTCGGCGGGCTGGGGACAGACGGCGAGGGTGAAGGAAGACATGGCATCCCGGTCGGGCATGGGGACTTTCGGCTGGGGAATCAATTGGCGTAATTGTAGGGGCAAGCTTGCGCGCCCGGGTGGCGCGGGGGCGTTGCCTAGTGTAGCGCCATGTATCGGCCCAGGTTGAGCCGTAAGAATTTGTAATTTTAAAAGAACTTGTCGGATTGCCAGCCTATAGTGTTCTTGCGTTATCCCTCCCCACCGACAAAGTGGTTTGCCCACGGCACTTACCGTGGGCTTTTTTACGCCCGGAGCTTTTGATGACTATGCGTTTTTCCCGCCTGCTATTGTCCACCGCCGTGCTGCTCGCCAGCGCCAGTGCTCTGGCCACCCCCGTCATGGACATGCGCGCCGAAGACCTGGTGCCCATGGCAATCCAGTTCCGCCAAGAATTAAAACTGACGCCCAACCAGCAGACCTTGTGGCAGCAGGTGGAAACGAAAAGCAAGACCATCTTGCGCGAGCGGGTAGGGCGGCGCGAAAAGCTGCAGGCGGCCTTGCTCAGCGGAGCGGCCCAGCCCAAGGTCGAGCTGCGTGAACTGAACACGGCGCTCGAGGCCGAACAGACCCTCGAGGCCAATGAAGACAAGCAATTGCGCGAGCTGTGGCTGCAAGTCAACGATGCCCTCGACGACAGCCAGCGCCAGCAAGTGGCCGTCATGGTCGGCGAGCAATTGATGCGCGCGACGCCGACGGAATCGCATGCGGCGCCCAGGTCCGAAGAGCGGGGCCAGCGCAAAGGCGGCGGCAAACGGGGCGGCATGGGCGGCATGGGCGGCGGCGCCATGTAAGCATTGCATGGCCGTCCAGCCACATCTGAACGGCTAATCTCCAGCTTAGAACTTCTTCTTTTTCCGGCAGCCGGCTAAGGCCATTCAGCGCTGCCGCGACACTCTTTTTCCTCGCTCGTCCGTGCGCTAACGCACCTTCGTTTCGATCTAAACCCTTGTTTTTATTGGATTTCAATCGCGCGCCGCTCCCCTCGAGCCCGCCTTAAGATTTCTGTGCAATATTAAAAACATTGCGATTAATTCATTCCATTTGGCAAGATTGAGGGATCGTATGCGGTGGTTGACAGCACATTTTGAGCTCGCCCGGAGCGGCGACTCGCCCAATCTCCGCTCGATGGAAGGGATGCGCGGGTTTGCCGTGTTTCTCGTCTTTCTGGCCCATTACGTTACCCTGATCGGTCCCTGGATCAGCAAGCATTCCGAACTGGAAGCCTTTGCCGAAGCCATCCATGCCATCGGCAACGTGGGTGTCGACCTGTTTTTCGTGCTCAGCGGCTATCTGATCTACCGCTCCATCATCGGCCGCCGCCAGGATTTGTTCCTGTTCTTTCAGCGCCGGGTCGACCGCATCTATCCCACCTTCCTGGTGGTGTTCGCCCTCTACCTCGTCATTTCCGTGCTGCGCCCCGCCGACAGCAAGATCGTCGGCACCGGCGTCGACGCCTGCCTGTACGTGCTGCAAAACGTGATGTTGCTGCCGGGCCTGTTCAACATCACCCCCATCATCACGGTGGCCTGGTCGCTCAGCTACGAGATGATGTATTACATCGCCATTCCCGTCGTCATTGCCCTGTTTCAGATGCGCGAGCGCAGTGCCCAGTGGCGCGTGCGCTTCTTCCTGATCGTCGCGGTGCTGATTGCTGCCTGGTGCGGCTTGTTCGGCGGTCCGGTGCGACTGATCATGTTTGTCTCGGGCATCCTCTTGCACGAAGCCCTGCGCGACGGTTCGCTTAAAAAGCCGGGCAGTGTGGCTGCCGTGCTGGCGCTGATCGTCGCTTTGGCGGCCGCGACGGTGCCAACCGAGGGCTCGATGGGCTATGCTGTCAAGGTCGTGACCCTGTTCTGCGCTTTTTTTGTCGTCTGCTATTCCTGTTTTACACGGCCTGGCGAATGGCTCGCGCGGCAATTTTCGCGCACCCATCTGCGCTGGCTGGGCAATATGAGTTATTCCTATTACCTCTTGCACGGCCTGACCTTGAAAGTCGCGTTTGCCGTGCTGGCCGCCAAGGCTCCCCACGTGGCCGACGAGACCGCCTTCTTCTTCCTGCTGCTGCCCGTGATGTTTGCGATCACCGTGGTGCCGGCCGCCCTGCTGTTCCTGCTGGTGGAGCGTCCCGTGTCGCTCACGGCCGCGGCACCCCGTCCCGCCGGCGCCCGCACGGCTGCCGTTCCCAGCCACGTTTGAGGCCGTGGGCCGCGCCCCGCGCGCGGTGGCATGGGAGCCGATATATGCATGCATTAAAGCTGTGTCGCACGCGCCCGGCGTGTGAGGGCTATGTTACATTTATCGTTCGGTTGCCTGATCGGCGGCCGTCGGCCACTTATCCCTGCCCCATGAGGACATTGCATTGAAACCATTTCTGCTCAGTACCCTGACCTTGAGCCTGGCGAGCGCTTTCGCCTTTGCCGCCGAGCCTTCCGTGCCCGCCACGCCCATCTCCGGCATCTCCAAGGAATACATCGATCCCTCCGTGCGCGCGCAGGATGATTTTTTCACCTACCTGAACGGCGAGTGGCTCAAGACCACTGAAATTCCCGCCGACAAATCCAGCTGGGGCACCTTCGCCAAGATGCGCGACGACCTCAACCCGCAGCTGCGCGACATCATCGAGAAGGCCCGCGCCGCCAAGAATCCGGCTGGCAGCGAGGCGCAGAAAATCGGCGACCTCTACGGCAGCTACATGGACCAGGCGCGCCTCGACCAGCTGGGCTACAAGCCCCTGTCCGGCGAGCTGCAGCGTATCCGCATGGTCAAGGACAAGAAGGCCTTGCCGGCCCTGATGGCCCATCTGTCCCAGATCGGCGTGACCACGCCCTACGGCCTCTATGTGGGCCAGGACGCCCGCAAATCGACCGTCTACGCCGTCAGCATCAGCCAGAGCGGCCTGGGCTTGCCGGACCGCGACTACTACCTGAAAAAAGACGACGCCAAGCTGGCCGAAGCGCTGGGCAAGTACGAGCAATTTGTGGGCGACATGCTGGGCAAGGTGGGCGAGAAAGATGCCGCCGCCAAGGCCAAGGCGGTGGTCGCGCTGGAAACGGCGCTGGCCCAGGCCCAGTGGACCAAAGTCGAAAACCGCGATCCCGTCAAGCGCTACAACAAGATGGATTTCAATCAGCTGGCGGCCTTGACCCCCGGCTACGACTGGAAGGCCGCCATGGCCAGCGCCGGCGTGGCAGGCAAGGCCGACTACGTCATCGTGGGCCAGCCCAGCTACATGACGGCCATGAGCAAGATTCTGGCCGACACCGATCTGGCCACCGTCAAGACCTATCTGACCTGGCAGCTGGTGCGCGCCTACGCCCCCTATCTGTCGAAAGATTTTTACGACGCCAATTTTGCCTTTTACGGCACCGTGATTTCCGGCACCAAGGAAAACCAGCCCCGCTGGAAGAACGGCGTCAGCACCGTCGAAAACGTGCTGGGCGAAGCGGTCGGCCACGTCTACGTGACGCAATATTTCCCGGCCGAGCGCAAGGCGCGCATGGAACAGCTGGTCGCCAACGTGCTGGCCGCCTACAAGCAGAGCATCGACACGCTCGACTGGATGGGCCCGGAAACCAAGCGCGAAGCCCAGGCCAAGCTGGCCAAGTTCACGCCCAAGATCGGCTACCCCAACAAGTGGCGCGATTACTCGGCCCTGAGCATCAAGCCGAACGACCTGGCCGGCAATATGATGCGCGCCCGCACCTTCGCCTACAACCGCGGCATCAACAAGCTGGGCAAACCGATCGACCGCGACGAGTGGGGCATGACGCCGCAAACGGTGAACGCCTATTACAGCTCGTCGATGAACGAGATCGTGTTCCCCGCTTCCATCCTGCAGCCGCCGTTCTTCGACATGCGTGCTGACGACGCCGTCAACTATGGCGCCATCGGCGCCGTGATCGGCCATGAAATCAGCCACGGTTTCGACGACAAGGGCAGCCTGTCCGACGGCGACGGCAACCTGCGCGACTGGTGGACCAAGGAAGACCGCGCCCGCTTCCAGGCCAAGGCCGATGCCCTGGTGGCCCAATACAATGGTTACAGCCCCCTGCCTGGCTACAACGTCAATGGGGCTCTCACCCTGGGCGAAAACATCGGCGACAACTCCGGCGTGGCGATTGCGTATAAAGCGTATAAATTGTCGCTGAACGGCAAGCCGGCGCCCATGATCGACGGTCTGTCGGGCGACCAGCGCTTCTTCATGGGCTTCGGTCAGATCTGGCGCATGAAAATGCGCGACGAGCAGCAGATCGTGCAAGTGAAAACCGATCCCCATTCGCCAGGCCAGTTCCGCACCAACGGCACCGTCGTCAACCAGCCGGGCTTTTATGAGGCCTTCGGCGTCAAGCCGGGCGACAAGATGTACGTCGCGCCGGAAAAGCGCGTGATCATCTGGTAAATCCAGCGCAATAAACTTCGGGGACCGCCGCAAGCCGGTCCCCGTTGCCATGCCCGTCCCAAATAAAAACATCACGGAGAAACACTTGAAACCCACTCTCATCAGCGCCCTCATCCTCGGCGCCCTGGCCACCATCGGCAACGCCAGCGCGGGCGCGGCCCCTGCTCCTGTCTCCGCCAAGGCCGATGTGGCCAAGGCCGCCAAGGCGGGCACCGCCTCGGGCGTCGACACCCAGTACATCGATCCCGCCGTGCGCGCCCAGGACGATTTCTTTGTCCACCAAAATGGCAAATGGCTCAAGGAGACTGCCATCCCCGCCGACAAATCGAGTTGGGGTTCGTTTGAAAAACTGGACGACGACCTGCAGCCCCAGCTGCGCGGCATCATTGAAAAATCGGCCGCCGGCAATGCCGCGGCCGGCACCGACGCCCAGCGCATCGGCGACTTCTATGCCAGCTTCATGGACGAAAAAAAGGTCGATGCCCTTGGCCTGTCTCCCCTCAACGGCGAGCTGGCGCGCATCGCCGCTATCAAGGACAAGGCGGAACTGCCGGCCCTGCTGGCTCACCTGGGCCAGCTCGGCGTGGGCGTGCCCTACGACTTTGGCATCCACCAGGATGCCAAGGATTCCACCAAGTACGTGGCCGACCTGTCGCAAGGGGGCCTGGGCTTGCCTGACCGCGATTACTACCTGAAAGCGGACGACGCCAAGCTGGCCGATACCCTGGCCAAGTACAAGGTTCACGTGGAAAAAATGCTGACCTTGGCGGGCGACAAGGACGCGGCTGCCGACGCCGCCAAGATCGTTGCCTTCGAAACGGAGATCGCCAAGGTGCAATGGACCAAGGTGCAAAACCGCGATCCCGTCAAAACCTATAACAAGGTGGAATTGGCGAAGATGACGGAAGTGGCACCCGGCTACGACTGGGCCGGCTACCTGGTCGCCGCGGGCATCAGCCAGAAGGTGGGCTACGTCATCGTCAGCCAGCCCAGCTATTTCAAGAGTTTTGCCGAGTTGTCCGCCAACACCCCGCTGGACGTCTGGAAGACCTATCTGCAGTTTCACCTGATTTCGTCCTACGCCAACTTCCTCTCGAAACCCTACGTGGACGAGCGCTTCGCCTTTTACGGCACCACCCTGTCGGGCGTGACGGAAATGCGGCCCCGCTGGAAGCGCGCCGTTGGCACGGTCGAGTCTGCGTTGGGCGAGAGCCTGGGCAAGCTCTACGTGGAGCAGTATTTCCCTGCCGAAAGAAAAGCGCGCATGGAAGCGCTGGTCAAAAATCTGCTCGCCGCGTACAAGATGAGCATCGACAAGATCGACTGGATGAGCCCGGCCACCAAGAAGGAAGCGCAAGCGAAACTGGCCAAGTTCACGCCCAAGATCGGTTACCCGAACAAATGGAAGGATTATTCCCAGCTGGTGGTCACCCGTGACGACCTGGTCGGCAACGTCATGCGCTCGCGCGTGGTGGAAAGCAACCGCGAGTTGAACAAGCTGGGCAAGCCGATCGACCGCGACGAGTGGGGCATGACCCCCCAGACCATCAACGCCTATTACAACGCGGAGATGAACGAGATTGTCTTCCCCGCCTCGATCCTGCAACCGCCGTTTTTCG
>JACXTT010004782.1_pt1 | contig 19968 bp, 20 predicted proteins | sample 9270951 | NCBI WGS metagenome assembly JACXTT01 (sample SAMN15532306, study PRJNA645909) | rock metagenome | isolation source: weathered quartz diorite | place: Puerto Rico | collected 2017-06-21 | reverse complement strand
GGCGGGGCGTGGGGGCGTTCGACACGGCGGGGACCGAGTGGCTGGCGGTGAAGGTGACGGACGTCCTGGGCGTGGGCGCGCGGGCGATCGCGCTGGTCGACTACGTGGCGCTCGAAGGGTCGACGCCGGAGCTGCTCGGGCCCCTCGGCGAAGGCCTCGCGCGCGGCTGCGAGATGGCCGGCGTCACGGTCCCCGGCGGCGAGCTCGCGCAGGTGCGGGAAATGCTCCGGGGGGTCCGGCCCGGGAGCGCGGTCGACATGGTCGGCACCGCGATCGGAACGGTGGCGCTCGACCGCGTGATCGCCGGCGACGCCGTCCGCGCCGGCGACGTGCTCCTCGGCCTTGCCAGCTCCGGCCTGCACTCGAACGGCTTCACGCTCGCGCGTCGCGCCCTCCTCGAGGAGGGCAGGCTGAAGCTCGACCAGCACGTTCCAGAGCTCGGCAGCACGCTCGCCGACGAGCTCCTCCGCCCGACCCGCATCTACGTCAAACCCGTCCTCGACGTGCTCGACGCGGGGCTGCCGGTCCGCGCGCTCGCGCACATCACGGGCGACGGGCTCTTCAACCTGGTTCGCACGACGAAGGCGGTGGGCTTCGACATCGAGCGCTGGCCGGAGCCGCGGCCGATCTTCTCGCTCGTGCAGCGCATGGGGGGCGTACCCGAGCCCGAGATGTACCGCGCCTTCAACATGGGCATCGGGTTCGCGCTCGTAGTCGCCCCCGACGGGGCGGACGCCGTTCGCCGTCGGCTCGAGGCCGCCGGCGAGACCGTCCACGTACTGGGGAAGGCCACCGAGGATCCGCAGCGGACGATCCACCTGCGCTCCCACGGTCTCGTGGGGCGCGGCGGACACTTCACGCGCGGGTGAGCCGCGCTAGCTCAGCGGCTCGATCAGGACGCGGGCGAGCCCGCGCTGCACCATGCCGATCGCGCGCGCCGCACCGAAGGACAGGTCGATCTCGCGCCGGCGGTGAAACGGGCCGCGGTCCGTGATCGTCACGAGGACGGATCGGCCGTTCATCAGGTTCGTCACCCGCACGCGGCTCCCCAGGGGGAGGCTCCGATGCGCCCCTGTGAGGCCGCGGGGGTCGAACCGTTCGCCGCTGGCAGTCCGACGATTAGCGAACTCGTCGCCGTACCAGGACGCGGTCCCGACCTTGGGGTCGGGGAGATTTTCCGGGTCCGCGAACGCCACCGACGTCCCGAGGCTTCCGGCGATCAGTAGCGCGGACAGTAACGACCAGGGCCGAAGGACCCCGGCCCTATGTGGGACGGTAGGCATATCCCGCTCCTTGTGACGCCGGCGAAGTTAGCTGACGGGTTAGGGCTCAAAGAGCGTGGCCCCTCCAGGCGACTGCTGAAGCCCGGATTCACCCCCGCGACCTTGGGTCCTCCGCTCCCCTTCCGGGGATTAGGCGTGGCGATATGGTTGCGGGCGGATTTGCCCAATATGACCCGGGCTGTCAACCGAGGCCCGTAGCCACTTTTGGCTACGAAAACGCGCCCCGAAGCGGGACGTCAGACCTGGTTGATGGGGTAGCCGGCGACCTTGTCGACGAGATTCCTGAGCGGACGCCCGCTCAGGAAGCGCCCGAGGTTGTCGATGAAGAGCTCGGTGGCCCGCCAGAGATAGTTCGGCATCGCACCCCCGACGTGGGGAGTGACGATGACGTTCGGCAGGCCCCACAGCGGACTCGAGTGGGGGAGCGGCTCCTCGTCGAAGACGTCGAGCGCGGCGCCCGCGATGGAGCCGCGGCGAACCGCCTCGATCAGCGCGGCCTCGTCCACGACCGAGCCGCGGGCGATGTTCACCAGGTAGGCGTCGGCCTGCATGAGCTCGAGCTCGCGGGCGCCGATCAGGCGCTCGGTGTCCGGGGTGTGGGGTACCGCCAGCACGACCCAGTCCGCCCAGGAAAGCAGCATCGGCAGCTCGGCGGGGCCGACGACGGCCTCGAACGGTGCGGGAGGGGCGGCAGGCGGATGCCGTCGCATGCCGCGGACGATTGCCCCGAACGCGGCTGACCGCTCCGCGACCCCGAGGCCGATCGGTCCGAGCCCGAGCACCGCAACCTTGCTGCCCCGGAACTCCCGCACCCTGCCCTGCGTGCCGATCACCTCGCCGCGGTCCCAGCGCGCCTGGGCCTGGAGTCGCGCCGCCACGTGGAGGTTCCGCGCCAACGCGAACATCAGCGCCATGGTGTGCTCGGCGACGACTACCCCGCCGATGCCCGACCCGTTGCAGAGCAGGATGTCGCTGGCGCGCACCGCCGGTGACAGGCTCTCCTCGATCCCGGCCGACCCCGACTGGATCCACTTGAGACGTTTGGCCGACCCGACCAGATGCTCCGGGAACTGCCACCCGAAGAAGATGTCGGCGTCGGCCGATTCGCGCGCCAGCGTCTCCTGGTCGTCGGCGGGAACGAAGGTGTGATCGGGGAATTTCTCCCGCAGCGTTTCGAGGACCGAGTCGGGGACCGCGATCCGGACGTCCTTCCCAAGGTGGAAGTTGAGGACGACCTTCACTCGTCCTCACCCGTGTCGAAATTCCCCTTGACCGGAGGCAGAAGCGGCGACTTCGCGTGGGTGATGTTGCTCGGCTGCGGGCGCCGGTAGACGAACTCGGTGTCGCAGCCCTTGCACACCACCCGGTAGCCCCCCTTCTGGCGCTTCAGCCGGACTGTGACGATCGTGCCGTCGTCGTGACGATGCTGGATGGCCGGGAACTCGCCCCGGTAGACGGTCCGCATCCTCGCGCCAGCTAGCGCCCGTGCGCGCGCGTTGTCAATCGAGCGAACGGCATTGCGCGGAGCGGGACCCGGTGCGAGCATGCGGCCGTGCCGAATCGCCTCGCCCGCGAGACCTCGCCATATCTCCTCCAGCACGCCCACAACCCCGTCGACTGGTATCCGTGGGGCGAGGAGGCGTTCGAGCGCGCGCGTCGCGAGAACCGGCCGGTCCTGCTCTCGATCGGGTACTCGTCCTGCCACTGGTGCCACGTGATGGAGCGGGAGTCGTTCGAGCACCCCGGAATCGCGGCGCTGATGAACGACCTGTTCGTCAACATCAAGGTCGACCGCGAGGAGCGTCCCGACGTCGACGACGTCTACATGAAGGCGGTGCAGCTCCTCACGGGGCGTGGCGGCTGGCCGCTCACCGTCTTCCTCACGCCGGAGAAGAAGCCCTTCCACGGGGGGACCTACTTCCCGCCCACGGATCGACACGGACTCCCGGCGTTCCCGCGCGTCCTCGAGGCGATCGCGCGCGCCTACCGCGAGCGTCCCGCCGACGTCGAGAAGGCGGTCACACAGCTCACCGACGGCGTGGCCCAGGTGGACGACGGCCTGGCGCCTGCTGCCGCGCTGGATCCGACGATCCCGCGTCGTGCCGCGGAAGCACTGCTCGGACACATCGACCAGGACCACGGCGGGCTCGGCGGCGCGCCCAAGTTCCCCCACAGCCAGGCCCTTCAGCTCCTCCTCCGTCAGCACCGCGCGACGGGACGCCAGGCGCTCCTCGACGCCGTGGTGCTGAGCTGCGCCGGCATGGCGCGCGGTGGCGTCTACGACCAGATCGGCGGGGGGTTTCATCGCTATTCCGTCGACGCCGCCTGGCTGGTCCCGCACTTCGAGAAGATGCTCTACGACAACGCGCAGCTTCCCCGACTGTACCTGGAGGCGTTCCAGGTGACCGGCGACCCTGAGTCCAGCCGCATCGTCGTCGAGACGCTCGACTACGTCCTGAGCGAGATGCGGCACCAGAACGGCGGGTTCTTCTCCGCGACCGACGCCGACAGTGAGGGCGAGGAGGGCAAGTTCTTCGTCTGGAGCCCGGCCGAGGTCACCGCCCTGGTTGGCCCTGCCGACGGGGAGCTGGTCTGCCGGTGGTGGGACATCACGGAAGAGGGTAACTTCGAAGGGCACAACATCGCCCACCTGACGCTGACGATCGATCAGCTCGCGAAGCTCTTCGGTCGCACCCCTGCGGACGCCGCCGCCGCCATCGCGCGGGCCCGCGCGGCTCTCTACGACGCCCGCGCGACGCGTGTCCCCCCGCTCCGCGACGAGAAGATCCTCACGAGCTGGAACGCGCTCATGATCGGTACCCTCGCCGAAGCCGGCCGCGTGCTCGGCGAGCCACGCTACGTCGAGGCGGCCGCGGCCGCGGTCGAGTTCCTCTGGCGCGACGTCCGCGACGGGGAGCGGCTGCTCCACGTGTGGACGGCCGGGCGAGCGCGCCAGCCCGCCTTCCTCGACGACCATGCGTTCCTCGCGAGCGCGTTCGTCGACCTGCACGAGGCGACGGCCGACCCGATTCCCCTCGCCCGCGCCGAGGCGCTGGTCGCCGCTCTCGACGAACGCTTCCACGACGACACGTGTGGCGGCTACTTCTACACGTCGCACGACGCCGAGACGCTGATCGCACGCCCGAAGTCCGGTGCCGACGGCTCCCTGCCGTCGGGGAACGCGGTGCTGGCGCACACGCTCCTCCGGCTCCACGCGCATACAGGGACCGAGCGCTACCGCGAGCGGGCGGAGGAGATCCTCCGCCTCTACCACGACGCCGCCCACCAGAACCCGTTCGGATTCGCGACCTATCTCGAGGCGCTCGAGCTGTACTCCGAGGGCGCGACGGAAGTGGTGATCGTCGGAAAACGGGGGGATCCGGGGGCGGCGGCGCTGTGGCGGGTCGCCGCGGAGGCGTTTCTGCCGCACCGGATCCTCGTACGGACGGAACCGGGGGATCCGGTCGTGCCGACGCCCGCACGCGATCGACCCGCGGTCGGTGGGCGCGCGACGGCTTACGTCTGCCGGCACTTCGCCTGCTCGGCGCCGGTGACGTCGGCGGACGATCTGCGCGCTCTGCTGGCTCCGGCCTGAGCTACCTGCCGCGAAAGGACGGGACGCGGCGCCCGAGCTGTGCGGCGAGCCCCTCCTTCAGGTCGTCGCTCGTCCGGACCCGACGAGCGAGCGCTTCGAGATCGTCGCGCCGGAGCCCGCTCCGGTCAATGCCGCGCTGGACGAAGGCCTTCATGGCGCGGACCGCGAGCGGTGCGTTGTGCGCGATCGTGCCGGCGACCTTCGTGACCGTCGACGCGAGCTCCGCGTCCGGGACGACGCGGTTCACGAGGCCGATCTCGAGCGCCTCGGCGGCGCCGACCGGCTCGGCGGTGAACAGCATCTCCTTGGTTCGGGCCGCGCCGATCGTGTCGATCAGCTTCCAGGTGAGCGTCACCGGAACCGCGAGGCCGATGCGGGCGAGCGGCATGCCGAAGCGCGCCGCCCGGGACGCGATCACCAGGTCGCAGTGGAGGGCCAGCTCGCAGCCCCCGGCCAGCGCGTCGCCTTGGACCGCGGCGATGGTCGGGATCGGACAGGCCTCGACCTCTTCGAGCACGATCTCGAGCGGACCCAGGTCGGCTTCGCCCGCCTCGCGCTGCTTCTGCATCTCGCGGAGGTCGAGCCCGGCGCAGAACGCCTTGCCGGTCGCGGCCACGACGATCACCCGCACGTCCGGATCCTGCTCGGCCCGGTGCAGATGCTCCCGGATCGTGTCGATCATCGGCGCCGTCAGCGCGTTGCGCTTGTCGGGGCGGTCGAGGGTGATCGTGCAGACGTGGTCGGAGACGGCAGCGCGGATGAGTTCGGCCATCGGGACCGTCTACCTGCCCGGACAGGCCGTTAAAAGCGGTCCTTCAGACCGCGGACGGCGGCGAACAACGCAGTTGCGTCGTCGGGCGGAAGGCCAGGGACCCGGGCGCGGACCGATGCCGACAGCTCCGGGCTCCACATCCGGAGGAAGGGGTTCGTCGCCTTCTCCTCGGCGATGGTGCTCGGCACGGTCGGCTTCCCGGTGCGACGGAGCGCCTCGACGGCAGCGAGCTTCCGGGCGAGCGCCGTGTTCCCCGGCTCCAGCATCGCCGCGAAGCGCAGGTTCTTCTCGGTGTACTCGTGCCCACAATAGACCTGGGTGTCTTCGGGAAGCGCCGTCAGCCGGCCGAGCGACGAGCGCATCTGGGCCGCGTCGCCCTCGAACAGCCGGCCGCAGCCGCCGGCGAAGAGCGTGTCGCCGGTGAAGACGGCGTGCGCATCTGGGAAGTAGTACGCGACGTGCCCGCTGGTGTGGGCCGGGATCAAGATGACGCGGCCGCGCACGGATCCGACCGCGACGCCCGCGCCGTCGGTGACCGGGTCGGTGATGCCGGGAATCCGGGGCGCGTCGTCGCGGGAGCCCACGATCCGGAGGCCGGGCAGGGCCGCCAGCAGGTCCTGGTTCCCGCCGACGTGGTCGAAGTGATGGTGCGTGGCGAGGACCGTCGTCAACCGGACACGGCGCCGGCGCACTTCCGCCAGGACCGGCTCCGCCTCGGCGCAGTCGACGACGCCCGCCTCGCCGCTGGCCGGGTCTACGAGCAGGTAGGCGTAGTTGTCGGCGAGCTGCGGGACGGGGACGACTTCCAGAGTTCAGTCTCCGACGGTCAGCGGCTCGCCGTTGCCGACGGTCGGGTTGGGACCGCCCGACCGCTGCTCGAGCCGGAAGACGCGCTCGCGGAGGCCGGCGGTCTCGACCGCGCGCGCGAGCTGCTCCTTCGAGAGATCGCTCAACCGCGCTTCGAGTCTCGCCATCCGGTCACGGAGCCCGGCGGCCTCGCCGGCGCGCGCGATCTGGTCCTTGCTGTTGTCGACGACCCGGCTCTCGAGCCGGGTGAACCGCTCGCGCAGCGCGCCCAGCTCCCCGAGCTTCGTACCGACCTCGCGCCCGAGATCCGTGAGCCGCTGATCGAGACGATCCAGACGGAGCCGCACTTCATCCGCGTCGAGGGTGCCCTGCGCGCGGTCGCGCGCGATCTCGGCCGTGCGACGCTCGAGGCTCTGGAGGCGGGAGACGTTCTCCTCGAGACGGGCGAGCGCGGCGGTGGCGCGGTCGGCGGCGCCGGTGGCGAGCGACTGCACCGGCTCGAGCAGCTCGCGGATGCCGTCCTTCGGAACGTCCGCGAGGCGGTTCTCGAGCGTGCGGACGCGCTCGCGCATGCGATCCATGTCCTTGCGGATGGAGACCGAGAGCGCGCTCACCACGCCGTCGAGCCGTTCCGAGAGCGTCGCCTCCAACGTCGACGCGAGCGAGAGGACCTGCTCCTCGACACCCCGGCCGACGTCCGCGAGCCGGCGCTGCACCTCTTCACCGAGGGTGAGCGCCTGACCCACGAGCGCTTGCCCGCCCCCCGTGATCATGTCCTGGAGTGCCGCCAGCGTCCCGCGCGGCTCGTCCTTCGCCCGTCCCATCACGTCCTCCTTCCGCCCTACTCCCGACCACTCGACCGAAAACGCAGCGGGCATCTTCCGCGGGAACGTGCTCGCGAGCTCCAGGTGCCGATCGATGCGCCTGGCCGTCTCGACGGCGCGTGCTTCAGATGGCTCGTCGGCGCTGTCGCTCGAAGGTCCGCCTCCTACCCGGAGCATGCGGCTGCCACGATGGGACCCTTAGAGCAAGCTGCCAGAAAAATTGCAACTGGACAGGACCTTCGGGCACGCTCACGACGGGTTCGACGGCAGCGCGCGCAGGAGCGTCACGAGTCGTCGGACGCCGTTGCGGAGGTTCTCGACCGAGATGCGCTCATCGATGCCGTGGACGGTCTTCTCCTCCCCTTCGGCGAGGACGAACGGCGCGAAGCCGTAGCTCTCGATGCCGAGGTCGCGGAAGTAATGGCTGTCAGTGAACCCAGGGAGGACGCTCGGGATCACCGGGACGCCGGGGAGCTCGCTCGTCATCACCTGCCGGACGGCGGCGAGGAAAGGCGAGTCGGGCTCGGACGCCGACGCCGGGAACGACAGCAGCGGCTCGATCTGGACCGCTTCGTCCCCGATCACGGTCACGAGCGTGGCGAGGAAATCCGCCGGCTTCTCGCCCGGCAGCAGGCGGACGTCGATCTCGGCGCTGGCCTCCGCCGGGATGACGTTGGTCTTCGGGCCGCCGGTGAGGACCGTCGGCGTGAGCGTGTTGCGGACCAGCGCGTTCTGTCGGGGATTCCGCGTGAATTCGGCCAGGAACTCCGGGTCTTCCAGGGATTCGGCGAGGTGGGCCAGCTGGGACTTGAGTGGCTCCTTCTCCTCCTGGGCGATCGCGGCGAAATAGGCCTCCACCGGCCGCGTCACCCTGACGGGTGTGCGGTAGCGCCGGAGCTTGTTGAGCGCCCGGACCAGTCGGGTGACGGCGGTCTCGGGCGGCGGCGTCGAGCCGTGGCCCGCGTCGCCGTGTGCGGTGAGCCGGACCCAGCACGGGGTCTTCTCGGCGACGCCGACCTGGACGACGGTCTTCCCGTTCGGCCGCTGATGGATCGCGTCGCCCTCGTTCAGGAGATACTCCGCTCCCTGCACCAGCTCGGGGTGGTGCTCCACCATCCAGCCGGCGCCTGCCTTCCCGCCCGCTTCCTCGTCGGCGGTCGCGAGCAGGATGACGTCCCGGTCGAGCGGCTGCCCGCTGCGCTTGATCGCGATCATCGTCATCAGCTCGACGACACCCATCCCCTTGTCGTCGAGCGCACCCCGCCCGTAGACGAAGCCGTCCACCCGCGTGCCGGCGAACGGCGCCGTCTTCCAGCTCTTGGGGTCGGCCGGGACGACGTCGAGGTGCGACAGCAGCACGACCGGTCCAGCGCCGCCCTTGCCCGCGAGCCGCGCATACACGTTCCCCCGCCCCGGCGAGGACTCGAGCACCTGCGCCCGGTGGCCCTCGTGGCCCAGTCTGCGCGCGATGGCGTTCGCGGCTGCGGTCTCGCCTCCGGGCGGGTTCGGGGTGTCGATCTGGATGAGGGTCGCGAGCAGGTCGGCAGCCTCGTCGCCGAGGGCCTTCCAGTCCGGGCCGGCCGCCGTCGCGCGTGCCGCGAGCGTAAGGACGAGCAGGCCGGCCGCGAGGACTCGTCGCCGGCCGCCCGACTTATCAACAGGAATTCCCCGTACGCAGGAACGATGCCAAGCAATCGACCGATCTGCTCGACGGCACGGGAAATCGGAGCCAGCGGCGCTCTCCTTCGTATGGGTTTTCAATGGGCTAGCATCCTCTATCTGCGGGAGGATCGGAGCTATTCGACGAATCTCCGATCGCCACCGGCCGCCGCCTCGAGCGACGGTTTCCACAAGTCCACAGGTTATCCACAGGAAGGTGCGGAATCGGCAGGCGGGCGGTATCCCAGGCCGACGAGATACAGCTCCGCCGATCCTCGCCGGGTCGCGTCCGGCCGCGTCGCCTTCACCTCGTCGAAGCACTCGCGCAGCCGGCTCACCAGCTCTTGGTGGCCGGGGTCCATGAACGCCTTCATCAGAAGGTGTCCCCCGGGACGGAGCAGCATCGGGAGCGCGTCGAGCGCCGCGGCCGCCAGCTCGGCGCATCGTGCTTCGTCGGTGGCCTTGATGCCGCTCAGCTTGGGCGCCAGGTCCGAGAGCAGCACGTCGGCCGGACGACCGGCAGCTCGAGCGACGGCGTCGACGGTCGACGGATCGCGGAGGTCACCCGTCACGACGGCGGTGTTGACACCGCCGAGCGGCGTCACCGGCTCGAGGTCGACGCCAACCACGTGTCCGTCCGCCCCCACCCGGTCGAGCGCGACCTGCATCCAGCCGCCCGGCCAAGCACCCAGGTCGACGACCCGGTCACCGCGGCGGAGCAGTCGAAAGCGATCGTCCAGCTCGGCGAGCTTGTAGGCGCTCCGCGCCCGGTAGCCCGCGCTCTTCGCACGCTGGTAGTACGCGTCCTTGCGGCGGTAGGTCACGTGCCACCGCCGCGCGGTCGCTCATTCCCAGTCGGCAGACGACGTGAACGGCTTGTAGTCGCCGAACGGATCTTCGTGCGGAACGTGGCCGGTGATCGGCTCGAGGCCGGGGCTCGAGACCAGGAAGTGGATCGGCCGAGTGACGAGCCACTCGAGGCCGTACCCGATCGGATGCACGGCGTAGGCGATCAGCCGCAGCGGATGGGCCTGCGAGTCGTCGTACGCATCGTGGGCCCGCGCCGACCCGGGAACACCCGCAAACCACACCACCATGCCGAGGGCAACCAGTAGACGTCTCACGGGGCACCTCCAAGCGTCGCCCGTACGGGCATCGCAGAATCCCAACGTACCAGCAGGGCCGTAGCTTCTCAAGACAAAGGGGATGACATTGACAGCCGTGCTGCCCCAGCCTAAGCGTTTCGCAATGGCGCGGACCTTTCGTCCGCTGACGCCGCTCAAGGGGTGGAGGCGGGTGGCGGCGCAGGCGTGGAACCCCCCGCGGGACCCCAGCGTCTACGCGCTGGTCGACATTCCGATGCGGTCGGCTCTGGCCTACCTCGACCGCTGCCGGGAGGAGACGGGCGTCAAGGTGACCGTCAGCCACCTAGTGGCCCGCGGGGTGGCGCTGTCGATCCACGAGTTCCCCCAGCTGAACGGGATCGTGTCGCGCGGTCGGATCTTGCTGCGAGACACGGTCGACATCTTCCTGCAGGTGGCAACCGACGGGGGGAGGGATCTCTCCGGCATCAAGATCTCCCGCTGCGACGAGAAGACCGCGGTCGAGATCGCGCGCGAGTCCGAGGCCCGGGTGAACAAGCTGCGAGCCCGGCAGGACCAGCAGGTCGAGCGCACGAAGTCGCTGCTCGATCGCATCCCGGTCCGGATCCTGGGTCCGATGATGCGAACCATCGCGCATCTGATCTACGACCGCGACCTCGACCTCTCGCGTTTCGGCGTCGTGAAGGACGAGTTCGGAAGCGCCATGGTGTCGAACGTCGGCGTGTTCGGGTTGCAGGTGGCGTTCGCGCCGCTGGTGCCGTTCAGCCGCACGCCACTGGTCGTGCTCGTCGGCGAGGTGCAGGACCGACCCGTGGTGGAAGCAGGTCGCGTCGTCGTGAAACCGATGATGAGCCTCGGCGTCACGTTCGATCACCGCTTCATGGACGGCTACCAGGGCGGGCGGATGGCGCAGATCACGCGCGCGTATCTCGAGGATCCCGAGCGCTTCGAGCGTCCGTCGGCGCCGGCGCTGGAGCCGGTCGCCGCCGCTCCCGTCACGCCCAGCCGATGAAGCTGAGCTGACGGCCGCAGCCCGCGCCGTCGCGACGGTACGAGCAGAAGCGACGGTCGCACGCCGTGCACGGCCCGACGATCGCCGCGGTCGTCACGCCGGCCGCTCCCAGCAGCGACCGCACTGCGGCGCGGAGGTCGAGGGAGAGCCTCCCGTCGCGACGGCTCCACGCCCCGGCAGTGGTCTCGCCGCTACGCGCACGGAACGCCGCCCCCACCTCCGGCCCGACCACGTAGCAGCACGGACCGACCGCGGGTCCGATGACCGCTTCGAGCGCGGCCGGTGCGACGTCGAACCGCCTGAGCAGCCGATCGATCGCTGCTTCCAGCACCCCCGCGGAAGCGCCCCGCCATCCTGCGTGCACGGCGGCCGCGGTGCGCCGCCGGCGGTCGAGCAGCAGGACCGGCACGCAGTCCGCCGTGACGACACCGACCGCGATCCCGCTCGCGTCAGTCACCACGGCGTCGGCGTCGACCGGCGCTGTGCCCGGGCCGTGGGCGACCAGGACGCCGGTGCCGTGCACCTGCCGCGCGGTCACCACCGGCAGCGCGACGCCGGGCACGTCTTGCCACCGCTCGACACCCGCGCACTCCTCGCGCTCGAGGAAACCGTGCACGAGGCCCGGCGACGCCGACCATTCGGCGAACGTCAACACGCGTCTGGCCCGCCGTTCGTCGCTCCGCTATCGTTTCCGCCGTGAAGACGACCAGCCGCGGCTTCGGCCTTCTCGACCTGATCGTGGTGCTGGGCCTGGTAGCGGTGCTGATCTGGGCCGCGAGTCTCGACTGGTCGCGGCTGCCGAAGCCGCCCGCCGCTCCCACCGCCGCCCCGTAGCGCGCCCCGGATGATCGTCATGGCGATGGCGATCATGCCCCGGATGGCCCGGCAGCGCCACGGCGGCCTTCCGTGGAAGTCCTGCGCGCGTCAGGAACCTGACGCCGGCGGCCCTCAACTTCCGTCGCCGAACCTCCGACACATGATGGGATGGACTCCGCCACCACCGCACCCGTCTCGGATCCGGCGCGCCGCCTCGAGCGGCTCGCGACCCTCGCCCTCACGGTGGTCGGGCTCCTTTCGCTCGCGAGCTACTTCCTCTTCACGCACGCACTCGGGCGCACGGCGAGCGACGCACCGGTCATCACCGTCGCCGGACGCCAGCGCATGCTCACCCAGAAGCTCGTCGACCTGGCGCTGGAGATCCAGGTCGCGGCCGAGCGCGGCCAGTTCGCGTTCCTGACCGGCGAGCTGCGCGGCGCCTACGAGGCGTGGTCGACGGCGCACGAGGGGCTGCAGAAGGGCGATCCCGAGCAGGGCATCCCTCCCAACACGAACCCGGAAGTTGCCGCCGAGTTCGCTGCCCTCGACGGCGACCACCGCGCCATCGAGGAAGCCGCCGAGGGCCTGATGGAGGCGACGCGGCGGTCGTCGGTACAGGAAGCCTACGACGACCTGTCCCGCCACGTCCTCACGATCTTGAAGCACGCCGACCCGTTCGCCGACGGCATGGACCGCATCGCGGCTCTCTACCTCGCGCAGGCCCAGGCGCACGCGACCCGGGTCCACTCCGTCGTCCTTGCGCTCACCGCGCTCACGCTGCTGGTGCTGCTCGTCGAGGGGCTGCTCGTCTTCCGACCCGCCGCCCGGCTCATCCGGGAGCAGTTCCAGCAGCAGCTCGTGCTCGCCGAGGAGGCGCGGAAGCTCGCCCTCGTGGCGAGCCACACCGACAACGCCGTCGTGATCAGCGACGCCGCCGGCCGTCCCGAGTGGGTGAACGACGCCTTCGTCCGGATGAGCGGCGCGACGCTCGAGGAGCACGGCGCGGAGCCGTACGTCTTCCTGCACGGCTGCGACGTGACGCTCGACGAGCGCGACGTGATGGTGCGTGGGCTCGCGGCCGGCGAGACCGTGCGCATGGACGCCACGCACACCCGGAGGGACGGCAGCGGATACGCGGGTGAGCTCGAAGTCGTCCCGATCATCGACGACGGCCGGACCGTGCGGCTGATCGCGATCGAGCGCGACGTGAGCGAGCGCCGCCGGGCCGAGGCCGAGGTGCGGCGCTACACGGCGGAGGTCGTAGCGTCGCGCGACCAGCTCCACGTGAAGACGACGGAGCTCGAAGAGCTCAGCCGCGAGCTCGCGGGCGCGCGTGACGCGGCGCTCGCGTCGGCGCGCGCGAAGTCCGAGTTCCTCGCCAACATGAGTCACGAGATCCGCACGCCCATGAACGGCGTGCTCGGGATGACGAACCTCCTGCTCGACACCCCGCTCACCGAGGAGCAGCGCGACTACGCGCTCACCGTACGCCACAGCGCCGACGCGCTCCTCACCGTCATCAACGACGTGCTCGACTTCTCGAAGATCGAGGCCGGGAAGCTGGCGCTCGACAGCGTCCCGTTCGATCTCCGCGTCGTGCTGGAGGAGGTCGGCAACCTGCTCGGGCCGCGCGCGTACGAGAAGGGGCTCGAGTTTGCTTGCGTGATCCCGCCCGACAGCCCGTGCGAATTCCGGGGCGATCCCGCCCGCGTCCGGCAGATGGTCCTCAACCTGCTCGGGAACGCGATCAAGTTCACCGAGCAGGGCGAGGTCGTGATCGAGACGACCGTGGTCTCAGACACGGCGACCAAGGCGACGGTCCGGGTCGCGGTACGCGACACCGGCATCGGGATTCCGCCTGAGCGCCACGCGGCGATCTTCGAGAGCTTCACGCAAGCCGACGGCAGCACCACCCGGAAGTACGGCGGGACCGGCCTCGGGCTCACCATCAGTCGCCAGCTGACGACGCTGATGGGCGGCCGGCTCGGCCTCGACAGCGCGCCCGGGCGCGGCAGCACCTTCTGGATCGAGCTTCCGTTCGAGAAGGCGACCGCCGCGCCCACGCGGCGGCCGGAGCATCGGTCGCTCGCGGGCCGCCACGTGCTGGTCGTCGACGACCATGCGACGAACCGGCGGGCACTCCGCGGGCAGCTCCTCGGCTGGGGGATGCGGTCGGTCGAGGTGGCGAGCGGCGCCGAGGGCCTGGCGGCCCTCGAGGCCGCCGCGGCCACCGACCCGTTCGAGGTGGTGCTGCTCGACATGCAGATGCCCGAGATGGACGGCGAGCAGACGGCGGCCGCGATCCGTCGGAATCCGCGCCTCGCGAAGCTCCCGCTGGTGCTGCTGTCGTCCGACGGCGCGCGCTCGGTCGAGGATCTCGAGCGCAAGGGCTTCGCGGCGGGACTCGTCAAGCCGGCGCGCTCCACGAGGCTCTTCAAGACGCTGGCAGAGGTGCTCGGGGCCCCGACACCGCACGAAGCCGACAGGGCAGCCGAGCCCACGCTGCTCGGCAGCGAGGGCGTCGCCGGACTCCGGGTGCTGGTCGCGGAGGACAACCCCGTCAACCAGAAGCTGGCGCAGCGGCTCCTCGAGCGATGGGGCTGCCACGTCACGATCGCTCCGAACGGGCAGGAAGCCGTCGACGCCTGGGAGACGGCGCGCTACGACGTGATCTTCATGGATGTGCAGATGCCGGTGATGGACGGCTACGAGGCGACCGCCGAGATCCGCCGGCGCGAGTCCGAGCGTGGCCGCCGGACGCCGATCATCGCCATGACCGCGCACGCGATGGAGGGCGACGATCAGCGGTGCCGCGCGGCGGGAATGGACGACTACATTCCGAAGCCCGTGAAGCCCGACCAGCTCCACCGCCTGCTCGTCCGCTGGAGCTCGGACGGCGTCGCGACGGCCGTGCCCTCCGCCGACGCCGTCTTCGACGCCGAGGTGCTCGACGAGTTCTGTGGGGCGGACCCGGACTTCCGGCAGCAAATCCTCCGCGACTTCCTCGACCTGGCCCCGCTTCTCCTCGGCCGCATCGAGCAGTCTCTGTCCACCCGCGACCCCAGCGAGCTGGCGAGCGCGTCGCGCTCGCTGCACGGGAGCGCCCGCTCGCTCGGCGCCGCCGCGCTCGGGGAGGCGTGTCACCAGATCGAGACGCTCGCCCACGAGCAGGCGCTCGACGCCGCCCGCGATTCGCTCGCCCGCGCGCGCGAGGAGTTCGCGCGCCTCGAAGCGGCGCTGGCGCCCTACCTGGCCGCCGTCGGCCGCGCCTAGCTCAGGGCGTGACGCACTCGAGCGTCACGTCGCTGTACTTGAGCAGCTCCTCGAGCGTGTGCAGCTTGTAGGGCCGCTCGTAGAAGACCCGGTGGATGCCGGTGTTGATGAGCACCTTCAGGCAGTGAATGCACGGCGTGTGCGTGATGTAGATGTCGGCGTCGCGGATCGCGGCGCCATTCTTGGCGGCCTGTGCGATCGCGTTGATCTCGGCGTGGATCGTGCGGAAGCAATTCTCCTCGGTCTCGCCGCTCGGCGTCTTCGACGTGTACACCAGGCAGCCCGCGTCGCTACAGTGGGGCAGACCGGCAGGCGCGCCGTTGTAGCCGGTGGCGAGGATGTTCTTGTCGCGCACGATCACCGCCCCGACCTTGGCGCGCGTGCAGGTGGAGCGCTCGGCCACCTGCCGGGTGATGGTCATGAAGTACTGATGCCAGCTCGGGCGGTCGCTCATCGGGACCTCCTCGTCACGCCAACAGGCGCAGCGGCTCCGGCACGAACGTGAGCACCAGCAGCACGACGCTCGCGAGCGCCGCGATCCGACGTCCGCGATCGAGCGGCTTGTCGTCGTCGAGGGTCGGCGGGTGCCCGTTGCGGAGCATGAGGACGCCGATCATGGCCCAGATGAACCAGCCGGGCCAGTAGTAGCCGAGGCACACCAGCGTGATGAGCACGACGATCGGGACGAACCAGGAGCGCCGGCCCCGGAGCGCGTAGAGCACGTGCCCGCCGTCGAGCTGGCCGACGGGCAACAGGTTGAGCGCGGTGACGAACATCCCGAACCAGCCCGCGAGCGCCACCGGGTGCAGATAGATGGTATCCGAGTCGGCGTTGAGGACGACGCGGGCGAGGACCTTCGTCAGGATCGAGTCGCCGAACTCGATGCCCGACCCGGGCCGCGGTACCGCACCCACCGACGAGAGCCGGAGGCCAACGACCAGCGCCACCAACGCGACGACGAACCCCGCCCACGGCCCACCGGCGCCGATGTCGAAGAGCGCGCGACGGTCGGGGAAGCGCGCCCGGATGCGGATGAACGCACCGAACGTCCCGAACCAGAAGATCTGTGGGGGGGCCGGCACGAAGTAGGGCAGCGACGCGTCGACGCCGTAGAGCCGACACATGAGGTAGTGCCCGGACTCGTGCGCCAGCAGGATCGCGAGCAGCGTCGCCGAGAACGGGAGGCCGCGGGGCAGCGACGCCAGGCTCGGGCGGACGCCCATCCAGAGGCAGCCCGCGATCGTCGTCGTGAGGAGCGTGCCCACGAGCAGCAGGAGATGCAGCAGCGGCGAGCGACGGGCGCGGACGAGCCGCGGAACGGGCGTGCTCATCCGAGCCGATCCACGCGCACGACCACCGGCTCGCCGACGCCCGAGTGCAGCCGCTCGCGCGCCGATCCGTCCCGCACCGCCACCTCGAGGAGCTCCCAGCTGTTCACGACCGCCACCATCTGACCAGGGTGCACGCTGGAGTAGGAGGTCGCGACACCCCGGACGTGCGTGGCTCGGATCGTAACGGAAAGCTTGGCCCCAGAGAATCCCTTCAGCGCGTTTGCCGACACGTTCGTCACGAGGTTGCCGAAGTGGTCCACGTAGACGACCTCCCCGTGCAGCTCGCCGCCCTTCCGCTTGGGGTCGGGAAGGGGCAGCCGCGTCATGTCCGTCACCGCCGGGCCGAGGGCGTCGGGCGCCGTCCCGGTCGCCAGCGCCGCCGCGACCGGCGCGAACACGTCACGTCCGTGAAACGTCGCGCTGCGCGGCGAGAGCTGGAACTGCGGGTCGGTCAGCTCGACGACGGCGCGGATCCCCTCCGCCTCCGCCGCGAGCGAGAGCACGCCGTTGTCGGGCCCCACGTAGCACGCGCGCGCGGTCGCGACGCAGATTGGCCGCCGCTTGCCGCCGACGCCCGGGTCGACGACCGCCACGTGGATCGTCCCCGCGGGGAACCACGGCGCCGACTGCCGGAGCACCAACGCCCCGGCGCGGACGTCCTGCGGGGGGATCCCGTGCGTGAGGTCGATCACCTGGGCGCCCGGCGCGCGCGTCGCCAGCACGCCCTTCATGATGCCGACGAACGGGTCGGTGGTGCCGAAGTCGGTGGTGAGCGTGACGAGCGCCATCAGCGCCGGCGCGCGAGCGATTCCTCGACCGCGGCCCACAGCAGCGGGAACATGATCTCGTGGTGCCCGGTGAGCGCGATGCCGCGGCCGCTCTTCGCCGTCGGCCGCGCGAGCACGTTGACGCCGGGGCGGTAGTGGCGCGTGAAGTCCATGTCGATGGTGGTGAGGTCGCGGACCGCATGCCGGAGGTTCCGGGCGAGGTTGAGGGCCTTCACGAACACCTCGGGCATCACGACGGCAGAGCCGAGGTTCAGGTACACGCCACTGTTCAGTCGCGCGACGACGGCGGCCAGCAGGCGGAAGTCACGCAGGCTGCCCTCGCCGATCGCGGCGCCGTCGGCGCTGGGGTGCATGTGGATGATGTCGGTGCCGACGGCGACGTGGACGGTCGCGGGGATTCCGAGCTCGGCGGCGGTGGCAAGGATGCTGGCGCGGCGGAATCTCAACCGACGCCGGCGGATCGCCTCGCCGACGGCGCGTCCGAGCCCATGACCGGCCGCAACCCCCTTGGCGATCGCGCGGTTCAGCTCCTCGCCGGTTTCGCGCGCCATCCCGAAGAGCCCGCGATCGAGCCCCGGCCCGACGTCCTCGGAGGTCTGCCCGCCCCATGCCAGCTCGAAGTCGTGGATGATGCACGCGCCGTTCATCGCGACCGCCGCCAGCCGTCCGCGGCGCATGAGGTCGACGATCACGGGACCCAGGCCGACCTTGATCGCGTGCGCGCCCATGCCGAGCACGACCGGCCGTCCGCGACGGATCGCGCGGGCGATGCGGTCGGCGGCATCGCGGAATTCGCGGGCGGCGAGGATGTCGGGGAGGCCGTCGACGAACGCGCGAACCGTGAGGCCCTTCTTCACCGGCTTCCCCACCGCCGCGACCATGACCTTGCTCGGTCGCTGCGCGAGCGGGACGGTGCGGACGCGGGAGGGATCGATAGGAGCCGGCGCGCGGCCCGCCCGCTTCACTTGCCGTCCCCGAAGAGGCGGCGCTCGACCAGCCCGCAGAGCACGTGGCCGATCAGGATGTGCGTCTCCTGGATACGGGCGGAGAGCGTGCTGGCGGAGACGCGCAGGCTCACGTCGACCGACTTCGCGAGCTCGCCGCCATCTCCGCCGGTGAGACCGATGGTGCGGACCCCGACCTCGCGGCAGGCGGCGAGCGCCTTCAGCACGTTCGGCGAGCGGCCGCTGGTAGAGATCGCGAGCGCGACGTCGCCCTTCTGACCCAGGCCGCGGACCTGGCGGGCGAAGACCTCGTCGAAGCCGTAGTCGTTGGCGATCGCGGTGAGGGCGGAGGTGTCGGTGGTGAGGGCGATGGCCGGCAGCGCGCGGCGCTCGACCCTGAAGCGGCCAACCAGCTCGGCGGCGATGTGCTGCGCGTCTGCTGCGCTGCCGCCGTTGCCGAAGAGGAGGACCTTGAGCCCGGCTTTGAGAGCGCCAGCGACCAGATCGACGGCCTGCTCCAACTGGGCGGCCTGCTCGGCCAGGAAGACCTGCTTCACGCGCAGGCTCTCGCCGAACAGCTCGCGGATCGCCTCCTGCGTCCGACTCACCACGTCGAGGGTAGGTGGGGGGTCGGCGACAGTCAAACCTCAGCCCGCTTCAGGCGGCTCCGGCAGGTCGGCCGCGAACCAGCGGATGACGTCGGAAGGTGTGATGATACCAACGAGCTTCCCGTCGCGGACCACCGGCAGATGGTGGATGCCGTGCCCGCGCAGCACCTGCATGACGCCCTCGGCCGTGTCGAACTCGTCGACGGTGATGACGGGGCTGGACATCACCTCGGCGGCACGCGCGCGGTCGACGCTGCCGCGCAGCAGCGCGTCCATGAGATCGCCCTCGCTGACGAAGCCGATCACGCGCCCGTCGGGGTCGGTGACAGGGACGCCGCCGAAGCCACCCGCGGCGAGGAGGCGGACGATGTCGGCGAGCGGGGTGTCGGGGGCGACGGCGGTCACCCTGGGAGTCATGATGCTGCGCGCGTGGCCCCGCATCGGCGGGATGTAGGGCGGGGCGGGGGCGGGGTCAAGACGGCGGTCGGGTTGCCTGGCGGGGGACGCTGGGCTACGGTTTGGGCCGTCGCGGGCGTAATTCAGTGGTAGAATGCCAGCTTCCCAAGCTGGACGTCGCCGGTTCGACCCCGGTCGCCCGCTCTCTCCAGAACCCCGTAGAACACAAAGGGTTCCTTCACCTTCGACGGCAGCGAGTCATCGCTGGCATTCGGGAGGGTTCCCGGTAGGTTCCCGGTGGCCGACTCGAACTCACCGATCATCTCGTCGAGTTCGTCGGCCTCGCCGCGGACATCGTCGTGAGAATCGCGGCTACTGGGCGGCAGTTCCTCAAGGTTGGCGGGCATAGCTGACGGTGAGCGCCTCCCAAACATGGCCGTCTGGTTGGCTCCAGTACACGATGCGCCCGTGGTGTTGGGCGTTGATCTGCATATCTACAGGACCGTGTGGTGTGCTCCGATAGCTGATCTCCATGGCCTGCAGACGAGCAACCAGTGCGTGGAACCCTGCGTCACTCATGCGGAAGCAGTAGTGCTGAATGGGAAAGGCACCTTCAGCCTGGTCCATGTCCAGAGTCAGCCCATCGTTGACGTACACCGGGCAGAAAGGACCGACGCCACTCTCTGGCCACGGTACTGCGAGGATGCGTGCGAGCAGTTCCGCCGCTGCCCTTCGATCTCGGGACGGCACGATCATG
>JACXTT010004781.1_pt1 | contig 19971 bp, 14 predicted proteins | sample 9270951 | NCBI WGS metagenome assembly JACXTT01 (sample SAMN15532306, study PRJNA645909) | rock metagenome | isolation source: weathered quartz diorite | place: Puerto Rico | collected 2017-06-21 | reverse complement strand
GTTGTTCACCCCCATAGATTTCCGGGGGGCATGTTTTTTTCAAAACAAGAGTTTCGTAGTACCGCTCCAACCTTGCCGAACTCGGCTCTGCCATAAATCCAATAACATTCGGAGTAGTCGCCTCATGGCTCGTTTGCAACGCACCCTTTCGCTGGGGTCGGTGGTGCTGTTCGGCATCGCCTATATGACGCCGATCATTGTCCTCGGCACTTTCGGCATTCTTGCCCAATCCACGGCGGGCATGGTCCCGGCCGCCTATCTCGCGGCCCTGGTGGCGATGTTCTTCACCGCCATGAGCTATGGGCGCATGGCTGCCGCCTTTCCGGTAGCCGGCTCGGCCTACAGCTATGTGCGCAAGGCCATCAGCCCCAAGCTGGGCTTTATCGCCGGCTGGGCGGTCCTGCTCGACTACCTGTTCCTGCCCATGGCGATCTGGCTGATCGGCGCGGCGTACCTCAATTCGGCGTTCCCCGCGGTGCCGCAAGCGGTCTGGGTGCTGGCCTTTATCGGCATCACCAGCGTGATCAATATCGTCGGCCTGCGCCTGGCCAACGGCATCAACGCCTTGCTGATGCTGGTGCAGTTCCTGGTGCTGGTGGCCTTCGTCGGCCTGGCGATCCATTACATCGGCGGTGACGCCAGCAAGCCGCTGTGGACCCTGGCGCCGTTTGTCAGTGGCGACATGCAGATGCCCTTGATCATGAGCGGCGCGGCCATTGCCTGCTATTCGTTCCTGGGTTTCGACGCGGTGAGTACCCTGACCGAGGAAACCCGTGACCCGCGCCGGACCATTCCACGGGCGATCATGCTGATCACCCTGATCGGCGGTTTGATCTTCGTCGCGGTGTCGTACTTCGTGCAGTTGGCCCATCCGGCGTTCGTGTTCGATAACGTCGATTCGGCGGCTTATGAAATCGCCCGCAATATCGGCGGCGACCTGTTCGTGACGATCTTCCTGATCGGCCTGATCGTCGGCCAGTTCGCCTCGGGCCTGTCGGCCCAGGCCAGTGGTTCGCGGCTGCTCTATGCCATGGGGCGCGACGGGGTGTTGCCCAAGTCGTTCTTCGGCACCCTGCATGAGCGTTTCGGTACGCCGATCAACAGCATCCTGCTCTGTGCGGTGGTGGCCCTGCTGGCGCTGAAGCTGGACGTGACCACTTCCACCTCGTTCATCAACTTCGGCGCGTTCCTGGCGTTCAGCCTGGTGAACCTGTCGGTGATCTTCCATTACTGGATCGCTGGCGAGAAGCGTGGGCCGCGTGAGCTGCTGCTGTTCCTGGTGTGCCCGTTGATCGGCCTGGTGGCGGATCTGTGGCTGATGATCAGCCTCGATCACCTGGCGATTTACCTGGGCTTGAGCTGGCTGGCGGTTGGTCTGGTGTACCTGGCGTTCCTGACGGGCGGCTTCCGCAAGCAGCCGCCGGAAATGGATTTCCAGGAAGCGGCCTGAGGTGATGCAGGAGCCGGCAAGCCGGCTCCTCTGTGGGTCAAGCGGCCTTGCTCTGGCGGATCGGCAACTCGATCCTGAACGTGGTGCCCACCCCCAACTCGCTGCGCACGGTAATCTGCCCGGCATGTTTCTGCATGATGCCATAGGACAGCGACAACCCCAGGCCCGTGCCCTGGCCGATGGGCTTGGTGGTGAAGAACGGGTCGAAGATCTTCTGCACGGTCTCGGGCGCCATGCCCGAACCGGTGTCGGCCACCTCCAGCCAGATCCGCTCGCCCTGGGTGCCACCTCGCAGGGTAATGGTGCCGCGCTCAGGCCCCATGGCCTGGGCGGCGTTGACCACCAGGTTCATGATGACCTGGTTGATCTGCGACGGCAGGCACTCGATCTCCGGTAGTTCGGCGTAGTCCTTGACCACGTCGGCCTTGTACTTGAGCTCGTTGGCGACAATGTTCAGGGTCGACTCGATACCCTGTTGCAGATTGCTCCACTGCCATTCCAGGGTCGAATCGACCCGGGAGAAGTTCTTCAGGTCCTTGACGATCTGCCCGACCCGGCCGATGCCTTCCTTGGATTCCTTGATCAGCAGCGGAATATCCTCCTCGAGGAAATCCAGCTCGACCCGTTCGCGCAGGTCCCTCAAACGCGCCAGCAATTCGGCTGCGGCGATGCCTTCCTCGGCGTCCTGATAGGCCTGGAGCATTTCCAGCAGCTTGCCGAAATAGCCCTCCAGGGTCCCCATGTTCGAGGAAATGAAACCGATGGGGTTGTTGATCTCATGGGCGACGCCGGCGGCCAGTTGGCCAAGGGAAGCGAGCTTTTCCGATTGAACGAGCTGTCCTTCCAGCAGCTTGCGTTCGTCGATCTCATGTTGCAGGGCCAGGCTGGTCTGCCTGAGCGCCTGGGTTCTTTCCTCCACCAGTTCTTCCAGCCGGTGCATCTGCAGGTTGGCGCGCTCGGTCATTTCCCATTTGTTGGTAAGGGTGTTGGCCAATTGCTGGACTTCGATATTGTCGAAGGGTTTTTTCAGGATCAGCAGCCGGTCGTGACCGTGCAGACGCTCCAGCAGCTCGTCCCAGGAGTAGTCGGTGTAGGCGGTGCAGACCACCACTTGCAGGTTGGGATCGACTTGCCACAGGTGTTCGATGGTTTCGGCACCGTCCCAGCCCTGGGGCATGCGCATGTCGACGAAGGCCAGGGCGTAGGGCTGTTCGCGGGCCACGGCCTGTTCGACCTTTTGCAGGCCTTCCTGGCCTTGGTAGGCGGAGTCGAGTTCGAAAGGCAGGACGCTGCTGGCCTTGACCTCCTGGCCGAAGAGCGCGGCTTCCATCAGGTCCAGGTCCGGCGAGTCGTCGACCATGGGGGTGAGAATCTTGCGAAAGTCCTCGTGGATCGACGGGGTGTCGTCCACCAGCAGGATACGGCGGTTGGCGAGTCTGTTCATGAAGCCCCCACGGCGGTTTTCAACGGCAGTTCGAGGGTAAAGACGGCCCCTTTTCCGGGGCCGTCGCTGTGGGCGGTCAGGTGCCCTTGCATTTCGATTGCGGCCAGGGCACAGCTGTGCAGGCCGAAGCCATGACCGTCCTTGCGGGTGGTGAATCCATGGGCAAAGATCCGTGTCATGTTTTCCGGCAGGATCCCTTCGCCGTCGTCCTTGACGCTGATGTGCAAGGTGGCCTCCTCGATCGCCCGGACTTGCAGGGTTATTTCGCGCGGGCGGTCGCTGAGGTTGGCCATGGCCTGCTTGGCGTTGCTGATCAGGTTGATCAGGATCAGCAGCAAGCGGTGCTTGTCGGCCATCACCTGGGGCACCTCGTCGTATTGACGGACCACGGTGACGTTGTGCCGGGTCAGGGCACCGGAGTTCATGCGCAGGGCATCTTCGAGCAATTCGTGGATGTGCAGCGGCTCCTCCATGGTCGAGACACCGGCATAGGACTGCTGGGTCGCGACGATGTCCTTGATATGGTCGACGCTCTTGCTCAACTGGGTCAGCTCGTCACTCATGTTCTGTTGTTCCGCCGCAATCGCCTCGACCAGTTGGTTGAGGTAGCCGGGCAACAGCTTGCCACGTTCGTCGACGGTAATGAACTCGCCGAGATCGTGCTTGTGCTCGTTGATCATCGTCACCGCCCTGGCCAACCCCTGGGTCTTGCTGGTGCGCAACTTGCGCGCCACCAGGTCGGCGGAGATGTTCACGCTGTTGAGCACATTGCCGACGTTGTGCAGCACATTGGTAGCGATCTCGGCCATGCCGGCCTGGCGGGCATTTTCCATCAGTTCGCTCTGGGCCTCGCGCAGTTCGCGGGTGCGCATTTCCACCCGTTGTTCCAGGTGCGTGTTGGCTGCTTGCAGGGCGTCGTTGACCCGGTTGATTTCGGCATAACTGCGGATCAGGCGGCTGGCGAGGTACAGCAGCAGGACGATCAGCAGGGCGGAGAACACCAGCAGGTACAAATGGTGGCGCTCGTTGAGGCGGCCGGCTTGTTGCTCATCCTGGTTCAATTGGTCGGTGATGGCGTCCAGGCTTTCGGAGAGCGGTACGGCGTCGATCTCTTCAATCAGCGAGTTGACCCGGGGTTGTTCGCGCAGGATCAGTTTGACGTGATTGAGCAGGGTCTCGACCGGCTCCTTGAACGAGGGCGGCAGGCGTTGCAGGTCGGTCGTGACCTGGTTGAGCCCCAGTTCGATGCCGTGGGCGCGTTCGTCGGTGGTGGTCTGGGCAAATTCCAGGGTGCTGAGCAGCAGGTCGTAGATGTCGTTGGAGGTGTCCTGGAGCATCAGTTTGTCCTGGTCCTCAAGCGTGTTGAGTTGGTGCTGGATATCGTCTTCGGCGGTCGGCAGGAAGGCCAGGGAGTTACGCAGTATCGCGTTGTGGGATTTGAACTGTTCGACCAGTCGTACTTTTTCGCCGAGCGTCTGGGCCAGGGTTTCGCGGCGGTCCTTCCAGGCACTGGCCGCCTGTTTGGCCCGGCCGGGTTCGATGGGCGTGAAGGTTTGCAAGAGCTGCTGCATTTCCTGCGGTGGCTTGACCAGTGGGTCGTAGTTGCGCGCCACCGCGATCCTGGCCTTGAGGATTTCGCTGTCCCACTGTGCATCCAGCTGTTTGACACTGGCGATCAGGTCACGGGCGTGGGCATAGTCCAGGGAATCGTCGGAGCTGGCCATGAGATACAGGAACCCCAACATCGCCGCGAGCAGGACGGCCAGGCGTGGCAGGAGGACCCGGTTCAGGAAGCTGTTGCTCCCATTCATAGCGGCTTGCCTCCCAGCTCGCCGGTCAGGGTCTTGAGAAACAGTACGATCAGGCGCACGTCCTCGCTGGAAGGGACGCGTCCCAGTTGATAGGTGAACATGACGTGGACGGCGTCCTCCAGGGTCTTGGCCGAAGCATCGTGAAAATACGGGGCGGTCAGGGCGACGTTGCGCAGGCTGGGGACCTTGAAAACGTTGCGGTCCTCTTCGTCCCCGGTCGCCAGGTAGCGCCCCAGGTCGGCCTCGGTGGGATTGCCCCGGGCCTTGAAGTAGTCGCCCATCACGCCGAACTTCTGGAACATGTTGCCGCCGATATTGATCCCTTGGTGGCAGGCGATGCAGCCGTAGTCCTTGAAGCGCTGGTAGCCATATTTTTCGTCGAGGCTGAGAACGTCGGTGTTGCCCTTGAGGTACTGGTCGAAACGCGAGTTGGGTGTCAGCAGGCTGCGCTCGTAGGTGGCCAGGGCGTTCTGCACGTTGGCGATGGTGACGCCGTCGCTGTAGGCCTCGTGAAAGGCTGCCTGGTAAGTCGGTGCCTGGTTGAGGGTTTCGATGACGTGGGGCCAGTTGTTGCCCATTTCTGTCGAGCTTTTCACCACGCCCTCGATCTGCGCTTCCAGGGTCTCGGCGCGACCGTTCCAGAACTGCTTGAAGTTCAGCGCCGCGTTGAGCACCGAGGGGGTATTGATCCCCAGGGTTTCTCCCTGGAAACCGATGGAGAACGGTTTATCGTCCACTCCGGCGTGATCCAGGTGATGGCAGCTGGCGCAGGACGTGGTGTTATTGATCGACAGTTGTTTTTCATTGAACAGTTGGCGCCCCAGCTCCACTTTCCGTGGGTCCTGCAGCGGAATGTCCGGCAATGGCTTGAGCGGCTCGTCCAGGGGCGCGGCGACGAGTGATCTGCCGAGGAACATCCCGCAGCAAGCGAGCGATATCGCCAGCAACGACAGCAGTGCACGAGGCATCATGGGCAAGTCCTTGGCAAAAGAGGCAGGTTCAGGGATCAGGCCTGTGCCGGTCGTTCGAATCGTCGGTCCTGCAACAACCGCAGGAAGGTCTCGGCTTCGACCGCCTTGCTGAAGTAGAACCCCTGGCCCTCCTCGCAGTCATGGGCCTTGAGGAAGGCTAACTGGTCCAGGGTTTCCACGCCTTCGGCGATGATGTTCAGGTTCAGGCTCCGGCCCAGGCTGATGATCGCGTTCACCAGCGCGGCATCGTTGCTGTCGCCATTGAGGTCTTGTACGAACGACTGGTCGATCTTCAGCACGTCGACGGGAAAACGTTGCAGGTAGCTGAGGCTCGAATAGCCGGTGCCGAAGTCATCGATGGCCAGGCGGATGCCCAGGGACTTGATGGCTCTCAGGGTTGCGATGGTGTGGTCGATATTCTGCATCAACACGCTTTCGGTGATTTCCAGCTCCAGCCGGCTCGGTTCCATGCCGGTTTCTTCCAGCACCTGGCGTATGCCCTCGAGGAAACCGCGCTGACGGAAGTCCATGGCCGAGATGTTGACCGACAGGACCAGCGGCGTGGCGGCCTCATCCTGCCAGGCCCGGCCTTGCCGACACACCTCGCGCAACACCCAGCGGCTCAGCGGCACGATCTGGCCACTGTCTTCGGCCACCGGGATGAAGTCCGCCGGGTAGAGCAGGCCGCGTTCGGGGTGTTGCCAGCGTATCAGCGCCTCGGCGCCGACTACCGTGCCGGTCTTGAGGTCCAGCTTGGGCTGGTAGTGCAGCACGAACTCGTCACGCTCCAGGGCCAGGCGAATGCCGGATTCGATGGATTGCTGCTCGCGGGCCCGCAGATTGAGGTCTTCGACGAAGAACCCGAAGTCGTTGCCCCCCTGCTCCTTGACGCCGCGCATGGCGGCTTCGGCTTTCTTGATCAGCGCCAGCGCATCGTCACCGTCGCCGGGGTAGAGACTGACGCCCAGGCTCGCGGTGAGCCGCAGGGCATGTCCGGCAATTTCATGGGGCGTATTGATGGCCGAGAGGATTTTTTCGACGGTGCCGCGGGTCTGTTGCGGGTGGCTGAATTCGGGCAGCACCAGGACAAATTCGTCGGAACGGTAACGAAACACCGAGTCTGATTGGCGCAATGCCGCCACCAGGCAAGTAGCCACGTGCTTGAGCATTTCATCGCCCGCCGGGTATCCCAGGGCACTGTTGATCCGCTTGAAACGATCCAGTCCGATGAACATCACGACCACCTGTTCGTCGTGACGCTTGGCCAGGGCGATGGCCTGGCTCAGGCGGTCGCCGAGCAGGGTGCTGTTGGGCAGCTCGGTGAGCACATCGAATTGCAGCAGCCGGGAGACCTGCAGCAACTCCTGGACGCGCTCCTCGATGGTTCGCTCCAGGCTGGCCATCCTCGAGGCGATGTCCCTTGCCAACTGCCACTTCCAGGTCAGGGCGCTGGCCATCTGGCGGATCTCCAGAGCGTCGAAGGGTTTTTTCAGGACCAGCATCTGGTCGCCGAAGGCGATGCGTTCGGCCATGGACTCCCAGGAGTAATCCGAGTAAGCGGTGCACAAGGCGATCTGCAGTTCCGGGTCGACGGCCCACAGTTGCTCGATGGTTTCCAGGCCGTCCCAGCCCGGCGGCATGCGCATGTCGAGGAAGGCCATGGCGTAGGGGCGCTCGGCGGCCAGGGCCAGTTTGACCAGCTCCAGCGCCTCCTGACCCTGGTAGGCCGAGTCGATCTCGAAGCTCTGGCGCTCGGGGCGGGTGATACCGAACAGCAGGTGTTCGGTGGTGTCCAGGCTCAGTTCATCCTCCTGCTCAGGCCCGAGGATCTTGCGAAAGTCCTGATGAATCGAGGCGGTATCGTCGATGATCAGGATACGCCTGTTGGCGGCGCCGGCGGTGCTGTTCATGGGTGGCTCCCGCGTGCGGGCAATGGGAGAGGGGCGATATGGCCAGCGTGCAGCAATTCGGCGGCGCGATGGCTGTCGACGGCCTTGCTGAAGTAATAGCCCTGGGCGGTCATCGGCGAGCCGGTGGCCATCAACGAATGGCGTTGCTCCTGGGTTTCCACGCCTTCGGCGATGATGCCGATGCCCACTTCCCGGGCAAAGTTGATGATCGCCCGCAGGGTGGTGGCGCTTTCCTGGTCCTCGGTCGCGTGGTTGATGAACGCTTGGGCCAGTTTCAGGTGGTTGACGCGGTAGGTCTTGAGGTAGTCGAAGGAGGAGTAGTCGGTGCCGAAATCGTCGATGGCGATCTTCACGCCGAGTTCGCGCAGCCTGGGCAGTACGTCGTTCTGGGTCCATTTGGTCTGGGCCAGGGTCGCTTCGGTGACGTCGAACTGCAGGTCCGAGGGCGAAAGCTCCCATTTGGCCGTGGTCTCGACCACGTCGCGAAGCAGCTCGTTGCCACTTTTGAGCTGGGCCAGCGACAGGTTGATCGCTATCACCGGCGGGGCCATGCCTTCGTTATGCCATTGGCGCATCTGCCGACAGGCGTGCTCCAGCACCCAGTGCCCCAGGGCAACGATGGTCCCGGTCTTTTCCGCTGCGGGGATGAACAACTCGGCGTCGAGTGCACCACGCTCGGGGTGGTTCCAGCGTAGCAGGGCCTCCATCCCGAGGATCCTGCCGGTGCCCAGGTCGACTTCCGGCAGGTAGTGAAGTTCCAGTTCGTCCTGTTCGATGGCCTTTCTCAGGTCCTGGGTCAGGGCGATCCGGTCGATGACTTCCTGGTTGATCTCATCGGAATGGAAGTGGTACTGGTTGCGGCCGTTTTCCTTGGATCGATACAGCGCCATGTCGGCCTGGACCAGCATGGTGTCGGCGCTTTCGCTGTCCGGGGCATAGGTGCTGATGCCGATGCTGACCGAAATCCGCACCTCATTGCCGTCCAGGCTGTAAGGCTCCACCAGCGCGTTGCGGATCCTGCTCGCCAGGGCGCTGGAGTACGTCGGGTCGAGCATTTCCGCTTGCAGCACGGCGAACTCATCGCCGCCCAGGCGCGCCACTACATCGTGTTCCCGGGTGCAGCCCCTGATGCGCCGGGAGACTTCCTGCAGCAGCAGGTCGCCCACCGGGTGCCCGAGGGTGTCGTTGATGTGCTTGAAGTGATCCAGATCCAGGTAGAACACCGCGAACGGCGAGGCTCCGCGCCGGGCGGCGGCAAAGCTCTGGTGCAGACGCTCGATCATGGTCGAGCGATTGGCCAGTCCGGTAAGCCCGTCGGTACGGGCGAGCAGGGCGATCTTCTCTTCGGCCAGCTTGTGTTCGGTGATATCGATGATGATGCCTTCGACTTCCAGCAGGCGTCCTTCCGGGTCGCGTACCGGTACGTAGCGGTTTTCCACCCAGCGCCAGTGGCCGTCACCGGTGCGCAGGCGAAACTCGATCGAGGCGCCTTCGGCATCCTTGTCCAGGACCTTGGCCATGGCCTGGTCGACCTTGTCCTGGTCGTCCGGGTGGATCAGCTCCGCGGCCCAGTCGGGAGAGGCCAGCAGGTCCTTGGCCACATGCCCGAACTTGGTGATGTTGTGGGAGATGTACATCAACGGGAACGACGGCTCGCCGCGCAGGCGATAGAGCAGGGTCGGGCTGTTCTGCACGATGATATTGGCGTCGGACAGTTCGCGTGTGCGCTCTTCGACGGCTTGTTCGAGCTGGTCCATTTTCAGCGCGGCGTCTTCGGTCATCTGCCACTTGACGGTCAGGGCACTGGCCAGTTGGCGGATCTCGATGGCGTCGAAGGGTTTCTTCAGGATCAGCAGGCGGTCGCCCATCTCGACCCGATCGTTCATATCATCCAGGGAGTAATCGGAATAGGCGGTGCACAGGGCGACCTGCAGCTTGGGGTCGACGGCCCACAGTTGCTCGATGGTTTCCAGGCCGTCCCAGCCTGGCGGCATGCGCATGTCGATAAAGGCCATGGCGTAGGGCTGCCCTTGCAGCAGGGCATGCTCGACCTTGGCCAGGCCTTCCTGGCCCTGGAAGGCCGAATCGAGTTCGAAAGATTCTATCCGGCGGCTGAAGGTGTCGCCGAACAAGGCCTGTTCGGCTGTTTGCAGGCTGTCTCCGACGTCGGCCGGGCAGAGAATCTTGCGGAAGTCTTCGTGGATCGACGCGGTATCGTCGATGATCAGGATGCGGCGGTTGGCGCGGGCGGCCGGGCTGCTCATGGCAGGACTCCGGTCACACTGACAGCGAGATGTATCAAGCTCATGCAGAAATCCTTTCCGATAACCGCGCTGCCGTTGCGCGCTAGACTGCTTGAAGCATAGATCGCCCGACGCTGATTTGCTGATAAAGATGGTGCCAATTGATGGTCGAGCATCTACCCTTAGCAAAATTGAAGACAGGGATCGTCGGGCCTGCCAACGCTCCCTGGATTGAAGCCCTATGCAGACATGAGGTGCTCCATGGATGAACCCACAAGCGATGTCGTGATCAAACCCCGTGTCTTGCTGGTCGATGATGAAGAGTCGATTCTCAACAGCCTGCGCCGTTTGCTGCGTAGCCAGGGTTACGAACTGTTCCTGGCCGACAGCGGCGCCCGGGCCCTGGAGATCATGGCCAGCCAGACCATCGACCTGGTGATCAGCGATGCGCGCATGCCGAACATGGACGGTGCCACCCTGCTGGCGCGCATTCATGAGCTGTATCCGGCCTGCCTGCGGATCCTGCTGACCGGTTATGCCGACATGGACATGATCGTCAAGGCGATCAACCAGGGGCGGATCTACCGTTACATCAGCAAACCCTGGAACGATGAGGAACTGCTGCTGACCATCACCCAGGGCCTGGCCTTCCAGCATTCGGAACGTGAGCGCCAGCGCCTGCAGGCGCTGGTCCGGGAGCAGAACCGGCAGTTGCAGTCACTCAATGCCACCTTGGAAAAGCGCGTGATCTCGCGCACCAGCGAAGTCCAGCAGACCGCCGACATGCTTGATCTCGCCTACGAGGAGCTCAAGCGCAGCTACGCCGTCACGGCCGAGGTGTTTTCGCGGATGGTCGAGTGGCGCCTGCCCAAGGACAAGCAGACCAACCGGGCGATCATCGATCTGGTCAAGGTCTACTGCAAGACCCATGTCATGGATGAAGCGGCCAGTCGCGACCTGGCCATGGCCGCCGCCCTGCACAACATCGGCAAGATGAGCTGGACCGATAGCATGATGGGCGCGCCGGCCGACCTGCTGCACCACACCGATCGCGAGCGCTACCGGGGTTATCCGAAGCAGAGCGAGTCGCTGTTGATGACGCTGGAGCCGATGCAGGATGCGGCCCGCCTGATTCTGCACCATCAGGAGCGCTGGGATGGCACGGGGTTTCCCGATCATCTCCGGGGTGAGGCGATTCCCCTGGGATCGCGGGTGTTGAAACTGGCGGTGGACTTCATCGAGTTGCAGCGCGGACTGATTCTCGAACGGCAGATGAACAGCGACGAGGCCCTGATCTTCATTCGCCGGTATACCGGCAAGCTCTACGATCCGGAGTTGGTGGAGGACTTCATCAAAGTCTGCGCCGAATACCTGAGCGACGTGACCTTGGGCGATCCGACGGTCAAGGTACTGAGTACCCGGGAGCTGGCCGCCGGCATGGTGCTGGCACGCAACCTCAACGCCGACAACGGCATGCTGCTGCTCAACGCCGGCAAGTTGCTCAGCGCGCCGCTGGTGGAGAAGTTGATTGCCTTCGAAGCCATGGAAGGCGCCAAGTACAGTGTGTTCGTCAAGGTACCTGAGGATGTGGCGCTGTTGGAGCAGGCCCAATAGCACCGCACAAGGCCACCTGCATTGGCCTTTTGTGCGATTGCGTTTCGCGATATTTCCATGTGATCCTGCGGCCTTTTCCCAAGGCCGCTGTGACCATCATGACCGCGCAAGTCCCCTCCCGAACCATCCGAATCGCCGCCGCCCTGTTGATCGGTCCCGATGGCCGTACCCTGTTGGTGCGCAAGCGCGGTACCCAGGCCTTCATGCAGCCGGGCGGCAAGATCGAAGCCCACGAGCAACCGGTGAATGCCCTGGCCCGTGAGCTTGAAGAAGAGCTGGGACTGGTCATCGACACGGCTGCCGCTACTTACCTCGGCCAGTTCGCGGCGGCGGCGGCCAACGAGCCGGGTCACGAGGTGGTGGCCGAGTTGTTCCGGGTGCACACCGGCGAAGCGCTGGAGCCCGCCGCCGAGATCGAGGAGGTGGTCTGGATCGATCCCGTCGGCGATGGCGGCCTGGTGCTCGCGCCATTGACCCGGGACCTGATCCTGCCGTTCCATCGTGCTTCGCTGGCAGCCACTGGCTGACGCCTGAGGGCTTCAGCGCACCGCGCTGACCCCGTCGAGCGTCGAGAACGAGGTGTCCTTGGCCGTCAGCAGGAAATCGCGCATGTACGGCGCATCCAGCATGTCGGCCCGGATCGCCGCATACAGCGTGGCGAACAGGCCTTTCTCGCCCAGCCGCTTGGCCTTGACGTAACCCCGCGAACTGTATTCGTGCAGCGCCCAGTGCGGCATGCCACACACGCCGCGACCACTGGCTACCAGTTGCATCATCATCACCGTCAGCTCGGACGTGCGCACCTGCGCCGGTTCGATGTCCGCCGGCTCGAGGAAACGGGTGAAGATATCCAGTCGGTCGCGTTCCACCGGGTAGGTGATCAGGGTTTCCTTGAGCAGGTCCTCGGGCACGATGTAGGGCTTGTTGGCCAGCGCATGCTGGTTCGCCACCGCCAGCATGGCCTCATAGGTGAACAGTGGCACGTAGGTGATGCCCACCAGTTCCACCGGATCGGAGGTGACCACCAGGTCCAGGTCGCCCCGCGCCAGGGCCGGCAGCGGGGCGAAAGAAAACCCCGAGGCCAGGTCCAGCTCGACTTCCGGCCAGGCATCGCGGAACTGGTCGATGGTCGGCATCAGCCACTGGAAGCAGCTGTGGCATTCGATCGCCATGTGCAGGCGGCCCGCGGTGCCGCCGGCCAGGCGCGAGATATCCCGCTCCGCGGCGCGCAGCAGCGGCAGGGTGGCGTCCGCCAGTTGCAGCAGGCGTAACCCCGCGCTGGTGAAGCGCACCGGCTTGGTCTTGCGCACGAACAACGGCATGCCCATGCGCTCTTCCAGTTCCTTGAACTGGTGGGACAGGGCCGACTGGGTCAGGTGCAGGCGCTCGGCGGCCTCCACCAGGCTGTCGGCCTCGCGCAGGGCATGCAGGGTTTTCAAGTGACGGATTTCCAGCACCAGGGGCTCCATGAGTAAACTTTGTGATTGGCGAGCAGGGTATGAGTTTGTCTCATGTTGCCCCGGCTGTCGACAGGAGCTCCCTCGGGCCGCTGTTCAATCCCTCGCGGGTATCACCCGGCATTCTTCATCAAACTGTCACGGAACTGTGGCAGCGCCATCGAACAAATAACATCAAACTCACGCCTCAATGGGGTTCTGCGTTTCGGTGTTTTCATGCGTGTAGTTATTTTCCTGGTCGCACTGTTGTTCGGCCTGCCGTCTTTTGCGGCGTCAAGATGTGATGTCAATGTTCCCACCGAGCGGGTCGATCTGGATAACGTCAGCCTGGCTTACCAGAGCATCGGTCGTGCCTCGGATCCGGCCCTGCTGCTGGTCATGGGCTTGGGCGGGCAGTTGATCCATTGGCCGGACGAGGTGGTGGTTGCGCTCTGCCAGCAGGGTTTCCGGGTGATTCGCTATGACAATCGCGATGTCGGCCTGTCCACCTGGCGCCAGGCGCCGGCCAGCGCCAACCTGACTTTCGAAGTGCTGCGCTACAAGCTCGGCCTGCCGGTGGCGGCGCCTTATAGCCTGACCGACATGGCTGGCGATGCCCTGGGCCTGATGGATGCATTGCAGGTCCAACAGTTCCATGTGCTCGGCGCCAGCATGGGCGGGATGATTGCCCAGCACGTGGCGGCGATGGCGCCGGAGCGGGTCGAGAGCCTGACCCTGGTGATGAGCAGTTCCGGTGCCGAGGGCCTGCCGGCGCCGAATGCGGCGCTGGTGCAGTTGCTCTCGCGGCGCAGCGCACCGAATCGCGAGGTGGCGATCGAGCAGCAGGCGGACCTGCTGGCCGCCCTGGGCAGCCCCGAGGTGCGCGACGATCGCCGCAAGCTGTTGCAGCAGGCAGCGGCTTCCTATGACCGTGCCTTCAATCCGGAAGGGGTGAAGCGTCAGATCATGGCGATTCTTGCCGAGCAGAGCCGCGTGCCGTTGCTCGATCAACTGCGGGTGCCGACCCTGGTGGTCCATGGCACGGCCGATCCGTTATTGCCGGTGATGCACGGTGTGCACCTGGCGGCGCATATCCAGGGCAGTCAACTGGTGTTGATCCCGGGGTTGGCCCATCGGTTCCAGGAGGCGTTCAAGGCGCCGTTGCTGGCGGCGGTGCTGCCGTACCTGCGCTTGCATCAGGGTGATGTCAGTCGCTGGGCGCAACTCTGAGGGTCAGCGGATGATCTTGTCGACGTGGATCGCCAGCTTCTTCAGGCGATACCAGAAGCTGCGTTCGGAAATCCCGATCAACTGCGCCGCCGCCGCCTGCACGCCATTGCTTTCCTGCAGGGCCGCGAGGATATAGGCCTTCTCCACGTCCGCCAGGGCCGCATCGAGGTCTTTCGGCAAGCCGGGGGCGATGCCGGGCAGCGGTGCGATGCTGTCCTGGGGCGGTGCCGATTCGAACAGGTAAGCTGGCAAGTCCGTCTCTTCGATCATGGGGCCAGCCGCGACGATGGTCGCCCGCTCCACACAGTTCTGCAGTTCGCGGATATTGCCCGGCCACGGGTAGTTGAGCATCGCCTGCAAGGCCGCCGGGCTGAAGCCGTCGATGCGTTTGCCGGCCGTGGCGCCCAGGGTATGGGCGAAATGCCGGGCCAGTGGCGCGATGTCCTCGATCCGGTCGCGCAGGGCGGGCAGGGGAATCGGGAAGACATTCAGGCGGTAATACAGGTCTTCGCGGAACTCCTTGTCGGCCACGGCTTGCAGCAGGTTCTTGTTGGTCGCGGCAATCACCCGCACGTCGACCTTGCGCTCGCGCGGATCGCCCACCGGCTCGATGATCCGCTCCTGCAGCGCACGGAGGATCTTGGCCTGCAACGCCAGCGGCATGTCACCGATTTCATCGAGGAACAACGTGCCTTTGTCGGCCTGCTGGAAGCGCCCGACCCGGTCCGAGACGGCCCCGGTAAAGGCGCCCTTGCGATGGCCGAACATCTCGCTTTCCAGCAAGCCTTCGGGAATCGCCGCGCAGTTGACCGCGACAAAGGGCATGTCGGCACGATTGCCGTGCTTGTGGATGGCCCGGGCGACCATTTCCTTGCCGGTACCGCTTTCGCCGGTCAGCAGGATGGTGGCGTTGCTCTCGCGCACCGAGCCCACGGCTTGCAGGACTCGCCGGAAGGTCGGGCTGTCGCCCACCAGGCTGTCGATCTGCTGGTGCTCGTCGAGTTCGGCGCGCATGCGCGCGTTGTCCCGCAGGATGTCGCGAAATTGCAGGGCCTTGTTGACGGTGATGTCCAGCTCGTCGATGTCGAAGGGCTTGGCGATATAGTCGAAAGCGCCGTTGCGCATCGATTGCACGGCATTCTTCACGGTGCTGTAGGCGGTCATCACGATGACCGGCAACTGCGGGAAGCGCAGCTTGACCTCCGCCAGCAACTGCGGCCCGTCCATGCCGGGCATGCGCCAGTCGCTGATGACCAGGTCGATGTCTTCCTGTTCCAGCACCGCCAGGGCCTCCAGGCCGTTGCCGGCAGTGAAGACCTGGATATCGTTCTGGCTCAGCGCCGAGCTCAGCAGGTCGCAGAGCTTGGGCTCGTCATCGACCACCAGGACGTTATGCGTCATCGTCTTCTTCCTCATCCTCGTGGTCCAGGTCGCCGTCATGGGCCGGAATGTACAGGTTGAAGGTCGCGCCGGCATCTTTTTCGCTGAGGCACTCGATACGCCCGTCATGGTTTTCCATGATCGAATAGACCTTTGCCAGGCCCAGGCCGGTGCCCGTGGCCTTGGTGGTGACGAACGGCGTGAAGATGCGCTCGATCATGTCCGGCTCGATACCCTGGCCGGTATCGGAAACACTGATGATGGTGTATCGCCGGTCCTTGGCAATGCCGAGGGTCAGGCGCCCGCCCTTGGGCATCGCGTCGATGGCATTGAGGATCAGGTTCAGGCAGGCCTGTTTCAACTGCCGGGAGTCGGCATACAGGGTCGCACCGGGTGCCTGGTCGTCGATCAGCGCGTCGATGTTGTGGGTGGCCAGTTCCGGTGCGCAGAAACCGAGGATTTCCTCGGCCAGCTCCCGCGCCGGATAGAGGGCGCGAATCGGTGCGCTGGGCTTGGCGAAATCGAGGAACTCGGTGATCAGGCCGTTGATCCGCGAGACTTCGTTGATCACGTATTCCAGGTGACGCTTGTCGGTTTCCGGCAGATTGGCCCGACGGTGCAGCAACTGGGTGGCGGTCTTGATAATGCCCAGCGGGTTGCGGATTTCGTGGGCCAGGCCCATGGCGACTTCGCCAAGGGCGTGCAGGCGGTCGCGGCGGCGCAGCTGGGATTCGAGGTGTTGCAGCTCGCCCAGGCGTTCGGTCATGTGGTTGAAGGTATGGCTCAGTTCCGCCAATTCATCGCTGCCGATCACCGCGATGCGCTTGCTGTAGTCGCCGGAGATCACCGCGCCGACGCCTTCGGCCAGTCCGCGCAAGGGCAGGGTCAGGCGCCGCGAGACCAGCCAGCCGACACTCAACGACAGGGTCGAACCCAGCAGGAAGATCAGGATGAACAGGTTGCTCTGGTTGACCAGGCCCACCAGGCTGCTGTGGCGCAGCAGACCACTGAAAATCACCCCTTGCAGGTCGCCGGTGTCGTTGAAGATCGGCCAGTACAGACCGCTGTAGCGGTTGGTGAACAACTCGCTGGGTTGGCGGGTCTCGCGCAGGGTCTCGGTGACGCTGTCCGGTACGTTGCTGGGATGATCTTCGAAACGCTGGGTGGAGAAGATTTCGGCAAAGCCCTGGGGGTTGGCCAGGTACAGGCGCAAGTCCAGGGAGTGCACTTCGGCGGCACTGTTCAGGAAACCGCTGTCCAGATAGGTCGCGATCACCATCTGGTAGTCGACGCCGTCCTGGGTGGTGTCGAAGGTCGAGACGACGACGCCAGTGGTCACGCCCGCGATCTTGATGGTTTGCAATACGGCATTGGGCGCGGTGCTGATCTGCGAGACGATGTCATCGGGCTGGGTACTGAATACCACCTTGTGATCCTGGCTGCGCACCAGCGCTACCAGGTCGATGCCCATGGCATCGGCGATGTCGGCGGTCAGCTTGTCGTGCTTGGCGGCCCGGCGTGAGTTGGGCGGACGGGTGTAGAGCAGGAACAACTGTGCGACACGGGCGTTGGAACGCTTGATCTCGCTGATTTCATCCTTGACGACCTTGGTCGACTCCTGCAGCCAGATCCGCACGTTGCTGTCGAAAATCTGTGACAGGGTGGTGGCCGCCAGTTCGGCGGCGATCATGGTTGGCACCACGCTGACCAGCCAGAACGCCAGCAACAACTTGCGCTGCACGCTCCAGCGCGAGATCGAGAAGGGGCGTCGTTTACGGCGGCGTTCTGGCGTGTTGGTCATCAGGTTTCGCTTATCGCGGCAGACATGGCAGGATCGAATCGGTCCGGGCGAACCAACCATTTGACCCCTCTGAGGACCTGGTTGACCAGCCAGTTGCGATGATGGAAAAACATGTTGTTGCCCTGGAAGCTGCACCCCAGGCGAATCTTGCTGGCGTAACCGGCCTGCCCGCATTCGTAGAGGGGGATCCCGTGGCCAATGCAGTACTCGATATTGGCCAGCCAGTTGCGAAAATACAGATTGGGTTCGCGGCTTTGGTTCACCTCGTGACCGAAAAACTTGTCGATCAGTCGTTTGCCATCGAACAGCACCAGGTTGAACGCCACGAGCCGGTCGTCAGCCCAGTACAGCACACAGGCCGCGCGTTCATCCATGTGTTCGAGGACGCTGGTGAAGTAACCCGCCGGCAGCCGTTCGAATTGCAGTTCGCTGCGCGCCAGCGTCGCTGTGTACAGGTCCATGATCCGAGGCAGCACATCGTCGATGTTGCGTCGCCATTCGATCCGCGGCCCCGGCGCCCGCAATTTGCGGCGCAGGTCCTTGCGGGTGGTTTTGTCCAGGGTACCCAGGTAGGCGTCGATGGAGCCGAACGGAATCGGCAACAGCGCGCTGGGCAGGCTGGGCATTGTCTGGTAACCGGAGGCCGTGCAACTGCGGCTCCAGTCGTTGTCGTCGCTGGGCGCGTCCTTGACGGCGATCAGGCGGATACCCAGGTGCCGCGCGTCATCGTGGGCCAGTGCGAGCAACCGTTCGAGCAAGGCCTGGCGCCGTTCTGCCGGTACATGGCTGGCGGTTCCGGCCGTGCAGCGCTCCGCCACCGGCGAACCGATGGCGTAGAGCGGAAATTCGAGCAATCCCGGCAGGAATCGATTGATCCAGCCGGTGATGCGTTTGACCAAGCCCTGCACCGTGGTGTCGAGCTTGTATGACGTGATAAAGGCGGGGGCGACCGCCAGCAAACGACCGTCTTCGAACAGCGCCAGGTAGCGCCATTCGAAGTCCTCGATGCCGGCTTTCTCCACCGCCAGGTAATACTCCCAATTCTCCAGTACACCAGCAAAGCAATCGTTCCAGGCGTTACGGTCGATAGCCTCGATGGTCGAGAAGGCTTGGGCGCTGATCACGGGTCTTTCCTTAGGCCTGTTGCCGTTGTGCTTCAGGCTCGTTCGATACCCCGCTCAGACGCTCGACGTAGTCGGCGCTCAGCTCGATCACTTCCTTGTATTGCAGGTCGACGGTGATCATGTGGTAGCAGTTGTCGAGCATGACCTTGGTCACCGGGCCGCCCAGGTGACGCTCGACGTAGTCGGCGTTCCATGGGCTGGTGATGTCGTCCTCGACGGAGTGAATCACCAGGGCCGGGGTCTTGATCGAGGGCATGCGACGCATGACCACGGCGTTCATCCGGTGCAGTTCGCGCACCGTGACGCCTTCCATGGTCAACAGCCCGGCATCGCTGCTCTGGCCGTCTTTCATCTGGCGCTCGACAATCGCCCGCAGGCGTTCGTTCTTGATGCCGTACGGCGGCTTTTCCTCGAAACGGCAGATGTGCACGCCGAACGGGATCTTCATCAACAACGGCGTGAGGAACGCCAGCTTGTGGATGCTCCAGCCGTCGTAGCGCAGCGTCGTCGAATACATCAGCAGCCCGGTGACCTGGCCCGGGTGCTCGGAGGCCACGTACATGGACATTACCGCGCCCATGGACAGGCCGCCGACGAAGACTTGTTCGTGGCGCTGTTTCACCGCCACGAAAGTCTTGCGTACGCCTTCGTACCAGTCCTGCCAGCCGGTGGCCTGCAGGTCTTCGTTGCCGCCGCAGTGCCCGGCCAGGGTCGGCACGTAAACCGTGCAGTTGCCCTTCTTGGCCAGGCCCTGGGCCACCCGACGGAGTTCCGTCGGGGTGCCGGTCAGGCCGTGGATCAACAAGATCCCGACCGGACCCGAACCGAGGACGAAGCCAGCATCGCCTTCGCCCAGATCGATGGCTGTCATGTTCACCGCTTCATGGCCCGGTTCAGCAACTGCTCGAGCAGTTTCAGGCCCAGGTCGATTTCCGCGTAGCTGATTTCCAGCGACGGGGCCAGGGTAATCACGTTCTTGTAGTAGCCGCCCACGTCGAGGATCAGGCCAAGTTTCTGACCGTCAACCACCATGTCGCCCTTCATGCCTTCCTCGACCATGTAGTCCAGGGTCGCCTTGTCCGGGGTGAAGCCGTCGGTGGTGCAGATTTCGCAGCGCAGGGCCAGGCCCAGGCCGTCGACGTCGCCGATGATCGGGAAGCGTTTCTGCAGCTCTTGCAGGCCTTCGAGGAAGTATTTGCCCTTGGCCATGACCATTGCGCCGTAGTCGACTTCGCTGGTCATCTTGAACATTTCCAGGCCTACCGCCGTACCCAGTGGGTTGGAGGCGAAGGTGGAGTGGGTGGATCCTGGTGGGAAGACCGTCGGGTTGATCAGCTCTTCACGGGCCCAGATGCCGCCCAGTGGGTTCAGGCCGTTGGTCAGCGCCTTGCCGAAGACGATCACGTCCGGCTGGACGTCGAAGTGTTCGATCGACCACAGCTTGCCGGTACGCCAGAAGCCCATCTGGATTTCGTCGACCACCAGCAGGATGCCGTGCTGGTCGAGGACCTGCTTCAGCTCCTTGTAGAAGTTCATCGGCGGGATCACGTAGCCGCC
>JACXTT010004780.1_pt1 | contig 19972 bp, 17 predicted proteins | sample 9270951 | NCBI WGS metagenome assembly JACXTT01 (sample SAMN15532306, study PRJNA645909) | rock metagenome | isolation source: weathered quartz diorite | place: Puerto Rico | collected 2017-06-21 | reverse complement strand
GCTGGGACCTTCGCCGCAAGCACCTTGGACCGTGATACCCTGCGCGCCGATGGAGGGCGCCATGAGCACTCGCCGCGAGTTCGTCGAGGGAGCCGCCGGCGCGGCCGGCATCGCCTTTGTCGCCTGCAACCTGACGGCGGCCACGCCGGCCCAGGCCCAGACGCGGCGCCGCGAGGTCGTCGTGAACGGCCGGCGCGTCAAGACCATCGACGTGCACGCGCACTGCGCGGTGCCGGAGGCGATGGCCTTGCTGGGCCGCAAGGTCGAGCCGCCGACGCTACTCATGTCGACACCGGCCGACCGGATTCGCGCGATGGACGAGCAGGGCATCGACATGGAAGCCCTGAGCATCAACCCGTACTGGTACCGGGCCGACCGCGACGTCGCGCGCGAGCTGATCCGGATCCAGAACGAGAAGCTCGCGGAGGCGTGCGCGGCGAGCCCCGAGCGCTTCGTCGCGTTCGCCTCGGTGGCGCTCCAGCACCCGGACCTCGCCGCCGAGCAGCTGGAGGAGGGCGTCAAGAAGTACGGCCTGCGCGGTGCCGGCGTGGGCGGCAGCGTCGCCGGCGAGGATCTGGCCGACCCGAAGTTCAATCCATTCTGGGCCAAGGCCGAGCAGCTCGGCGTGCTCGTGTTCATCCACCCGCAGGCCGACGGCGCCGCGGCCGATCTCAAGGCGCGTCTGAAGGGCAGCGGCGGGCTCGAGAACGCGATCGGCAACCCGCTCGAGACCACGATCGCGCTCTCGCACCTGATCTTCGAGGGCACGCTCGACCGCCACCCGGGCCTGAAGATCTGCGCGGCGCACGGCGGCGGCTACCTGCCGTCCTACGCGGCGCGCTCCGACGCGATCTGCGTGACCTTCCCCGACCGGTGCACTAAGCCGCTCAAGAAGAAGCCGACGGAGTATCTCAAGGAGCTCTACTTCGACTCGCTCGTCTTCACGCCCGAGGCGCTGCGGCACCTGGTCGCCGAAACGGGCCCCGGTCAGATCGTGATGGGCACCGACTATCCGTTCCCGTGGACGAAGACGTCGGTCGACCACATCCTCGGCGCGCCGGGTCTGAGCGACGACGAGCGCGTGGCGATGCTCGGCGGCACCGCGGCGAAGCTGCTCGGGATCAAGGCGTAGCGCGGGAGCGCTCGTCCGAGGCCGCGGACGCCCTGCGCTGGGCGATCCAGAGGTCGATGCGCGCATCGAGCACGTCGAGCGGCAGCGAGCCCTCGGCCAGCACCGCGTCGTGGAAGGTGCGCAGGTCGAACCGCGCGCCGAGCTCGCGCACGGCCCGCTTGCGGAGCTCCAGGAACTTTCGCTGGCCGATCTTGTAGGCCAGCGCCTGGCCGGGCGAGACGATGTAGCGATCGACTTCGACCGCGATCTCTCGCTCGGACTTGGCGGTGCTGGCCTTGAAGTAGTCGATCGCCTGCTGACGGCTCCAGCCGAACGCGTGGATGCCGGTGTCGACGACGAGCCGGACCGCGCGCCACATCTGGAAGTTGAGCGCCCCGAAGCGCGAGTAGGGATCGGTGTAGAAGCCCATGTCGTAGCCGAGGGTCTCGGCATAGAGGGCCCAGCCTTCGCCGAAGGCGTCGTACCCGCCGTATCTCCTGAAGTTCGGCCGATCGGGCTGCTCCTGGGCGAGCGCGATCTGCAGGTGATGGCCCGGCACGGCTTCGTGGAGGACCAGAGCTTCCATCTCCCACTTGGCCCGCGTCTCGACGGCCGACAGGTTGGCCCTGAAATACCCTGGCCGGCCGGCGACCAGCGAGCCGGCGTCGTAGGAGCCCGCGGGCCGCGACGCCGCAATGTGCGCCGGCATCGGCAGGACCCCGTACGGCAGGCGCGGCAGCCGCCCGAAAAGCTTGATCAGCTCGGGATCGGCGCGCTTGGCGATCTCGCGGTAGCCGGCCAGGAGATCCTCGGGCCGGGTGAAGAAAAAGCGCGGGTCGGTGCGGAGGAACTCGAAGAACGCGGCGAGGTCCCCGGTGAAGCCGGTGGCGCGCATCACCCGCTCCATCTCGGCGCGGATCTGCTTGACCTCGTCGAGGCCGATCGCGTGGATCTGCTGCGGCGTCAGGCGCGTGGTCGTCGACTGCGCGACCTGGTAGGCGTACCAGGCCTGGCCGTCGGGCAAGGCGCTGGTCGCAATCGACTCGCGGCATCGGGGGACGTACTCGCTCGCGAGGAAATCGCGCAGCCGCCGGAACGCGGGCAGCGCCTGCTCCTTCAGTGCCCTCGCGGCCTGGGCCCTCAGGGCCTCGCGCCGGTCGACCGGGATTGTGCCAGGAATCCTCCGGAAGGCGGCCAGGAGCGGATTCTTTTCCGGGTCCTCGACGACAAGCGCCTCGGTCTGCGCGACGACGTTGCCGAGCGTGATCCTCGGCGGCGTGACGCTCTGACGGATGCCGTCCTTCATCACGGCGATCGTCTGATCGACCAGCGTTGCCGTCCCGCGCAGCCGGCTCACGATCGCGTCGTAGTCCGTCGCGGTCCGGGCCGGCATGTACTCGCCGAGCATCTGCGGGACGGAGTGATGGATGCCCCACATCTGGTTGAGCGGCATCAGCTCCCACGGAAAGCGCCGGCCCGCGCGCCGCTCCTCGATCCCGCGCTTGAAGAGGTCGTAGTCGAGCGCGTCCTCCGGGGCCAGCTTCGCGCGATCGATCGTCGCCAGGGCCTTGAGCGGCAGGTCGAGCTCGGCCTTGCGCCGCGCGACCGCGGCCGCCGAGACGTCGGTCCATCGATCGTCATGGCCGACGGCGCCGACCTCGGTGGCGAGCTCCGGGAGCTCGTGCAGGAGGTAGTCCCAGTGCAGATCGAAGAGCCGGCGCAGGCGCTCGCGCTCCGGAGTCTTGCCGGCGTCGGCGATCACGCTCTCGACGCCGGCGCGGAGCGAGTCCGACGGCGTGCCGAGGGCGACCGCGGGGACCCAGAGAAGGGCGACGAGGGCTCCGAGAACGAGCAGCGCCGGCACGCGCGCGGTCACCACGAGCTACATCGTCGCCGGTCTCAGCCCGCGCGCTCCTTGATCGACACGCGCCAGTGGATGCGGTCTTCCTCGGGGGGATAGTCGCCCGCCGCCTTGTGATAGGAGCAGCGGTTGTCCCAGATCACGATGTCGCCCTTGCGCCACTGGTGGCGGTACTGTCCCTCGGGCTGGATCATGTAGCCGGTGAGCTCGTCGATCAGCGCGTTGCTCTCCGCCGGCTCGAGCCCCTCGATCCGGAGAATCTTGCCGGGGTCGAAGTAGAGCCCCTTGCGTCCGGTCTCCGGATGCGTGCGGACGATCGGGTGGAAGACCGGCTTCCAGTCGCGGTCCTCCTCGTTGAGCAGCGCGGTGGCCTTGCGGCGTCCGCCGTACGTGAAGGCGCCGACCCGGCCCTCGAGACGCTCCTTGAGCCGCGGCGGCAGCGCGTCGTAGGCCGCGTACATGCTGGCGAACAAGGTGTCGCCGCCCCGGCTCGGGACCGCCACCGCGTAGAGCTGGGTGGCCTTGAACGGCTCCTGATCGTAGGCGCCGTCGGTGTGCCAGCCATCGGCGCCGCGCCGGTAGATCGCCATGTCGAGCGCGCCGTCGGCGCCGAACTTGTTGACACCGAGCAGAGTGATTTCCGGATGGTCCGGGTGGCGCGTCGTCTTCGACGGGTGCGGGCTCACGACGCCGAAGCGCCGGCTGTAGGTCAGGAAGTCCTCGATCTCGAGATCCTGCCCCGGCACCACGACCACGTTGTGGCCGAGCCAGGCGCGATAGATCTCGGCGAAGCCGGCGGCGTCGAGCTTCCTGACGTCGACCCCGTGGATCTCCGCGCCGATCTGGGGCCCGAGGCGTCGAACCTGGATCATCGTCGCTCCTCCCGTTCGCGGCGCTCCGCACGTCGCCGGATTCGGTCGAACGATATCACACCCCCCCGCTCGGGATTGCGCCACGATGACGATTCCGTGACGGCCCCAGGGGTACGACGTCAGGGTGGGCACCGTGCGTACGCCGCGCGTCGCCGAGAGGCCGATGGAAAGCTCAGCAAAGCGCAGTCCGCCGACAGTAGAATCGTGTCACCTATGGCTCTGTTGGCGGATCTCCTCGGCGAGAGCCCGAAGATCGTCGCGCTCCGGGAGAAGGTGGCGCGCCTGCTCAAGAACTCGTCCAACGGGCGGCGCCTGCCGTCCGTGTTCATCCGAGGTGCGACTGGGACAGGCAAGTCTGCCCTCGCTCGCGCGATGCACGAGGCTAGCGGCCGGCGGGGCTCCTTCGAGCAGCTCAACGCCGGAGCCATCGCGGAAACGATGGTCGAGGGCGCGCTGTTCGGACACGAGCGGGGGGCTTTCACCGGCGCTCACGAAGCGCGCCCGGGGGTCTTCCAGCAGGCGAACCAGGGCACGCTCTTCCTGGACGAGATCGCGCTCATGCCGCCGAACAAGCAGGGCGCGCTACTCACCGCCATCGAGAACAAGAAGGTGCGTCGGGTCGGGGGGACACGCGACGAGTCGGTCGACGTCTGGGTGATCGCGGCGTCGAACGAGGATGTCGAGCGTGCGATCAGTGAGGGGAGACTTCGGGAGGACCTCTACGAGCGGTTCGCAGGGGTCGTTCTGGAGCTTCCGCGGCTCCGGGAGCGCGGGAACGACGTCTTGTTACTGGCGGAGCACTTTCTCGAACGCGAGTGCCGCGAGCGCGGCTTGCCGCTCAAGAAACTGGACGACGAGGCCCGCGGCGCGCTTCTCGCCTATGACTGGCCTCGGAATGTGCGCGAACTTCAGAACCTCATCGAGCGCACCGTGCTGTTCGCCGACGGTGAGGTCATCACGGCGAGGGCGCTCGAGCTTCGCCCTGCCGCCCCACTCGCCCCGACGACCGAGTCCTCGCCCGTGAGGTGGGAGCCGGACGATGCCGAGCGCGATCGCATTCTCGCGGTCTGGCGGGACGAGAAGGGGAATCTCTCGCGTGCGGCCACGCGACTGGGGATGAAGCGAAACACTCTGAGGTACCGGCTCATCCAGCTCGGTGTGCTGGCCAAGAAACGGCGGCGCACCGAGGTCGATCGCCCGCCGGCGCCGCCTCCCGACGCCGAAGACACGAGCGAGAGTGCGGCGGCGCCGCAGCTGCGTCGTCTCGCCTTGCTGCGTGCCGAGCTGGGCTCGAGCCCGGCCGAGTCGTCCTCATCGATGGCGAGCTGGAGCGCCGCCGCGATGAGCAAGGTCACGGACTTCGGCGGCACCGTGCTCGTGCAAGGTGAGACCAGCGCCGTGGCGGCGTTCGGCCTCGAACCGGTCGAGGATGCGCCCGGGCGCGCGGCGCACACCGCGATGGCGCTTCAGCGGGCGGCCGAGCGAGCACGTTCCGACCTTCACGACGTGCATGTCAAGCTCGCCGTCGACGTCCGCCGGTGCCTGGTGCGGCTCGACGGCGGGTCGTGGGGGCTCGACGAGGATGTCAAGCGCGAGCTGGGAGTGCGGCTCGACGCTCTGGGGTCGCGTGGCGAGCTCGACACGGTGGTCACGAGCGAGGCGGCCGTGACGTTTCTTCAGCGCCACTTCGAGGTCGCTCCGGTCAAGCTCCCGGCGGGCTCGCGGCAGCGTGTCTATCGAATCGTCGGCACCGTGCGCCCGGGCCTGGCCGGCCGGCGAGTCGCCGCCTTCGTCGGACGGGGTCACGATCTGGCGGTACTCCGGGATCGCCTGGCGACGGTCGTGCGCGGGAAGGGCCAGGCGATCGCTATCGTCGGCGAGGCAGGCATCGGGAAGTCGCGCCTCGTGACCGAGCTCCGTCGAAGCCTGGCGGGCGAAGACGTCGCCTGGCTCGAGGCCGCGTGCTTCTCCTACGCGCGCACAGTCCCGTACGTGCCGGTGCTGGCTATCCTGCGGCAGGCCTGTGGGCTGAGCGAGAGCGATTCCGCCGCGGTGGTCGCAACGCGCCTGCGCGAGCAGCTGGCGGGGCTGGGCCTCGACGTCGACGAGTCGGCGCCCTACCTGCTCCAGCTCTTCGGACTTCGCGAGGGCACCGAGCCGCTGTCCCAGCTGACGTCCGATAAGGTTAGGAACAAGACGCGGGAGATCATCCGCGAGATGATCATCGAGGCGAGCGTGCGACGCCCCGTGGTCCTCGTCGTCGAGGACGTGCACTGGGCCGACCAGGCTTCGGAAGAGATCTTGAACGCGATCGCGACCGACGGGGCGCGGATCCTTGTCCTGTGCACGTATCGGCCCGGCTTCAGCCCGCCCTCGTGGATGGGCCGATCCTACGCAACCCAGATCGCGCTGTCGCGGCTGTCGACCGAAGACAGCCGCACCATGCTGCAGTCCGTCGTCGAGGAGGCGGTTGCCGAGCCGGTGACCCGGATGATCCTCGACAAGGCCGACGGCAACCCCTTCTTCCTCGAGGAGATCTCGCGCGCGGTCGAAGAGCTGGGGCGCCCCGGAACGTTGCCCGACGTGCCGGACACGATCGCCGACGTGCTGCTCGCGCGGATCGCGCGACTCCCGAGCGGACCCAAGAGCGTGCTCGAGGCCGCCGCCGTCCTCGGACGCGAGTTCCCGGCGCGCCTGCTCGAGAGCGTCTGGCGCGGCCCCGGCACGCTCGAGGCTCACCTGGCGCAGCTCACCGAGCTCGAGTTCCTCTATCAGCGGTCGAGCAGCCGCGGGCGTACGTACGTCTTCACGCACTCGCTGACCCAGCAGGTGGCGGACGAGAACCTGGAGGCGGAGCGCCGGCGCGAGCTGCATGCCGCCGCCGGCCGCGCGCTCGAGGCGCTCTTCGCGGACCGGCTCGAAGAAGTGTACGACCGGCTCGCGTATCACTACGCGAGGACCGAGGAAGCGGCCAAGGCCGTGGATTACCTGAGCGCCCTGGCCGGGAAGGCGGCGCGCGCCGGCGCGCGCGAGGAGGCCGTGCTCGCGTGGCGGCAGGCGCTCCAGCACGTCGAGCGCGTGCCGCCGAGCGGCCGAGACCGGCGCCGCTTTCAAATTCTCGTGTCGCTGGCCGGCACCTTGCTGCCGCTCGGGCGCATCCCCGAGATCGGCTCGCTGCTCCTGCCGGAGCGCGAGCGTCTCGAAAGCCTCAAGGACCCCGCGCTGACCGCCCAGTACTACTTCCTTCTCTCGCGGATGTACATGCTCGGTGAGCACGCCCGCGTCCCGGACAGCGCGCGCCGCGCGATCAAGGCGGCCGAGCTCTGCGGAGACGACGCGACGATGGGCGGGGCCTTCGGCGTCTGGGCGGTGGCGTGCGTGCTGCTGGGCCGGGCTGCCGAGGGCATCGAGCACGCCCACCGCGCGGTCGAGCTCCTCGAGAAGACGCAGGGCCAGTGGTCGCTGAGCTACGCGTACTGGGCGCTGGGCCTGTGCGCGAGTCAGCTCGGCCGGTTCAAGGAGGCGCTCGTTGCCGGCGCGAAGTCCCTGGGGTTCGCGAAAGCGGTCGGCGACCCGGGGCTCGAGGCCTCGGCGGCGTGGGGCATCGGAATCGTGCACGCGGCGATGGGAGAATCGAGCCTGGGCATCGACGCGTGTCTCAGCGCCGTGCGGGCGGCGCGCGACCCGCTCTACAGCGCCATCGCGACCGCGTTTCTCGGCTTCGCGTACACGGAGAGCGGCGACGCGCAGTCGGCGATCACGGCGCTCATGCAGTCGATTCCGCTCGTCGGCCAATTCGGGCTCAAGGCCTACGAGGCATGGTTCACGGCGTTCCGGGCCGAGGCGTACCGCCTGGCGGACCAGCTCGAGAGCGCGGAAGCCGACGCCGAGCGAGCCCGCCAGACCGCGAACGACGTGCGCTTTCCCGTCGCGGTGGGCTGGGCGCAGCTCACGCAGGGCCGGATCGCCATGGACCGGCGCGATTTCCCGTCGGCTTCGGTGAAGCTCGAGGCAGCGCTCGAGACCTTCACGGAGGCGCACTCGCGCTATGAATGCGGCCGCGTCCACATGGAGCTGGCCGAAGTCGCGTGGGAGTCCGGCCACCACGACACCGCCCGGGAGCATCTCCGGGAAGCTCACCAGTGCTTCGTGGAGCTTGACGTCCCCCGGTATCGCGACCGCGTCGAGCACCGCGCTGCCGACTGGGGGCTCTCGCTCGATTCTTAGCCCTCCGCTCCGTCGAGTGTCGAACCCGATCGTTTCGACACTCTTTCGACAGCGTTCGACAGCGCCGACCGACGTCTCGCGCGCGTGATCGGCGCCAATCGACGGCAAATCCGCTGGCATGGTGATTGCCGAATAGCGGGGGTCGTGATAAATCCATCCCGGAGGCGCGCCGCGATGAGAGGAACCAAAGTTCTAGGTTTGGTCGTTCTCGGGCTGCTGATTTTCGGAATCTCGACGGTCGACGCCCATCGGCAGCTTCGCGGGACGATCGAGGACCTGCTGGCGCTCGACGTGAAGCCCTTCGCGATCGCCCATCGCGGCTTCGGTGACAATCTCCGCGCGGACGACACGGGACCGGTCGACTCGACGCGGCCGATCGAGAACACCGTCGCGGCGATCCGGCGGGGGTTCAGGGCGGGCGCTGCCGTCGTGGAGGTCGACGTCCAGCTCACGCGCGACGGGCGCGTCGCGGTCTTCCACGACGACTTCCTCGCCGATCAGACCTGCCTCAACCAGCTGACGCTCGACGAGTTGCAGGATCGCCTGCCGTTCGTGCCCAGCCTCGAGGCCGTGCTCGACACGGCCAGGCGGTTCGATCACGGGCGCCACCTGAGCGGGCTCGTCATGGTCGAATTGAAGTGGGCCGCCCCGCTCTGCGACCCGCACGACACACAGGATCGCGCGATCGTGCGGGCGGTGAGCCGGGTCGTTCGCCGCATGGGTATGAGCGAGCAGGTGATGTTCACCTCCTTTTCTCCGGCGCTCCTCTTCCTGGCGTCCGAGCATGCACCCGAGATCACGCGAGACCTTTCCGTGAGCGGCTTGCAATTCCTCACGGCGGACCAGATCAAGCAAACCCTGGGCTTCACCCCTGTCCTGATCGACAAGAAGCTCAACCTGGGACTGCAGTGGGCCGAGGTCGGACCGCTCTTCCGCCTTCCGGCCTATCAGTCGGTGGACCAGGTCCTGGCGACGGCGGTGGCCGTGCGCGCACGGGTCATCGAGGCCGATCTCCTCTTCCTGAACATGGCGGGCGCGCCGTTCGTCGCCGCCGTACACCAGTTCGGCTTCAAGGCACTCGGCTTCACCGCGACGAATCCGACGGAATGGTCGTTCCTCGAGTCGCTCGGGCTCGACGGCATCTACACCAGCGATATCCCGTTCGGCGTCGCGCACGAAGCGCCGATTCCGTAGCGGCTTCCTCCGACTGAGCGGCCGCTTCCCCGACTGAGTCGCGAAGCCGAGCCGCTATCACGGCCACCGTCGCGGCTGAGCGCGGCGGCCCATTTCCCTTCGAGCTCAGGATGCGTTCGTCGCCTGAGCACTGCGCGCTTCGTCGTTGGATACCGGGCTCCGACAACGTGCGTCGACAGCTGGTTCGACATTCATTTCGACACGCGCGAAACCGCACCGAGTCGCCGAGCTGGTACGGCGATTGCCCATGAGTGAGGCCGATGGCGACCTATTCATGGGAGGCGTGACGATGAGCGCGACGATCGTTCGCGACGTGGGCCGTGAGTGCCTGAGCCTCAAACTGTTCGGCGGCTTTCGCGTGCAGGAGCCGGGCTCGGGCCGAGACGTGCCGATCCCGATCAGGAAGGGGCAGGCGCTGCTCGCCTACCTCGCGCGCCGGCCGGACGAGGCTCATCCGCGCGACAAGCTCGCGACCCTGCTCTGGGGCGATATGCCGCAGGCGCTGGCGCGACACAGCCTCCGGCAGGCGCTCTGCGTGCTCCGGGCGTCCCTGCCGGAAGCGGCGGCCTCCGCCATTCGCGGCGGCACGGAAGACATCTCGGTGCAGGCGGCGCGGATGACCATCGACGTCGTCGACTTCGAGCGGATGGCCGACGAGGGCACCAGTGAGTCGCTCGAAAAGGCCGCAGCCCTGTACCGCGGCGAATTTCTCGACGGGATCGCCGTCGACGAGCCGGTCTTCGAGGACTGGCTGCGCGAGGAGCGCGCCCAGCTTCACGAGGCCGCGCTCTCGGTGCTGGCGAGGCTGCTGCGGCTCCAGCGCGATGCGGGCCTGGTCGAGAGCGCGATCCAGAGCGGCCTGCGCATGCTCCGGATCGATCCGCTCCAGGAGGTCGTCCACCGGTCGCTGATGCGTCTCTACGCGAGCGCCGGACGCCCGGGCGCGGCGCTCAATCAGTATCAGCTGTGCGTGCGGATGCTCCGGCGGGAGTTCGGCGCGGCCCCCGAGCCGGAGACCGAACGCCTGCTGCGCGAGATCGCGCCGCCGGGCGCTCGACAGCCGTAGTGGGGGTGTCCTCATCGATCATGAGGGCGACGCGAGGCTTTCTCACGAAGCGCGGGGAAGTGATCTCGGCGAGGAGCGCCTTCGTCTCGCCCTGCGGCTCGGTGCCGAACTCCTGCCGCAGCATCCGGGCGCATTTCTCGTACGCTTGCACCGCCGCTTCGCGGCGCCCCTGAATCATGAGCAGGCGCATCATGATCCGATAGGCTTCCTCCTCCAGCGGATCGATGATGAGCAGCTTTTGCGTGCTCCGGATGGCCTCCGCGATCAGCCCGGCCTTCCATTGATGCGCCAGGAGCCTTCCATGGACATCGAAGGCAAGCTCGTTGAGCCGATCACGCTGGTCTCGCAGCCAGTCTTCGAAGGCCTGATCGCCGGCGGCGATGCCGGCGAGGAAATCCCCCTGATAGAGGATGCTGGCGCGCTCCAGTGTCTCAGGGGTGCCCTCGTGCGCGAGCCTTTCGAACTCCAGCGCATCGACCAGCACACGGCTCCGATCCAGCGAGATGCCGCCGGCGTCGCGGCGAAGGACCGAAGCCAACACGGGGTCCAACGTTGACCGGAGCATGAACAGGGTTTGCCGCAGGCTGTGCCGGGCGCGGCGCTGCTCCGAGTCGCCCCAGAATAGCGTCGCGAGCTTGTCGCGAGAGTGGGTCTCCATCGGACTGCAGGCCAGATACGCCAGCAGGGCCTGAGCCTTCTTGGCCGGGATGACCAGGCTCGGACCCGACTCCAGCCTGGCCTGAAACTCGCCGAAGAACGAAAGGACGAGACGATCCATGCGAGCCCTCCTCGCTTCGAGGGCGTCATTGAACCATTACTGGTATTGAAAGAGCAAAAGCAAATAATTAGCCTATATAAATAAGTAATAACTATGTAATAAAACTGATTTTTATAGATGTCATATGGCATATTGTATAATGCCAATATGGTCTCAATACCGAGGATTGTCCAAGCTCTCGGGGGGAATCAGTTCCTCGAGTCGCTCGGTCTGAGTGAGCGCGACCTCAGCGAGGAGGCGTTGATCGGCCACATACGCTCAGGGTTTCGATATCCGGCACTCGACGCGGTCGCGTCGCGCTTCGGTCTCAGCACCGCCGAGCTTCCCCAGATCCTGGGCATCCCACAACGAACGCTCGCGCGACGAAAGAAGACCCAGATGCTTACGGCAGACGAATCCGACCGGCTGGTGCGCCTGGCCCGGATCGCAGCGCTCGCCGAGCAGACTCACGGCAACCCGGCGCGGGCGGGTCGCTGGCTGCGCGAGCCCAACTCGGCTCTCGGGGACACGGTCGCGCCGATTCACTGGCTCGATACCGACCTCGGCGCGAGGGAGGTCGAGGAGCTTCTGGTTCGCATCGCGCACGGCGTCTACAGCTGATGCGGGTCTGGCGCGTGTGCAAGCGTCGCCACGCCGCCTTCGACGGCGAAGGGGCGCGGAGGGCCGGCGGACGCTGGAACTATCCCGGAACCCCCGTGGTCTACACGTCGGCCACGCTGTCGCTGGCCGCGCTCGAGCTCCTCGTCCACGTGGCTCGGGACGAGATTCCGAGTGACCTGGTCGCGGTTGCCGCCGACATTCCGGACAGCGTGGCCAGGTCCGAATTCGTGTTCGAGCTGGTGCCCGATCGCGACCGCCGCCGATATCCCGCGCTTCTAGGGCTGTGCGAGTGGGGTACTCGCTGGGCGTCGACCCGGCACAGCGCGGTCGTCGGCGTACCATCCGCTGTCATCCCGGGGGAGCGGAACTACCTTCTCAACCCAGCGCATCCGGCCTTCCGCGAGATCCAGATTTCCGCACCCGAGCCGTTCTCGTTGCGTCTGCCGAGCCCGACCGCCAGCAGGCGGGCTCGCCCCGGCTCCTGAAGGACGACGCGATCCGCGTTTGACGCGTCCGCTGACGATTCGGTGACGCTCGTACCGCCAGAATCCACTCCGCAATGAGCCGCGCGCCCGGAGGTCGTCCGCGGCGCGCTCGGAGGGGTGGATGAAGCTCGAGTTGAGCCATCGGATCGCGCCGTCGCTCCAGCACCGCATGGCGCCCCATCTGTATCAGCGCATGCAGATTCTCGCGAAGCCCAGCCTGGAGCTGCGCCACGAGATGGCTGCCGTGCTCGCCGACAACCCCGCCCTCGAGGAGGAATCCGACGAGGACACGACGAGGCTGCTCGATCATCTCGACGGAGGCTTCGGCCGCGACCTCGCGCGAGAGGCCCCCGAGCGCGAGGTGGACGACGCGGACGGCAGCATCTTCGATCGGATCGCCGTGGGCCCGGCCGGACTCGACGAGCATCTCTGGCAGCAGCTTCGCGAGGAGACGAGCGACGAGAAGGCCAGGGCGATCGGCGAGTGGATCATCGGCAATCTCGACGCGGACGGCTTCCTCCGGGAAGAGGTCGCGTCGATCGCGACGGCGCTCGACGTCACCCCCGACGAGGTCGCCGAGGTGCTGCGGCGTATCCAGGCGCTCGACCCGATCGGCGCCGGTGCCGCCGATGCGCGGGAGTGCTTGCTGATTCAGGCGCGCACGCGCTTTCCGGAGCGGCCCCGGCTGGCGCGACTGATCGAACACCATCTGCCCGACCTCAAGGAGCGGCAGTACGCCGTCATCGCGCGCGCCCTCGGCGTCGACGTCGGTGATGTGCGCGACGAGGAGAAGGCGCTGCTCGCGCTGAATCCGAGGCCAGCGCGTGGGTTTGGGCGGGATGCCCCGGCGCACATCCTGCCGGACGTCCGCATCTTCAAGGTCGGCGGCGACCTGGTCGTCCGCGTCAACGACGACGGCCTGCCCAAGCTCCGCGTGAGCGCCCAGTTCCGGCGCATGCTGCGCGACGCGCGCGGCGCGCGACCGGAAGACGTCGCGTACGTGCGGTCGCGGGTCACGCCGGCGAAGTGGTTCCTCCGGTGCGTCTACGAGCGCCAGCAGACCATTCTGAAGGTGACCGAGGCGATCGTCGAGCGCCAGCGTGACTTCTTCGAGCACGGTCGCCAGTACCTGCGACCGCTGATCCTGAGGGACGTCGCGGGCGACATCGGGATGTGCGAGTCCACGGTGAGCCGGGTGACGTCGCGCAAGTACGCCGAGACTCCGCAGGGCGTCGTCGAGCTCAAACATTTCTTCGGAGCGGGCATCCAGGGGACGAACGGCGCCGAGGTCGCGCCCGAGGCCGCGAAGGAGATGATCCGGCGGCTCGTCGCCCTCGAAGACCCCGCGAGACCCTTGAGCGATCAGCGGATCATGTCGCGGTTGCGGAGCGACCACGGCGTGGTCATCGCCCGCCGGACCGTCGCGAAGTATCGCGACGTGCTCGGTATCGCCGGCTCCAGCGCGAGAAGGCAGTGAACAACCAGGGAGGATTCCCATGCGCAGGCTCGTCAACTCGCTCGTGGCCGTGCCGCTCGTCGCCGTGCTCGTCGGCTGTAGTCTCGCGGCTCACCCCATTCCCGACGTGGCGGTGATGCCGTCACCGTCGACCGAAGACATGCAGGCGTGCGACCGGGCGGCGTACGATGCCGGGACGTCGCGGCCGCCCGTCATGTCGCGCTGGCTGATCATTCCCGAGGTGCTCTTCTTCCCGTTCTCCGAGGTCGTGTTCCTCCCGCTGACGATCGCGCTGGCGCACAATCCGAGCGACAGCGATCGGGCGCAGCTCGAGACGTACAAGACGCCCTACACGCAGTGCTTGCTGGCGAAGGGCTACAAGGCGCAGTGAGCGTCGGGTGAGCGGCGGCGCCGAGGCCGCCGCTCAGAACCAGTTGGCCTTGTCGACCACGTTGCGCAGCGGCAGGTCTGCGAGGAAGCGGCGCGAGTTGTCGAGCAGGATCTCGAAGCGCCGCTCGTCGAGATGCGGGCCGTGGCCGGCGGTGTGGGGCGTGATCAGCACGCCCGGCATCGTCCACAGCGGGTGATCGGCCGGCAGCGGCTCCTGCTCGAAGACGTCGAGGCCGGCGCCGGCGATCTCGCCGGCCCGGAGTGCTGCCACCAGGTCGTCGAGCCGCGTGGTCATGCCGCGGCCGATATTGATGAAGAAGGCGGTGCGCTTCATGAGCTGAAAGCGGGCCCGGTGCATGAAGTGCTCGGTCGCCGGCGTGTGCGGCACCGTGAGGATGACGAAGTCCGCCAGCGGCAGGAGCGAGTCGAGCGCCTCGGGCCCGTCGAGCTTCACGACGCCCGGCGGGGCCTCGCGGCGGCGCGCGTCGATCCCCATCACGTGCATCCCGAACGCGGCCGCGAGCCGCGCGGCCTCGCTGCCGATCCCGCCGACCCCCACGATCAGCGTGGTGGCCTCGGGCAGGTGGATGACGCCGCCGTCCATGGGCTCCCGGCGCCACTCGCGCCGGAGCTGCCGCGGCAGGTAGTGATGAAAGCCGCGGGCGAACGCCAGCACGAAGGCCATGATGTGGGCGCCGATATGGTCGTTGTAGATCTCGCGGAAGTTGGTCACGGTGGCCGCGTGCGTGATCAGCGCCGGCGAGTAGTAGCCGGCGGGCGGCGCCGCCTGCGGCGCCTGGAGCCAGCGCAGGCGCCGCGCGTCGCGAATCAACGCGTCGGGCATGGTGCCGAAGGCCGCGTCGGCGTGACCGACCGCGCGCGCGGCGTCGGCCTCGGTCTCGGCCACGACCACGGAGAGCTGGGGCAATGCTCCCGCGAGGCGCGACGCCCAGCCGCGTGTCGTCGGAGTCTGCGGAGGCAGCATCAGGAAGGTCGTCATCGATTCGCGCTCGCCGCGAGCTTAGTGGCCGCGGCGGGCGGGGTCAAGCGGTCAAACGGCACCGTCGGTCAGACGGCGCGGGCGGGAGCGGACTCGCTCGGCGGGACGCCGCCCGCCGGCGCGGCGACGGCGTCGCCGTCCTTACGGGTCATGACGGCGCGGGGCAAGAAGGGAATGAACACGAGGATCAACGCGGTCGTCCCGGCGTTGAGCCAGACGACCTGGTGGAAGATCCAGCCCCGGCTGTCGATCAGCCACGAGCCGATCACGTCCGAGCCGCCGAGCGCGAAATTCCGCGCGCTCATCATCAGGGCGAACCCGAGGCTCTCGCATCCCGGCGGGGTCGAGCGCACCGCCAGGTCCATGAGCGCCAGCTCCGAGCAGATCACCGCGAAGCCGACGATCGCGTGGATGAACGGCGCCGTGGAGTGGCCGTACCAGAGGTAGAGAAGCGTCGCGGTCGCGTTCGCCGCGATGGCCGTCGTCAGGAGCTGGCGCAGGTTGAGCCAGCGGCACACCGCGCCGTAGATCAAGGCACCGATCAGGCCGGCGGCGCCCTCGATGCTCTCCATGAGGCCGATGTACGGCGCGCTGAAGCCCAGGGTGTCCGTCTGCATGAACAGGAGCGGCGTCGTGAAGCCGGGCGAGATGTAGACGAGGGCGAGGAACGCCCCGCTCGCCCAGAGCGTGCGGGATCTGAACAGGGTGGCGAGCTCGCGCGACGCGTTCGTGAGCACGTCCCGGTCGCGGACCGCCACCGGCCGCTCCGTCAGGACGAAGAACGTCGTCAGCGCGAGCACCAGGAGCAATGCGGTCGCGATGCCGACGGTCCACCCGAACGCGGACGCGGCGAGGTAGCCCCCGAGGATCCCGTTGCCGAGCGAGACCGCGCTCTGGAGCGCCTGGCGGATCGAGGTCACGCGCCCGGAGATGCCGTACTTCTGGCCCGCCTCCACCATGAGGCCGCCCATCACCGTGCTGGCGATGACCATGAACGCGTTGGCGCCGAACGCGGCGAGCAGCAGCGGCAGATGGGATCGGGGCACCACCCCGATCAGGAACCAGCAGACCGCGGCCATGCCGGCGCCGAGCAGCATGTAGTGCCGCCGCCGCGTGCCGAAGAGCGGGAACGCGTCGGACAGGATGCCGGCGAGGGGCTTGACGTTCCAGGCGAAGGTCGACACGAGGAGGAATGCCGCGAGCGACTGGGCGTTGAAGTGCAGCTGGTTTTTCAGGAGCAGCTGCAGCGGGAGCCGTCCGATGACGGCGGGCTGGGTGATCGTCGTGACGAAGGCGCCGAGCCCGACCATGACGTAGTACTGGCGCAGGGTGAGGCCGGTGTCGGGCACTTCCGGATGAGCGCGCGCATCCAAAGCCATCGCCACTGTGTCCTATATATCAGCAAGCGCCCGGCGGCCCGGTAAGGTCTGTACGGGGCGTGCTATGTTCCACCGATGCCACGACTGGACCGGCTGCCCCAGATCTCGCGCAGTAATCTCTTGACTTTTCCCGCGCAGGTCAACGAGACCGCGCCCTTCGTGCGACCGGCGAAGCCGCTCGCCGCTTGCCGGCTCGCGATCGTCACCACGGCCGGCCTGCATCGGCGCGGCGATCGCCTGTTCGGGCCGGGAGACCAGACATACCGCGTGATCGCCTCCGACACGCCGACCGCCGACATCATCCAGAGCCACACGAGCATCGGCTTCGACCGCGTGCCGACGATGCGCGACGTCAACATCTGCTTCCCGATCGATCGCCTCCGCGAGCTGGTCGCGGGCGGCGAGCTCGGCGAACTCGGACCCAGCAACTACTCGTTCATGGGCGCCCAGCGCGAGGTCGCGCGGATCGAGGGCCAGACCGGCCCCGAGGTCGGCCGCCGCCTGCGCGACGAGGGCGTCGACGTGGCGCTGATCACGCCGACCTGACCGAACTGCACCCACACCGGGGGTGTGCTGGCGCGGGCTCTCGAGCAGGCGGGCATCTCCACGACGTCGATCAGCCTCGTCCGCGAGCACACCGAGAAGGTGAAGCCGCCGCGGGCGCTCTTCGTGCCGTTCCCCTTCGGCATGGCGCTCGGCCGGCCCGGCGACCCTGAGCTGCAGCATCGCGTGCTGCGCGCCGCGCTCGCTCTCCTCGCCGAGCCCGCCGGACCGGTGCTGCGCGATTTCCCGGACGACGCCGAGCGCGGCGATCAGCCGGCCGCGCCGCCCCAGGCGTCGTCGATCGCGCCGGCCGGGCGCGTGCTCGACGACGTGGCGACGGAGACGACGCAGATGCCCCGTTACCACGAGCGCTGGCTCGAGACGAACGGCGGCCGGTCTCACTTCGGCCTCGCTGGCATCCCGGCCACGCGATTCCGCGGAGTCGTCCGATTCCTGGAGGAGTTCGCCGCCGGCCGCGATGCCGACATGTCCGAGCGGCCGTCGGACATGCCGCTGCCAGGCTTCATCCGCTACTGCGCCGACGACCTGAAAGCCCTCTACTTCGAGGGCCACCTGGCGATGAAGCCGGCCGCGGGCGGCGAAGAGATCGCGCGCTGGTTCTGGAGCGAGACCGGCGCGGGGCGCCTGCTCCGGCAGGTCCGCGATCGCCTCGACGCGTCGAGCGATCCGCGCTGGAAGGCGGCGGCGTTCGGCGTCGCCCGCTAGCCCGATGACGCCGCCGCTTCGGCGGACGGCGCGGATGCCTCCGGCCGCAGCGGCGCGACCGGCTCGCGGCGCACGCTGAGCCAGTCGCCGCCCAGGCGCCCGCGCACCAGCGGCCAGAGGCCGTCGGGCTCGAAGAGGATCGCCGCGATGGCCACGAGGCCGAGCCCGATCAGGTACCAGCCGGCCGACAGCCCGAACACGACGGTGAGGGCCTCGCGGAGCGCGAAATAGATGATGACGCCGAGGATCGGGCCCTCGAGGGTGCCGATGCCGCCGATGATCACGATGATCATCATCGCGACCACCCAGTTCGGATCGAAGGCGAAGCCGGGCGCGACGTAGAGGGTCGCCGTGAAGCTGACCGCGCCGGCCAGGCCGCAGCCGGCGGCGGCGATCACGAAGGCGATGAAGCGATTGCGCCACACGTCGACGCCGATGCTCGCGGCGGCGACGTCGTTGTCGCGCACGGTCATCAGCCCCAGGCCCACGCGCGATCGCAGGAGCGCGTAGGTGCCGAAGACGGACGCGATCGCGATGGCGTCGCTGATCCAGAAGGTCAGCGGCTCCAGCCAGCGCGGGTCGATCAGACGCGCGGTCGGCAGGCCGACGCCGCGCTCGCCGCCGAGCCGCTCGGTCTTCGAGATCATCAGCGACACGACCTCCGAGAAGACCCAGGTGCCGATCGCGAAGTAGGCTTCGCGCAGCCGGAACATGAAGAGCGCGACGACGGCGGCGACCGCGGCGCACAGGAGCGGCGCCAGCGGCAGGACCCAGAAGGGCGCGACCTTCAGCCAGATCGACGCGAAGAACAGGCAGTAGGCGCCGAGGCCGACGAACACCTGCTGGCCCATCGAGACCAGGCCCGCGTAGCCGGCGAGCAGGTTCCACATCTGCGCCATCGCCAGCATCAGCATCGCCTCGGACAGGAAGCGCTGCGCGCCCTCGCCGATCACCCACGGCGCCGCGGCGACCCCGATCCCGACGACCGCGGCGATCGCCCACGGCCTGAGGGCACGCCCGGGCTGTCCGGGCCCCGCCCTGGGCTGCCGCGCGAGCCTCGTGGCGCCGCTCACGTGCGCACCCGGAACAGCCCGTTGGGCCGCAGCAGCACCCCGACGAGGAACAGCAGGTGCGCGTAGAGCGGCCCCGCGTTGGGATCGAGCCGGAGCCCGACCAGCTCGGCGACGCCGAGCGTGATGCCGCCGAGCATCGCGCCCCAGAACGTCCCGAGCCCGCCGAGCACGACCACCTCGAACGCCACCAGCAGGCGCTCGACGCCGGAGTACGGGCTGAACGACGCGCGGATCGCGAGTAGCATGCCCGCCACGCTCGCCAGCGCGAGCGAGAGCCCCATCACGAGGTTGTAGACGCGTCCGGGATTGACGCCCATCAGCCGCACGACGTCGCGATGATCGGCGGTGGCCCTGACGATCCGGCCGAACCGCGTCCGCGTGAGCAGGAGCTGCAGGCCGGTGAACAGCACGACCGAGAGTCCGAGGATGAGGAGCGGCAGGACGCCGACGTGCAGGCTGCCGATGCCCGTGCTGGCCTGGGCCAGCTGGCCCGCCTGCAGATGACGCAGGTCGGCACCGTACACCTCGACCATGAGGTTGCGCATCACCACCGCCACGCCGAAGGTCAGCAAGATCGCGGCGAAGGGATCGGGCCGCGTGACGACTCGGTTGATCAGGACCGCCTGCAGGGCGAAGCCCAGGCCGAACGCGATCACCGCCACCGGCAGCAGCAGCGCCAGGGGATGGAGCCACGGGAAGGCGCCGACGAGCGACACGCCGATGAACGCGCTCAGCACGATGAACTCGCCGTGCGAGAGATTGACCACGCGCATCACGCCGACGATCAGGGCGAGCCCGACGCCGAGGAGCCCGTAGAGCCCGCCGTAGAGGATGCCGTTGACGATCGTCTCGACCCAGATCATGGCGCTCTCATCGCGGTGCCTTCACGTCCCGAAGTACGCGCGCGAGAGCTGCTCGAGGCCGAGGCCGCGCGCCTGGCCGTGCAGGGTCACGCGCCCCTTGAGCAGGCAGTAGACGCGGTCGGCCGCGCCGGCGGCGCGCTTGACGTCCTGCTCGACCAGGACGATCGAGGCGCCCTCGGCCCGGATGTGCCCGAGCGACGCGTAGATCTGGTCGACGACGAGCGGCGCGAGCCCGAGCGAGATCTCGTCGCACAAGAGGAGCTTGGGGTTCGACATGAGCGCCCGCCCGATCGCCACCATGTGCTGCTGGCCGCCCGAGAGCGAGCCGGGCGATTGGCGCCGGCGCTC
>JACXTT010004779.1_pt1 | contig 19973 bp, 17 predicted proteins | sample 9270951 | NCBI WGS metagenome assembly JACXTT01 (sample SAMN15532306, study PRJNA645909) | rock metagenome | isolation source: weathered quartz diorite | place: Puerto Rico | collected 2017-06-21 | reverse complement strand
GAACTTGAGGACCGGGTTGGCCTCGGGGTCCACGCCCATCTCGTCGCTGCGCGCCAGCTTCACGCCCGAGAAGATCAGGAACGCGCCGAACGCGTAGAACATCCAGTGGAACGTCGACAGCAGCGCCGCGCCCGTCGCGATGAAGATCGCGCGGAACGCGAGCGCGCCGATCACCCCCCAGAACAGCACGCGGTGCTGGTACTCGACGGGTACTGCGAAGAACTGGAACAGCAGGGCGAAGACGAACAGGTTGTCGACCGACAGGCTCTTCTCGATCACGTAGCCCGCGTAGTAGCTGGCTCCGGCTTCGTGGCCGAGCGTGACCCACACGATGCCGCCGAACGCGATCGACACCGCGATCCACACGATGCTCCACGCGAGCGCTTCCCGGAGCGAGGGCGCGTGGTCGTCGCGGTGCATCAAGAGGTCGACGGCGAGCATCGCCAGGATGGCGGCGACGACCGCGACCCACGCCCACCACGCGACTTCCACGAGCGCGTTCCTTTCCCCGTGACCGCTCGACCGTATCGTCGGCGGACTGGCGCTCCGCTGTGAGCGCGCTGGCATGTCAGGGTGAGCGAGCGACGCGTCGACCGGCGCCTGCGAGGGGCTTCACCGCTAGCGTTGGGCGCTGTGCTGCCCTCCTTCGACGCCCCGACTGCATCGGTACGGGGGGGCGGCGCGGCCGCACCCGCACTCCGTGTGGCCGCCGCCGACATCGGGGCGGCCTGGGGCCGGGGCGGACGCGGCCAGATCGCCGCGTGCGCGCCGGACGAGGACACCCTCACCCTGGCCTGGGATGCCGCGACCGCCGCGATCGAGGCCGCCGGTGTTCGGGCCGACGAGATCGACGCCGTCTTCTGGGGAACGAGCCGACCGCCGTTCGCGGAAGGACCCAGCCTGGCGTTCCTCACCGCCGCGCTCGGTCTCGACCCGTGGATCGGCGGCGCACTGCTCTCGGGCTCGGCCCACGCCGGGATGGAGGCGCTGGCCGCGGGAGCCGATCGCGTTGCCGCCGGCCGGGCGCGCAAAGCGCTCGTCGTGGTGTCGGACGCGCTCCGGCCCGGGCTCGGAACCGCCTTCGAGGCGCGCTGTGGCGCCGGTGCGGCGGCGCTGGTGCTCGGCGATTATCGGAGCGCGGGTGCGCTCGATGTGCAGGTCACGTATTCCCGCCCGCTGGTCGACCGCTACCGCGGCGACGGCGAACTCGACAACCGAGATCTCTACGACGCCCGGCTGTTCCGCGAGGAGATGTTCCTGCCGAGCATCGAAGCCGTCGCGGAGGAGCTCGTCGGCATCCTGGGGGGCGAGCCCGTTCGTGCGTGGTCGCTCCCCGACCCCGACGGCCGGCTCGGCGCGGTCGCCGCCAAGAAGGCCGGCACCGCGACGCCCGCATCGGCTGCGGTGTATGCAGCAGTTGGCGACACTGGCGCCGCCGCCGCGCTCTTGGGCGCGCTCGGCGCGCTCACCGAGCCCGGAACCGTCGCGATCGTCGGCACCGGGGGCGGACGCACAACCGGCGCGCGCATCGACGTCGAGAAACCCGTGCCGGGTGCGGCGAACGTCGCAGCAATCCTCGACGGCGGCCGGCCCGCGAGCTACGCCGACCTGCTGCGGTCGCGCGGCCAGCTTGTTCCCGGCGGCGAGACGATCCCGATGGGCGTGCCGCCCGAGAGTGCGCTGTTCGCGCGCGGGGCCGACGAGATGCTCGGCCTGCTCGGCGGCCGCTGCGTCGACTGCGGCACGATCAGCACGCCGCCGTCGATCCACCCGACGTGCATCAGCTGCGGCGGGCCCAAGCTCGAGCCGGTGCAGCTCGCGCGCGGCGGCACGGTGCAGACGTACGTGATCAACCACACGATGCCGGCACCGTTCGTGGCGCCGCTGCCGATCGCCGTGCTCGACATGGACGACGGCGCGCGATTGATGCTGCAGGTCGTCGGCGACGGCACCGACGTGGAGATCGGACGACAGGTGCGCCTCGTGCTGCGCAAGTACGCGCACGAGCGCGGCGTTCCCGTCTACGGATTCAAGGCGCAGCCGGTGCGCGCGGAGGAGCAGTGAGCTGATGGCGTGGAACCGGGTGGCCGTGGTGGGCGCCGGCCTCATCAAGATGGGCGAGCTGTTCGAGCAGAGCTACGAGCAGATGGCGGCCGGCGCGTTCGACGCCGCGGTGGCCAGCGTCGACAAGGGCTTCGAGCCGCACCAGGTCGAGGCCGCGTTCGTCGCGACGCAGCGGGGCACGCTCTGGGGCCAGGAAGGCATTGGCGGCAACACCATCCCGACCGCGATCGGGCTCAACGGCATCCCGTGTACACGCATCGAGAACGCGTGCCCGTCGGGCTCCGACGCGTTCCGGGTGGGCGCGATGGCGGTCGCCAGCGGCGTGCACGACGTCGTGCTGGTGATCGGCGTCGAGAAGATGCGCGACAAGTCGACCGAGGAGGGCCTCCTGTCACGCGCGGCGGCCGGCCACCCGATCTTCACCCGCGGCGAGACGGCGCCCGTGCTGTTCGCGCCGTTCGCGACGCGCCACATGCACGAGTACGGCACGACCCGCGAGATGCTCGCGTCGGTTGCGGTGAAGAACCACTACAACGGTGCGCGCGACCCGTACGCGCACTTCCAGAACGAGATCACGGTCGACGACGTGTTGAAGTCGGCGCCCGTCTGCCACCCGCTGCACCTGCTCGACTGCTGCCCGCAGACCGACGGCGCGGCCGCGGTGTTGCTCGCGCCGGCCGACCGGGCGGCCGAGTTCACCGACCGGCCGGTGTTCGTCGCCGGGTTCGGCGTCGCGACCGACCACCCGTACCTGCACGAGAAGGAGTCGTTCACCGAGATCAAGGCGACCCGGCTCGCGGCGCAGCGCGCGTACGCGATGGCCGGCGTCGGCCCCGAGCAGATCGACTGCGCCGAGGTGCACGACTGCTTCACGATCACGGAGATCCTCGACGTCGAGGACCTCGGGTTCTTCGACAAGGGCGACGGCGGGCGCGCGTCGCTCGAGGGTGAGACGTCGCTCGCCGGACGCATCCCGGTCAACACCTCGGGCGGCCTGCTCGCCAAGGGCCACCCGATCGGCGCGACCGGCGTCGCGCAGATCACCGAGTGCTGGTGGCAGCTGCGGGGTGAGGCCGGCGAACGGCAGATCGAGACGCGCAACGGCTTTGCGCTGCAGCACAACGCGGGCGGCCGCGGGTCGGGCGTCTCGGTCGTGAACATCCTCACCAACCGGAACTGATCACGGTGGCCGAGTCACATCTGCGCGTCGAGCGCGACCCCGACGGCGTCGGCCGCATCGTCCTCGACCGTCCCGAAGCGCGCAACGCGCTCACGGTCGCCATGCGCGACGGGATCATCGACGCGGTACAGAGGTTCCGCGCCGATCCGACGGTCCGCGCGGTGCTGATCACCGGGGAAGGCGACAGCTTCTGCGCGGGAATGGACCTCGGCGCGTCGACCGTCGCGCAGGCCGGTCAGCCCGGATTCACCCCTCGCACCACGTCGGAGGCGCTGCGAGAGGGCGTGCAGACCTTCATCCGCGACCTCTGGGAGCTCGACCTGCCGACGGTGGCGGCGGTCAACGGCCCGGCCGTCGGCCCGGGCGCGCACCTCGCGCTCGCGTGCGACTTCGTCCTCGTGCAGCCGCGCTCGCGCTTCATCTGGACGTTCGCCAAGTGGGGGCTGGTCGCCGACGCGGGCGGTGCGTACCTGCTCCCCCGCCTCGTGGGCCTGCCCCGCGCCAAGGCGATGGTGATGCTGGGCGAGGGCGCGACCGGCACGGAAGCCGTCGACCTCGGCCTCGCGTACCGGTGCGTCGACGACCCCGAAGCGCTCCTTCCCGAGGCCGTCGAGCTCGCGCGGCGGCTCGCCGCCGGACCGACGCGCTCCATGGGCCTCTCGAAGCGGCTGCTCAACGCGTCGTTCGAGACCGACCTCGCACATTCGCTCGAGCTCGAGGGGCACTTCCAGGCGCTCGCGACCACGTCGCCCGACCTCGTGGAGGGCATGGCGGCGTTCCGCGAGAAGCGCGACGCGCACTTCGACGGCACGTGACCGGCGCGCTCCCGCAGATGCAGCGCGTCGCGGCGTACAACGTGTGCCTCGACGATGCCGCACGCCTGCTGGTGTGCCGGCTCAGCGCGATCACCGAACGACCTGGCTCGTGGACGCTCCCCGGCGGCGGCATCGACTTCGGCGAGCATCCCGAAGCCGGCGCGTTGCGTGAGCTCGAGGAGGAGACAGGGCTCGTCGGCCGCGTCGTCGAGCTGCTCGCGGTCGACTCGATGCGGCGGACCATCCGCGACGACCCGCGGCTCGACGGCGACATCGACTACCACTCCGTCCGCATCATCTACCGCACCGAGATCGTCGCGGGAGCGCTCCGCCACGAGACCGACGAGAGCACCGATCGGGCCGCGTGGTGCGCACGCGAGGATCTCGCGTCGATGCCGCTCGTCGAGCTCGGTCGCCTCGGCGTCGAGCTCGCATTCTCCTCCCCCTGAAGGCAGGTCATCTCCGCGATGCGCATCCCGATCCGCTACACCAACCCGTGGCGCTGGCTCCTGCCGTTGTTCCTGCTGCCCGCGCGACTCGCGTACATCCGCATCGACGGCGACACGGTGAGGCTGCGCATGGCGTGGGCCTTCCGCGCCAAGTTCCCGAAGTCGTCGGTCGAGTCGGTGAGCGACCACCGACCGGTCATCAGCATCGGCGCGCACGGCTGGCGGGGACGCTGGCTCGTCAACGGCGCGCACCGTCCGATCGCGACGATCAGGCTGTCGCCGCCAGCTCGGGCGGTGGTGGTCGGCGTGCCGATCACTGTCCGCGAGGTCCTCGTCAGCGTCGAAGACCGCGATGTGCTCCGCCTTGCGCTCGCGGGATGACGCGAGCGGCTCCCGCCTCCCCAGCGGCACGACACAATTCCTCAACAGATGCCGAAAAGCGCGCGCTGGCGATCGTTTACGCCTTCTGATGACAGATCCGGAGGGCGAGAATGACGACTCGTAGGCTCACGACGTGGCGCGCTGGGACGAGTTCGAGGCCGCCGCGCCCGACCTGGCCCGGGCGGCTGCCCGACGCTGGCCCGGGATCGTCGCCCTGTAGCGAGGTGAAGTCGGGCCGCAGCCGGTGTTCGCAGTCGCGTACCTGGCGACCATCCGCCCGGACGGCCGCCCGCGGCTGCACCCGTTCTGCCCGGTGCTCGCGGGTGGGCGCCTGTTCGCCGCGATCCCTCCGCAATCGCCAAAGGGTCACGACCTCCGGCGCGATCCGCGCTGCGCGATCCACGCGCTGCCCGGGCCCGAGGACGACGAGCTGATGATCCTCGCGCTCGCGCAGGAGGTTGCCGACCAGCCGACGCGTGCGATGGTCGCGTCCGTCGTCGAGCGGAGCGAGGTCGGCGGGATGATCGCCACGGTGAACGATCATCCGCTGTTCGAGTTCGACATCGAGCAGGTCGACGTGGCGCGCTGGGTCGACATCGGCCGGCGGGGCACGTACGCCGAGCGCCTGCGTTGGCGCGCCGACGACGATTCGGGCTGATCGAGCGACGAATTGCCGCCTCCAGAAGCCGTTGCGAGACTGACGAGACGTTCAGGTGACGAGGAGGAGACCGGTGGGTCGGTTCGACGGCAAGGCGGCGATCGTGACGGGCGCGGGGCGCGGCATCGGCCGCAGCCACGCGCTCTTGCTGGCGTCCGAGGGCGCCGCGGTCGTCGTGAACGACCTCGGCGGAAGCAGCGGCGGCGACGGCGAGGACAAGACACCCGCGCAGGAGGTGGTCGACGAGATCACCGCGGCGGGCGGCAAGGCCGTCGCCAACTACGACAGCGTCTCCTCGTGGACCGGCGCGCAGAGCATGGTGCAACAGGCCGTCGACGAGCTCGGACGCCTCGACGTGCTCATCAACAACGCCGGGATCCTCCGCGACAAGATGAGCTTCAACATGGAAGAGGCCGAGTGGGACGCCGTGATCGACGTCCACCTCAAGGGCCACTTCGCTCCGTCGAAGTTCGCCGCGTCGTACTGGCGGGCCAAGTCGAAGGAGACCGGCGAGCCGGTCAACGCCAAGATCGTCAACACCGCGTCGGAGTCGGGGCTCTACGGCAACACGGGGCAGGCCAACTACGCGGCGGCGAAGGCCGGCATCGCGTCGCTCACGATCGTGATGGCGCGCGAACTCGAGCGCACGGGCGTGCGCGTCAACGCCATCTGCCCGGTCGCGCGCACCCGCCTGACGGAGACCGTCGCAGGCGCGGGCGACTTCATGCAGGCCAAGGAAGGCGAGTTCGACCGTTTCGCGCCGGAGAACATCTCGGCCGTCGTGGGCTGGCTCGCGTCCGACCTTTCCGACGGCGTGACCGGCCAGATCGTGAAGGTGATGGGCGGCCACGTCCAGCTGCTCCGCGGTTGGCGGCCGGTCACCGAGTCGGCCGCCGACACGCCGTGGACGATCGACATGATCGATGCCGAGTCGAAGGCGCTGTTCGCCAAGTCGGACAAGGGTGTCCCGCCCTTCATGCCGAACATCGGCGACGTGTAGCGGGAGGTCGACATGACGTTCACGATCCCGACCACCGACCTCTCGGTCGACGACATCCACCTCGGCGACATCGAGCAGTGGATGCGGCCCGATCGCGAAGGCATCTTCGCCAAGCTGCGCGCCGAGCGCCCAGTGTCGTTCCACGCCGAGCCGGAACCGCCGCCCGAGGTGAACTTCCCCCAGGGCCCGGGCTTCTGGGCGGTCACGCGGTACGACGACGTGATGCAGGTCAGCCGCGACCCCGACACCTTCCACTCCGCGCCGAGCATCAACATCGGCGACATCCCTCCCGAGATCGCCGAGTGGCTCGGCTCGATGATCAACATGGACGCGCCGAAGCACACGAAGCTGCGGCTCATCGTCAACCGCGGCTTCACGCCGCGGCAGGTCGCGAAGATCGAGGAAAACGTCCGCGACCAGGCACGCGAGATCGTCGACCGAACCATCATGCTCGGCGGCGAGTGCGACTTCGTCAGCGAGATCGCAGCCGCGCTGCCGCTGCAGATCATCTGCGACATGCTCGGCATCCCGCGCAGCGAGAACAAGCGGATCTTCGAGCTGACCAACACCATCCTCGGCGTCGGCGACCCCGAGTACGTGTCGTCGCTCGAGGAGCTGATGGCGGCGGGCATGGAGCTGTTCCAGTACGGGCTGACGCTCGCCGAGGACCGGCTCCAGAACCCGCAGGACGACCTCACCACCACCCTCATGCAGGCCGAGATCGAGGACGAGAACGGCCGGCACAAGCTGACGCCCGGCGAGCTCGGCTCGTTCTTCCTGCTGCTGGTCGCGGCGGGCAACGAGACGACGCGCAACGCGATCAGCCACGGCATGCTCGCGCTCACCCGCAACCCGGACCAGCGCGCGCTGTGGACGGCGGACCTCGAGGGGGTCTCGCCCACCGCGGTCGAAGAGGTCGTGCGCTGGGCCAGCCCGGTGATCCACTTCCGGCGGCTCGCGCAGCGCGACGTCGTGGTCGGCGGCACCGAGATCAGGGCGGGCGAGAAGGTCGTGATGTTCTACAACTCGGCCAACCGCGACGAGCGTCAGTTCACCGACCCGTACAAGTTCGACGTGACGCGCACGCCCAACGAGCACGCCGGCTTCGGCGCGGGCGGCCCGCACTTCTGCCTCGGCGCGAACCTCGCGCGTCGCGAGATCAAGCTGGTGTTCGAGGAGCTGCTCCGTCGGCTCCCCGACATCGAGGTCAGCGGCGAGCCCGACTACCTCCAGAGCGCGTTCATCCACGGCATCAAGCGCATGCCGTGCACCTGGCACACCGTCAAGAGCTGACCCCTCTTCCCGAACTTGCGTCCGAAAACCCCACATTGTGGGCCTCAGGGGCGCAAGTTCGCCTGGAGGTCAGGAGGTGGCGCGGAGGCCGAGGGTGTCGATCCGGGCGCGCACGTCGTCGGGCAGCGGGCCCGACGCCTCGGCTTGCACGCATTGTGCGAGCTCGGCGCGGTTCTTCACGCCGAGCACGACGGTGTCGACGCCGGGGATGCCGAGCGCGTACCGGTGGGCGAGCAGCGCGGGGTCGACGCCCAGCTCGGCACACAGCGCGCGGAACGGCGCAGCCCGTTGGAAGTCGCGCCCGTCGGGATGCGTGTCCTTCACCGCCCGGTCGAACTGTGCCGTGAGCGCGCCGGCCTGCACAGCACGGATTCCCATCACGCCCACCCCCTGCGCCTTCGCGGTCGCGATGATCTCCCGCGGCCGGGCCGGTTCGGCGTAGCGGCGGATCCCGCCCGGCGAGTCGAGCAGGTTGGCGATCGCCTGCACGACGGCCGGCCGCGGTTCGTGCGCCAGTGCACGCTCGACCGTCCCGGGCAGGCCGATGCCGGTGATGCCCCACGCGCCGATGCGGCCGCGGCGTCGGAGGTCCTCGAACGCGGGCACGACCTCGTCGACGTACCGGCTCCACGGGGTCGCGAACTGCGCGCGGTGCTCGTTGCCGCGCGCGTAGACGGTGTCGTCCTCGCAGATGTTGCTGTGCAGGAAGTAGAGGTCGACGCGGTCGAGGCGCATCGCCGCGAGGCTCGCGTCGAGCGACGCTTCGAGCTCGGCGGCCGCCGTCCCGCGCGCCGGTTCGCCGAGCTGGCACTTCGTCGTGATCCGCACACCGGCCGGCAGCGCGCCGCCGAACGCGGTGCCGATCACCGTCTCGCACGCGCCGTACATCGGCGCGGTGTCGATGAGGTCGATGCCGGCGTCGAGCGCGGCGTGCACCGTCGCGACCGCTTCCTCCGCGGTCGTCTCACCCCATACCAACCCGAGCCCACCGCCGCCCAACGTGAGGCTGCTGACCCGTCCGAACGCTCCGAGCTGCGCGTGCTCCACCCGCGACGACTCCTTCGCGCCGTGCGCTACCGTGCCTGACACCCACGTCAGGTTCGAGGGACCTGCCGGCGCAGTCGGGAGACAGGTTTGCAGATCGCTTGGGGGCCGGAGGACGAGGCGTTTCGGGCGGAGTTGCTGGACTTCCTCGACACGCACACCCCCGACGAGGCGCGGGCGGGCTACGACTTCTCGGGCGATGTCAGCGACGGCCGCGACCTCGTGCCGGCCTGGATGCGCGAGTGGCAGGCGACGCTGTTCGACCACGGCTGGATGATCCCCGGCTACCCGCCCGAGCTGGGCGGTCGCAACTGCACGCCGGTGCAGACGCTGATCTTCCTGGAGACACTCGCGAGCCGGCGCATCCCTCGGGCGGGGCACTTCCCCGGGTACGCGATCGTGGCACCGAGCCTGCTCGAGTTCGGCAACGAGGAGCAACGGGCGATGGCACCCGCCGCGATCCGCGGCGACACGATCTGGTGCATCGGCATGAGCGAGCCGAACGCGGGGTCCGACCTCGCGGGACTGCAGTGCCGCGCCGACGTGTACGACGACCGGTTCGTCGTCAACGGCCAGAAGGTCTGGACGTCGTACGCGATGATCGCCCAGAAGTGCTTCTGCTACGTGCGGACCGACCCGACGCTGCCGAAGCACAAGGGGATCTCGCTGCTGATCCTCGACATGGACACGCCGGGCATCGACATCCGCCCGTTGCGACACCTCAACGGGACGGCCGGGTTCGCGGAGGTGTTCTTCACCGACGTCGAGGTCCCGCGCGGCGGCCTCGTGGGTGAGCTCAACGGCGGATGGGGCATCACGCAGGGGTCGCTGGCGCACGAGCGCGCGGGCCTCTGGGTCGAGAGCGTCGGCCGGCTCGAACAGACGGTGACGGGGCTCGTCGAGCTCGCGCAGAAGCTCGGCCGCGCCGATGACCAGGTGATCCGGCGCAAGATCGCACACTTCCACGAGCTCGCGTCGAGCCTGCGTGCGCTCGGCTACAAGGGCTTCGCGTCGTTCGCGCAGGGCTCGTCGGCGCCCGAGCACTCCTACATGAAGATGGCGACATCGGAAGCGGGGAAGGCCGCCTACGAGCTCGGCATGGAGATCGTCGGTCCGATGGCGCCGGTGACCGACTCGACGTTCGCCGACGTCAACCGCTGGCCGCACGGCTTCTTCATGTCGTTCGCGAACACGATCGCGGGCGGCAGCTCGGAGATCCAGCGGAACATCATCGCCCAGCGCATCCTCGGGCTCCCGCGGGCATAGGAGGCGACAGCGGAGTGACCGTAGGGGAACGGAGCGTCGAGCCGACCCGGAGCAGCGGCTAATGGACTTCTCGCTCACCGACGACCAAGAGCTGCTGCGCGACACCGCCACCAAGCTCCTCGAACGCGAGTGCCCGCCGTCACTCGTGCGCGCGCACATCGACGACCCGTCCGTGTACGAGCCGCTGTGGCGGCACCTGAGCGAGTACACCGCGCTGGGTACCGGTCCCGCGACCGACCTGTGCCTGTTCCTCGAGCAGACCGGATATGTCGCGGCGCCGGGGCCCTTCCTCGCAACCGCGCTCTATCAATCACTCACCGGCGACGACGCGCGGACCGGGTCGGTCGCCTTCCTCGACGACGCGATGAACCCGTTCGTGCTCGAGGCCGAGCGGGTTGACCGCATCGCGCTCCTCGGGCCCGGTCTGACCATGGCCGTCGTCGACAGCGACGCCGTGCGCGACCGGCTGCGATTCGTCGCCACCGTCGACTTCTCCCGCCGCGTCTTCCAACTCGACACCAGCGACCTCGAGCTCGAGCCGCAGCCGCTCGACGGAGACACCTACGCCGCGTGGCGCGACCGCAGCTACGTCTCGATCGCCGCCGAGACGACCGGGACCGCGCGGCGCATCTTCGACATGGCGCTCGCGTACGCCAAGGAGCGGGAGCAGTTCGACCGGCCGATCGGCTCGTTCCAGGCGATCCAGCACAAGCTGGCCGACATGTCGCTCGCACTCCAGCGCGCCATCGCCGCGGTGCAGTACGGCGCGATGACGTGCGACGCGGCCGCGGGCGATCGCACGCTGGCGTGCCACTCGGCGAAGGCGGCGGCCGGCGAGGCGGCGCGCCGGATCCTGAAGGACGGCGCGCAGATCCACGGCGGCATTGGGTACACGTGGGAGCACGATCTGCACCTCTACCTGCGGCGGGCGACCGCCGACGAGGACACGCTCGGCACCACGAGCTGGCACCTCGACCGCATCGCCGACCTGCTGTTCGCGACCGGCTGACCCGCGCCGCGCTCACCGGCCGCGGCGCCCGGCGGCCCGGGGACTTTCGCCGATCGCGGCACTACACTCGCTGACGCAGACGTCAGGTTTTCTCGACCCGACCGCCCAGGGGGAAGCATGACCAACGTCGATCTGGTTCGCCTCGCCGGTAGTCGCGCGCGCCTCTCCGAGACGCGCGCCGTCGACCCGGTTACCGCCGAAGTGATCCGGGGCGGCATGGAGACGGTCTGCTTCGAGATGGCGGAGTACGTGTCGCGCACCGCGACCACGCCCATCCTCAACCAGTCGAACGAGCGGAACGCGACGGTGCTCGACGCGTCCGGACGCCTGGCCGCGCTTTCCGTCGGCATCCCGCAGTTCATGCTCACGTCGACGCTGCCGGTCCGGTTCGCGCTCGACTTCCTCGGCGTCGACGAGTTCCACGAAGGCGACGTGTTCGTCGCCAACGACCCGTACCACGGCGGCGGGCACCTCCCCGACTACAACGTGTTCGCGCCCGTGTTCGCCGACCATCCCGACGGCACCCGTCGGATGGTGCTGATCGCGAGCATCCAGTGCCACCACGGCGACACCGGCGGCGGCGTCCCCGGCGGCTACAACATCACGGCCACCGACATCTGGGGCGAGGGCGTGCGCTGGCCGGTCGTGAAGGTCATCGACCGCGGCGTCGAACGGCGCGACGTGCTGTACGCGCTGCAGGCCAACAACCGCATCCCCAGCTACATCGGCGACCTGCACGCGCAGATCGGCTCCGCGCAGCTCGGCGCGAAGCACCTCGGCGACATCATCGACCGGTACGGCGCCGAGACGGTCGAGGCGAGCGTCGACGCGATGATCGACTACGCGGCCCGCCGCTTCCGTGAGGAAGTCGCGCAGTGGCCCGACGGCGTGTACGAAGGCGACGCCTACGTCGACCACGACCCGCTCGGCAACCCCGACGTGCACCTCCACGTGAAGATCACCGTCGACGGCGAGTCGCTCACGATCGACTACACGGGCTCCGACTCGCGACCCGAGCTGCAGGCGTGGTCGACCTACGGCAACACGCGCGGTTACACGGTCGGCCAGATCGCCTCGATGATGGATCCCGAGATACCGAAGAACGAAGGTTTCTTCGAGCAGATCAAGCTGATCGTGCCGAAGGGCTGCGTGCTCAACCCCGACCCGAGCAAGCCGGTGAGCGCGGGCACGCACCACCCGGGCGCCGACGTCGGCGAGGTGATCGCCGTCGCGATGCAGCACGTGCTGCCCGAGCGCGCCGTGCCGCAGACGTACAAGACCGGCATCCCGACGATCATCACCGGGGTCGATCCGCGCACGGGTGCGTCGTTCACCGACCACTCGGCCGAGGTGTACGCGGGCTGGTGCAACGCGTCGAAGGGCATGGACGCCTGGGGCGCGCTCAACGCCAGCTTCGGCAACCTCTGGAAGGCCACCGCCGAGATCAACGAGTCGCTCTACCCGCACATCCAGTGGTGCCGCGACTACCGCACCGACTCCGGCGGACCCGGCCAGTGGCGCGGCATCTGCGGTAGCCACTACGAGAAGGAAGTGCGGGTCGAGTCGAAGGTCTACACGTACGTCGTCGGCATGAAGTACCCGATGCCCGGCATCTGCGGCGGCCGCAACGGCGCGCCCAACGAGATGATCCTTCGCTACGGCGACGACGACGCGCACAAGGTCGGGCACACCGCCGACTGGATCCCGATGCAGGCCGGCCAGCGGATCATGTTCGACTACGGCGGCGGCGGCGGTTGGGGCGACCCGCTCGACCGCGACCCCCAGGCGGTGCTCGACGACGTGATCGACGAGTACGTGTCGGTGGACGGGGCGCGCCGCGACTACGGCGTCGTGCTCACGGGTTCGCTCGACGACCTGACGCTCGCAGTCGACGACGACGCGACCACGGCGCTCCGCGCCGAGACGCGGGCGACTGCGTGAACGGGACGCACGACGCGGTGAGCGCAGCGCCGGAGGCGTGTAGCGAACTCGCCGGGAGCGGCGAGCATCCGCGGGCCGGGTATCCCGGGCCACGGCGCGCGCGACCAAGCACGCAGGCGTGAACGGCTACCGGGTCGGGGTCGACGTCGGTGGCACGTTCACCGACCTGATCTGCGTCACGCCCGCGGGCGAGATCGTGCTCGACAAGACGCCGAGCACGCTCGACGACCAGTCGCGCGGCGTGATGACCGGTCTCGGACAGCTGGCCGAGCGCTTCGGTGTCTCGCTCAACGAGTTCTGCACCCAACTCGACATCCTGGTGCACGGCACCACGACCGCCGACAACACGATGATCGAGATGAACGGCGCCAACACCGGGCTGCTCGTCACCGAAGGGCACCGCGACGAGATCGAGCTCCGGCGCTGCCACAAGGAAGAGATCTGGGACCCCAACGCGCCGGGTCCTCTCCCGATCGCTCGCCGCCGCGCCCGCATCCCGATCCGCGAGCGCATGGACCACACCGGCGCGGTCGTACGCGAGCTCGATGAGCAGGCGGTACGGCGCGGCGTTCAGCGGTTGCAGCAGCTCGGCGTGACGTCGATCGCGGTGATGTACCTCTTCTCGTTCGTCAATTCCGAGCACGAGAAGCGGACCCGCGAGATCGTGCTCGAGGAGTTCCCCGACGTCGATCACATCTCGCTGTCGCACGAGGTGATGCCGCGCGGGCCCGAGTTCGAGCGCGTGTCGACCACGCTGGTCAACGCCTACGTGGCGCCGCGCATCGCGCGGTACACGTCGCACCTGCAGGACGAGTTGCGGCGCGCCGGCTACGGCGGGCCCCTGCTGATCATGCAGTCGACCGGAGGCGTGATGCCGCCCGAATACGTCTCCCGGCGCGCGGTCACGCTGCTCGCGTCCGGTCCCACCGGCGGCGTCATGGGCGCCACGCTCGCAGCCAACCGCGCCGACGCGGGCGACTTCCTCGCGGTCGACATGGGCGGCACGAGCTTCGACATCTGCTTGGTGCGCCGCGGCCAGCCCCAGATCAAGACCGACTGGAACTGGCGGTACCGCTACTACATCGGGCTGCCGATGGTCGACGTGCAGAGCGTCGGCGCCGGCGGTGGTTCGATCGCGCGGGTGCGCCAGGGCGCGTTGCTCGTCGGTCCCGAGTCGGCGGGTTCCACGCCGGGTCCGGTGTGTTACGGGCGGGGCGGCGCGCTGCCGACCGTCACCGACGCCGACGCGGTGTTGGGCTACCTCCCGGCCGAAGGCTTCGCGGGCGGCCGCATGCACCTCGACGTGGGGGCCGCCGAGGCGGCGATCCGCACGCACGTCGCCGAGCCGCTCGACCTCGAGGTGCTCGACGCGGCGTGGGGCATCCAACGCATCGTCAACGCCAACATGGCCAACGCCAGCCGCAAGGTGCTGGCCGGTCACGGCGCCGACGCACGCGACCTGTCGCTCATCGCCTACGGCGGCAACGGCGCGGTGCACGCGTGCGCGATCGCTCGTGAGCTCGGCGTGCGCCGCATCTACGTGCCGAAGGCTGCGCCCGCGTTCTCCGCGCTGGGAGTGCTGGTGGCCGACTACGTCGTCGACCTCGTCCGCTCCTACGTGACGCCGCTCTCGCAGGTCGACCTGGGCCGGGTGCGCGCGCTGATGAGCGAGCTCGACGGCGAGGTCACCAAAGAGTTACAGCCGGCCGGCCTCGACGCGGCCGAGACCGTGACGACGCTCTACGTGCAGATGTGTTATCCCGGCCAGAACTTCGACATGAGCGTGCCGGTACCGGAGGGCACCGCGCTCGACGAGCCGGGCCTGCTCGACCTGGCCGAGCGCTTCCACGACCAGCACGAGGCCGAGCGCGGGTTCTGCTTCCGTTCGCAGCAGCCGGTCGTGCGCGGCGTGCGCGTCACGGCGCGCGGGTTCACCCCCAAGCCCGACCACTTCGCCGAGACGGGAACCACCGACGACGCGTCGAAGGCGCAGAAGGGCACCCGGCCTGCGTACTGGGGCGACGCGTGGACCGAGACGCCCGTCTACGACGGCTCGCAGCTCGGCGCGGGGGCCCGGGTGGAAGGGCCGGCGCTGATCGAAGAGCCGTTCACGGTCGTCGTGCTGCCGCCCGACACGGTCGCCCAGCTCGACCGGTTCGGCAACTACGTCGTCGACCTCGTCTGAGTCGGTACGCCGCAGCCACTCTTCGTCATCAGAAGCCGTAAAGCGCGCGCTGGCAACGCATTCCAGCTTCTGATGAGGAAACCTGCGCGAGAGTTGGGCGCGGTCAGGCGGCGCGGCGGTACTTGCGGACGGCCAGCGGGGCGAACACCGCGATGATCCCGATGCTCCACGCGATCGACGCGAGGACCTTGCCGGGGCTCGAGTAGAAGCCACCGAGCATGAGCGACCGGGTGGCGTCGATGCTGATCGACAGCGGCTGATACTTCGCGAAGCCCTGGAGCCAGCCCGGCATCGACGCGACTACCACGAACGCGGACGACGCGAACACGAGCGGGGCGAGGATCGGGAACGACGCGGCCTGCGCGGTCTCGGCGTTGCTGGTGGAGAGCCCGATGATGGCGAAGATCCAGGTGAGCGAGAAGCCGAAGAACAGCATGACGGCCATCCCGCCCAACAGACCGAGGATTCCCGTCTGCACACGGAAGCCGACCAGGTAGCCGATCGCGACCATCAGGATCATCACGAACACGTTGCGCGTGAGATCGGCGAGCGTGCGGCCCGACAACACTGCGGAACGCGCCATCGGCAGCGAGCGGAATCGCTCGATCAGCCCCTTGTGCAGGTCCTCGGCGAGGCCGATCCCGGTCTGGATCGCGCCGAAGGCAACCGTCTGCGCGAAGACGCCGGGCATGAGGTAGTTCACGTAGGAACCGTGCTGGATACGGATCGCGCCGCCGAACACGTAGCGGAACATCAGCACGAAGATGACCGGCTGGATCGTTGCGAAGACGAGCAGCTGCGGTACCCGGCGGAGGGTGACGAGGTTGCGCCACGCGATCGTTTTCGTGTCGGCGACGGCCCACGCGAACGTGCTGCGCTTCGGTCGTTCGACGACGGCTGGGGAGATCGCGGTGGCGGTCATGCGGCACCTCGGGTACGGCGTCGGTCGGTGTCGGCCTCGTCGTGGGCCTCCGGCTCTTCGGCACCATGGCCGGTGAGCGCGAGGAACACGTCGTCGAGCGTCGGCTCGCGCAGCGTGAGCGTCGCCGGCTCGAGGCTTTCGTGGTCGAGCGCGCGCACGACGTCGATCGCGATGCGCGCACCGTCGTTGGCCTTGAGCTCGACGGTGTGGCCGTCGGCTTCGACGTCGCACATGCCGAGGCCGGCGAGCACGCTCCGAGCGCGCTGGGCGGCGAGCACATCGGCGAAGCCGACCTCGACGATCGTCGCACCGAGCCGCGCCTTCAACTCGGCGGCCGTGCCCTCCGCGATGACGTGACCGTGGTCGACCACGACGATGTTGTCGGCGAGGTAGTCGGCCTCTTCGAGGTATTGCGTCGTGAGCAGCACGGTGGTGCCCTCGCGCACGAGTTCCTCGATCACATGCCAGAGGTCGGTGCGGCCCTGCGGGTCGAGACCGGTGGTCGGCTCGTCGAGGAACAGCACCTCGGGTCGGTGCACGAGCGCCGCCGCGAGGTCGAGACGACGGCGCATGCCGCCGCTGTACGTTCGCACCGGACGCGTGGCGGCACGGTCGAGGTCGAACCGCGCGAGCAGCTCTTCGGCACGCGGTCGAACCGACTTCGGCGAGAGATGCGAGAGCTTCCCCACCATCCAGAGGTTCTCGGCGCCGGTGAGGTTCTCGTCGACCGCGGCGTACTGGCCCGCGAGCCCGATGCGCTCTCGCACCGCTTGGGGGTTCGCCCCGACGTCGAGGCCGAGGACCTCCGCGACCCCGCCGTCGCGTGTCAGGATCGTCGTGAGGATCCGGACGGCGGTCGTCTTCCCGGCGCCGTTGGGGCCGAGCAGCCCGAGGACGGCTCCCGTCGGGACGGAGAAATCGACCCCGTCGAGGGCGGTCACGGAACCGAAGCACTTCTTCAGTTGTTCGACACGGATGGCATCGTTCATCGTCCGGCATCATCGTCCGATCCTTGAACGATGTCAAGTATTTATGGCTTCAAACATCGGAGTTCTTGAAGGATTGACCTGGACGGCCTAGTCTGGCCTTGTGGTGTCCGTACACGAGGCACATCGGGGAGCGGCGGGCTCCGACCTGGCGAACGATGCCTGGCGGCGGCTGACCGACCTCTTCCTCGGACGCAAGCAGCAGGTGATGGAGATCGCGGCCGCCCACCAGCTCAACCCGGGCGCGATGAACGCGCTGCTGTTCCTCGAGCCCGGACAACCGTGCTCGATGCGCACGCTCGCCGACGCGTGGAAGTGCGACGCATCCAACGTCACGTGGCTCGTCGACCGGCTCGAAGAGCATGGGCTCGCGGAGCGCAGGGCCCACCCGTCCGACCGGCGCGTCCGCACCGTCGCGCTCACCCGAAAGGGCATCCGCATGCGCGCGCAGATCGAGGGCAAGCTCTTCGAGGCGCCCCAGACGTTTCGCGAGCTCACGCCGAGCGAGCTGCAGACGTTGAACAGGATCCTGCAGAAGCTGTCGCCGGACTCGCCCGCGTAGTCTCCCCCGCCGTGCTGCGCTTCCTCACCGCGCACGAGCACGCGGTGCTCGCGGCTGCGGCCGACCGCCTGATCCCGCCGCTCGACGCGCACCCGGGCGGCGCCGCGCTCGGTGTGGCCGATTACGTCGACCGCTTGCTCGGCGCGTTCACGTTCGACCCGCCGCTGATCTTCGCGGGCGGCCCGTTCAGCGGGCGCGCGGGTGGCGAGCCGTCGTTCGAGCGGTTCCTCCCGCTCTCGCGTTACGAGGAGCTGGCCTGGCGCACGCGCATCGAAGGATCACTCGGTCTCGCCGAGCGCGAGTTCAACGGGCCGACACGCGGCTGGCAGCAGATCTACCGCGACGGCATCGCCGCGCTGGGCGACGACTTCGCCGACGTCGACGGCGACGAACAGGACCGGCGGCTGCGAGCGCAACGCGAGCTCCGCTCGGTCTTCTACGCGCACGCGTGCGAAGGCGCGTACGGTCCGCCCGAGTACGGGGGCAACACCGACCTCGCGGGCTGGCGGGCGATCCAGTTCCCGGGCGACAGCCAGCCGCGCGGCTACACCGACGACGAGGTGCGCGGTCGTGCCTGAGTGCGACGCGGTGATCGTGGGCACCGGACCGGCCGGCGCGACCGCGGCCGACGTGCTCACCGGAGCAGGCTGGTCGGTGGTCATGCTCGAGAAGGGCCGCAACCACCTGCTCGCGCTCGACCCGCCGTACGAACCGCTCGGTCACGTGTCGAACGACGAGATCAAGTTCTTCAGCCGTCACTTCCTCGGACCCGACCCGTTCCTCGAGCCGCGCACGTACCGGCGCAACGAAGCCGACGGCGATCACGTGTTCGCGGGCGAGGTCAACAACCTGCCGTCCACCGTGGGCGGTGGCGGCTTCCACGCCGACGGCAAGCTGCCCCGCTTTCGCGCGGTCGACTTCAAGCCGTTGTCGGAGCTCGGGCCGATCGACGGCGCCGACCTCGTCGACTGGCCGGTCGACTACGACGAGATGGAGCCCTACTACGCGGAGGCCGAGCGGCTCGTCGGCGTGGCGGGCTTGGCGGGCGCCAACCCGTTCGCCGAGTGGCGGTCGGGCGAGTACCCGATGCCGCCCGGCGCCGACATGTTCGGCGCGGTGCTGACCACCGAGGCGGCCCAGCGGCTCGGATATAACCCCTACCCCGCACCCACCGGCGTGAACTCGATTCGCTACGACGGGCGGCCGGCGTGCAACAACTGCGGCTTCTGCGGGTTCTTCGGCTGCCCGATCGATGCCAAGGGCGATCCGGTCGCACCCCTGCGCAACGCGCTTCGCACGGGGCGCTGTGAGATCCGGCCCGAGTCGTTCGTGGAGCGCGTGCTGCTCGACGCGTCGGGCCGGAGCGCGCGGGGTGTCCGCTACGTCGACGGCGACGGCAACGCGCACGAGGTGAGTGCGCGCGTCGTGATCGTGGCGGGCGGCGCGTGGGAGACCCCGCGGCTCTTGCTGCGCTCAGAGATCGCGAACTCGTCGGGGCTCGTCGGTCGCTATCTCATGTACCACTTCCAGACGTACGTGGTCGGCTCGTTCCCGTTCCGCCTCCACGGCTACCGCGGCCGGTCGGTCACGCACCTGCATGACGATCACATGATCATCGACGCCGAGAGTCTCGCGTTCGCCAAGGAGCACGCGCTGCCCTACTTCCGGGCCGGCATCGTCGAGCACGGCGGGGGCGGACACCCGGTCGTGGAAGCGATGTACACCGAGCCGGGGCCTGCGCATACTCGCGCGATGCTCGAGTCGCCGATGCGGGACCGGCTGTGGGCGTTCACGATCCAGGGCGAGGACATGCCGCAGGTCGCCAACCGCGTCGACCTCGACCCACGGGTGGTCGACGTGCATGGCTTCCCCGTCGGTCGGGCAACGTATGACGTGCACCCACACGAGGTCGTCGCGTCGCGCTACTACGCGCCGAAGCTGGCGGAGATCATGCGCGAAGCGGGGGCGGAAGCGACGCTCTCGGTGACCTCGCCCCGGCTCGACGGCGACCGCGCCGCGCGTCACGGCGCGTCCATCTCGCGGCACATCATGGGCACCTGCCGTATGGGCGACGACCCGCGCACCAGCGTGGTCGATCGGTGGCAGCGCTTCCACGACGTCGAGAACATGGTGTGCACCGACTCGTCGGTGTTCCCGACATCGACCGGCTACGGGCCGACGCTCACGATCGTCGCGCTCGCGGTCCGCGCCTGTCGCG
>JACXTT010004778.1_pt1 | contig 19974 bp, 18 predicted proteins | sample 9270951 | NCBI WGS metagenome assembly JACXTT01 (sample SAMN15532306, study PRJNA645909) | rock metagenome | isolation source: weathered quartz diorite | place: Puerto Rico | collected 2017-06-21 | reverse complement strand
AAGGGCGTCGTGGGGCAGAGAGCCGCGAAAAATGATGGAAAAGAAGCTGCTGATGGCCAGCCAGTTGCGTCCCAAAGATTGCTCCAGTCTTTCAGGATACAATCACGCGCGCGCCAGGTCACGAGAGCGGGTTCCGGGATACCATACCGATTGGGGTTGCCTTGGTGAGTGGACCGGTTCGCGTGACAATCCGGCTGGTGGGGTCAGTGGCCCTGGTTGGCGCCATCGTCTTCGCCTACTTGCGCGTGTTGCCGGCAAACAGCCTGACGGTGGCTCTCACACTGGTTCTGGCCATTGTGGGCATCGCCACCCGGTGGGGCTTGACGGAGTCGATTGCGGCTTCGATCGCCGGAGTGCTGGGGCTGAACTATTTTTTTCTCCCCCCGGTCGGGACATTCACCATCACGGACCCGCAGAACTGGGTGGCGCTGGCGGCGTTCCTGGTGACGGCGATCACGGTCAGCCAGCTTTCGGTGGGGGTCCGGCGCAGGGCAGCGGAGGCCATCGCGCGCCGCCAGGAAGTGGAGAGGCTGTACGCGCTGGGCCAGGCCATGCTCCTGAGCGGCAGCGTGCGCAGCGCAGCGCGTGAGATCGTCAACAGCATCATAAGGACGTTCGACATTCCCGGCGCGGTTTTATTCAACCAGATCGAAAACGAGTTCTTGCGCTCCGACGCGCGGGCGCAGTCGATTGCAGAGGATCAACTGCGGCGCGTTGCGGAGAGCGGTGAGGCGGCGATCGACGCAAAGAGTCTGACAGCGGTTGTCCCGATCCGGCTGGGCGGGCAGGTGATCGGAAGCCTGGGGCTTATCGGGTGCACGCTTTCCGCAGCCGCGCTGAATGCGGTGGCGTATCTCGCGGCGATCGGGATCGAGCGGTCGCGGTCGATCGAGGAAGCCGGCAAGGTGGAGGCGGCGCGGCGAAGCGAAGTCTTGAAGGCCACGCTACTGGATGCGCTGGCGCACGATCTGAAAACGCCGCTCACATCGATTAAGGGAGCGGTGACGCATCTGCTGGCGCAGCAGCCGGGCGCGGAAGACAAAGAATTGCTCACCATCGTCAATGAAGAAGCGGACCGTCTCAACCGCCTGGTGGTGGAAGTTCTGGAGATGGCGCGGATCGAGGCTTCCAAACTGCATCCGGATCGGGCACCGCACGACATCAACGATATCGTCGCCGCCGCATTGAAGGCGCAAGCGGAATCGCTCAAAGGCCGTGCGGTGGAGCTGCGCATATTGTCCCCACTGCCGGCGGCCCACGTGGATTTTGAATTTATCCAGCAGGTGCTGAAGCAACTCCTGGACAATGCCGTGAAATATTCGGCGCCGGGAACGCCGGTGGTGATTGCGGCGGAGACTGCCGGCGAAAGAATCGTCGTCAGCGTGTCGGACCGTGGCAGTGGAATCGCCGAGGAGGAGCAGTCCAGGGTTTTCGACAAGTTCTATCGAAGCCGGAAATCGCGCGAGCGGGTGCTGGGCACGGGCCTGGGACTATCGATCGCCAAAGGCATCATCGAGGCGCACGGTGGGAAGATCTGGGTGACGAGCGAGCCGGGCAAGGGCTCGGTATTCAGCTTCGCCGTGCCGATGGTCAAAGGGGAGCTGGTGCGATGAGCGGCGCGAAGGTTCTTGTGGTGGACGATGAGCCGCAGATCCGCCGCATGATGCGGGCCACGCTGACGTCGAACGGATACCAGGTGGATGAGGCGCGGACGGGAGAAGAAGCGCTGGAAAAATTCCGCGCATTTCTGCCAGACCTGGTTCTGCTGGACTTGAACATGCCCGGGATGGACGGCCTGGAGACCTGCCGGGAGCGTCGCCAGGGGTCGGACGTGCGGATCGTCATTCTGACCGTGCGGGACACCGAGAAAGAAAAAGTGGAGGCGCTGGATGCCGGCGCGGATGATTACGTATGCAAACCGTTCGGCATGCAGGAGCTGCTGGCGCGCCTACGGGCGGCGCTGCGCAGGTCGCCCGGCTCGAGCGAAGGCGGGCCGCACAGTTTCGTGTCGCCGGATCTGGAAATCGATTTCGACAACCGGCGCGTGCGGGTAAAGGATAACGACGTGCGGCTGACGCCCAAAGAGTTCGAGCTGCTCCGGCACCTGGTGGGGCGCGGCGGAAAGCCTGTGCCGCACCGCGAGCTGCTGCAGGCGGTCTGGGGGCCGGATTACGGTGACGAGACCGAATATCTGCGCGTGTTCATCAATCATCTGCGAAAGAAGATCGAGCCGGACCCGGCGCGTCCTAAATACGTCCTGACCGAGCCTTGGGTGGGATACCGCTTCGCGATGCCCGACGAACGGTAGAACCCGCACGCCCCAACCATGTTCCACAATCGCTGGTGGTTCCACAAGGATCTGTTCGCTATCACCATGGGCGGAGGCGCGATGAATAACCTTCTGTCGCCGATGAATGGTGGGACCGCGGCCTCAGGAACACCCTACTTCACTGCGAATCCTGGGGACCAATTCAAAGCCTGGGATGCCCAAGCCACCTTCGACTTCATGCCCAGCCAGTTCCTGACATGGCGCTTTGAGTACACACACCGGGCCTCAAACGTTCCCTATTTCTCCGGAACGGGCGGCGTGACGCCTCCTGGGGGTGATATTTTTGGCGCGCCCGGGTCGGTGGTTCCGGGCTGGTTCCCGGATCTTCGCAAACGCGAGAACCGGATTATTATTGCGTTACTCGTCAAACTCTAAATGATCTCTTTACGGGCGGTGGCGGAGTAGGTGACGCAAGTTTCGAGTGCGACACTGAAAAGACCGATATGTCGCACGCCAGACTCTGCTTGCACGTGTTTCTGTTCACCGCCCCGCTTCTTGTTGGGGCGGACGCTGATCAACCTCTCACGCCACGCGAACAGAAGCTACTGGCGCGAATCGATACGATGGAGCAACGGTTGGCCGCGCTCGAAGCACGGCTAGGACCGTCGGCCTCCGTGGCTCCGGATAGTCCAAAACCTGTGCAGGCTTCATCCGCAGTGGCTCCGGCCGTTATCGAGCGGGCGCCGGATGTCGAGGCGGGTCGGCGTTTCGGCATGCGGGTGGACCTGCAATACGGGCAGGCGACCGAAACGCTGCAAGGCAGCGCGGCCAACGAACCGCGCCCGCAGGTTTACCGCACGGTTTTTCAAGCATACGGGACGTATATCCTGCCGGTGGGCAGCGGGCTAACGGTGGATTTCGGCAAGTGGGCGAGCGCGCTGGGTATCGAAAACAATTACACCAAGGACCAGATGAACTACTCGCGGTCCTATCTCTTCAATTTTCTGCCGTTCTATCATTTCGGATTCCGTTCGAGTTATAACGTCAGCAAGTGGCTGAACGTAAGCTACTGGCTGGTAAACGGCGTGCAGCAGAGCGAGGATTTCAACGGCAACAAATCGCAGGCGCTGTTGCTCACCGTCAAGCCGTCTTCGAAAGTAGCTTTCAACGTGAACTACTACACCGGAAACGAAGGGAGGGACACGCTGCCGACGCTCAATCCAGGCATCCCGACCTTGCCGACGCAGCCGGGCTTGTCGAACGTCCTGTTGCCCACCCTGGGAGACAGGCTGCATATCTACGACAGCTACGTCACATGGAATCTGAATTCCAAAGTTACGCTGGCCGCGGAAGCTGACTACGTGACCCGTCGAATCGAACCGATTTCCGCGCACGTTGCGGCGGGGGCAGCCTATGCGCGCTACCAATTCGCGCCGAAGTTCGCGCTGGCGGGCCGGGCCGAATATTTCTCCGACCGCGGGGGTCTCTTCAGCGGGACCACGCAGGCGCTCAAAGAGGCCACCCTGACCTTCGACTATCTGCCGGTGGAGGGTTTCCTCATGCGCAGCGAATGGCGCCGGGATTTTTCCAACCGGCCGTTCTTCCTGGGTGATGCTACGGGCCTGGTGAAAAAAGAGCAGACTACCGCGACGCTGGGGCTGGTCTGGTGGTTCGGCCGCAAAGCAGGCGGCTGGTAGTTTTTATGCCCGATGCACGGCCCAGTCCCGAGGAACTGCTGCGGCGCGTTGAAGCCGAGGAGCGGCAGGCGAAGCGCGGGCGCCTCAAGATTTTTCTGGGCTATGCCTCGCGCGTGGGCAAGTCGTTTCGCATGCTCGACGAGGGACGGCGGCGCAAGCAGCGGGGCCAGGACGTGGCGATCGGATCGATCCAATCCAAGGTGGGACCGGACGTGCAGGGCCTGGCGGGCACTCTCGAAATCATTCCCAGCCTGAAGGTGCGGATGGACGGAAAAGACGACGAGGTGCTCGACGTTGTCGCGATTTTGAAGCGGCATCCGCAGGTGTGCCTGGTAGACGAACTGGCGCACGACAATCCGCCTGGGAGCCGCAATCCCAAGCGCTGGCAGGATATTCAGGAGCTTCTGGATAACGGAATCACGGTAGTGACGGCGGTCAACCTGCAGCATATCGCCGAGCAGCAGGACGCGGTCGAGAAGATCACGGGCAAGCGGGCGCAGCAGACCGTGCCGGAGGCGTTCATTCGCTCGGCGGACGAGATCGTCATCGTAGATGTGCCGCCCCACGACCTGCGGCAGCTCGAGCCGGTGAGTGCGGAGCAGACGCGAAGGCTATCCGAGTTGCGCGAGCTGGCGCTGTTGCTGACCGCCGAAGTGGTGGACGCGCAACTCCGCCAATGTCTCGATCGCGAGGGCGTGGAGGTATTTCTCGGCAGCCGGGAACGGATCCTGGTGTGCATTACGCCGCGAAGCCATGCCCAGCGCATGCTGGAGAGCGGGCGCCGCAACGCGGACCGATTCCATTGCGGCTTTCTGGCGGCAACCGTGCGGCAGCCGGGGTTGAGCCAAGCCGACGCCGAACTCCTGGAGAGCAATCTGGCGCTGGCGCGCGAGATGGGTGCACAGGTACACGTTCTGGACGCCACGGATTCCGTCGGGGCAATCCTGGAATTTGCCCGCGAGCAGGGGATCACGCAACTATTTGTGGGCCACAGCCTGACCAGCCGCTGGCGGGAACTGCTTTTTGGTAATCCCCTGGACCGCCTCATTGAGGCATCCGACGCTATGGATGTGCGAATATTTCCTCATCCAGCGGCGCCATGACCATTGTCCCTGCCCCGAAACGCGGACGTTTCAAAATCTTCCTGGGCTACGCCGCGGGCGTCGGCAAGACATACCAAATGCTCGAAGAGGGCCAGGAGATGCGCCGCAGGGGCATGGACGTGGTGATTGGCTATTTCGAAGCACACGGACGCAAGGACACGATCGCGCGGACCGAGGGCCTGGAAACCGTGCCGCGCCGGCAGATCGAATACCGCGGCACTCTTCTCGAAGATATGGACACCGAGGCGATTCTCAAGCGGAAACCGGAAGTTTGCCTGGTGGACGAGCTGGCGCATACCAATGTGCCCGGCTCGGAACGCCTCAAGCGCTGGCAGGACGTGCACGTGCTGCTGGAGGCGGGCATCCATGTGCTCAGCTCTCTCAACATCCAGCACCTGGAAAGCCTCAACGATCAGATCTGGCAGATGACCGGAGTGCGCGTGCGCGAGACCATGCCGGACTGGGTGGTGGACCAGGCCGACGAGATCGTGGTGGTGGACGTAACGCCGCGCGCCTTGCGGCACCGGCTCGAACGCGGCGTGATCTATTCGCGCGAGAAGGCCGAGAAGGCGCTGGAGAATTTCTTTACCGAACAGAATCTGAGCGCGCTCCGCGAGATCGCCATGCGGCACGCGGCGCACGAGATAGAGGATAAACTGTCGGCGCAGGAAGAAGCTGCTCTGGCCGGCGGCGCCCAGACGGCGCTGTCCGCGGAAGGGCCGAAGCGCAGGGAGTGCATTCTGATCTGCATCGATGAGCGGCCGTCGTCGGCGGTGTTGATCCGCCGCGGCCGGCGGGTGGCGGACTACCTGAGAGCGGAGTGCATCGCGGTATATGTCAGCCCGGACCCCGCGCTGGCCCACCTTTCGCAGGAGGACCGCGAAGCCGTCGAGCGGCATCTGGGCTTTGCCCGCAATCTGCGCATCCGGACGGAAGTCATCGAGGGCCAGGACGTGGCCGCCAGCGTTGTGGAGTTCGCGCGCGCGCAACATGCCACGCACATTTTCATGGGAAGGAGCCTTTCCAGAGGCTGGACGGATCGCGTTCACGGCAGCACGCTGAACCGCCTGGTGCGGCTGGCGCGCGACATGGAGATTACGATCGTGGCCGAGCGGCGGAGATAGCAGTATCGCTGACCGGTCTTTCCAGCGCGGCACGGTCCCACTTGGCGAGGTTCGCGCCGGCCTCGTAGCAGCTCTGCAGGAATTCCATCAGCACTGTCTCAGGAGAGGCGGCCTTGCGCATGTCGTCATACATCAGGATGAACTCAGAAAGCTTCGGATGATAGAGCGCCGCTTCGGGGCGGACCGGTGCTTTGTCGAGTCCCGGGGGCGCGGGCGCTGAATAAGCATAGAATGCCGGGCCATCGAAACCTGCGCCGGGCCAAAAGCCCGCGCTGCTCACCTCGTGTGAATACGCTTCACGCGTCATGGCATCGGCTCCTGGACGCTCGGGCGCGCGGCGTCCCGAGAAACGGGTCACGCACAAATCGAAGCTGCCCCAGAAGAAATGCACAGGACTGCACTTGCCGACGAAGCCCGAACGGAACTCCTGCAAGACCCGGCTGGTCGAAACCAGAATGCGCCAGAAGCGATTAGCGTACTCGGGATCATAGGAAGCGTGGACACGATCATCCGCAAAGGGAATCGGATTCGGGACTTCGTCCGGGCTGGCGTGGATTTGCACGTCGATTCCGAGGGAGTGAAGCGACGCCATCACCTCCTGGTAGAAATCGGCGACGGAGCGCGGAGCTAACGGGATCCGTCTTACGGCGCCGTCAGACGTATCCACTAGAAGTTGATGATCGAGGAAATCGAACTCGATTTCGAAGACCTTCTGGCCGTACGGAATGGGCGAAGTGGTGAGACCACGCGCACTCACGTATAACGTGACATTCCACCAGTGATTGATGTAGGGGGTGAGTGTTTTGCGGACTTTCCCCACGATCTGGGTCCACATGTGGAGAGTCGCGTATGTATCCTGCCACGCCTCGAGCGGTAATGCGGGCCAGGGATCAGTCAGGATCGGAAGTGATGTACTCATTCCTTACCTTACTGATGATACTCCGGGTCGCAGCGTGCCGCTAAAGGCCGATGAGCTGCGGGCGATCGATCGCTCGGGGTCGGCGGTCCGGCTGATGCCGCGCCGCGAGAAGGCCCTTTACGCCGGATAGCATCAGGCGCACGGAAGCCACACTTCCACTAATCACCAGTGGGACGGCGAATAAGGCAATCCATCTTCCGCCAGCGGGGTGGCGTAACAGCAGGAAACATTCGAGCATGATAGCCCTCCACGCGTAACGGGAGCAGTTGGATTACCAATGAGCCGGACGAACGAGACCGTTGCTGACGTGAAATGTGAGGTGCGGCACAACGGGCGGCCAGCTCGCTCACCACGAACCGGGAAGGCAATTGTTTCTTGGTGCTGGAGGAGGGGGTCGAACCCTCATGACCAGTGAAGGCCGCGGGATTTTGAGTCCCGTGCGTCTGCCAGTTCCGCCACTCCAGCTTGGGGGAAATCGATTCAGTATACCAACTCGGTAATTTCGCTATACTGAAGACGCCCACCAACATGGCGCTGTTCAAGACACGCAGCGCTGCCGTATACGGCATCGATGCTCATCTGATCGATGTCGAAGTCGACATGTACAAGTCAGGCACGGCGCGCGACTTCATCACCGTCGGAATGCCCGACACCGCGGTTCGCGAGAGCCGCGAGCGCATCAAGTCGGCGTTGATCAATTCGGGCTTTGGATATCCCAACAAGGCTGTAACCATCAACCTGGCGCCCGCGGACGTGCGCAAGGAGGGCGCGGGATTCGATCTGCCGATGGCGCTCGGCATCCTGGGCGCCATGGGGACAGTAACAGGACTCGATCGTCATCTGGTGGTGGGCGAGCTATCGCTCGATGGCGCCGTGCGGCCGGTTCGCGGGGCGCTTTCGGTGGCGGTCTGCGCGCGCCACCACGGAATTACCAATCTGTTGCTGCCGGCCGAAAATGCTGCCGAGGCCGCGGTAGTCGAAGGGGTACAAGTGTTTGGAGTACGGCATCTGGCGGAGGCGGTGGCGCAGATCGCGCGGCCGGAGGAATTCTCGGCCGCGGTGGCGGAGCCGGCGTCGCAATTCTCCCCCGATTCGACCGCGCCAGATTTTCGCGACGTCCGTGGGCAGACCACGTCCAAGCGTGCGCTACAAGTGGCGGCGGCGGGCGGGCACAACGTGTTGATGATCGGGCCGCCGGGGTCGGGCAAGACCATGCTCGCCAAGCGCCTGGCGGGCGTGCTGCCGCCTTTGAGCTTCAACGAGGCCATTGAGACGACGAAAGTTCACAGTATCGCTGGCATCCTGACGGCGGGCGCGGGCCTGCTGCGCGAGCGTCCCTTTCGCGCGCCGCACCACAGCATTTCAGACGCCGGACTGATTGGCGGAGGGCCGGGAATGCCGCGGCCCGGCGAGGTCAGCCTGGCTCACAACGGCGTCCTGTTCCTCGACGAGTTCCCGGAATTTCCGCGCAACGTGCTCGAGCTGTTGCGGCAACCGATCGAGGATGCGGCGGTCACCTTCGCGCGCGCGGCCATGACGCTGAGCTTTCCGTCGAACTTCATGCTGGTGGCCGCGATGAACCCGTGCCCGTGCGGATTTTTTGGCGACGCGACGCGCGAGTGCCGCTGCACGCCGGGCATCATCCAGCGCTATCTCAGCAAGATTTCGGGGCCCTTGCTCGACCGCATCGACATCCACATCGAGGTGCCCGCGGTGCCGTATAAAGAGCTGCGCTCCAACGGCGCCAGCGAATCGTCGGACGAGATCCGCGAGCGCGTGCAACAGGCGCGGGCCGTGCAGCAGAGCCGCGGGTTCGTTAACGCCCAGATGCCGGTGCGGCTTATCCGCAAGCAATGCGCGCTCGACGAGGCCGGCGAGCGTACCCTCGAGATGGCGGTGCGCAAAATGGGCCTTTCGGCCCGCGCGCACGACCGCATTTTGAAAGTCGCCCGCACCATTGCCGATCTGGACCACTCGGAATCTGTTTCCGCCAAGCATCTGGCCGAAGCCGTGCAATACCGCAGCCTGGACCGGAATTACTGGAACTGACGGACCTTGCGCAACAGCGGCGGCGATGCTTCAACAGCCTCTTTGGGGGTGAGGTGAACCCGTCTTACAGGCTTCTGCGTATGCCCGCGGCGTTCGGCGATGCGGCATGGGCCATACGCCAGGTGCCGGCGCCTACTTTCTTGCCTCTTGCACGCGCCGCAACTTGAGTGCCGTTCGCCGTGGCCTCCAGGACACCTCTAAGCGTCCCCTGGCGAAGCCGGCCACTGAATATCATGTCGGCATCGGCCGCCTCTATGCGAAACCGAAGCGAGTCGCCCTCGACGTCAATGTCCTGAAGCGGTCCGCCGTGCATCTGGCCGTCCGGTCCTTGAAGGTAGAGCTCTCCGGTCCATGCTCCGCCCCTTTTCGCGAGAAGCAACTCGATGGGACCCGAGGGCCCCGTCGAGCGCAGCGCGCCCACCCAGGCGCCGCTCAATCGGGTGTGTTCGACAGGAGCGGAAATATTCGAAAGCAGCACGCGGCGCACCGGTGCGCAATCCGGTACCCGGCTCGACATGGGGAGGATCATGATCAGAAACAGCGCCATGTGCAGAGCGCCTCCGAAACCAGCAGCCGCGATTGGCGTCGAGTGCTGCACCCACTGCCGGAACAGTGAGGCAAAACCGTCGGTGAACAGCGGAATCACGCCCGCGCTGGCGGTTTCATCGTAGATCCACAGCATCTCGTCGGTGAACCGCGCCCGGAAATCGGGTGGGTACAGGCAGAGCAGGGAACGATAGAGTGACCGAGTCACGACGCCCTCCTCGGACTGGGTTGCCGCAGGTGAATCCGTGCTTCGCGCACCACGCCTTCGAGCCGTGCGACCTCCGCCGTGAGAATGCGGCGCCCCAGGCCGGTCAGCCGGTAATACCGCCGCCGCGGATCGTCATCGGCAGACCGCCGCGGCGCTTCCTCGACGATCGCCTGGTCCATGAGCTTCTGCAGGTTGTCATAAAGCGTACCCGGACCCAGCTTGTACTGGCCTTCGGACTGGCGCGCGACCTCCTGCATGATCCCGTAGCCGTGCCGCTCTTCTCCGGCCAGCGACAGGAGAATGTGCAGGGTCGCGGGAGATAAAGGGAGGAAGGGGCTTAAGTCTTCTTTCATAGTCGGAGTCCGTTATATCGGATTCCGAATACCGTGTCAATGGGCGATAGGAATATTTGAGTAGAATGGGCAGCCACTTCGCCCGCGAGTTTCGCGGGAGCAGCCCGTCGGACCTATGCCCGGAACGTCAGAAGGATCCAGAGACGGAAACCGCCACGTTGTTGCTCTCGCTGGAAGTCGCAAACTCGAACTTCAGCAGAGCCGAAATGATTTTCCCGGCCCACCGGTAGACGTTGTTCTCGGCTACCACGGCGCGCATCTTCTGCATCCGTTTCCGGCGTTCGTCTTCGGGCATCTCGAGAGCCATCCGGATGGCCTCCACGGTTTCCTCTTCGCTGAACGGATTGATCACGATGGCATCGGTCAATTCCCGCGACGCTCCGGCGAAATCGCTCAGGATCAGGGCGCCGTCCTCGTCGCACCGGCTGGCCACGTATTCTTTAGCCACCAGATTCATGCCATCGTGCAGCGAACTGACGACGCAGAAGTTCGCCAGACGGTGAAGTGCTGTCAGGCGGCGCTGCGGAAAGTGCTGCTTGAGGAAGATAATCGGGCGCCAGGCTCCGCCGGGCCATCTCCGATATTTACGATTGATCGCGTGGACCAGCTTTTCGACATTCTTTTCCAGTTCCTTGTATTCCGGAATCCGGCTGCGACTGGGGACGCCGATCTGCACGAATACCAGGCGCTCGCGGTAGCGGGGATACTTGTCGAAGAAACGGTCGATTGCGCGCAGCCGCTCGCAAATGCCTTTGGTGTAGTCGATCCGGTCGATCCCGATACCAATCCGTTCGTTCCTGATGCCCAGCGTGCGGCGCCAGACTTGCATTTCCTGCTCGGTTTCGCTCGTCTGGGCAGCCGCGTTGTGTTCTTCAAAGTCGATGCTGATGGGAAAGGGCCGGACCGAAGTTACTTTGCCGCCGCGCGTGATCCCCTGCCGCTCCCGATCGACCTTGGCTTCCATCACGCGATCCACTGTGTCCAAGAAGTTCTGGCAATGGTAGCGCAAATGAAATCCGAGCAGATCGTTGCCCAGCATTCCGTCGAGCAGTTCCTCCTTCCAGGGGAAGCCGCGCAGGACTTCAGGATTCGGCCAGGGTATATGCCAGAACTGGGCGATGACCAGATTCGCGTTGCGCTCCTTCAACATGCGCGGCAGCAGCGCGAAGTGAAAGTCCTGGATGAACACGAAGGCCGGCCCATCGCCCGCCTCTTCGAGCACGGCGCGCGCAAATACCTGGTTGACCTCCCGGTACGCCTGCCAGTCCTCGGGACGAAAGGTCGGCCGGGTAAAAGCGATGTGACAAAGAGGCCACAGGCCTTGATTGGCGAGGCCGTAATAATAACGCTCTTCCTGCTGCGAGCTCAGCCAGACGCGGCGGAGAGTGAAGCGGGGATCATCCGGAGGAACAAGCACGTGATCGTTCCGGTCCACGGTTTTGCGATCGGCGTCACCGCTTCCATGCGCTATCCAGGTTCCTTCGCAAGCACGCATGATGGGATCGAGTGCCACCGCGAGGCCGCTCGCCGGCTGCATGCACTCGATTTTTCCATCCACATGGCTGTGAATGTACGGCTCGCGGTTGGATACGAGGATGAACTTGTAACCGCGCAACTTCGTGTCAATCAGATCTAACAGGCCTTCTTTAGTCCACATGACGCCTCGTTACAGATGAAATGAGTAAGCGGGACTGGCCGCCTGTTCCGCGGGAAAGCTCCCGGAAGACCGATTCAATGTGTATCGACCGATTCCACTTTAAAGAGCCTTTCGCTATCCGGACCGCAGCTCAGCGGAGCGCCACTCTACATCTGAGATGGCAAAACCGCATCGGGGCCGCAAAAATCCAGGAAGGTGCTTCCCATCGTGCTTTAGATGGTCCGCCACTTCGTAACGTCCTTCCCTAGCAATAAAGTTGCCACACTGTGTTTCTTGCGTTCTGTTAATGTTACCCGGGGTCAGATGGTTAGATTGAATACTCTCCTTGAATATTCTGCTCCTATTTTTTACCAGTGTTCCGAGAGTACTGGGTCGAAAACGTACAAAACAACACTTTTCCGGCTAACGGAGGACCGTCATCGCCCGAGCGAATACTCCCCTCGCTGGCTCCACTTTGTGGCCCGCAATTCCGTTGTACATCGTGCTCATGGGGAGCGAGCCTACCAGCTTGGGGACTTGCATCCAAAGTAACGGCTGGTGCGCACGCGCCGTCAAAGCGCCAAGAGAACTTTTATGCTGCGGTTGGGTGCCCTGATGATGCTGTCCTGCCTGGCCTTGAACGCTCAAGAACAACCGATTGGCCGAGGGGTCAACTTCTACAATAAAGAGAAGGAAGCCGCGCTGGGCGCAGAAATGGCCCAGGACTTACGCCGGTCTACAACGGCGATCGAGAGCGCCACAGTCAAAGGTTACGTTGAACGGCTCGGCCGGCAATTGGCCGCGCAGTTACCGGACGGATTGGCCTTCACTTTCTGTGTGGTCGCCGAGGACCTGAGTGGCCCCACGCACGAGCCACTCTCACTCCCGGGCGGCTACATCTTCGTCCCCGCCGGCCTCATCCTTGCGGCCCGGAACGAAAGTGAGTTCGCTGGGATGCTCGCTCAAGCGATGGCGCACGTTGTCGCGCGACACGGTACCCGCCAGGCGACACGCGCCACGATCATGGGCATGGCCGACATCCCGCTGATTTATACGGGTGGCTGGGTCCTCCAGGGAGGTGAGCCTCCGATTCCCCTTGTACTTCTATCGTTCCAGCGCGCCTTTGAGTCTGAAGCCGACCGGCTGGCGGTCATCACGATGGCCCGAGCGGGTTACGATCCGAATGCGCTGGTTCGCTACATCGGCCGGGTGCAGCCGGCAAACCCCAACCGCACGGCAATGCGCTCCCCAGTCCCTACCCGCGCGGTACGCATCGCCTCAATGGAACAGACGATTCGCGAACTGCCGTCGCGAAGCTACACATCGAGCGATGATTTCGTGTCCGTCCAGGAAGAAGTGCGCCATCGAGCGCCGAACCAGGTCCGCCGTCCCCCGTCCCTGCAGAAGAACCATTAGCGTTGAATACGCGCCGATCCGCCCTTGGCGAACGCCCGCACCTCCTCGATGGTGGCCATGCTTGTGTCGCCTGGGAAGGTGGTCAGCAACGCGCCATGCGCCCAGCCCAGCTTGATCGCTTCTCCGGCGGGCTCGCCAGTTAGCATTCCGTAGAAGAAACCCGACGCGAAACCATCCCCGCCTCCGACGCGATCGAGAACGTGCAGCTCGCAGGTTGGCGCGACGTATGTCTGGCCGTTGATCCAGGCCACGGCGCCCCAGTTGTGCCGGTTCGTCGAGTGGACTTCGCGAAGTGTCGTGGCGACCACCTTCACCTGCGGATGCTTCTCCACCACGCGATCGATCATTCCGAAAAAGGCGCTCGGATCAAGCTTGGATGTCGCTGCCACTTCCGGGCCGGGGATTCCCAACCCTTTTTGCAGGTCCTCCTCGTTGCCCACCAGCACGTCGACGTTCTTGAGGATGCGCCCGATCACTGATACCGCGCGATCCTGGCCGCCGGAAATTTTCCAGAGCTTCTCCCGGAAATTGAGGTCGAACGAAACCACCGCGCCAGCCGCCCTGGCGGCCTGCATTCCCTCGATGATCACTTCCGCGGTCGTCTGGGAGAGCGCCGCGAAAATCCCGCCGCTGTGAAACCAGCGCACGCCGCCGGCGAAGATGGCATTCCAGTCGAAGTCGCCGGGCTTGAGCAGCGCCCCGGCTTCATTGCATCGATTGTAGAAAACGACAGGCGCGCGCACGCCGTGACCCTGGTCGCTGTAGACCGCCGCGATGTTCGGCCCGTTAACCCCGTTGTGCTCGAACCGCTTGTAGAACGGCCGCACGCCCATGGCCCGCACGCGCTCGGCTACCAGCTCGCCGATCGGATAATTCACCATCGCCGTAGCGATGCCGGTCTGGAGGCCGAAGCAATCCGATAGGTTCGCGGCTACATTATATTCGCCGCCGCTGACATGGATCTGGCATTGCGTCGCCTTGCGAAAGGGGATGATCCCCGGGTCCAAACGGTGAACCAGCGCGCCGAGCGACACGAAATCAATCGCCGCCTGTTCACGGATTTTCAGACCATAGCTCATGCAGTTCTCCTGAGGAAGTGTGTCGAGGGTGTAACGCCACACTATAGCAAATGACCGCTTCTCCGGGCTCTTCCGCCTGTGATAATCTTCAGCCTGAAAACCATGAACGCCGATTTATCGCGAAGAAAAATCATGCAAGCCGCGGGTGTGATGGCTCTGTCCACTCCGGTGACGCGCGGGGCGGCGATACCCGGGCCGCGCGCGGAGGGTCCCGATACGCCGAAAATCTGCCTGGAAGGCGGAGGCGGCAGCCTGTCAGCAGGCGGGCTGGACTCGGCCGGCATGCGCCGCGTCAAACAGCTCGGCGTGGACCATGTGCTGATGGGTGGGCCGCGGATTCCCTGGGACGAGCGCCGGATCCGCTCCCTCATCGACACCTTCAAAGCCGGCGGTCTCGCTCTGGGAAACCTGATGATCGGCGGATTCCCGAACGCCATTTATGGAAAGCCGGGCCGCGACGAGGAGATCGAGAAGGTCCGGCAATCCATCCGCGCCGCCGGCCACGCGGGCCTTCCGGTGGTCGAATACAACTTCTATGCGCACCGCATTGTCGAGGGCTATTACGAGGAAATCGGCAGGGCCGGCGCGGGTTACACGGCATTTGATTACGACCGTGTCAAAGACCTGCCTCCGCTTCCCGAGGAAGGCGCGCACAGCCTTGAAGAGATGTGGAACAACGTGACGTATTTCCTGAAAGCGGTGGTGCCGGTGGCCGAGGAGTCGGGCGTCCGTCTGGCGCTGCATCCCAACGATCCGCCCGCGCCCTTGAGCCGCGGCTCAGGCCAGATCATGGGGACTGTGGAAGGATGGAAGCGCCTGGTCGACATCGTGCCCAGCACGTCGAACGGCATCACCTTCGACTGCGGCGTGACGCGCGAAATGGGCCAGGACCCCGTGGAAGTGTGCCGCTATTTCGGAGCCAAGGACCGCATCAACCACGTGCACTTCCGGAACGTGCGCGTGCGCGCGCCCTACGAGAAATACGCCGAAGTGTTTATCGACGAGGGCCAGGTTGACATGTTTGCGGTGATGAAAGAGCTGGTGCGGCAGAAATACCCGCGCCTGGTTTATCCGGAGCACCCGCGCGCGCTCGATTACGATCGCGAGCGCTCCGGCTTCCATCCGGGCTACCCGGGTGGCGGCGGGTACGCAGCCTTCGCCTACAACGTGGGTTACGCCAGGGCCATGCTGCAGGCCGCGCTGGCGTCGTGAGTAGTGCTTAGCTCTTCAGAAATCTAGTAAACCGCTGAGTGTCCACCGGTGCGATCCCCGCCGGGATGCGGGCGTCCGCCACCGGTTCGGTTACGCGCGCGCGAAGAGGAACTACACCCGCCCAGACCGGAAAGGCGTAGTCTTCTTCATCATCGATTGGCGGACCCGTGCGCACCTTGGCCGAAACCTCATGCAGCGGCAGCGCCAGCACGCTGGTGGCCTTCAGCTCCTGCTCGGTCGGCTGCCGCACTTCATCCCAACGCCCGGGCAGGATATGGTTTGTAAACGAGCGCAGAGCCGCCACCTTCTCCTGCGTGTCGATCACCAGCCGCGCTTTGCCGAGCACGACTACCGAGCGGTAATTCATCGAATGGTGGAATGCCGACCGCGCCAGCACGAATCCGTCCACCAGCGTCACCGTGAGGCACACGTCAACGCCTTCGTCGAGCGTACGCAGCATGCGGCTGGCGGCGGACCCATGAATGTAGACCGTTTCGCCCACGCGGGCGTACCCAGTGGGGATGACGTAGGGCTGCCCGTCAACCGCGAACCCGACGTGGCAGAGGAAACCTTCGTCGAGAATCGCGTGAACCTGCGCCTTATCGTAAACGCCGCGCTTGGCAAGGCGCTTCACCTGCGTCCGGTCGGTAGGAGTGTAAGCGTTCATCGGATCATGCTCTACACGTTGTAGGTTCCCGACGAAACCCTGCCGCCACGCCCCGTCCAATTCGTGTGAAAGAACTGGCCTCGCGGTTTGTCTATGCGCTCGTAGGTATGGGCGCCGAAGAAATCCCGCTGCGCTTGCAGCAGGTTTGCGGGCAGACGCGCCGTGCGGTACCCGTCGTAGAAAGAAAGCGCGGTCGAGAAAGCCGGTGTTGGCACGCCATATTGAATGGCCTGCACGATGCCGCGCCGCCACGAGGCCTGGTAATCGTTCAGCGTCTTGCTGAAGAAATCATCCAGCAGCAGATTCGTGAGCTGCGGATTTTTGTCGTACGCCTCTTTGATCTTTCCCAGGAAGCGGCTGCGGATGATGCAACCCCCGCGCCACATGAGCGCGATGCCGCCGAAGTTGAGATTCCACTTCTCCTCTTTCGCCGCCTCGCGCAGCAGCATGTACCCCTGCGCGTAAGAAATCATCTTCGAGCAGTACAGCGCGCGCCGCACGTCCTCGATGAATCCTTTTCGGTCTTGAGCTGCCGCGGGCTTCGGCCCGGTCAGGATCTTCGAGGCGCTGACGCGCTCTTCTTTCATGGCCGAGAGGCAGCGTGCGAACACAGCTTCGCCGATGAGCGTCACGGGCGTTCCCGTTTCCAACGCGCTGATGCCGGTCCACTTTCCGGTGCCTTTCTGTCCGGCTGTGTCCAGGATCTTGTCGATCAGGGGCGCACCGTCGTCATCTTTCTTAGCGAAAATCTGCTGCGTGATGTCGATGAGGTAGCTGTCCAGCTCGCCCTTGTTCCATTCCGCGAACACCTCGTGAAGCTCGTCGGCGCTCAGGTTTAACCCGTCCTTCAGCAACTGGTACGCCTCGCAGATGAGCTGCATGTCGCCGTACTCGATGCCGTTGTGCACCATCTTGACGTAATGGCCGGCGCCGTTCTCTCCCACCCAGTCGCAGCAGGGCGTGCCGTCCTCCACTTTGGCGGCGATCGCCTGAAAAATCTCCTTCACGTGGGGCCACGCAGCCGGATTTCCGCCCGGCATAATCGAGGGACCGTGCCGCGCCCCTTCCTCGCCGCCCGAGACGCCGGTCCCTATGAACAGCAGCCCCTTATCCGCGAGAGTTTTGGTGCGGCGGTTGGTGTCCGGATAGTGCGAGTTGCCGCCGTCGATGATGATGTCGCCTTTTTCCAGGTGCGGCACCAGCTGGTCGATCATCTGGTCCACCGTATCGCCGGCCTTCACCATCAGCATTACGCGCCGCGGATTCTTCAGCGCCTCGATCAGTTCCGGAATCGAGTGCGCGCCCACCACTTGCGTTCCCTTGGCTTCGTTGTTGATAAACTCATCCACCTTGGATACGGTCCGATTGAAGACCGCCACGCGATAGCCGTGGTCGTTCATGTTCAACACGAGATTCTGGCCCATCACGGCCAGACCGATCAGTCCTATGTCACAGCTTCCTTTTTCCATATGCGGTCTCTCTATTGTAATTCCCCGCCGGTGAGGTCAACGAAATCGACTTTCCAGGGCGTCCGCCCCAGATCGAGCCGTGCGATAGTCACCGGCAGCCGGAAGCGGCGCGGCCCTGCGCTCCCCGGGTTGACATAGATCACGCCGGAGCGCTCCGTACGATCTGGCTTGTGCGAGTGGCCGCTTACCACAACATGAAATCCGGCCGCCGCGGGGTCCAGATCGAGTTGCTGAAGGTCGTGCAGTACGTAAATAATCGCGGGGCCGGCTTCGGCGACTGCGGTCGCGGGCAACGCGCGTGCCCAATCCCCATGGTCCATGTTGCCCCGGACAGCCACTACAGGCGCTACCGCCCGCAAAGCATCAATTATTTCCGGTTTGCCCACATCGCCGGCATGGATGATCAGATCCGACCCGCGCAGGGCCTGCAAAGCCTCATCCCGCAGTAATCCGTGAGTGTCCGAGATCAGCCCGACCAGCACTCAGATCTCCCGCAACAGCCACTTCACCGCGTTTTTCATAATCGTCGCGATACGGTGGTTGCGCTCTTCATCAAAAATCCTTAGAGATACACGTTAATATCACGGATGCGGCATAGCCGCATGATAAAATCGTCGTAGATTCCCATCTAAATGGATTTTCTTCAAGGGCTAAACCCCCAACAGCGAGAGGCCGTCGCACATACCGAAGGTCCGCTGCTGATCCTGGCCGGCGCCGGGAGCGGCAAGACGCGGGTTATCACCCACCGTATCGCGCACCTCATCAGCCGGCATCGCGTCCCGCCGTCCGCCATTCTCGCGGTAACTTTTACCAATAAAGCCGCGGACGAGATGCGTACGCGCGTCGCCGCGCTGCTCGAAAACGAAAATCTCTCGTCGACCCCAAACGTCTCCACGTTTCATTCCTTCTGTGTGCGTATGCTGCGTCGCGATGGCGACCCGCTCGCGCAGATCCGGCCCGGTTTCACCCGCCGCTTTTCCATTTACGACGATGAAGACCAGCTCGCGTTGATCAAGGCCGCGTTCCGGCACCTGGGCCTGGATGAAAAGTTCATGCAGTACCGCGCCGTGCTCTCGCGAATCAGCCACGCGAAGAATCTGAAGAAGACGCCGCAAGACCTCTATAAAGAGGCCACCGAGCCCAACCTCACCAAGATCGCCGTTATTTTCGAAGAGTACGAGAAGGCGCTGCGCCAGGCAAATGCGCTCGATTTCGACGACCTGCTGCTCGAAACCGTGCGTCTGCTCTATCATGACGAAGCCACGCGCCAGAGCTTCAACCGCCGCCTCGGCTACCTCATGATCGACGAGTACCAGGACACCAACCGCAGCCAGTACGAGTTGATGCGTCTGCTCACGCAGGCGCACAAGAATGTCTGCGTGGTGGGCGACGAGGACCAGTCCATCTATAGCTGGCGCGGCGCCGACATCCGCAACATTCTCGACTTCGAGCGCGACTACCCGAGCGCGCGCACCATCCGCCTGGAGCAAAACTACCGCTCGACGAAGAACATTCTGGAAGCGGCCAGCGCGCTGGTGGCAAATAACAAAGAGCGCAAAGGCAAGTGGCTGTGGACCGACGCTGGCGCCGGCGAGCCCCTCGGCTTCTACACCGGCTTCGACGCCGAAAATGAAGCCCTGTTCATCGCCGACACGATCGAGCGCTTGCTGGCCCAAAGTCCCGCCGAGCGCGTGGCCATCCTCTACCGCACGAATTTCCAATCGCGCCAGATCGAAGAAGCGCTGCGCCGCTACGGCCGCAAGTACGTGGTTGTCGGCGGATTCAGCTTCTATCAGCGCGCCGAGGTCAAGGACATCATCGCGTATCTGAAGCTGGCGCTTTCGCTCCAGGATTCGATCAGCCTGCTGCGCGTCATCAATACGCCCGCGCGCGGGATCGGCAAAACCAGCGTCGAGCAGATCGAACATTACGCGCTCCAGAATAATCTCGATCTCTGGACCGCGATCGGCCGCATGCTGGATGAACACCAGTTCCCCACGCGTGCGCATGCCGCGTTGCAGGCGTTCCGCGGCCTCATTCAGGATCTCGGGGAGGCGCTGGCCGCTCTGCCCCTGCACGATGGTTTGCAGTTTATCGAGGAACGCACCGGCTATCGCAAGATGCTCGAGCTGGAGAATACGCCCGAAGCGCAAGGCCGCATGGAAAAACTGGAACAGCTGGCAAGCACCGCCGGCAGAGCGGCGCAGAGGGGCAAACCCGCCGCCGG
>JACXTT010004777.1_pt1 | contig 19983 bp, 14 predicted proteins | sample 9270951 | NCBI WGS metagenome assembly JACXTT01 (sample SAMN15532306, study PRJNA645909) | rock metagenome | isolation source: weathered quartz diorite | place: Puerto Rico | collected 2017-06-21 | reverse complement strand
GCGTGGAACGAGGCCATCGTCGGGCTCGCCCCACTCACCGACGCGACGCCGCCCGACCGCGCCGCCGTCGGGCTGCTCGCCCGCTGTCGCACCGCGCTCGACGCCGCCGTGCGCTGAGCCTCCGCGGCGTCCCTCGCATGAACAGGGGAGCCCGAAGACCCAGGGCCGGCCGCACGTCGCATGAACAGGGGACGGGAAGCGCCTTCTCGCGGACGTGCACCGTGTGTATCGCCGATGGTCATGACACACCGACTCGGCATCGTGACGTTCGCGGCGCTGGTGGCGTTTCCGGGATGCGCGCTCTTCCGCCAGGTGTTCGGGATCCCGGGGCCGTCGGCACTGGTGGCCAGGGGCAGCAGTCCCCCGAACGGCGGCACCTGGCAAGGGACCTGGACCAACAAGGTGACCGGCGCCACCGGGACGGCGCGGGTCACCGCCATGGGCTACTCCGGCATGGTCTACGCCAGCTACCAGATCCAGGGAGACATCTTCGGCTGCGGCGAGCCGTCGATGCAGGGCACGATCCTGCTGAACCAGGGCACCGACTTCACGAAGAAGGGCATCAAGCTGACGGAGCAGGACCCGGGGCTCGGCGACTTCTCGCTCACGTCGAAGAAGGGGAAGGCGCGCGGCAGCGCGACAGGCGCGTGCGGCGGCAAGGGACCGGCGTGGGACACCAAGACCAAGGCGCGCAAGAACGTCGTCGCCGGGAAGGTGTTCCTCACCGGCAACGGCGCCGACCACGAGCGCACGACGTTCCGGCTGCAGCGCTGCATCGGCTCGTGCAAGCAGCAGCCGGGGTGAGCGGCGCGGGGTCAGCGGATCGGCGGCGCGAACACCATCCGTCCCGCGGTCGCGGGCACCACCGGCGACGTCGCGACCGCGTGCCGGATGCCCGCGAGCAGTACGCCCACCAGCAGCAGCGTCACGCCGATCACCGCCCATTCGCCCCACCGCTCCGCGCTACGGCCCCGCGACGTGACGCGATTCCACGTCGCCTCCGTGAGCGGGATCGACACCAGCGGCACCACCACTCCCGCCGCGTCCCCCTCCCCTCCACGTACGCTCCGCCCGACACGCTCCATGACCTCGCCGACGCTCCTTTCTCCCCGCGCCCGGCACGATAGCGATCGTCGCTGACCGCGCCGTGACGCCCGCCGCAACCCTGCGTGACCGGCCTGGTGCTCGGCTGTGCGCCCGCCGATCTCCACGGCCCTCATAGCAAGAGCGCGGCCGGCCGCGGCGGCGCGCGCGGCGCCGCCGGGTCCTCCCGGATGCTTCCCGATTGGGCACGCGCTGGGCAGCGAAGCGCCAGCGCGGGACGATCAGCCGAAGAGCTGCGACAGGATCAGCAGCTCGCCGACCGTGGCAACGAAGAATGCCCCCGTCCGCGCGTACACGATGCCCGCTACGTACGTGGCCGCATGCCCCGCGCGTCCCCAGAAGAAGAGCGTCGCGCCGAGGGCCGTGGTCGCATTCGCGCGGCCGGTGACGTGTGCCGTCAGCACGAGGATGGCGAACGGCGTCAGATTCTCGACCATGTTCAGGTGGGCCCGCAACGCGCGTCCGACCCACGGCGGCGCGTCGAGCGAGGTGTCGCGGTTCCCGAAGCCCCACGCCAAGCCGCCGGGCAGGTTCGAGCGTCCGACGAGATAGACGACGGGCAGGCTCACACACAGGAGCGCACTGTAGACCAGCATCCAGAGATCAGTGGTCATCGTCTCGCCCTCCTCTTCAGCGGCTCGTGGGTGGGAACTTCTCCAGGATCTGATGGACTGCGTCGTCGACGCGCTTGCGGACCTTGTCATCGGAGAGCGTCGGGATGAGGCGAGCTTGCGCCGCGCCGACCCACATCGACTGTCGGCTCTGCGCGTTGATCACGCCGAGGAAGAGCGTCCCCTCGTCGTAGCTCGTGGTCCAGCTCGACGTCCCCCACGAGCGCCACCACCCGACCGCGCTGCCGTAGCCGCCGCGCGAGACCCGCGCGTTCTCGGAGCCCGCCTCGCGCCCGACGCGATAGTTGAGGAGGAAGTCGGGCTGCCCGCCGGAGGTCTCCGAGTAGCCCTTGCTGCCGAGCTCCTTCGAGACCGCGCTCCGGATGCGCGTGTCGACCAGCCGGTCGAGGACCCGCTGGTCCGCGGGCTCCGCCTCGTTAAGCGGCAGCCACGCCCACGAATGCAGACGAGAGAAGTCGGCCTCGGGATCCGACGCCGATCGGACGTTGAACTTGCTGCAGGCCACAAGCGACAGCGCCAACAGCACCACCGAGCCGACTCGCCGCATAGGCACGACTCCTCCCCGCGGCTCTCTACGCGGCCGGCCTCGACGACGCAACGGTTGCGCGTGGGCGGAGCGGGAGGGGTGAGGTGCCCCGCCCTCCCGCGGTCCGGACGTGCACGCACGTCAGTCGACGAAGCGGGCCACCGCAGCGAAGGCTTCGCGGCCGTTCGGCGCGGCGCGGACGTCGAGCACGTCCTCCAGCTTGCGCAGCTGCGCGATGACCTGTGGCAGGCGGACGTCCTCGTCGACGTCGAGGAAGATGGCGCTCTGGGTGCCGTCCCCGATCGTGACGCAGAGGATACCTTCGACGTTGAAGGCGCGCCGGGCGAAGAGCCCGCAGACGTGGGACATGACGCCGGGGTGGTTGCGCACGACGAGACGGAGGGCAGTGCGACACGCGGACCTTGGCTCACGGGCAGTCATGGGCTTCTCCTCCGATCATCTCGCGGTTGGGGGCGCCGGGGGGCACCATCGGGTAGACGTTCGCCTCGGGCGCGATCGGGATCCGGACGAGGCACGGGCCGCGCTCGCCGAAGCCGCGGGCGAGCGTGTCGAGCGGATCGGCGGCGCCCTCCAGGTCGTAGGCGGCGATCCCGAACCCGCGGGCGATCGCCGTGAAATCGGGCGCGGCGTGGAACCGGGAGGCGTGATAGCGCCGCCCGTAGAACAGCTCCTGCTGCTGGCGCACGAGCCCGAGGTGCCCGTTGTCGAGGAGGATCACCTTCACGTCGACCTCCTCCTCGGCCGCGGTCGCGAGCTCCTGCAGGTTCATGAGCAGGCTGCCGTCACCGGTGAAGCAGACGACGGGTCGATCGGGGAGGGCCAGCGCCGCTCCGATCGCGGCCGGGAGCCCGAAGCCCATCGTGCCGAGGCCGCCGGAGGTGAGCCACTGGCGCGGGCGACGGAACGGATACGCCTGCGCCACCCACATCTGGTGCTGCCCCACGTCGCTGGTCACGACCGCGTGCTCGCCCGCGAGCGCCGCCGCGTGCCGGATGCTGCCGTACGGCGTGCGGGGATCGTCGGCGCCGGGCGTGAAGAGCGGATGCGCCGCGCGCAGCACCGCGAGCCGCGTCTCCCACGTGTGGCGGTACGTCGGCGACACGAACGGCGCGAGCACACGCAGGAAATCGCCGACGTCCGCCTCGATCCCGAGCGTCGGCTGCTTGATCTTGCCGAGCTCGCTGGCGTCGATGTCGACGTGCACGATCTGCGCGCGCGGACAGAACTCGGCCGCCTTGCCGACCGCCCGGTCGTCGAACCGCACGCCGAGGCCGACCAGCAGGTCGCACTCCTCGAGCAGCAGGTTCGTGTAGCGCGCGGCGTGCATTCCGACCATGCCGATGAAGAGCGGATGGTCGTCGGGCATGGCCCCGAGCCCGAGCAGCGTCGCCGCCACCGGGATCGACGCCCGTTCCGCGATCTGGCGCATGACGTGCGACGCGCCCGACGCGATCAACCCCGCGCCCACCAGGAACACCGGGCGGCGAGCCGCCGAGAGCAGCACCGCCGCGCGCGCGACGTCGGCGTCGTGCACCGGCGGCGGCCGGTCGGGACGACCCGGCTCCGGCAGGCGCCCGACCTCGATCGCCCCGAGCTGTACGTCCTTCGCCACGTCGACGACCACCGGCCCCGGCCGGCACGACGCGGCGATCCGGAACGCGTCGGGGATGACGTCGAGCAGCTCGGCGGCCGAGCGCACCAGCCAATTGTGCTTCGCGATCGGGATCGTGAGCCCGTAGGTGTCGATCTCCTGGAACGCGTCGGTGCCGATCATCGATTGCGGCACCTGGCCGGTGATCGCGACCAGCGGGATCGAGTCGAGCTTCGCGTCGGCGAGGGCGGTGAGCAGGTTGGTGGCGCCCGGCCCCGAGGTGCCGAAGCAGACCGCCGGCCGTCCCGTGGCGCGCGCCACGCCCTGCGCGATGAACCCCGCCCCCTGCTCGTGCCGCGCGAGCACGTGACGCAGACGGCTCGCGCGGAGCGCGTCGTAGGTGGGAAGGTTCGCCCCGCCCGGGATCCCCGCGACCACCTCGACGCCCTGTCGCTCGAGGAGCCGCATCATCAGCTCTGCACCGGTTGCCTTCATGAGAGTCATCTCCTTTCGGACGTGCTCCCTGCGGTGCGGTGGTTCGGGAGGGGCAAAAACAAAGCCCCTGCCGGCCATCGCGCCGGCAGGGGCTTTGAAGCTGGCTGGTTGCCTCCCCGCTAGGGCGCGATGGCCTCGACGACACCAATAACGACCACGACGACTGCCAGAGGCGGGGCGCCGAGCTGCAGGTCGTACGTGTCGTCAGCGGGCTTCACGGTCAACTTCTATAGCCGTCGGGGTCTTCCTCTTGCAACCATCATCTCGAGATCGGCCATTGGGCTCTGCTCGTCTTGACACGGGGTCCGGGCTCGCATTTGCTCGATCATGTCGGTCCGCCCAATGTCGAAGTCCCCGATTGCGTTGGAACCGCGCCCCGTTACCCCGGTCCGGAAGCCGGAGCCGGTCCCCGCGGGCCCGGAGCGTAGGCGTCGCTGGCCCTGGATCGCGGCGGCCCTCTTCGTCGCGATTCTCCTGTGGCGCCTGCGGGGGTCGAACGAGCCGGGCGGGCCGGGGACGGCGGGCGGGCCGGGCAAAGGCGGACCGCCGGTCCCGGTCGTCTCCGCCACGGCGCGACAGGGGGATCTGCCGGTCTACCTGACCGGGCTCGGGTCGGTGACCGCCTTCAACACCGCCACCGTCAAGAGCCGGGTCGACGGCCAGATCATCCGGATCGTGTTCCAGGAGGGGCAGCTCGTCCACGAGGGAGACCTGCTCGCGGAGATCGATCCGCGACCGTTCCAGGTGCAGCTCACCCAGGCCGAAGGCGCGCTGGCGCGCGACCAGGCGCAGCTCGCGGACGCGCAGCGGAGCATGGAGCGGTTCCGGAGCCTGCTCACGCAGAAGATCGTCGCGCAGCAGGACTACGACGACCAGATCGCCAGGGTCGGGCAGTTCACCGGCGCGGTCAAGGCCGACCAGGGCGCCATCGACGACGCGAAGCTCCAGCTCACGTACTCGCGCGTCACCGCGCCGTTCACCGGACGCACGGGCCTCCGCCGGGTCGACGTCGGCAACGTCGTGCACGCGACGGATCCGACCGGGATCGTCGTCCTCACGCAGATGCAGCCGATCACTGCGGTGTTCACCATGCCCGAGGACAACCTCCCCGCGATCATGCGTCGGCTGCAGACCGGCGAGCCGCTCGCGGTCGAGGCCTACGACCGCTCCGGACAGACGAAGCTCGCCACCGGCAAGCTCCTGACTGCCGACAACCAGATCGACGCCGCGACCGGTACCACGCGCCTGAAGGCGGTCTTCGACAACGAGGACGGCGCGCTCTTCCCGAACCAGTTCGTCAACGTCCGCCTCGAGCTCGACGTGCGACGGAGCGCGGTCATCGCGCCGGTGGCGGCGATCCAGCGCGGTCCGCAGGGGACGTTCGTCTACGTCGTCCAGGACGACAAGACGGTCGCGGTGCATCCCGTGACCGTCGGGCCGACGGCGGGGCCCGACGCGGTGTTCGAGAGCGGGCTCAACGCGGGCGAGGTCGTCGTCACGGAAGGCGTCGATCGGCTGCGGCCGGGCAGCACCGTCCAGGTGAAGACGCCGAGCCCCGGCGCATGAACCCGTCGCGGGTCTTCATCCTCCGACCCGTCGCGACCTCGCTCCTGATGGCCGGCCTGCTGCTGGCCGGCATCGTCGCCTACCGGCAGCTCCCGGTGTCGGCGCTGCCGCAGGTCGACTATCCGACGATCCAGGTGCTCACCTTCTATCCGGGGGCGAGCCCTGACGTGATGGCGTCGTCGGTGACGGCACCGCTCGAGCGCCAGTTCGGGCAGGTGCCGGGCCTCAAACAGATGACGTCGACCAGCTCCTTCGGGAGCTCCGTCATCACGCTCCAGTTCGCGCTCGACCTCGACATCGACGTCGCCGAGCAGCAGGTGCAGCAGGCGATCAACGCGGCGGGAACGTATCTGCCGAAGGACCTCCCGAACCCGCCCATCTACAGCAAGACCAACCCGGCCGACGCACCGGTGCTGACGCTCGCGCTCACGTCGGAGACGATGCCGCTCGCGAAGGTCCAGGACCTGGCGGACACGCGGCTCGCGCAGAAGATCTCGCAGCTCCCGGGCGTCGGTCTGGTGAGCATCAGCGGCGGACAGAAGCCCGCCGTGCGCATCCAGGCCAACCCCACCGCGCTCGCCGCGTACGGCCTCGGGCTCGAGGACGTGCGGACGGCGGTCTCGCAGGCGAACGTCAACCAGGCGAAGGGCAACTTCGACGGCCCGCACCAGGCGTACACCATCGGCGCCAACGACCAGCTCCTCTCGAGCGACGACTACAAGCCGCTGCTGATTGCGTACCGCAACGGCGCGCCCGTGCGGCTCGACGACGTCGCGAACGTCGCCGACGACGCCGAGAACGTGAAGCAGGCCGCCTGGATGAACGCCGTCCCGGCCGTGATCCTGAACGTCCAGCGCCAGCCGGGCGCGAACATCATCGGCGTGGTGGATCGCATCACGCACCTCCTGCCCCAGCTCACCAGCTCGCTCCCGGCCGCGGTACATACCACCGTCCTCACCGACCGCACGACGACGATCCGCGCCTCGGTGAGCGACGTGCAGTTCGAGCTGATGCTGACGGTCGCGCTGGTCGTGCTCGTGATCTTCCTCTTCCTGCGCAACCTCCAGGCGACGATCATCCCGAGCGTCGCGGTGCCGCTGTCGCTCGTCGGGACGTTCGGCGTCATGTACCTGCTGGGCTACAGCCTGGACAACCTGTCGCTGATGGCGCTCACCATCTCGACCGGCTTCGTCGTCGACGACGCGATCGTGATGATCGAGAACATCGCGCGCTACATCGACGAGGGAGAGCCGCCGCTCCAGGCGGCGCTCAAGGGCTCCGAGCAGATCGGCTTCACGATCCTCTCGCTCACCGTCTCGCTGGTGGCGGTGCTGATCCCGCTCCTGTTCATGGGCGACATCGTCGGGCGGCTGTTCCGCGAGTTCGCGGTGACGCTCAGCGTGACGATCCTCGTTTCCGCCGTGGTCTCCCTGACCCTGACCCCGATGATGTGCGCGAAGCTGCTCCGACACACGCCGGAATCGAAGCAGAGCGGGTTCGCGCGCGCCTCCGAGCGCTTCCTCGACCGCGTGATCGAGCACTACGGCACGTCGCTCCGCTGGGTGCTCGATCGCCAGACGACGACGCTGTGGGTGGCCGCCGGCACGCTGGTCGCGACGATCCTCCTCTACGTCGTCGTGCCGAAGGGGTTCTTCCCGGTACAGGACACGGGCGTGATCATGGGCGTCTCCGAGGCCCCGCCGACGGTGTCGTTCGCCGCCATGTCGGCGCGCCAGCAGGCGCTCGCGGCCGTGGTGCTGCGCGACCCCGCGGTCGAGAGCGTGTCGTCGTTCATCGGCGTCGACGGCATCAACACGACGCTCAACAGCGGTCGCATCCAGATCAACCTGAAGCCGCTGGAGCAGCGCGACGCGAGCGCCAGCGACGTCATCCGCCGGCTCCAGCCGGCGCTGGCGGAGGTCCCCGGCATCACGCTGTTCATGCAGCCGGTCCAGGATCTGACCGTCGACGACCGGGTGAGCCGCACGCAGTACCAGTACAGCCTGGAGGCGCCGAACGCGGACGAGCTGCACGAGTGGGCGCCGCAGCTGGTCGAGAAGCTCCGCCACGTCCCGCAGCTCCGCGACGTCGCCAGCGACCAGCAGAGCGGCGGGCTCGCGATGACGCTGGTGATCGACCGCGACACCGCCTCGCGCCTCGGGATCACTCCGCAGATGATCGACGACACGCTCTACGACGCCTTCGGCCAGCGCCAGGTCTCGACGATCTTCACGCAGCTGAACCAGTACCACGTCGTGCTGGAGGTGGCGCCGGACTTCCAGCAGCATCCCGAGAAGCTCCAGCAGATCTACGTGCGTCCGCCGAACGGGGCGCCGGTGCCGCTGGGCTCGTTCACGCACCTCGTCGAGCACACGACGCCGCTGGCGGTGAACCATCAGGGGCAATTCCCGTCGGTGACGATCTCGTTCAACCTGGCGCGCGGCGAGGCGCTCGGCGACGCTGTCACCGCGATCGACGGCGCGGCGCGCGAGATCGGACTCCCGCCCGGCATCCGCGGCAGCTTCCAGGGGACCGCGCAGGCCTTCCAGGCGTCGCTCGCCAACGAGCCGTTGCTGATCCTGGCCGCGCTGATCACCGTCTACATCGTGCTGGGGGTACTCTACGAGAGCTACATCCACCCGATGACGATCCTCTCGACGCTGCCGTCGGCCGGCGTGGGCGCGATCCTGGCGCTGATCCTCTGCCGCACCGATCTGAGCGTGATCGCGCTGATCGGGATCATCCTGCTGATCGGCATCGTCAAGAAGAACGCGATCATGATGATCGACTTCGCGCTCGAGGCCGAGCGCACCGAGGGGAGGACGCCCGAGGTCGCGATCTACGAGGCCTGCCTCCTCCGTTTCCGCCCGATCATGATGACCACGATGGCCGCGCTGCTGGGCGGCCTGCCGTTGGCCCTCGGCACCGGGACGGGCTCGGAGCTGCGCCGGCCGCTCGGCATCACGATCGTCGGCGGGCTGCTGCTGAGCCAGCTGCTCACGCTCTACACGACGCCGGTGGTCTACCTGGCCTTCGACCGGCTGGCGGCACGCGTCGCCCGCTGGCGGATCGGCAGCCCGGTCGACGAACCGGCCGGCGCCCCCCAGCGTTCGTGAACATCTCCGCCCCCTTCATCCGCCGTCCGGTCGCGACCTCGCTGCTGACGGTGGCGCTCGCGCTGGCGGGCGGGCTCGCGTTCCAGTTCCTGCCGGTGTCGCCGCTGCCGCAGGTGGAGTTCCCGACCATCCAGGTGACGGCGGCGCTGCCGGGCGCGAGCCCCGAGACCATGGCGTCGTCGGTGGCGATGCCGCTCGAGCGGCAGTTCGGCCGGATCGCTGGCGTGACCGAGATGACGTCGCAGAGCACGCTCGGTAGCACCGCCATCGTGCTCCAGTTCGACCTCGCGCGGAACATCGACGCCGCTTCGCGCGACGTCCAGGCCGCGATCAATGCCGCCCGCGGGCAGCTCCCCACCAACCTGCCGAACAACCCCAACTACCGGAAGGTGAATCCCGCCGACGCGCCCATCCTGGTGCTGACGCTCACGTCGGACACCGCCACGGTCGGCAAGCTGTACGACGCGGGCTCGTCGATCCTCCAGCAGAAGCTCGCGCAGGTGGAGGGCGTCGGACAGGTGGTCGTCGGCGGGAGTTCGCTCGCCGGCGTGCGCGTCGAGCTGAATCCGCTGGCGCTCAACAAGTACGGCATCGGCCTCGACGAGGTCCGCACGACGCTCGCCGCGGCGAACGCGAACCGGCCGAAGGGGCAGCTCGCCAACGCCACCACGGCGTGGGAGATCGCGGCCACCGACCAGCTCCTCACCGCCGACCAGTACCGGCCGCTCATCGTCCGCCACCGGGACGGCGCGACCGTCCGGCTCTCCGACGTGGCCGAGGTCGAGGATTCGGTCGAGGATCTCCGCAACGCCGGGCTCGCGAACGGCAAGGACGCCGTGCTGATCATCATCTTCCGCTCGCCGGGCGCCAACATCATCTCGACCGTCGACCGGGTGCGCGCGGTGCTGCCGCGGCTGCAGGCGTCGATCCCGGAGGGGATCCGGATCGCGATCGCGATGGACCGCACGGTGACCATCCGCACGTCGATCGCCGACGTGGAGCTGTCGCTGCTGGTCTCGATCGCGCTCGTGATCCTGGTCGTATTCCTGTTCCTCCGGAACCTCTGGGCGACTGCGATCCCGAGCGTGGTGGTCCCGCTGTCGCTGATCGGGACGTTCGGCGCGATGTATCTCCTGGGCTACAGCATCGACAACCTGTCGCTGATGGCGCTCACCATCTCGACCGGGTTCGTCGTCGACGACGCGATCGTCGTGATCGAGAACATCACGCGGCACCTCGAGCGCGGGCGGTCGCCGCTCGACGCGGCCCTCGAAGGGGCACGCGAGATCGGCTTCACCGTGCTTTCGATGAGTACCTCGCTGGTGGCGGTCTTCATCCCGATCCTGCTGATGGGCGGGATCGTCGGGCGGCTGTTCCGCCAGTTCGCGGTCACACTCTCGGTGGCAATCGCGATGTCGCTGGTGATCTCGCTCACGACCACGCCGATGATGTGCGCCAAGTTCCTGCGCTCGGAGAAGGAGCGCGCGCACGGCCGCCTCTACCGCACATTCGATCGGGCCTTCACGTGGCTCCTCGAGCACTACGAACGGGCGCTCGCCTGGGTGCTCAGGCATTCGCGCTTGACGATGTGCGCGCTCCTCCTCACCGTCTGCACCAACGTCTACCTGTTCGTGATCGTGCCGAAGGGGTTCTTCCCGCAGCAGGACGGCGGCCGCATGATGGGCGCGATCCAGGCCGACCAGTCGACGTCGTTCCAGTCGTTCAAGCTGAAGCTGGCGGAGTTCGAGCGGCTGCTCATGGCCGACCCGGCGGTGGAGAACGTCGTCGGGATGACCGGCGGCAACCAGGGCACGACGAACACCGGGCGCATGTTCATTTCGCTCAAGCCGATCTCCGAGCGCAAGGCGACCGCGGACGAGATCGCGACCCGGCTGCGGCCCATCGTGTCGACGGTGCCCGGCGCGAGCCTCTTCATGCAGGCGGTGCAGGACATCCGCGTCGGCGCCCGGCTGAGCAACGCGCTCTACCAGTTCACGCTCCAGGGCGACGACCTGGACGAGCTGGTCTCGTGGGCCCCGCGCGTCTTCCGCGCACTGCAGGGCATCCCGCTCCTCACCGACGTCAGCACCGACCAGCAGAACCGCGGCCTGGAGGCGTCGGTCGACATCGACCGCGACACCGCCGCGCGTCTCGGCGTCACCACCAGGATGGTCGACGACGCGCTCTACGACGCCTTCGGCCAGCGCCAGGTGTCGACGATGTACACGCCGCTCAACCAGTACCACGTCGTGATGGAGGTCGCGCCGCAGTTCTGGTCGACCCCCGAGACCCTGGATGCGATCTACGTCCGCTCGAGGACGGGGCAGCCCGTGCCGCTGTCGGCGTTCGCGAAGTTCGCCCCGTCGACCACGGCGCTCGCGGTGAACCACCAGGGGCAGTTCCCCGCCGTGACGATCTCGTTCAACCTGACGCCCGGCGTGGCGCTCGGCGACGCCGTCACCGCGATCACCGAGGCCACCCGCCAGATGGGCATGCCGGGGAGCATCCGGGGCAGTTTCATGGGGACCGCGCAGGCGTTCCAGGCATCGCTCGCGAACCAGGGCGCGCTGATCCTGGCGGCGCTGGTCACGGTCTACATCGTGCTGGGTATCCTCTACGAGAGCTACATCCACCCGCTCACGATCCTCTCGACGCTCCCGTCGGCGGGCGTGGGCGCGATCCTGGCGCTGCTCCTGTGCAGCATGGATCTCAGCGTGATCGCGCTGATCGGGATCATCCTGCTGATCGGCATCGTCAAGAAGAACGCGATCCTCATGATCGACTTCGCGCTCGAGGCCGAGCGGCGCGAGGGCAAGAGCCCCGAGGAGGCGATCTACGAGGCCTGCGTGCTCCGCTTCCGGCCGATCATGATGACGACGATGGCGGCGCTCCTGGGTGGGCTGCCGCTCGCGCTCGGTACCGGCACGGGCTCGGAGCTGCGGCGGCCGCTCGGCATCACGATCGTCGGCGGGTTGATCCTCTCGCAGCTGCTCACGCTGTTCACCACCCCGGTCGTGTACCTCTACCTCGACCGCTTCCGGCTGTGGGTGGCGCGGCTCCGCGATCGACGGCTCCGCGTGATCGCGCCGCAGACGCGCTAGCCGCCGGTTCGCAGCAGGAGGTTCCAGCGTTCCGCATCGACGTCGGCGGGCGCGGTCGACTGCATGAAGTCGACCAGCACCCGCACGAAGCGCCGCGGATCGTCCCGATGCGGGAAGTGGCCCGTGTCGGGGAACAGCTCGAGTCGGCTGCCGGGGATCGCCGCGTGCGCGGCGTGGGCGTGCGCGACCGGGATCATCGGATCGCGGTCGCCCCACAGGATCAGCGTCGGCACCTCGGCGGCGAGGTAGAGGCGATCGGCGGCGCTCACGCGCTGGCCGCCAACGTCGACGAGCGTCCGCAGTGTGTGCACGAAGGCGGCACGGCCGCCGGCGTCGGCGAGCGAGGCGAAGCCGCGCCACATCTCGTCGAGGTCGGGCGCGGCGCGTAGCCCGAGGCGACCGAGGGCGCCCGCGACCCCGTCGACCACGTTGCGGATCCCGCGCGCGCACAGCAGCGGGAGCACCAGCTCGGCGCCCGGCAGCGCGGCGGCCCGGAGGATCGCGTGGACCTCGCGCCCGAGCCCGCCGCTCGACACCAGCACCAGCCGCTCGCAACGCTCGGGATGCTGGTACGCGAGCTGCATCGCGACGCCGCCCCCGAGCGAATGGCCGACGACCGTGGCGCGCTCGTGTCCGAGCACGCTCAGCAGATCCCGGATGCTGCTGGCGTACGCGCCGAGCGAGTAGTCGCCGCGCGGCTTGGCGGACCCGCCGTGGCCCAGGAGATCCGGCGCGACCACGCAATAGCGCTCCGCGAGCCACGGCAGCACGTCGTCCCAGGTCGCGGCGCTGCCCGCGATGCCGTGGAGCAGCAGTACGACCGGTCCGCGGCCGGCGCTCCGGTAGCGGATGCGGTGCCCGTGCAGGCTGACCTCCATCGTCGTCGTCATGCGAGTCCCTTCTTCGAGCCGACCGGCGCCGGCCGGCGCGGGAGGTGGCGGAGGCCCATCCACGCCAGCGCCGCGATGTGGCTCGCTACCGACTCGACCGTCGGAGGCTTGCGGCTCTCCGTCCACCATTGGCCGACGAACGCGACCATCCCGACCAGCGCGTGCGCGTAGATCGGGGCGGCCTTGGCCTCATAGCCGGCTTTGCGGAACTGCTCGGTGAAGATCGCGCCCACCCGATCCGCCAGGTCGTACATCAGGGCCGGCATCTCCCCGGTCCTCTTCGACGCCGGCGCGTCACGCAGCAGCACCGCGAAGCCGCCCGGTCGCTCCTTCACGTAGGTGAGGAACGCCAGCGCCGCGCGCTCCAGCCGCTCGCGCGGCGATCCGCTGGAGATCGCGTCGACGATGCCGGTCACGATGTAGTCGATCTCGCGGTCGACGACGACCGCGTACAACCCTTCCTTGCCGCCGAAATGCTCGTACACGATCGGCTTGGTGATGCCGGCGCGCTCCGCGATCTCCTCCACCGACGCCGCCTCGTAGCCCCGTTGCGCGAACACCGTCCGTCCCACCTCGACGAGCTGGTCGCGTCGGGCGGCCGCTTTGAGCCGCGGCGCCCGCTCCGGCTTCGGGGTTCTCGCCACCGTTGACACGCTTACTACGCTAGCGTAAGGTACGCAACCGTAAGTTACGGTACCGTAGTGATCCGGCCGTTTTTCGGGCCGGCAGGAGGTCTTCGATGTCGTCCCCGCTCGTCGAGCTCGAACCCAAGGTCGGTGCGCTGCTGGCTCGCCACCTTGAGGCTGCGAAGGAATGGTTTCCCCACGACTACGTGCCCTGGGAGCTCGGCCGGAGCTTCGCCGACGCGCCGTGGGCGCCCGCAGACTCGCGCGTCGGCGCCGTCGCCCGCACCGCGCTCGAGCTCAACCTGCTCACCGAGGACAATCTGCCCTACTACCACCTGGCGATCTGGACCGTGTTCGGCGGCGACGGCGCGTGGGGCGAGTGGGTGCGGCGCTGGACCGCGGAAGAGGCGCGTCACTCGATCGCGATCCGCGACTACCTGGTGGTGACGCGCGCCGTCGACCCGGCGGCGCTGGAGCGAGAACGGATGGAGCACATGAGCCGGGGCTACTACCCCCGCCACATCCCGACGCCGCTCGACGGTCTGGTCTACGTCACGCTCCAGGAGCTGGCAACCCGCATCGCTCACCGGAACACAGGCGCCGTCACCGGCGACCCGGTCGCGGAGCGCCTGCTCGTCCGGGTGGCGCTCGACGAGAACCTGCACTTCGCGTTCTACCGCGACCTGGCCGCGGCGGCCCTCGAGCTGGATCCGTCGGGCATGGTGCGGGCGATGCATCGGCAGGTGCTGGGGTTCGCGATGCCGGGCTTCGAGCTGTGCGGCTTCCGCGAGCGCGCGATCAGCATCGCGGCCGCGGGCATCTACGACCTGCGCATCCACCACCAGCAGGTCCTCTGCCCGGTGCTCCTCAGACACTGGCGCCTCCGCGAGCTGCGCGGCCTCGACGACGATGCCGAGCGGGCGCGCGACGGCGTCCTGGCGTTCCTCGAAGATCTCGCGCACGCCGCCGCGCCGCCCGGCGCCGACGCGGAGGCGAGCGTCTAGGACGGCAGCAGGCCGAGCTGACGGAGGATCGTCGCCGCGTCGAAGTACACCCGCTCGCAGACGATCTTGTCCCCCTGGAACAGGAACAGCGCGATCATCCGGCAGGTGAACTCCTTTCCAGTCGGTGGGAAGCCGAGCAGCGGTCCGCGGTGCGTGCCGAGCAGATCGAACTCGACGAACACGCCGTCGTCGGAGTGGTGCATGGCGTGGACGCGGTTCCGCTGATCGGGGAAGGTCGCGCGCGTGCGGGCGTAGTACCCGCGCACCTCGGCCTCGCCGTCGTAGACCTCGCCGGTCGCGATCAGCTCGTAGCGCGGGTGTGCGAACGTCGCCAGCGTCACGTCGAACTCGTGACGGTTCTCGGACTCCATGTGCTCGCGGACGACGGCCTCCCGCCGCTCGCGCATCGACGTCACCATGGCACCGCTCCCGGCCCACCGCGCACGGTCCCGTGTCGCGTCTCGAGGACGACGTCTCCGAGTGCGCTCAGGCTGCCGTGTCCGTCCCGTCCCAGCCGCAAGACCTGGCTCCGGAAGCTGCCGCTGCCGCCGACCGCGAGCGCCCCGTCGGCGGTGGGCTCCACGCCGAGGAGTCGCAGGTAGGCGAGCAACGGCTGCGCGTGGCTGTGCATGTTGTTAACCGGGAACGCCTGCATGGCGAACGCCGGCGCCGCCGACCAGGTGCGTCCCGGGCGCGTCGACTCGGGTCCGTTCCAGGCGTCGGGGCCCGAGAGTGTCCCTTCCCAGATCTCGGGATAGGCGGCGGTATGCGCGCCGATCGTCATCCGCCCCCACTCGTCCCACGCCAGCCGACGCGAGACGCGCGCGGCGGCCCACACCAGCGTCATGGTGATCGCGTACCAGATGCCGCCCTTGGTGCCGTCGCCCCACTGGCCCGCATCGACGAGCGCCTGCTCGGCGGGCCAGCGCACGCGCGCGCCGAGCGGCGAGCCGGCGCGGTGGCCCGTGTCGATGGTGTGCAGCAGCGCACGCGCCTGGGTCGCGTCGGCGGCATCGCACAGCAGCGCCCACGGCTGCACCTCGAGCCAGCAGTCCGCGTCGCCGACGGGCGCGCCGCCCGGCGCATAGGCGCGATGGAACCAACGCCCGTTCCACGCCTGCGCCACGAGCCCCCGCAGGTCGTCGGCCTGGGCCGCGGCCTCGGCGGCGAGCGCGCTCTCGCCGAGCCGCGTCGCGAGCCCCGCGAACACGCGCAGCACCCACGCCGCCATCGCCGAGTTGAGCACCGAGCCGCCCTCCGCGATCATCGACTGCGGGTCGACGCCCGACTCGCTGATCGCGAGGTCGTTCCAGTCCGCATTCAGGATGCGCACGTGGTTCCCCGCGCCGCGACCGACGACGTCGACGAAGTACCGGAACTGGCGGCGGAGGTGCTCGCGCAGCGGCACGGTGGCGGTGGCGTAGGTCGGATGGTAGGCGAGCGGCTGGTCGAACGCCGCCAGATCGCCGGTCGCGGCGGCGTACTCGGCGGCGAGCCAGAGCGCCCACAGGTTCGAGTCCGACGGCCGGAAGAGCAGATCGGTCGGCCGCTTCGCGCCGTCGAGCGCGTAGGGCAGCTTCCCGCCCGCCGTCGCCCACGCGCAGGTGTTGCGCAGCACCGACAACGCCAGCGCCGGCTGGATGTAGACCAGCGGCAGCGCGTGCTGGAGTGGATCGCGCGCGGCGCCGTTGAAGCCGATCAGGTACGAGTACGTCGACGCCTGGTCCAGCGAGTGGCCGCCGATCACGCGGTCGCCAGCGATCCCGCCCGTGAGCAGCGCCGCGTGCCAGGGGATCTCGCGCGCGGCCTCCCGCGTCGCTGGAGCCGAGGCCCGCGGCAGCCGCGCGGACAGCGCCTGCATCGCATCGTCGAACAATGTGGCGGGATCGTCGACGGGCGTCGGATCCTGGCGACCGAAGCGGAACCAGAGGTCGCGGCGCTCGCCCGGCAGCAGCGTGAGCGAGGTCGCGATCTCGAGCGTCGGGTGGGGCGAGCCGCCGTCGACGTGGAGGCTCGGGACGCCTTCCGTGTCGCCGAGCCGCTCGAGGGCGAGCGTCGCCGGCGGGCCGATCAGGAACCCCGCCGCCGCGCCGACGTCGCCGCCCGCGCCGGGGTCGGCGAACTGCTCGACAGCGACGACCGCGGTCGGCGACGTGGTCACGTCGTAGCCCACCGCCAGCTCCGCGCGCATGCGCCGTTGGTCGGCGGTCTCGAACAGGTTCAGGAAACGCGGCCGGAGCGCCCAGCGCTCGACGTGCTGGACGGCGCGCGAGCCGCGCGTCGCCCGGGCCAGCTCGAACCGGACCCGGACGAGGAGCCACGGGACGTCGCCCTCGGGACAGAGGATCGTCCGCGTGAGCGTGAGCCCCCGGTACGCGTCGGCGACCTCGAACCACGTCGGACCGAAGGTGCGACGCGACGGACGTCCGCCGGCGCGCTGCGCGTACGCGCTGCCCCACGTCTTCCCGCCGTCGTCGAGGATGGAGACGCCGGTGCCGATCGGATCGGGGGCGGTGAGCCAGCGCAGCCCGTCCCCTTCGTCGAACAAGGCGAGCGTGCCGTCGTTGGCGGCTTCCAGGCGGATCGCCTGGTTCCCGAGCATCACCCAGTGCCGGCGCGTGCGCGGCCCGATCGTGGGATCCCACTCGGCGGCGGCGAGCGTCTCCTGGTCGGCGCCGTAGACGAACGCGGGCAACCCGCCGCGGGTGACCCACCGGCCGTAGACGCTCTGCTTCGAACGGGCCGTCTTCACCGCTCCCTTCCCGACGCCGGGCCAGGCTCCCGCGGTGATCGCGCTCCCGCTCGCGACCAGCAACCGGAGAAAGGACCGCCGGCGCATGCGGCGCTCAGGGGGCGATCGCGAACGTACCCGTGAGCGGCAGGTCCTGCGACGACGACCCGACGTGCACCTCGTACGTGATCGGCTCCGCCACGAACGCGCCCGCGGCGCTGTCCCAGTACGCGACGTCGGCCGCGCGCACCTCGAGCGGGACGGTCTTGGTCTCCCCCGGCTCCAGGTGGACGCGGGTGAACCCCTTCAGCTCGCGCACCGGACGATCGACGCTCGAGCCCTGGTACCCGACGTAGAGCTGCGCCACCTCGTCACCTGCGACCGTGCCGGCGTTCGTCACGTCGGCGGTGACGCGCACGCGGCCGTGGGGGCCGACCGTCGCAGGCGTGACCGTGAGGTTCGCGTACTGGAACGTCGTGTAGGAGAGTCCGAAGCCGAACGGAAACAGCGGCGCGATCCCGTGCCGGTCGAGGTAGCGGTAGCCGTAGTAGTAGTCGTACGTCACCGCGAGGCTCACGTCGTCGAACGGCGGCAGGTCGCTCTCCGACTGCGCGAACACCACCGGCAGCTTGCCCGACGGGTTCACGTCGCCGAACAGCACATCGGCGATCGCGGTGCCCCCCTGCTCGCCCGGGTACCACGCCATCACCACCGCCTCGACGTCGGCGAGCCACGGCATCGTGACGCCACCGCTCCCCTCCAGGAGCACGATCGTGCGCGAGCTGAGCGCCGCGACGTCGGCGACGAGCTGATCCTGGTGGCGCGGGAGCACGAGCCCCTCCCGGTCACCGGGCGTGATGAGCCCCTCGCCTTCGTCGCGCGCGTCGAGCCCGACGACGACCACGACCGCGCCGGCGCCGGAGATCGCCGTCTGCTCCTCGGGCGAGAACGTGGGGCCCGGGACGTGTGTGACGGTCGCCCCGCCGGCCGCCGCCTGGATCCCCGCGAGCGGCGACACCGACGAGGCGGGCACCACGGTGCTGCTGCCGATGTCGCCGAGGTTGGCGCTCGCGGCCAGCTCCCCCACCACCACGATCGACCCGATCGTGCCGCGGTCGATGGGCAGCGCGGCGCCGGCGTTCTTCAGCAGCACGATCGCCTCGCGCTCGACGTCGCGCGCGAGGTCCTTGTGCGCCTGGGTCTCGACCTGGCTCGGGTCGACGACCGGCGGTTCGGTGTCGAGGCGGAAGCAGAACTGTGCCCGCAGGATGCGCCGCACGGCGGCGTCGATGGTCGCCTGGGAGACGTCGCCGTTCTGCACCGCCTGCTCGAGCGTGTTGAACTTGAGCGCGATCGGCATCTCGATGTCGAGGCCGGCGTTCGGCGCCGTCGTGCTGCGCGTGCCGAACACCCAGTCGGACTCGACGAAGCCCTGGAAGCCCCAGTCGCCCTTCAGGATGTCGTGCAGCAGGTGCACGTTCTCGCCGCAGTACGTCCCGTTCACCTTGTTGTACGCCGACATCACCGACGCGGCGTGGGCCTCCTGGACCGTCCGCCGGAAGTGCGGCAGGTAGATCTCGCGCAGCGTCCGCTCGCCGACCGCGACGTTCACGTCGAAGCGGGTGTCCTCGATGCTGTTGAGCGCGAAGTGCTTCGGGTTGGCGATCACGTGCCGTTGCGCGCCGCGGACGTAGCCGACACCCATCGAGCCCAGGTGGAACGTGTCCTCGCCGTAGGTCTCCTGCGCGCGTCCCCAGCGCGGGTGCCGGAGGAGGTTGATGGTGGGCGCGAGGATCATGTCGGCGCCCTTCGCGCGCGCCTCCGTCCCCACGGCCTCACCGACGCGCGTCTCGAGCGCCGGGTCCCAGGTCGCGCCACGTGCCGACCCGACCGGGAACGCCGTCGCCTGCCCGAGCGTGATGCCGACCCCGCGCGGGCCGTCGACCATCGCCAGGCCCGGGATCCCGAGCGTCGCGTCGACCGTCGTGTGCGCGAGGCCGGTCAGCGCGACGCCGTGCATCTGGGCGATCTTCTGCGCGAGCGTCATCGTGGCGAGCAGGTCGTCGATGCGCTTCTCCACGCCGTCGCCGGCGTCGCCGCAGAAGCTGGAATCGTGGAACTGCGCGGCGAGCGCGTCGTCGCTCGCGGTGACCGCCGCGTCGAGCAGACACGTCGCCAGGTCCGTGCCGGTGGCGGACGCCCCGCACGGCGCACCGAAGCGGGCGCCTGCGAGCGCCCCGCCCGTGCATCGCGCAGCGATGTTCTGGGCCGCGGCCGCGCGCAGCGACGCGATCCGCGCCGCCGTCTTCGGCGCCGCGACGCAATCGGTCCCGGGCGCGAGATCGCGCGGCGGACGCCGCTTGCACTGCTGGAGCGCGACCAGACGGGCGAGCGCGAAGCTCCGCGTCTGCGACGACGCCGTGTCCTGGCACCGGCGGACGTCGGCGAGCCGCGGCTCCCGCCGCGCGTCGGCGATCCCGATGAGCGTCGACGCGTCGGCCTCGTGGCTCCCCTGCACGCAGCTCACCAGCTCGTCGGGGGTCCGGGCGCTCGCGCATTCGCCGCCGGGTCGGAGCGACG
>JACXTT010004776.1_pt1 | contig 19984 bp, 13 predicted proteins | sample 9270951 | NCBI WGS metagenome assembly JACXTT01 (sample SAMN15532306, study PRJNA645909) | rock metagenome | isolation source: weathered quartz diorite | place: Puerto Rico | collected 2017-06-21 | reverse complement strand
CTTCGGGCCCAAGGGCGACACGCCGCTGGCCGGCATGCTGCGCTTCATCCCGATCGAGCGCACCAACGCGCTGGTGGTGATCAGCACCCAGCCGAATTACCTGCAGGAAGTCGGCGAATGGGTGGCCAAGATCGACCGCGGCGGCGGCAACGAGCCCAACCTGTTCGTGTACGACGTGCGCAACATCAAGGCGTCGGAGCTGGCGCAGTACCTCGCGCAGATCTACACCAACGGTGGCGGGGCAGGCGGTGCCAACAACGGCAAGGTCGGCCCCGGCCTCACCAGCAATACGCTGGGCACCAATGAAAACGCCAATGGTTCGGCCAGCGGCATGGGCAGCACCGCCGGCAGCTTCGGCAGCAATACCAGCGTCAACGGCGTGGGTGGCGGCTTCGGTTCCGCGGGCGGCCTGGGCAGCACCACCGGCACCGGCACGGGAACGGGCAATGCGTTCGGCGGCACGGGCAACGGCTTCGGCAGCAGTGGTGGCGCCGCCGGCAGCTTCGGCAATGCCAACAACGCGAACGGCGCCAATGGTGGCACCGGCCAGCAGTACACCTCCGAGGACGGCAGCATCCGCATCGGCTCGGTGGATTCCAACAACCAGCTGCTGGTCCGCGCGCGGCCGTCGCAATGGGCGGAGATCGAGCAGGCGATCAAGCGCCTGGACAACGTGCCGCTGCAGGTGCAGATCGAGATGCGCATCCTCGAAGTGGACCTCACCGGCCAGCTGGAGTTCGGCGTGCAGTGGTATTTGCAGGGCCTGGCCAACAGCAACCCGACCTACGACAGCAGCGGCAACATCAACGGCGCCGAATCGGTATACCCCGGCATGCTCCATCAAGGAGCGCTGGGTGGCGGCGGCAACAAGTACGGCGGCGAACCGTTCTTCTATTCGTTCCTGAGCGGCAACAGCAAGCTGCAGGTGGCCGTCCGCGCGCTGGAAACCAACGGCAATACCAAGACCCTGTCGGCGCCGTCGCTGGTGGTGCTGAACAACCAGGTGGCGCACATCCAGGTGGGCGACCAGGTGCCGATCAACCAGACCTCGATCGTGACGGGCCTGGGCGCCACCACCACCGGTTCCACGGCGAGCAGCGTGAGCTACGTGCCCACCGGCGTGATCCTGGACGTGCAACCGCGCGTGAATCCGGGTGGTCTGGTCTACCTCAACGTGCAGCAGCAGGTGAGCAACACCACCGGCGCGGCCAACTCCCAGGGCAACTTCACCATCCAGCAGCGCGCGGTGGGTACGCAGATCGCCGTGCAGAGCGGACAGACCGTGCTGCTCGGCGGCCTGATCCAGCAGAACGAAGCCAACACCGATACGGGCGTTCCCGGCCTCAACCGCGTGCCGGTCCTCGGTCGCCTGTTCGGCACCACCAACCACAACCGCAATCGCACCGAGCTGATTGTGCTGATCACGCCGCGCGTCATCACCAGCAGCGAGGAAGCCAAGCAGGTGACGGACGAATACCAGCGCAAGTTCGAATCGCTGGCGCCGTTGCGCGCGGCCAACGGCACCGCGGCGCCGGGCCAGTAACCTCCCGTTCCCAGGCATGGGCACCCCGGCACCGCCCGGGGTGCCCTCCGCCTTCGGTGTCGTCGACGCGCCGTTATCATGTGCGCGATGAGTGCTACGCCTTCCTTTCCGATCACGCCGCTGCTCCCCGAGATCAGCGCCTCGCTCGCCGCGCATCCGCGCCTGGTGCTGGAGGCGCCGCCGGGTGCCGGCAAGACCACCCAGGTGCCGCTCGCCCTGCTCGGGCAGCCGTGGCTGGGTGAGGGCAAGATCCTGATGCTGGAGCCGCGGCGCATCGCGGCGCGGGCCGCGGCGCAGTTCATGGCGCAGCAGCGGGGCGAGGAGATCGGCCAGACCATCGGTTATCGCATCCGCTTCGAATCGAGGGTGAGCAAGGCCACCCGCGTCGAGGTGGTGACCGAGGGCATCCTCACCCGCCTGATCCAGGACGACCCCGAACTCACCGGCATCGGCGCGATCCTGTTCGACGAATTCCACGAGCGGCATCTCGCCGGCGACCTGGGCGCGGCGCTGGCGCTCGACGTGCAGGGCACGCTGCGCCCCGACCTGCGCATCGTGGTGATGTCCGCCACGCTCGATGGCGAGCGCATCGCGCAGTGGCTGGATGCACCGCGCATCAGCAGCCCCGGCCGCAGTTTTCCCGTGCAGGTGGCATACCCGCCGGCGCGGGTGCAGGAGAGTACCGAGCATCATCTCGCCCGCATCGCGCGGCAGGCCTTGCAGGACAACGCGGGCGACGTGCTCGCCTTCCTGCCGGGACGTCGCGAGATCGCCCGCGCGCAGGCGGTGCTCGAGGCGTCGCTCGATGATCGCGTGGAAGTGGTGGCCCTGCACGGCGAGCTGTCGCTTGCCGAGCAGCAGGCCGCGCTGGGTCCGGCCGAGCCGGGCACGCGGCGCGTGGTGCTCGCCACCAACGTCGCCGAGTCCAGTGTCACCCTGCCGGGCATCCGCGCCGTGGTGGACAGCGGGCTGGCGCGCGAGCCGCGCTTCGACCCGAACTCGGGCTTCACGCGACTGGAGACGGTGAACATCTCGCAGGCCTCGGCCGACCAGCGTGCCGGTCGTGCCGGGCGCGTCGCCGAGGGCACCGCGTACCGGTTGTGGGCACAAAGCAAGCGGCTGGATCCGTCACGCACGGCGGAGATCGAGCAGGCCGAGCTGTCCGGGCTGGCGCTGGAACTCGCCGCCTGGGGCATCACCGCCGGCAGCGGCAGCGACCTGCCTTGGCTGGAGGCACCGCCCTCCGGCGCGCTGGCGCAGGGTCGCGACCTGCTGACGCAACTCGGTGCACTGGCCGCCGACGGCCGCATCACCCCGCTGGGGCGCGAGATGCTGGAACTGGGCGCGACGCCGCGCCTCGGTGCGGCCGCCATGCGCGCCGCGCCGGAATGGCGCGCGCTGGTGGCCGACCTGCTGGCGCTGATGGAAGCACGTTCGCCCTTGCGCGGCGAACACGCGCGCAGCGATGACTTCCGTGCCCGCGTCAACGCGCTGCATGCCTGGCGCGATCGCCACGCGGCCGGAGCGCGTACCGGGGCCGACGCGGGCGCGCTGGCGGCGATCGAACAGGCCAGCAAGGGCTGGCGCCGCCGGCTCGACGTGCGCAGCGCCGCCAGCGGCGTGCCCGACAGCCATGCGGTGGGAGACCTGCTGCTGCATGCCTTCCCCGATCGGGTGGCGCGCCGCGACGACGGCAACCCGTTGCGCTACACGCTGGCGAACGGCCGCGGTGCGCGGCTGCATGAAAGCACGGCCCTGCACGGCGAACCCTGGCTCGTGGCGCTGGACCTGCGCTTCGAAGCGCGCGACAGCCTGATCCTGGCGGCCGCGCCGCTGGATCCCCGTGTGCTGGAGCGCGACTATCCGGCGCTGTTCCGGCGCGAGCGCGTGTTGCGCTGGAACGACGAACGCAACGCGGTGGAGGCGTTCGAAGAGCAGCGTTACGCCGCCATCCTGCTCGATCGCCGCAGCGTGCCGGTGAAGCCGGAGGACGCCTTGCCCGCGCTGCTCGCCGCCGTCCGCTCCAAGGGTGTCGACGCCCTGCCATGGAGCGAGAACGCGCGCCGACTGCGTGCGCGAATGCAGGCGCTGCGCGCCTGGATGCCCGAACTGGGCTTGCCCGATGTGTCCGACGCCGCGCTGCTGGAGACCCTGGACGACTGGCTGGCGCCGTACCTCCAGGGCAAGCGCAGCCTTGCCGCGCTGGCCGCCGACGAACTCTCGCAGGCGCTGGGCAGCCTGTTCGACTACGAGCAGCGCCGGCAACTCGATGCCCAGGTGCCGGAAAGCCTCACCGTGCCCAGCGGCATGAGCCGCCGCCTGGAATACGCCGAGGGCGAGCCGCCGGTACTCGCGGTGAAACTGCAGGAGCTGTTCGGCCTCGCCGATACGCCGCGCGTTGCCCAGGGCCGCATTCCCGTCACGCTGCACCTGCTGTCGCCGGCAGGGCGCCCCATCCAGGTCACGCAGGACCTGAAGGGCTTCTGGGAGCGCACCTATCCCGAAGTGAAGAAGGAACTGAAGGGCCGCTACCCGCGCCATCCCTGGCCGGACGATCCGTGGACCGCAGCGCCCACGCACCGGGCCAAGCCGCGCGGCACCTGAGCGCACGCGCGCCGCCGCTCCAGCATGGGGTCAAAGGAAAAGCCCGGCAGTTGCCGGGCTTTCCATTCGTGTCGCGAGGGCCTGCGCCAGTCGCTGCGATCAATCGCCGTCGTCGTCGTCGCGGTCGCGATACACCGGGCGGTAGACCACCGTGCGCGTTTCGACCGGCGCGCTTTCATAGACCACCGTCCGCGGCTGCTCGTACACCACCTCGGCCGGCTGGCGATAGACCACCGGCGGATCCTGGTACACCACGGCAGGCTGCGGCGCGTAGTACGCCGGCGCCGGTGCCACGGCGCTCTGCACCAGGCCGATCACCGCACCCGCCACGACCGCGCCGGCGATCCACTTGCCACCGCTCCAGTGGCCTTCGTGGTGACCGTAGTCGCCATGCCAGCCGCCACGATCGTGATAACCGCCATGGTCCCAGCCGCGGCGATAGCCGTCGTCGTGTCCCCAGCCATCATGTGCCGATGCAACCATGGGCGATGCCACCAGGGCTGCCATTGCCAGGCCGATCAGAACTCGTTGGCCAACCACACGCTTGCTCATGACACACCTCCGTTGATTCGGGCGTGATGCTCGATCCGGATCACTTAATGCGGACTGAAAAGTTCTTGCGTGCTTCCAGGCATCAGTTACCCGTCGGACAGCTGCCGACGCATGCAGCTAAGGCAGCGCTAAGTCTGGCTTGCAGCGGATGGTTGGCGACCCGCGCGGCAAGGCGACCAGTGGCTGGCGAACGCGTTCGCGCATCGCCGATGACGACGGTCATCGTGCGGTCGCCGCGATGGCCGACCCTCAAGCTTGTCCGACCCGTGTAGACTCGCCCGATCACCAGCGTCCCCGGTTGCGGCACGGCCGATGTTCGAGCCGCCGTGTCGCCGACAGCAGAGCGTTCCCTCATCCCGCGAGGTACCTCCATGTTGATGCGATGCGTTGTGTTCCTTGGCTTGCTTGGACTGGCGCTGCCCGCGGCGGCGCTCGAGCCGGCGCCCGCTGCCACCGGCGCCGTGGTCAAGGCGGACACGCCGAGGACGACCTCCGCGGGCACGCAGTTCGTGGTGCCCGCCGGATGGTCCCAGCATGCCGGTGCCGGCAAGATCACGCTCGATCCGCCGGAGTCGGGCTCGCAGGTGGTGCTGGTGGACGTGAAGGCCGACGACGCCGACGGCGCCGTCGCGCAGGCCTGGAAGGCTTATGCGCCCGCGAAGACCTGGCCCCTGCAGGTCGCCACGGACAGTGCCCCGCGCGACGACTGGGACCAGATCCGCGTCTACGCCTACGAGACGTCGGCCAACGACAAGCGGGCCGTCACCGCGATCGCCTATCGCCACGGCAAGCAGTTCACCGTGCTCATCTACGACGTGGCCATGGCGGTGGGCGAGAAGCGCGCATCGCAGCTGCGTGCCATCTCCGACCGGCTGCTGCCCAGGGGCTACAGGCGCGAAAGTTTTGCGGGCAGGAAGGCACATCCGCTCGATGCCGGGCGCGTCGAGACGCTGAAGTCCTTCGTGGACGAAGCGCGCAAGGCCTATGACGTGCCCGGCGTGGCCATAGGCCTGATCGATCACGGCAAGGTGGTGTTCGCCGGTGGGCTGGGCGTGCGCGAGATCGGCAAGCCCGAGCCCATCGACCGCGACACGCTGTTCATGATCGCCTCCAACACCAAGGCCCTCACCACGCTGATGCTCGCGCGCCTGGTGGACCAGAAGAAGTTCGACTGGGACACGCCCGTGGTGCAGGTGATGCCCTCGTTCAAGCTTGGCGATGCCGACACGACGAAGGAGGTGTTGATCCGCCACCTGATCTGCGCCTGCACCGGCATGCCGCGGCAGGACATGGAGTGGGTGCTCAACAGCGGCAACGCCACGCCGGAGACCGTGATGAAGTCGCTGGGCGGCATGCAGCCCACGAGCAGGTTCGGCGAACTGTTCCAGTACTCCAACCTGATGGCGGCGGCGGCCGGCTACCTGGGCGGCCATGTGCTCTATCCCGACATGGAGCTGGGCGCGGCCTACGACCTGGCGATGCAGAAGCAGGTGTTCGATCCGCTGGACATGCGGCAGACCACCTTCGACTACGACCGCGCCCTGCTCGGCAACCACGCGACGCCGCATGGCCTGGACGTGGATGGCCATACGGCGGTGGCGGGCATGGGCATCAACGACTCCATCCGGCCGGCACGGCCCGCGGGGGCGGCGTGGAGCGCGGTGAGCGACATGTTGCGCTACGTGCAGATGGAACTGGCCAACGGCATCCTGCCCGACGGCTCGCGCTACGTGTCGAAGGAGGCGCTGCTGGAACGCCGCAAGTCCAACGTGGCGCTGGGTACCACGGCGACCTATGGCATGGGCCTGATCGTCGACAACACCTGGGGCGTGCCGGTGGTGCACCACGGCGGCGACCTCGCCGGTTTCCATTCCGATATGTTCTGGCTGCCGCAGCAGGGCGTGGGCGCGGTGATCCTCACCAATGCGGACGCCGGCGTGTTCATCCGCGGTCCCTTCCAGCGGCGCCTGCTCGAGGTGCTGTTCGACGGCAGGCCGCTGGCGCAGGGCGACGTGGATGCCGGGGTGAAGCGACTGAAGGCGCAGGTGGCGGCGGAACGCAAGCGCCTGACCGTGCCTGCGGATGCCCACGCCTCGGAGCAGCTGGCCGCCGGCTACCGCAATCCCGCCGTGGGCAGCATCCAGGTGTCGCATGACGGCAAGGCCACGGTGTTCAACTTCGGTGCGTGGCACAGCGAGATGGCATCGCGCGGGAATGACGATGGTTCGCTGTCCTTCGTCACCATCTCGCCCGGTGCGGACGGCTTCGAGTTCGTGGTATCGGGCACGCCGGACAATCGCAAGCTGGTCCTGCGCGATGGCCAGCACGAGTACGTCTACGACGAGGTGAAGTAGTCATGCGCTCATCGACAAGCATCGGTCGCTGCATCTGGACGGGCCTGGTCGCGTCGTCCCTGCTGTGCGGATGCGCGACGGCCGATACCTTCCATGTGCCCGGCATCGAGGTCGCATCCACGTCGGCCCGCACCTATCAGTGCGATGCCGGGCAATCGCTCACCGTCACCTACTGGAACACCCAGGCGGGGCAGAGTTTTGCCGTGCTGTCCGTGCAGGGAAGGCCGATGCTGTTCGTCGACACGATCGCCGCATCCGGCGTGAAGTACGTGGCCGGCCGCTACACGTGGTGGACCAAGGGCGAGCACGGCGACCTGTACGACGCCATGGCGGGAGCGAATGCTGCACCCATGCTCGCGGGTTGCTCGGCGAGCGCGATCCGCTAGAAACAGCACGCTTGGCAGAAGTGTGACGCGCGTTGTCGAGGCGTCGTCACCAACGTGAATGATGCTGCGTCGCATGATGACGCAGCAAATTCTCTCGATCATCCTTTGTCCGCACTCAAGACCCGACGACTTCGGGCTGGCCGCTTTCTGGCCGGCGCAAGTTCTTGCGTTTCGTGCCCAGCTGCGCGGGGGGCGCAGCTTCCAACACAAAACAATGATGGGGAAGGGAATGAGCTACCGTCGCTTACCGCAGGTGCGGATCGGGCATTCCGATCCGGGTCACCGCCGCCCGCTGTCCGTTGCCTGTGCCGCGTTGTTCGCACTGACCTCGATGGGCATGGCCCACGCGCAGGACACGCAGAACCCGACCAACGCCAATCCGCAGGAATCCAAGCCGGCCACCAGCAAGAAGCCGGCTGCCGGCGACCAGCAGGCGACGCCTGCCGCCAAGCGATCGGAAGACACCGCGAAGAACCTCGACGCGATCGTGGTCACCGGTATCGCGGCCAGTATCCAGAACGCGCTGAAGACCAAGGAGAACTCGGACGACATCGTCGAGGCGATCTCCGCCGAGGACATCGGCAAGCTGCCCGATGCGAGCATCGCGGAAAGCCTGTCGCGCCTGCCGGGCCTGGCCACGCAGCGCGCGGACGGCAAGGCAAACCTCATTTCCATCCGCGGCCTCTCGCCCGACTTCGCGGGCACCACGCTCAACGGTCGCGAGCAGGCTACCGTGGGTGAAAACCGCGGCGTCGAATACGACCAGTATCCCGCCGAGCTGATCAGTGGCGCGGTGGTCTACAAGACGCCCGACGCCAGCCTGATCGGCCAGGGCCTCTCAGGCACGGTCGACCTGCACACGATCAAGCCGCTGGACCTGCCCAATCGGGCGATCGCCGCCAACGTGCGCGGCGAGTACAACACCAACGGCAAGCTCAACCCGGGCAGCGGCGTAGGCGACACCGGCCATCGCGTCAGTTTCTCCTACATCGACCAGTTCTTCGATCACACGCTGGGCCTGGCGGTCGGTTTTGCCCAGCTCGATTCGCCCATCCAGGAAAAGCAGTACCAGGCCTGGTGGTGGAGCATCGACAACGGTCCGGGCAGCATCGAGGATGCCTGGGGCGGCCCGCATACGCCGGGCATGCCCGATGGCGTCATCTCGCAGCAGGGCATGCAGCTACGCGCGCAGTCCCAGAGCCAGTTGCGCAACGGCCTGATGGCCGTGCTGGAGTGGGCGCCGAACGAGTCCTACCACTCCACGCTGGACATGTACTACTCCACCTTCAACCAGGAGAAGTACACCAACGGTGCGCAGTGGGCGAGCGGCCCGTACGACAGCGCCGGTCCCGCCGTGTACAGCAACGTGGGCGTGGTGCCGTCGCAGCCGTACCCGATCGTCACCACCGGCACCATGAGCAACATCGCGCCGATCCTGCAGAACGACTACAACAAGGAACACGACAAGCTGTTCTCGGTGGGCTGGAACAACCAGTACGACTTCGGCAGCGGCTGGCAGGGCCTGGCCGACCTCTCGTACTCGACCGCCAAGGTGAACCTGCACGACGCCTACCTGTTCACCGGCCTGGCCAACGGTGCCACCGCGACGGTGAATTACGCCACGCCGCTCAACTTCGGCTTCCCGAACTTCAGGACCGACACCAGCCTGTCCGACCCGGGCTCGGTCGTGTTCACCGATCCGGACAACTACGGCTACAACGGCCGCGAGGAGTTCGACAAGCAGAAGGACACCATCAAGGCGATCCGCCTGCAGATCTCCCATCCGGTGGGCTGGATCTTCAGCACGTTCGACCTGGGCATGGACTATTCCGACCGCAAGAAGGTCAAGTCGGCCGACGTCTATTTCGCCTGGCTCAATGGCAACGGTTCGGATTCGGGCACCTACGACCACACCATGGGCGTGCCGGTGAACCCGGCGTTCCTGCACGGTCCCACCGACCTGGGTTACGGCGGCCTCGGCGGCATCCTCAACTACAACGTGCTCGATGCGCTGTCGAACCAGTTCTACCTCACCCAGCGCAACGGGCAGTCCGACTGGAGCCGCAACTACTCGATCGAGGAGAAGGTGCCGGTCGGCTACGTGAAGTTCAACATCGACACCGCCCTGGGCGACGTGCCGCTGCGCGGCAACGTCGGCGTGCAGTTCGTGCATACCGACCAGTCGTCCGATGCCTACCAGACCAACGGCGACACCCTGGTGGGAACGCTCACCGGCGGCACCACGTACAACAACGTGCTGCCCAGCCTCAACCTGATCGCCGACCTGGGCAACCGCCAGTACCTGCGCTTCGGCTTCGCCAAGACCATGGCGCGCGGTCGCATCGACGACGAGAAGGTCGCCAGTTCGGCCGGCGTGTCGGAGGTGACCTCCGGTCCGGCCGCCGGGCAGGTGCTGTGGTCCGGCAGCGGCGGCAACCCGCAGCTGAAGCCGTATGTCGCCGTCGGCGTGGACTTGTCGTGGGAGAAATACTTCGGCCAGTCCAGCTACGTGGCGGCCGCGGTGTTCGGCAAGAACCTGCTCAACTACATCTACAACAAGACCGTGCTCGACTTCAATTTCGAGCAGGCCGGCTACATCAACGACAATCCGACGCTCACGCCGACGAGTCCCATCGGCGCGTTCACCCGTCCTGAAAACGGCACCGGCGGCAAGATGCAGGGCCTGGAGCTCTCCGGCGCGATCGAAGGCGGCCTGATCACGCAGGCGCTGGACGGCTTCGGCGCACAGGCCAACTTCTCTCTGACCAACAGCAGCATTCCGGTGAGTTCGATCTCCTCGGTGCCGGGTGGCCCGGCCACGTTGCCGGGACTCTCGCGCAAGGTGGCGAACCTGGCGTTCTACTACGAGAAGTACGGCTGGTCGGCCCGCATCGCCGCGCGCTATCGCTCCTCCTACACCGGTGAGGCGATCGCGTTGTTCGACCAGCTCGGCTACATCCAGTACCTGCCCGAGCTGGTCGCCGACTTCCAGGCCGGCTATGCCTTCCCCGACGAAGGCAAGTGGAAGGGCCTGTCGGTGCTGTTGCAGGTGAGCAACCTCAACAACGAGGCGGCCAAGACCCGGCAGATCTCCGGGCTGCCCAACAACGTGGAGGTCGGGCGTCCGCTCGACTACAACACCTGGGGCCGCACGGTGATGTTCGGCGTGAACTACAAGCTCTAGTCCCGGGTCGGGCGGATGCCCCGCGCATCCGCCCGAACGGCTTCCAGAGGTTTCGCCGGCGGGTTTATGCTCGCGGGACCAGACGGAGCCCTCCCATGCGCGAGCTGTATCCCGAGATCGAACCCTACGCGACGCATCGACTCAAGGTCGATGCACTCCACGAGCTGCATATCGAGGAGTGCGGCAATCCCGACGGGCTGCCGGTGGTCTTCCTGCATGGCGGGCCGGGTGCGGGCGTGTCGCCCTACCATCGCCGCTTCTTCGATCCCGCGCGCTATCGCATCGTGCTGTTCGACCAGCGTGGCGCCGGTCGCTCGACGCCGCATGCCGAACTGCGCGACAACACCACCTGGCACCTGGTGTCCGACATCGAGGCCATACGCGAATACTTCGGCATCGAGCGCTGGGTGGTCTTCGGCGGATCGTGGGGTTCGACCCTGGCCCTGGCCTATGCGCAGAAGCATGCGGAGCGCGTGCTCGGCCTGGTGCTGCGTGGCATCTTCCTCGGCCGTCGGTACGAGCTGCGCTGGTTCAACGAGCGTGACGGCGGTGCGCAGTGGATCTTCCCCGAGCGATGGGAGCGATACCTGGCCTACATCCCCGAGGACGAGCGCGACGACATGGTCGAGGCGTACTGGCGCCGGCTCGACAGCGACGACGAGGCCGTCCGCTTTGCCGCGGCGATGGCCTGGGGCAACTGGGAGGGTGGCAGCACCACCCTGGTCCATGACCCCGACGAGCCGGGCAACTTCGAGGACCCGCAGGCGGCGATCAGCGTCGCACGCGCGGAGGCGCACTACTTCCGCCATGGCATCTTCCTGGAGCCGGACCAGCTGCTGCGCGACGTCGGGCGCATCCGCCATATCCCCGCCACCATCGTCCACGGCCGCTACGACATCATCTGCCCGGTGAAGTCGGCCTGCGATCTCGCCGGTGCATGGCCCGAGGCGCACTTCCACATCGTGCTGGCCGGCCACAGCGCCGCCGACCCGGCCATCGTCGACCAGCTGGTGAGCGCCACGGACAGCCTCGCGGACAGGTACTGCTGAACGGTTTTGCGTGCGCGCGTCTTCACGAAGCGCCTGCGCACGATTCGGTAAGAGACGAAACTCGGGACGCGACGCGTGCAGGCACGCGCGTCGCGTCATTCACTTCCTGGGACGGACCGCGAGGAGACAGGGCATGGCCATCCGCGATGGAGACATCGATACCGATGTCGCGCCGAGTGGCACGGGTTGCGCCGAATGCCTGGGCGCGGACGGGTGGTGGCTGCATCTGCGTCGCTGCGCCCAGTGCGGGCACATCGGCTGTTGCGACAACTCCCCGCAGCAGCACGCCACGCGGCATTTCCACGACACCGGCCATGCGGTGATCTGCAGCTTCGAGCCGGGCGAAACCTGGTTCTACGACTATCGCACGCAACAGTTCTTCGACGGGCCGGCGATGCACCCGCCGCTGGCGCATCCGTCGGACCAGCCGGTGCCCGGGCCGCGCGGCAAGGTGCCCGAGAACTGGCTGGACCTGTTGAAGTAGGCGGCGGCGCCTTCCGCCCCCCATCGGCGTAAGCTGGTCTGGCGCAGTCGTCTGCGCGGGACGCGACCCGGCATCAGGTCGGGACGCATCTCCCGGCCGAGGTCGATGCCATGCGTGCCTGGTGGATGTTCAGCCTGCTGTTGTGCGTTGCCCCGTCGGTGCCCGGGGCAGGGGCCGACCCGAGCCTGCTGGAGCACCCCTCGGTGAAGCTGATGCTGGACGGCAAGCCGTCCGACATCTTCGATCGCGCGGCGCTGGCCCTGATGCCGCGCGGCACGGCGCAGGGCGCGCCGAACGGCGAGCCATCGAGCACCTGGCAGGGCGTGGCCCTGGAAGACATCGTGCGCCGCACCTGCGTGGCATCGGGAGACTCCCTCAGCGGACGCGCCCTGGCGAGGCTGGTGCGCGTCACCGCCGCGAACGGCGAGCAGGTGGTCTTCAGCGCGACCGAGCTCGATCCCGATTTCGGCAACGTCGAGGTGCTGCTGGCCGATACCCGGGACGGCCATCCGCTTGCGCAGGACGGACCGTTCCGCCTGATCGTTCCGAAGGACAAGCGCAGCGATCGCTGGCTCAGCCACGTCACGACGATCGAGGTGGTGGATGCCTCGACGCCTTGAGCGCCCGGTCGCGCCGTCGTGCGTGCCCGTGTCCCTCTGCCTCAGCTTGAGGCAGGAAGCTAACCGGGATCGCCGAATCGTCTTGCGGATTCCTGCACGCCCCTCACCGCGGCCGCGATGACCAGGCCGGTCATCATCAGTCCGACCACGCCGAGCAGCAAGGCATCGATACGGCCGAACGGCGTGGTGGGCACCACGTCGCCGTAACCGATGGTGAGCGCGGTGATCGCACAGAAGTAGATCGTTTCGCCCGGTGGCGATGCGGAGCGGTCCGAGGTTTCGACGGGGCCGCCGAAGTAGTACATGCCCGCGGTGAGCAGGATGAACAGGAGGGCCTGCCCCAGCAGGATCGCGCGCAGGTACCACAGCGTTCGCCAGAACTCCGCGAGCACGTCGCTGGCCTTCAGGTGGTTTCGTTCAGCTCTCGACCTCAGTCCCATGGTGGAAGTCTCCGGATGATGAGGGGGCTGCCGGATCGCGATATCGCCGTGGCTATCGCGACGGCGGCGGTGCGCTTCCTGCCGGCTCGTGCGCCGCGCCTTGCCGCAGGCGCGGGCGTACATCGAGCAGCTGGAGCATCAGGCAGGCATACAACGTGACGGCCACGAAGAGCCCCATGCGGACCGCGAACGCAGTGTAGACATCCTTGCCGGCCACGCTGTCCTGCACGGACTGGCCGAGCAGGATGATCAGGGTGACCAGGCTGTTGAGCCAGAATCCCGGCGAATAGCGCGTGCGACTGAGTGCATACAGCTTGCGCGCCACCAGCAGGCCGAACAGCAGCATCCAGAGGAAGAACATCCACAGGTGCACGAACCACTTCAGCGCGAACCAGAACAGGATCGCCAGCGCGCCGCCGAGCAGGGTGGAGCCGAGCAGCTCGCGCGCGGCGCCGCGTGCCGACGTCGTGCAGCTCTGCCGGCCCAGGCTGACCGACTTCATGATGATCGGCATGTAACTCGAGGGATCGGCCAGCGCGAGCAGGAACACCGGCATCACCACCAGCGTGGCGCGCCATGCCAGGCGGGTCGCCTCGGCCTGCGGCGGGGCGGGCCTGGCGGCCGGCTTCGCCGGGCTGGGCGGCTCCGGAAACAGCCCGTGGCTGACCGCCAGGGCCAGCACCGCAAGCAGCAGTCCCTTCGCCAGCGCGCCCACCACCGTCATCGCCAGCTGCAGGTCGGCAGTGCCCGCCGCGGAGATCATGGTCACGCCCGCGACGAGGAAGGTCGACACCAGGTTGTTGCCCCCGCGCAGCCCGTAGCGAAACGCCAGGAACAGGCACAGGCCCACCATCAGTACGCCGCCCACGAAGTAGTACTGCAGCAGGGGCACGAGCAGCAGCCCGCTGCCCGTCGTCATCGCCACCACCAGCACCAGGCCGATCGCGGCCTTCGGGGGCAGCGGCCGATGGATCGAAGCGAGCAGGTACACCGCAAACACCGGAGCGACGATGGGAATCGGCAGGTCCATGCCGAAGCTCACCGCGAGGCACAGCGCCGTGCCGAAGGCCAGGCGCAGTGCGCGCCGGCCCAGTCGTTCGCGTTGGGTGGCGACGGCGTTCATCAGTACAGGTAAGAGAGCCAGCTCATCACGCGCAGGAATACGCGACCCAGCGGATTGAGCGGGTTGCCTTGGGTGGGGAAGGCCATCACCTCGGCCTGGCCGCCGACACGGATGTCGCGCGTCGGCACGGACTCGCCCGGCGCGAACTCGACCACCACCGGGAATCGCTGGGCCGGGCGCAACCAGTCGCGGCTGTTCTGCACGGTGGGCAAGGTGCCCGGTGGGGAGCTCTGGCCCGCACTGACGCCATAGCCGATGCTGCGGACCCGGCCCTTGAACAGCTCGCCCGGGCGCGAGTCCAGCGCGATCGCCACCGGCGTGCCGGGTTCCAGGTGCCCGAGGTTGTTCTCGGTCATGTCCGCGCTCACCCAGACATCGTGGTTCGCGATCAGCGTCATGACCGGGTTGCCTACCGCCGCGAACTGGCCGACATCGGTGCGCAGGTCCGTGATCAGCCCGTCCGAGCGCGCGTGCACCTTGGTGTTGGCGAGATCCAGCTCGGCCTTCTCCACCGCCGCGGCCGCGCTGCGCAATTGCGCGTTCTCCGACTCGCCGCCACCCTGCTGCTCCTTGGCGCGCTCCACCTCGGCACGGGCGGCGCTGACCTGGCTGATCGCCTGCTCATGCGTGGCGCGCGCCACTTCCAGGCGACGCAGCGAGACCGTGCCCTGGTCCTCGCGATAGAGGCGCTCGAGGCGATCGCTGTCCTGGCGTGCCTTGACCTCGTTGGCCATGGCCGCGCGCAGCGATGCGCTTGCCGAGTCGATGCCGGCGGTACTGGCGCCGACCTGGCGGCGCGTGGACTCGAGGTCGGCACGCGCGCGCACGAGCGCGATGCGGTAAGGCTCCGGATCCACCTCGAACAGGATCTGCCCCGCCTTGACCTGCTCGTTGTTGTGCACGTCGACGCGAATCACCCGGCCGGCGGCCTCGGCCGCCACGGGGATCACGAAGGCCTGTATCCGCGCCTGCTGCGTATAGGGCGTGAAGCGATCGGCCAGCAGGTACCAGAGCAGGCTGACGCCGATCAGGATCAACACCCACTTCATGCCCTTGCCGGACGGCTCGGCGGCCGTCGGCGCGGGTGTGGCGTTGGCGGGGGCGGGCGAAGAGGCGTCGCTCATCGGGTCTGGCCTGCGGGCGCGTGGTTTCTGGCCGAGGGGGCATCGGGCTCGTCGAACAGGTCACCCCAGTCCGTGCGCTGCTGCATCTGCTCGCGGGTGGCCTGATCGACCAGGGGCTGGTCCGTGTGCCAGCCGCCGCCGACCGCCTTGTACAGCGCGATCAGGCTGCCGACGGCGTTGCTGCGGTTGACGATGTACGCATCCTGTTCCGAGGAGAGCGCCTGCTGCGCATCGAGCACGCGCTGGAAGTCCGAATAGCCCTCGCGGTACAACGTGTTGGCCAGCGTCAGCGAGCGACGCGCGGACGTCTGGGCGTCGCGCAGGATGCTGTCGCGCTGCAGGGCGGAGATCAGGCCGGTGGCGGCATCATCGGCCTCGCGCGCCGCGTCGCGCACCGTGCCCTGGTAGGCGACCGCCAGCTGCTGCAGGCGCGCGTCCTGCACGCGCACGTTGTTGGTGATCCTGCCGTGGTCGAAGATGTTCCAGGTGACGCTGGGACCGACGGCCAGCGCCGTCGTGCTCGGCGATCCCGACAGCGAGCTGGCGCTCCAGGCCAGCGAGCCCAGCAGGGTCACGGACGGATACAGGTCGGCCTTGGCCACGCCGATCAGCGCCGACTGGGCGGCCATCTGGTATTCCGCGGCCTGCACGTCCGGGCGCCGCAGCAGCAGGTTGGCCGGCACGTCCTGCAGCACGGCGCGGTCGACCAGGGGAATGTAGCCCTGCTTGTCGCCTTGCTCGTCCAGTTCCGGCAGGGGACCGGGCGGCCGCCCTATCAGCACGGCCAGGGCATGGCGGGCGAGTTCGATCTGGCTTTCGAAGTTCGGGATGCTGCTCAGCGTGCTGAGGTACTGCGTCTTCGCCTGCTGGAAATCCAGCTCGTCGCTTTCGCCGCCCTTGAACAGGCGCTCGGTGATCTCGAAGCTGCGCTTCTGCAACTCGGCGTTCTCGCGGGCGATGCGCAGGCGGGCCTCGGCCGTGCGCATCGTGTAGTAGGTGTCGGCCACCTGGGCGTGCATGAGGACCAGGACGGCCTCGCGGTTGGCCTGCGAAGCGAAGTAGGCGGCGTCCGCCGATTCGATCGCACGCTTGAAGCGTCCCCAGAAATCCAGTTCCCAGCCGAGGCTGAATCCCGCGCCGTACTGCCAGGAACCGGGAACGCTGGGCGTGGGCTCGCGATGGTTATGGGTCTTCACGTAGGCCGCGTCGGCGCCCAGCTGCTGCACCTGCGGATAGCGTCCGCTCTGCGCGATGCCGAGTTGGGCGCGCGCTTCGAGCACGCGCAGCCCCGCCACCTTCAGGTCGGTGTTGTGCGCGTCGGCCTCGACGATCAGGCGCTCGAGATTCGGATCGGCGAAGACCTGCCACCACTGGCTGGCATCCGGTTGCACCTGCTGCGAGGTGGTCCGTTCGAGCGCCGCGCTGCTCCAGTGCTCGGGCCAGGCCTCGTGTTGCGGGTGGAAATCCGGCCCGACCGTGGTGCAGCCGCCGAGGCATGCCACGGCGGCCAGCAGCAGTCGGTTGGGACCCTTCGGGCACAACACGTTCGTTGGCCAGCGAGGTCAGGGTTGTTTCGGTTCGCTGGGCGCTTCGACAGGCTGCGTCTGGTCATCGACCCAGCGCCAGAACAGCTGGTAGCCGACCGCCAGCACTACCGGTCCGATGAACAGGCCGATGACGCCACCGGTCACCATGCCGCCGAGTGCGCCGATCAACACCACCGGCATCGGGACGTCGACACCGCGCCCCAGCAGCAGCGGCTTGAGCACGTTGTCCGCCAGTCCGGCGATGAAGACATAGACGGCGAAGATGATCGCGGCCACGGTGAAGCCTTCCTTGGCGAACACGAAGATGATCACGGGGATGGTGATCAGCGTCGCGGGCAGCTGCATGATGCCGAGCAACAGCACGGCGAGCGCAAGCAGTCCCGCACCGGGAATGCCCTTGATCACGAAAGCCACGCCGACCAGCAGCATCTGGATGAAGGCGATGCCGACCACGCCCTGGGCCACGGCTCGAATGGTCGCGCCGCACAGTTCGGTGATCTTCGGACCGGTTTCCGGACCGAACAGGCGCGAGGCGATGCGCATGGCGCTACGGCGGGACTCTTCACCGTAGGCCATGAAGATGCCTGCGATGATCAGCGCGAAGATGAAGATCAACAGCCCCGACGCGACGCCGGTGGCGACGCCGAGCAGCGTGGCGCCGATGCCCTTGAGCTGCGGCGTGAACTTCTGGATGAGGCCGGTCAGGTCGGAGGATGCCTGCGACCAGAACGCGTACACCTTGCCGCCGATCAGCGGCCAGCCGGCGACCGATTCCGAAGGCGGCGGGATGCGCACGTCTCCGCTCTTGGCGACCTCCATCGCGTGCTCCACCGAATCCACCAGGGCGACTCCGAGCAGGTACGCGGGCACCGTGATGATGATGAGCGAGATGAGGACGATGAGCGTGGCCGTCAGCCCGTCCTTGTTGCCCAGTCTGGGTCGCAGCTTCAGGTGCAGCGGATACAGCGTGATCGCAAGGATGAGCGACCACACCAGCAGGCTGCCGAAGGGATAGAAGATGCGGAAGCAGACAACCGCGAGGACGGCGATCAGGCCGGCTCGAATCAGGACGTCGAGCATGCCGCGCGACAACTGCTTTTCGGAAACAGGTGAAGACAGCATCGATGATCTCCTTGCAGACTGCAGTAGAGATTCGCGAGCGGTAGGCCAAACGTTCTGGTTTCCCCCTGCCGGCCGGCGCCCCTGCCGCGGCTCGTTGATGCTCCGCCAGCACGTGTGTTTTTTGCGAGAAAGTTTGTGCGGATTCGGCGGTCGCTTCGCAAGGACTGCACATCGATCGGTGGTCGCCTATCAGGCGCGCAGGAGCGATAAGTAGATTTACTTAGCGCATCCAGCGTTCCTAGCGAGCCGGGTGTGGCGACTGCGGGCGACCGGCGTTGGGCGGGCCCTTCGCTGTGCCGCCTTCGCGGTCCCGCGGACGCGGCCAGGGGGCAGGAAGGCTCCACGGGACGGCCCTGAGTTCATCTCAAGTGTGCGAAGCCTTACTTCCGACCCATGGCAGGGGCGCCAAGCTGTGGTTACGTTCGGGGTTTGTGCCGTCCACCTGGGGAGTCCCGATGCTTCGTCTTCGTACGCTTGTTGTTGCCACGTCCATCGCGCTCGGCGCCTGCTCGCAGCAGTCGAACGAGCAGGCCCCGCAACCCGCCCCGGCCAGCACCGCGCCCGCCAAGGCCTCCACGGCGGCGCCGGCGCCCGAGGTCAGCGCGGTGAACCCGTTCCTGGAGCCCAGCACGCTGCCGTTCCAGGCGCCGCCGTTCGACAAGATCAAGGATGGCGACTACCAGCCGGCGCTCGAGGAGGGCATGAAGCAGCAGCTGGCGGAGATCAACCAGATCGCCGACAACCCGGAGCCGCCGACCTTCGAGAACACCTTCATCCCGATGGAGAAGTCAGGGCTGCTGCTCTCCCGGGTGCGCCGTGCCTTTTTTGCCGTCACCGGCGCGAACACCAATGACACGCTGGAGAAGGTGCAGCAGGACGAGGCGCCGAAGTTCGCCGAGCACCAGGACGCCATCGTGCTGAACGACAAGCTGTTCAAGCGCATCGAGGCGATCTACGAACAGCGCGGCTCGCTGAAGCTCGACCCGGAATCCAATCGCCTGGTCGAAGTGACCTACAAGAACTTCGTGCGCGGCGGCGCCAAGCTGTCCGACGCCGACAAGGCGAAGCTGAAGGACCTGAACAAGGAAGAATCGGGGCTGCGCGCCCAGTTCACCAAGAAGCTGCTGGCCGCCACCAAGGCAGGTGCGCTGGTGGTGGACGACAAGGCCAAGCTCGACGGCCTGTCCGAGGGCGACCTCGCCGCCGCCGCGCAGGCCGCGCAGAACCGCAAGCTGGACGGCAAGTGGGTGATCCCGCTGCAGAACACCACGCGGCAGCCGGCGCTGCAGGGCCTCAACGACCGCGCCACGCGCGAGCAGCTGTTCAAGGCCTCGTGGGACCGCGCGGAGCATGGCGACGACAACGATACCCGCGAGCTGATTTCGCGCATCGCGCAGATCCGCGCCGAGCAGGCCAAGGTGCTGGGCTACTCCAGCTATGCCGCGTGGAAGCTGGAAGACCAGATGGCCAAGACGCCGGAAGCGGCGCTGGGCTTCATGGGCAAGCTCGCCCCGGCCGCCACCGCGCGCGCCGAGCGCGAGGCCAAGGACATCCAGGCTGTGATCGACCAGCAGCAGGGTGGCTTCAAGGTCGAGGCCTGGGACTGGAGCCACTACGCCGAGCAGGTGCGCAAGGCCAAGTACGATCTGGATGAATCGCAGATCAAGCCGTACTTCGAACTGGACAACGTGCTGCAGAACGGCGTGTTCTACGCCGCCAACCAGCTCTACGGCCTGACCTTCAAGGAGCGCAAGGACATCCCGGTGTGGCAGCCGGACGTGCGCGTGTTCGAGGTGTTCGACAAGGACGGCTCGTCGCTCGCGCTGTTCTACTGCGACTACTTCAAGCGCGA
>JACXTT010004775.1_pt1 | contig 19991 bp, 15 predicted proteins | sample 9270951 | NCBI WGS metagenome assembly JACXTT01 (sample SAMN15532306, study PRJNA645909) | rock metagenome | isolation source: weathered quartz diorite | place: Puerto Rico | collected 2017-06-21 | reverse complement strand
TGACCAGCGGGATGCGGGAGGCGGGAGGCGTGGGTCACGGTGAGGGAACGGACCCGGTGATGATACCTCCGGTCTCGTTGATGGACGGCGATTCGGTGGTGGTGGATCCGTTGCCGCCGCTTGGGGAGAGCTACTACGTCGCCATCGCCGGGATGGTGCGGAAGCCTGGGGCGTATCCTTGGCGGCCGGGGATGACGTTACGGGAGCTGGTGACGCTGGCACGCGGCCCCGTGGTGGGCGCCTATCTAAAGGAAGCGGAGATCGCGCGGTTGCCGGTGGACCGCGCGCAGGGGCAGCTGGCGACGACGGTGCGGGTGCCGCTCGACTCGACGTACCTGTATGACCGCGATTCGTTAACGAAGTATGTGGGTCCCCCGGGGCCGACGGTCGCGGCGACGGGGGCTCCTGAGGTGCCGCTCGAGCCGTACGACAACGTGCTGATTCTGAAGCAGCCGGAGTTCGACTTTCAGCGCACAGTGGTCGTCGCGGGCGAGGTGCTCTATCCGGGGACGTATTCGCTGAAGACGAAGACGGATCGGCTGGCCGAGTTGATCGCGCGGGCCGGGGGGCTGACGCGGCAGGCGTATCCGGACGGGATCCGCTTCGTGCGGCGGCTCGACAACCTCGGCCGCATCAACGTGGACCTGCCGCGGGCGTTGCGGGACACGACAGCGCCGTCCAACATCATCTTGCAACCGGGGGATTCGATTGATGTCCCCGAGTATCAGCCAGCGGTGAAGGTAACCGGTGCGGTCAATTCGCCGGGGAGTGTGTTGTACCGTAAAGGCGCGGGGCTCGACTATTATCTCAGTGGCGCCGGGGGGTTTGCCTACACGGCGGATAAGGGGAAGGTGAGCGTGCGGTTCGCCAACGGTGAGGTACGCACGCGGCACCGGTGGCTGTTCGTCTCGAGTGATCCCAAGCCTGGGCCAGGGTCAGAGGTATTCGTGCCGCTACGGGACACGACGGAGCGGGTGAATTACGCCTCACTGTTCACCTCGATCGTGCAGATCATTGCGAGCACGGTGACGGCGATTTACGTGATCAAGCATTTGTGACGGACAGGCGCTGGCGACAATTGTGCCGGTGATACAGCGGTGAGGAAGGGTATTATCCTGGCCGGCGGTGCCGGCACGCGTCTGCACCCGCTTACGCTCGCGGTCAGCAAGCAGCTTCTCCCCGTCTACGACAAGCCGATGATTTACTATCCCCTCTCCACGCTGATGCTGGCGGGGATTCGGGACGTTCTGGTTATTTCGACGCCGCAGGACATTCCTCGTTTTCAGGCGCTGCTGGGGGATGGGACCCAGCTCGGTATGTGTTTTCGGTATGCCGAGCAGCCGCGGCCGGAGGGTCTGGCGCAGGCGTTCGTGATCGGGCGGGAGTTTGTGGGCAGCGCCGCCACGGCGCTCATCCTGGGTGACAACATCTTCTACGGCGGGGGGCTGCGGCCGCTGCTCGAGAAGGCTGCCGAGCAGACGCGAGGAGCGACGGTGTTCGCTTACCGGGTGAAGGACCCCGAGCGCTACGGTGTGGTCGAGTTCGACGGCAACCACCGAGCTAAGAGCCTCGAGGAGAAGCCCAAGGATCCGAAATCGCACTATGCGGTCACCGGATTGTATTTCTATGACAACGCCGTCGTGGACATCGCCGCGCACCTGCGGCCGTCGGACCGGGGGGAGCTGGAGATCACGGATATCAATCGGGCGTACCTCGGAAGGACCGCCCTACACGTGACCGTGCTCGGCCGCGGCATCGCCTGGCTCGATACCGGGACGCCGGAGGCTCTGCTTCAGGCGGCAAGCTACGTCGCGGCGCTCGAAGAGCGACAGGGACTGAAAGTCGGAGCGGTGGAGGAGGTTGCCTACCGGATGGGCTTCATCGACGCGGCGCAGGTGGAGCGCCTGGCCACGCCGCTGCTGGGCAATCCTTACGGGCAGTACCTGCAGGCGATCCTGGACGAGGACGCGTGAAGGCGATCGCCACGTCTGTGCCCGGAGTCCTGATCGTTGAACCCCGGGTGTTTCCCGACGCCCGGGGCTTCTTCTTTGAGAGCTATCATGCGGAGCGGTATGCCGCCGCGGGCATATCCTCACGATTCGTCCAAGACAACCATTCGTGCTCGAGGCTGGGGACGATTCGCGGTCTGCACTACCAGCTGCGTCGCCCGCAGGCGAAGCTGCTCAGGGTGATTGACGGGGTGGTGTTCGACGTGGCCGTGGACATTCGGCGCGGCTCACCGACGTTCGGTCGCTGGGCGAGCGTGGAGCTGTCCTCCGACAACAAGCGGCAGGTGTATGTGCCCGCCGGCTTTGCCCACGGCTTTTGTGTCGTCTCCGAGATCGCCGAAGTGGAATACAAGTGCAGCGACTTTTATCAGGTGGACGATCAGCACGGGGTGCTCTGGAGCGATGCGACGCTCCGGATCCCATGGCCTGTGCAGGATCCCGTCCTGTCCGATCAGGACCGCACGTTACTGCCCCTGACGGCGGAGCGAGATGATCTCCCCGTGTATGAAGGCGTCCGATCGTGATGTTCCAGCCCTCCTGCATCCTCGTCACGGGCGGAGCCGGCTTCATCGGCTCGAACTTCGTGCGCTGGTTACTCGAGGACGATTCACGAGTCCGTGTGGTCAACTTCGATCTCCTCACGTACGCGGGAAACCTCGAGAGCCTAACGGACGTCGCCGAGCGATACGGGGCTTCAGGGGACAGCCGCTATTTCTTCGTGCGCGCTGACATCCGCGACTTCGACGCCATAACGAGGATCCTACAGGGCGGCGCGACCGAGACCGTCCGCGGGCACGCTACAGGGCGGGCGATTCCACGGCCTGACTGCGTCGTGCACATGGCTGCCGAGTCCCACGTGGACCGCTCGATCATGGGGCCCGCCGCGTTCGTGGACACGAACGTGCAGGGCACGCTTGCACTGCTCGAGGCGTGCCGGAAAGAGTTGGCGGAGCGCGAGCGACCGTTTCGCTTTCTGCACGTCAGCACCGACGAAGTGTACGGGAGTCTCGGACCGGACGACGCTGCGTTCACCGAGACCACATCACTTGCTCCGAACAGTCCGTATGCCGCGAGTAAGGCGGGCTCGGACTTGCTGGTGAGAGGCCATGTAGAGACCTTCGGATTCCCGGCTATCATCACACGCTGCTCGAATAATTACGGACCCTACCAGTTTCCGGAGAAACTGATTCCGCTGATGATCACGCGAGCCTTGGCCGACCAGGCGCTCCCAGTCTACGGCGACGGGGAGAACGTGCGCGACTGGCTGCATGTAGAGGACCACGGGACGGCCCTATGGAGCGTGCTCACTCGGGGCCGCATCGGCGAGGTGTACAATATCGGCGGGGAATGCGAGCGGCGGAACATTGAGATCGTGAAGGCGCTGCTCCGCACGCTCGGTAAACCGGAATCCCTGATCCGTCCGGTGATCGATCGCCCTGGACACGACCGTCGCTACGCGATGAACGTCTCCAAAATCAAACGGGAGCTGGGCTGGGAGCCACGCCATGGCTTGGACAACTCGCTGCCCGAAACGGTGAACTGGTATGTTGGGCATCGGCAGTGGTGGGAGCGGGTGCTGAGCGAGGCATACCGCGCCTCGAACGCGCTGTATCTGAAGGACGATTAGATGCGCGCGATGATCCTAGGTGCCGGCGGGATGCTGGGACACGACCTGGTTGCGACGGCACCCGAAGATATCGGGCTATTTCCCTTTACGCATGCTCAACTCGACATCACGGATACCCGCTCGCTCGCTTCCGTGGTTGCCGACGTTCAGCCTGATGTCCTCATCAACGCCGCAGCGTACACCGCTGTGGACCGGGCGGAGTCCGAGTGGGCGCAAGCGTTCCGTGTGAACGCCGAAGCAGTGGGAGAACTGGGTCGCATCGCCGCACGGGCTGCGGCGCGGGTCATACATTTCAGTACGGACTACGTCTTCGATGGAACAGCTGTCCAACCCTACGGAGAAGACACCCCCACCAAACCCATCAACGCGTACGGCGCAAGTAAGCTGGCGGGCGAGTCTATGCTCAGAGAGAGCGGTGCCGATTTCGTTATCCTCCGCACGCAGTGGTTATTTGGCGTGCACGGCCGGTCGTTTCCCAGGACCATGTGGGAGCGGGCGACCACAGGACTACCTGTCACTGTCGTGCGGGATCAGACCGGACGTCCTACTAGTACAAACGACCTCTCACACGCGACCTGGAGAGTCATCGACACTCGAATCTCCGGCCTAATGCACGCGGCCAACGACGGCACCGCGACATGGTTCGATATCGCGGAATTTGTTTTCTCCAGGGCCGGCAAAGTGGATCTCCTCACGCAGTGTGCCGCAGCCGAGCACCATACCCCTGCCGCACGCCCGCGGTACAGCGTGCTGGACACCAGGAGGTTAGCCCGTTGCCTTGGCGGGTCGCTCCCTCACTGGCGCCGCGCATTAGCGCGGTTTCTCGATGAATTGACAGTCCGAAGCACCGTCACTTAGCGAGCTTCTTCTTCTCACCGCACCATCGGGCTGACTGCGCCAAAGCCGCTGGAGTGGCCCAATGACACGTGAATTGGAGGTGAAGTCCCGAGTCCAACTCACGTTGAGACGTGTCCGACCTTGCGATGCTGAGGCCTCCCTCCCTCCATGGGCCTCTTGAGGGCGGGATATCGCCCGCGGGTGACGTCATGGCGTCGGAAGCAGTCCGCGACGCCCCTCAAGAGGCCTGAGCCTCATCAAGCCACCACCACGCGCACAACTGTGGGTGAGGAAACCATGATCTGGAATCGAGAACGACGCGTTCACGTTGGCACGATTTGGGTGCGGCCCCTGCCTCCACTGGCTGCAATTCACACTTGGGAGCGGTCATACTCGCGACCGCGACCTTGTTCGCTTGCGGCCTCCCCAGAGAAGTCGAGCCAGTTGCAGCACCCGGCGTGACATCCGTCGCCGTGGCACCAAGCGCCGAGATGGCGACCGCTGTGACGCTGCACGTGGAGTGCTCCGGACCTGTAGTGGCGATTCAGACGGTCTATACAGCTACGGGAATCGATTCCGGGACAACTCCTCGAACTCCCGTGACAGGATGCCCAGCATCAGTCAATCTGCTCGGCTTGCTCAGTGGTGTGGACTACCATACGACGATCAAGCTGTGGAGCGCCGAGGATTCAGTCACTGCGGCGGGGCCAAACGCGAATGCCGACACGCTACCCGGCGATCTTCCGCAGGTTAGCATCATGTCCAGAGGCACCTATCCACATGGTATGACGGCATTTGCGGTGCTTAACCCTTCGAGAACGGACCAAGGGCTCGCCTTGATAGTCGACTCAATCGGCCGAATTCGCTGGTACTTTCGCTCGTCGCGAATCATCACAGACCTTCAACCTCAGCCCCAGCCGATTGGACGGTATACGCTCGCTCTGGCGAATTACGACCCGCTCGCCTTCACTACTCTCGGGTATCTGGGTTCGGAATATCAGGAGTTAGACATTGGGGGCGATTTTCTTCGCAAGTGGACTGTCACAGGCGGATACTTCACGGACAACCATGACATTCGGCTCTCGTCCCGTGGCACCGGTGCTCTCTTGGGTTTCGACTTTCGCATAATGGATCTCAGCAGCTTGGGTCTGTCGCAGAGTACGCAGGTAATCGGCAACCTGCTGCAAGAAGTTGACTCCACGGGAGCTGTTCTCTTCTCCTGGAACGTTTTTGACCATTTTTCGTTCGCCGACATCGATTCCGCTGTGGTGCCGCTGGTCACTCTTAGTCCAACGCGAATCGATTGGACTCACGCAAACGCGCTGGACGTCGACCGTGACGGGAATTACCTGGTCAGCTTTCGCCATCTCAGTGAGGTGACGAAGATCGACTCGCGAAGCGGGGCAGTGCTGTGGCGTATGGGAGGCGTTCGAAACGTGTTCCATTTCGATTCTGACACCAACAGGTTTTCTTTCCAACACGGTGTTCGTCGACTGGCCAGCGGGAACCTCCTCATGTTCGACAACGGCAACACGCGCACACCACCGTTCAGCCGAGCTATCGAGTATCGCCTCGATGAGCAGGCCCACTCAGCCGCTGCTGTCTGGCAGTATCGACCGACGCCGGATCTCTTCACCTTCGCACTCGGCTTCGCCGAGAGGCTCTCTGACGGGAACACACTTGTCACCTTCGGTACGAGAGGTGTGGTGCAGGAAGTTACACCCGCGGGAGGCCTTGTCTGGCAACTTACCGTGCCGAACGGACTCTGGATCTATAGGGCGTACCGGATTCGCTCTTTGTACGATCTGGGGGGCACCTGATCGGGATACGCGACACCATCAGCGAACCGTCAGAACTTCCGTCAGGAGGGTCTGGGGTCCGCCGCCGTCTGGCGGTTACCTTCCTGATCGAAAGCCTTACCGAACCTGGTGGATCCGAGCGGCAGTGCGTGGAACTTGCTCGTGCTCTGACTGCTTTGGGACACCGAGTGAGGGTTCTCACGCTCGACGGTTCACTGGATGTCCACGAACGAAACCACATCGACCACCGCATTCCCGTGATGCAAATCGGACGGCGTCATGTCGCCAGCTGGATCGAGCGCTTGCACCCCAAGCTCGGGCAGGCTTGGAACATGATCCGCCTAGGCCTTGCGGGACGTCATGTCTGTCGCGCTGATATCCTAATGTCCCACCACTATCCCGCACAGTGGGCTTCATTTGTTGCCACGATGTTCAGACGAGCGCCAGTCGTGTGGCTCTGCAATGATTGGATCTACCATCCGCTGGCACCAGGCCACCGACTGGGCCGCTTGGCACGTCTAGCGCTACGGGCTGCGATGGTCGCCTTGGACGGTTTCATCGCCCGACGCTGTTCCGCCGTCTTAGTTCTGAGTCGCTTGACAGGACACGCAGTCGACCGAGGATATCGCGTGAACAGCCGTGTGTTCCGAACCGGGGCAACAGGACCGGATTCTTGGCCGACGGGAGGAGACCGACGCGCGAGGGCGAGGCGAATTCTAGCGATCTCTAGTGACGTGTACCTCTTGTCCACCGTCTGCATCCTGATGCCGCATCGCAGAGTGGAGGACGTAATCCGCGCGCTCGCGCGGTTAGCGGAGGGTTTAAGGGGGCGAGTACAGTTCATACACGTTGGGGCCTCGCCGGACCAGCGCCTAAGGGATAGCCTGCAAGCTCTTGCAAGTCAGGAGGGAGTAGCGGAGCGGGTCTCGTTCTTGGGAGCCGTCTCGGAAACGGTGCGACGCCAGATCATCGACGCAAGTGATGTGTTCCTCTTTCCAGTCGAACGGCAGAGTTGGGGGTTAGCCCCTTTGGAAGCCATGGCCGCGCGAATTCCAACCATTGTCTCTGGTGCGAGCGGCGTATCGGAGGTGTTACGAGACGGACGAGACGCCCTGGTCTATAAAGCAGGCGATGCGAATCGCCTCGCGCAGCTGATCACCTGGCTACATGATCGTCCCGATGACGCCGCAGCCCTCGCCGAGGCAGGCCGTCGACGCTGGGAGCGGCGCTTCACATGGTCTCGTGCCGCTCGGCGTCTTGCTCGCCACCTTTCACGCTACCAGCCTTCCTGAGTTGAGGTAGGACGATGTGTGGTATAGCTGGAGCCATCGGTTCTGCGTGGGACAGTCCTAGGTTCGACCGCTTAGTGGATCTACTCGCGCGCCGCGGCCCCGACGATCAGGGATTATGGCGAGAACCCGGCATCGCCCTCGGGCACCGCCGCCTCAGCATTATCGATCTATCGCCCCGCGGTCGCAACCCGATCTTCAATGAGGACGGAAGTCTGGTTATGGTCTTCAACGGAGAAATCTTCAACTATCGAGAGCTGCGAGCAGATCTGCTAGCGAGGGGGCATCGCTTTCGATCCGAAACGGACGCCGAGGTAGTTCTTCACCTCTACGAGGATGAAGGGACCGAGCTGTGTCGTCGGCTAGAGGGCATGTATGCCTTCGCTCTGTGGAACCGCCGCAGCAGGGAGCTTTTCGCCGGGCGCGATCCCTTTGGTGAGAAGCCCTTTTACTACTCATTTTCCGGCGGCCTAGACTCGTTCGTGTTTGCCTCGTCCGTCACGGCGTTGGTGCGCTCTGGCCTGGTGCCCGCAGCAATTGAGCCTCGACCGATCGCGCGTTACCTGCTTTTCGGGGCTTGCGTCGGCTGCGAGACCCCGATACAAGGGCTTAAAGCACTTCCGCCTGGAACGAGCCTCGCATACTCGCGGGCCGGCCAAGACGTAAAGTTGACTCCCCATCGACGAGTCCAGAGTTTCGCGCGCGAACGCACAAAAGATGTGCCTGAGGCTGCACCCGTGCTCGCTTGGGACCACATTCGTAGGGCAGTACAGAGTCGCATGATCGCAGACGTGCCCGTCGGAGTGTTCCTGAGTGGCGGGATTGACTCCACTACCGTCGCTGCAGCCGTTCGAGAGCTAGCGCCAGGCCGGCTCATGAGCTTCTCGATCGGGTACGAGTCCAGGTACACAGATTTCGACGAGACGGAGGACGCCGCGGATGCGGCGCGGTGGCTAGGGACAGAGCACCATACAGAACGCGTGACGGCTGAAGACTTTGCCAACTCGCTCGACGAAATCGCGCAGGCTACAGACCTTCCGAGCCACGACGGCGTCAATACGTTTTTCGCATCCAGATTGGCCGCTCGTCATGTCAAGGTCACGATGACTGGGATCGGCGGAGACGAAATGTTCGGTGGCTATTCAACATTCCGGTACGAGCGCGCGGCGACATCCCGTCCGTTCGCAGTTGTGCGGATGCTCGGCAGCAAGACGGCGCCGCTGTGGAGCCCTCTGATCCAGCGCTCCGAGGAAAGGGGGCACACGTCCTGGCCGCTCCTCCTGCTGGAGCAGAGTGGCTCAGGACTGGCTGATACGCTTTACCGGTGGTTCCAAGTTCACAGGCTCTGCCCACCCCACATTGTTCGGAAGCTCCTCGTTTCGACCCCTGAGGTGCAGGAGGAGACGGGAGCGAAGGGTTGGGCGGCCATGCGCCAGCGCCTAAGAGATCTGTTCGATGTGCCATACGAACTTGCCGATTCTCTGCCGATGCTTGAGTGCGTCGGCTACTTGTCCCCGGTGCTTCTCCGCGACTCCGACGCAATGAGCATGTACCACAGTCTTGAGCTCCGCGTGCCTTTCCTGGACACAGATCTGGTGCGGCTTGCCTTACGTAGTCAGATCTCGGACTTAGTGGGACGCGAGGGAGGTAAGCGCACGCTGCGAAGGGCGGTGGCGGGCCACGTCCCCAACCGATCCGTCCAGAAGAAGAAGCGGGGCTTTGGCGTGCCGATGGGCGCGTGGCTAGAGCACCCGGCCCTGCGCACAGCGGTTTACGGGTTGTTCCACGAACCGCCCCGCATGGGGCTCGATTTGTTCCAGCGCAGCGCGCTGGAGGAGCTAGCAGAATCGTTTTACGCCCGACCACTCCGGAGCAAGCCTTATCGGCTGAATGCTCGGGTCTGGATGGTGTACGCGCTCCTTCGCTGGCTCGACGTCATCGGGTCGACGTGATGACCCAGCTCGTGCTTTGTCGGACTTTTCCACCCATGTTGGGCGGCATCGAGCGCTACACGTGCGAGTTATTCCGCAGGGCAGGGTTAGATGTCCATGTTGTCGCCCCAAAGGTCGCGGACTCGCACGACTTCGACCGAGACCTGCCCTTCACAGTGTCACGGTACCCCCTCATCCCAATGGCGCACCATCGTAAGTGGCCCCTATTGTCGATGGCCGTCTGGGCGGCTGGTCTAGTTACTCACGGACGTCCTAACGTCGTTTATTCGGATCAAGTCCAGTCGGGAGCAGTTGGGATTCCGTTGTCACGCCTCACTGGTGCGCCGCACGTGACGTTTGCGTACGGTCTTGAACTTAGCCCGAAGCGACTATACCGCCTGAAGCGCGCTGTCTTCTCTGGAAGCGCAGCCGTTCTGGCCATCAGCCGATTCGCTAGGGATGCCGTGATCGCCGTGTACGGCATTCAACCCGAGCTGGTCGTCGTGGCCCCACCAGGTGTCGATACCAGTCGGTTCGTACCGCGGGGGAAAGCAACGGTCAACAGAGCGCGCATCGGCCTCGAACCGGATGATCTCGTTCTCCTCACGGTGGGCCGCCTTGACCCATCACAGCGCTACAAGGGCTACGACCGACTCATTCGCCTAGTAGGGCATCTGTATCCACAGCTCGCGAAGTTGCGCCTCATCGTAGTAGGTGAGGGGGGCGACCGCGGCCGACTCGAGGCATTTGCACGCTCTGAAGGTGTCGCGGATAGGGTTACATTCACCGGGCGGATAAGCGATGAGCTACTGCCCGAGGTTTATCGCCTTGCTGATCTCTTTGTGTTGGCCAGTGGTGAGCCGGAGACGGACCCGTTCTGCGTCGAGGGGTACGGCATTGTGTTAGCCGAAGCAGCCGCGAGCGGATTGCCAAGCGTTGCTTATCGAGTCGGAGGCACCGGGGACGTGATCCAGACTGGCGTCACGGGCGTCTTAACCGTTCCTAGAGAGGAAACGTTCTGTTCGGCAGTACGTGAGCTCCTCCTCGACAAGGAGCGCCGCGAAAACATGGGCTACGCAGCGCGCCAACATGCGGTGAAGACACTGGGCTGGGAAACAGCTGTCAGAACATTGCAAGAACTCTCTAGCCGCCTCTCTACTAAGCCCTCTCCAACCGGACCACTGTTCCGTGGCGACCATGACCGCCTCTGATGCCGGTGGCGCACCAACCGCCCCTTCGCAGCCTGAGCTCTCCCTCGCTCCGTTCATCGCTCAACTGCGTCGGACATTGTACGTTCTGGGTGGGCCGGTTCGTAGACACGTCAGCACGCTTTCCAGCGCGACTGTGCTTGCAGCAGGTCTTGCACTCTCCCTGTCGTTCCTTATGAGTGAGGAGTACACGAGCAACGTGTCGTTTTTCGTTGACCGAACGTCCAGGCGTCTGAACCTGCCTTCAGGACTAGCGGGGCTCGCGCAGCAAGTGGGCCTTGGTGAGGACGAGGCCGGCCAGCCGCTGGAGTTCTATGGCTGGCTGGCCACATCGTACCACGTGCTCAGAACTACTCTCTTCGACACGGTTCCACAGGGCGCACGGAGGGGCGGATCGGATCGATCGGCATCGGGCACGGCCTGGGTGCAGCTATTCGCCGAGCCCTACCCGCTTGACACAGTCGCCGAAGCACGTGGGGTCAAACGCCTGCGCGACCACGTTAGAACAACTGTCGACCTGCGAACGTCGCTCGTGACTATAGCTGTGTCCGCACCAACACGCCGCCTGGCCATGTGGTTCGCCGAACGCATCTTCGCGGAGGTGAACGAGGCAAATACTGTGACGAGGCAGACGAGGGCGGGAAACGAGCTGCATTTCTTGAGAGCGCGTCAACAGCACGCGGCCGAGGAACTCCAGTCCGCTGAGCAGGCGTTATCGTCCTTTTATCAGCAAAACCGGAGGTTCCAGGATTCGCCAGCTCTCGTCTTCGAAGAAGAACGGCGCAAGCGCGCTGTCGACTTGGCCAGGGAAGTCTATTTGTCTCTTACCCGGTCCGCACAGGACGCTGAGCTTCGGGCCGTGCGGGACATTCCTGCCCTGACGCTGATCGAGGGGCCTGTAGTTCCGATCCGTAGGAGCAAGCCACGGCGCCTGCTGCTCACTGTGGTAGGGGGACTGCTGGGCTTCGCCCTCGCCTATGCCCGTGCCTGGTTCCGTGAGACAGAGGTTCTCGTTGCTAGGCGCTGAGATGGCCGCTACCCCCAAGATCGCAAGCGAAGCCTCCGGCCGGCGGTGGCTCACCATCGTCGTGTGCGGCAGTCTCGGAGCCGCGCTCGCGGGTCTGAACCCGTCCCTGGGAGCTGGTGTCGTGGCGCTGATCTTTCTACTGACTGTCGCGACATATCGGCTTGTGTACGGTCTCTTAGTGCTCGTAGTAATGGCCCCATGGGCTTCGCTCACCAATGTGCTGACCGACGGACGACTGGTCGCGCTTGGTCTAGACTGCTTCGTCATTGCCGTCACCTTTGTCGCGGCGTTCGTTTTGCTCTCAGATCGCTATCGACTCGAGTCAAGCGTCCTTCTAGCAATTGCGGGCACTGGCGTCACGGTTCTTGTTGGATTCATTGGCATGTTCAATCCCAAAGGGCTCCCCCTGCTCGGCGGGATGGAGGGTTTTCGCGCGTTCTTTCTTCCAATCTTCGGTCTACCACTTGGTGTGTTCATCACTAGACGCCAGCCCCAATTTGGAACTCATCTCGGAACTGCTGTGCTTGTTGCCGCCCTCGCCGTTGCGTTAATGGGGATTCGTCAGGCCTTGACCCTGTGGCCCGTCGACTTGGCCATCATCGACTTTTCTCAGTCTGGACTTCTGCCCTTCGAGATTACTGGTACGAACAGACTTCGCGCCTTCAGCCCCCTCCCCGGACCATTCCACTTCGGATTCCTAATGATGATCGCCGTGACGATTGCGGTGGCATCGATTCTGGAGCGGCCGCGTAAGCCACTAGCCTTGGTCATGCCGCTGTTCGCGACGGCGATGATCCTCAATGCAACTCGACTAAACTGGCTTGGGGCTGGTGTGGCGATTGTCGCGAGCGTCGGGCTTTCTCTGAAGCCAGCTCGTTTGATCCGATGGACGGGCCGGCTCGCCCTACTAGCGCTCGTGGCTGCTCCGCTCGTCTGGTATCTCATCCAGGCACCGTCGATGGCCCCGGTCCGCGACCTGGGCAGGTCACTGGTGAATCCATGGACCACGACCAGCTTCGTCTACCGAGTGCTGGGCTGGCAGCACGACGTTCTACCAGCGATCCGGGCTTCCCCGTTGATCGGATATGGAACAGGGATGGCAAAGGATGGACTCGGACCCTTTACGAGCCATAGCTTATTCTTCAAGGTCCAGCTCGAAGGCGGTGCACTGCTTCTCGCAGCATATCTGCTAACGGTTTGTGCCAGCGTCTTCGCGCTCGTCAGGCGTCACGACGTCCTCATCGCACGTCTGGGCCTTGCACTGACGGCCGGTGTGCTTGCAGCGGGCACCTTCGGCCCAGTTCTCGACGCGTATCCTGGGAACCTTTACTTCTGGCTTTTGATTGGTTCAGCTTTAGGCTGCGATCAGTCGGTCAAAGGCGTGGATTCACTAGCTAGCGCCGCAGGCCGAAGTGATCGAGGATGACCGCAGTGCGCGCCTCCCATGTCTCGCTTGGAAAAATCATCCCCGTCGGCGCCCCTTCGCCTTGCAGTGCCGCAACGGTTGCCTCAACAAAGGACGCTGCGCTCTCTGCAATGGCTACCCGACCCTTGAAGCGCTCAACACCAGCGATCCTCGTTGTAATGACTGGCTTTCCCGCAGCGAGATACTCGTAAATCTTCGTCGGATCTCCAGCGTTCTCACCCATGCCAACTCGATGCGGCACGACGCAGACGTCGCAGGCTGCCAAGAAGCTAGGCAACCTACTGTAGTGAAGGTCGCCGAGATACGAGACCCTCGGGTGCTTGAGAGCCGCCCGCATCCAGCCGCGATTGAGCAGCTGCCCGGCAACGACGATAGTTCCCCGCCGCATGGCCCTCGCGAGGGTGCACAGAAGCTCGACATCTATGCGCAGACCAAGTTTACCGGCGTACCCCACGAGTGGACGCTCGAGCCACTCCAGACGCATCGGGCGCGCACCGGCAAACATGACTGGGTCTGCGCCATTCGGTACGACGAGCGCATCGTGCCGACCCAGCCGCCACACATATTCCTGCAACGCTGTCGAGTTCACAACTATACGATCTGCCCGCTGGCACAGAGCGCTGTAGGCTCGCGCGACAGCGGAGTGAACGCGAGGCGGGAGTTCTGGATGAATCGCGAAATTATCGAAAGCGTCGAATACGATCCGATTAGCGCGCCACTGACCTGTCAGGTTGGCCGCGAAGGGGTGACAAATCCACAGAACGTCGTCGCTTCCCTCGCATCGTTCCCGGATCATTCTCAAGTGAGCGGCATACCAACCCGACCCGTACGCACGGATCAGCCACAAGTGGAAGCTGCCTCGCTGGAACCCAAGTTCCGGCAACAGACAGTCCGCGACAAGAAGGCCGTCCGCCCAGTGACTCAGCCGAGAACACGGGCTCCAACTGATAGCCGTCCCGCGCACAGACCACCGCCCGCGGAACCTCGCGAACTCAGCCAAGCAGGTGGGTCGGTCCAACACCAATACCTTACCACCACGGAGGAGGCGGGCGACCTGGAGACATACCTGTGCGTCGCGTGTGCGGGTTCCTTCCCTTTCCCACTTCCTCGCATCATGGAATGGCGCATACGCAACCCGCACACTCATTTGTTTGGAACCGGCTACAGTGGCGATGATGGATGAATCGGTTTCCGGCCAATCGCGAAGAAATAGAACCCAGCGAGAGTCGCTACAGACGTGCCATCGAACGCGCGCCAGAGCGGCAACGTCCACGCCACGCACTTTGTGATGATCTGCCGAACCACTCCATGGCGTTCCAAGAGGGGCAGACGAGGAGGGAACACGCCAGCACCGAAGACGCGTATCTCTCGAAGCCCAGCTTCGCTAAGCAACTCAACAACTTCCTCGCGACGGAAGCCTCGCTCAAACACCTCCACTTGCCGCGTCCTCAGCCAATCGAGGCTGCGGAATAGAGAGAACTTCGCTGGTACAATGTCCGAGTAAAACAGTCCCCCCGGTTTGAGAAGACGTACCATCTCGCGGATGCAAGGGACCGGATTGGCAAAGTGCTCAAGGAGGCCGGTCGACGCGACCGCATCAGTAGATTCTGATCGTAGCGGCACGCACGATACGTCTGCGCGAATGAGAGTAAGCGGCACATCGCACGCGCTTGCCAGGTAGGTCCGGCGCGCCAGCTGGAGCGCTCGTGTTGAGAAATCGATTCCTAAAGGCTTCAGCCCGCGCCCGGCGGCGAACCGGAGCAGGCGAGCAGTTCCGCATCCAAACTCCACGATCATGCCTGCGGCTGGCAAATGAGGTGCCAAGTATGAAAACTTGACGTCGTCCATCAAATGAGAGACTCCGTGCTCCTCCACCATTCCAACCTGGTCGCGCTCCCAGATCGCATCCCACATACGATACTGATTCGGAACCGTCCTTCTGCTTCGTCGGTCAGCGTAATGTTCGGCGCCCAAGACACGTCTCCGCTTTTTAGATGGAACCAACGGCAAGCAAGCTCAAGGAAGGATCACGTGCTCGGTCGAGAGCTCTCGGGATCCATCGCTGTAGGCGCGCAGCCAAGTATACCACTCGCTCGGAACCCAGCCACGGCACAAGACGCCGGATTGAGACGTTTTCGAATCCGGCATCCCGCATCAAGGCGCCTAGCTCGTCCGCGGAGAAGAGCACTCGGTGCGTGGGGTCATGAAACCAGTTCAGGCGAGGGAACAGGCGATTCGGCGTCACAAGAACGCAGACTCCCCCTTTTCGCAGTAAGGCGGCCCACTCACCAAGGACTCGCAGTGGCTGTTCGAAGTGCTCGATGACGTGCTGAGCGACGACCGCGTCACAACATTGAGCTCGAAGCGGGGGGCGGCGGGCATCGCAGACTAGGGGGCAATTGGCGCTGCTACCGACCCTGCGCCGCTTGAAGTACCTCAGGTCCCAATCCGAAGCGATCCACATCGCAGCGTGACGCGCGCACGAGCGAGCCAGAGCTCCCGAACCAGCGCCAACTTCTAAGACGCAGCCCGTCAGGACGCTGTGCGCAATGAGAGCGCGCCGTATAGCGTCGAGCTCCAGCATGAACGTCGGGCTCCACTCGCGTTCAGCGAAATACGCATCAGTGTACGGGTACCGCTCATTCATTCGTGACTCGTGATTCCAGCGAGCGGATCCCCCAAGCCCGCGTACGTGACAGATTGAACACGCGCATGACAATCACCGACACGGCAATTACGTTGACAGCGGACCTATACATTGCCACGCCGACAACATCCCAACGTGTCGCGACCGCGGGCAATCCGGCGATCAAAGCTAGAAGCTGCCCGACGTGAACAAGGAGTAGGAATCCGGGAGCTCCCACTGCGTAAATGAGCTGGCTGGCTGGATTCCCAACAAAGTTTGGCATGAGACCAATAGAGAGGATCATGAAGACGAGGGCGCTCTCGCCGTACGCCCGGCCGTAGACGAGTCGTACCAAAGCAGGACTGAGGCCCACTAGAAGCAGCGTTACCACCAGCCCCACCGGCGCCCCGATGCGCAGGACCGTTCGCAGGAACGGCGGGTGCGTTCCCGCAGCATCCGCTCTCCCTGCGAGGGGAAGAGCAACGGCGGTTAGCGCTGACAATGCGGTCGCCTGGATCACCGACAATCGGACCGCCGCAGCGTACAGACCGACCCGATGCGGCGACAAGCTCGTGGCGACCACGAGGATATCGAGATACTCGATTGCTGCAACCACAAACGTCGAGCCGAGGATAGGAAAGCCGAAGGTCAGTAAAGCCTCAAGGGAGGACCGGAGACCTCGAAGCGTAGCCCGAGAGCTTCGACGCCCTAAGGTAACGGCGGACCACGTTAGAATAGCTCCGGCGAGAAATGACCCGCCGCTCAATCCGACCAGGGCCGCTTGGACCGAGCGGAGTGATGAGACAACCACCGCTCCGACGAGTCCGACCAGCCGAGCACTCGCGCTGCCAACTAGCGTCGCGAAGTACCTGCGAAAGTCCAAACTCATCTGGGCCTCGGCCGCAGCCATCTGTGTGAAGGCTGCACCGACAGCCGCGAGGACGAGTGCGACTGCGGTACCGTTGGGAACCCACCTACTCAGCATTCGAGGTAGAACTAGATTCACGGCAAGACAGGCTGACCCGAAGAGCATCGCCCCACCGGCCACTAACGTCCACGCCGATAGGCGAGACTCCTCACGTGTTGTGCGCGAATCGGCCGATAGACGGGTCCAGAACCGGACCATGGTAACCGGCATACCGAGGCCCATCGCCGTGCCGAGCAATGTCAGGCTGGTCATCCCAACAACAAACTGCCCAAAGCCAGCTGGGCCCAGCGCACGACTTGCCACGGCGTTGATCGCGACGGAAACGCACAGAGCGCCCGCCGATGCTGCGAGCGCCCATGCGTACTGCATCAGGCTCAGTCGCGAATCCGAAAGCGCACTTGCTCGCACACGAGCGACAGTGGCCATCAACCACTCACGGCCGCAACCCGTCATCGAGCCGGCAAGCCAGCTAGGGCAGCTTCGTACCGGTCAACGATCCGGCGCCAAGAGTAGTCGCTGATCAGCCGCCGGCGAGCTCCGTCAGCTCGCCGCTGAACCTCAGCAGGGTTCCTGTCGAGCCACTCGAGCACGCGCTGCAGATCGCCTGGCTTGCGAGAGAACGGTACGGCCCATTCTCCCGCCGTCTCCCGATTAAAGATTACATCAAACACAATCGGGCACGCAGCGGTCGCCATGGCCTGAAGCAAGGCAGGGTTCGTCCCGCCCACAGAGTGACCATGAATGTACGCGTAGCAGTGCCCGTAGAGGTCCCAGAGCAAGTCCATGTCATCCACGTGTCCGAGGAACCGGATGCGATCGCTCCTGAGCGGCTCCAACCGTCGATGGAAAGCAGATGAGTAGTTGGCGCCCCCCACCACCACCAGTCGACGGGCTACCGATGATCTAGCGAACTCCTCGACGATGAAATCGATGTTGTTTTCAGGAATGAGGCGTCCAACCACCAGGTAATAACCGTGACGATCTAGACCTAGTGCCCGAACACGGGAAGCATCGCCCACGTCGTAGGCGTCGAAGGCGTAAGGGATGAACGTAGCGCAGACGTGAAACTCGCGACCATAGATCTCAGCGATCGCTTGGGAATCAGCGACGATCAGGTGGCAGATCTTCGTTGCAGCCCAGGCGCCGAGTCGAAAGTACGAGCGCGCCACTACGCCCCATTTGCCCCGCTTCCATTCCACGCCGTCCACGTTCATCAGAATGCGCGTCCGGGTCAGCACGCGCGGGATCAAACAGTGCAGTCCATTAGCGGGATTGACAACGAGCAGAGAATGAAACCTGCGACGCACAGCGTCTACCATCGCGAGGAGACTATGAGACGGGGTGCCCAAAACCTTACCCTCAATCGAACCCAGCCATAGCAGGCGCACACCGAAATACTGGGAAGGGTGATCCGTATAAAGCGCCTTCCGACAGTAAACGGTGACGTCGTGACCCCTTTCGGCTAGTCGCGGTGCAAGGCCACCGATGAATGTTTCGAACCCGCCGAAGTTCCGTCCGGGCAGGGGCATACCCCGAGCGCCGACGATTCCGATGCGCATAATTCTATCAATAACAGGGCCTCGATATGTCGTTAGGGCTTTATCCTGCTCACTCGGGGTGGCGCGGGCAAGGCAACCCGAGATCATGCAGTGATCGCCGGTCAGGGCGTATTCTTTGGACCCGCAGGTGATCGTAGATTCAGTGAGCGCCCCGCATCCGCAGGACTGCCGGTACGGTCCGGAAGATTATCGCCACATCGCTCCCGAGTGACCAACTCCGGATGTACTCGGTCTCCAGCCGAACAACCCTTTCGAAATCCGTGACCTGATTCCGGCCCGCCACCTGCCACGGCCCCGTCATCCCCGGTTTCACATCGAAGCGCGCGTAATGATGCTTCTCGTAAAGCGCCACCTCTGAGGGCAGCGGCGGACGCGGCCCGACGAGAGACATTTCGCCCCGAAGTACATTCACAAACTGCGGCAACTCGTCCAGACTCGTCCGCCTGAGCCACCGCCCCACCTTCGTCGTCCGCGGGTCCTGGGGCACCTTGAAAAGCCGGGCATCCCGATACACGCTCTGGCCCAGCAGCTCGTCACGCCGCGTCTCGGCTCCATCCGTCATCGTCCGGAACTTGATGATCTTGAACAGCCGCCCCCCACGCCCCACCCGATCCTGCCGGAAAAACACCGAGCCGCGCGAGTCGAGCTTCACGAGCAGCGCCAGGATCGCGAAGACCGGGCTCAAGAACACGAGACCGGCAATAGCTCCGACGAAATCGATCACACGCTTCACGACCAACTGCTGGCCCCTGAGACTCGGCGCCGTCAGCTGCATCAGTGGCTGGCCACGACGCCACACGGTCGTGGGATGAACACCGGCGACCTCCGCGACTCGTGGCACCGACAGAACCTGACAGCCCGCAGCTAGCGCCGCATCCACAACTTCTCGAAACTGCATGTCCCTGAGAAACCCACAGATGACCACGACCTCCGCCCCGGACGCCGCCAGCAGTATCGGGAGATCTCCGATGTCCCCTAGGGCCCCTGTTCCGGGTGGAGATTGCAGGTCCACGAACCCGATCGGCCGGTACTCAGTACCTCCCCCGAAGGCAGGGCTCGATGCCGCGGCATGACAGTCCGCTGCTGACCCGACGAAAAGGGTGTCGGCCGCATCCCGCTCGGGGTTGCGCACTCGCGCGATGATCCGATCGATCGTCAGCCGCTCGCCAACCACACCCGCCCAGACGAGAATGACTGTCACGCTGTATTCCAAGAGCACTACCTGCAGCCCCCGCGCCCACAGCATCGTCCACAACGGGAGCGCCGTGGCGAGCGCGCATGCTAGGAAGATGCGCCACGGATCGCGCCGCCGGTCGCCCGGACCGTAATTGCCGAGAATGAGGAGACCGACGAACAAGGCCGACGCAAACTGCCAGCCGCTCAGGTAGCCCGACGGTAGATACCGCTGCCACCACGCCGCCACCCAAGAGCCGAGCACCTGCGAGTCCCGGACCGCGCGAATCAGCTCGCGCATCAGCCCGAACGCGGCCAAGTCTCCGACGACGAGAGCGACGAAGCGCACGACCCCCCGCCGCACGTGCCGGCGCAGATTCTCGGGCGCGCGCCGCTGCAACCCCAGGCGCACCTGGGCAGGAGCATCCAGCTTCACATGGGTCGCGTCTTCGAGGCGCCGCAACTCCGACGGGGTCAGCTTCCGCCTGGCCTTCGCCTCACGGAAGGGACCGCTGGTGGAGGCAGGCTCCGCTCGGATCTCGCTGGGCAAGG